>Ga0310822_100026_pt1 | contig 347154 bp, 318 predicted proteins | sample P4_ome_2_FD_201313 | JGI IMG/M metagenome (GOLD analysis project Ga0310822, IMG submission 201313) | Sorghum-adapted microbial communities from Joint BioEnergy Institute, Emeryville, California, United States - P4_Day56_Rep2 | ecosystem: Engineered > Bioreactor > SSF (Solid state fermentation)... | reverse complement strand
CTCCATGCGCAAGCTCGTCCACACCCTCCACGACCACACCGAGCAGCCCCGCCCCGAGCTCCTGCTCACCGCCTGACCCACCCATCAGGAACAACCGCAGTTACACCACCAGACGAGACTTGACCCGCGGCAGCGGCTACAGCGGGCGGGGAGCTCGCTGTGACGGGGCGAAACTCACCGTATCTGGCCGCAGCGGGTCGATCGGGGCTTCGATCGCTGCGGGCTTGGCGACGCGGTGTCGCCGCCCCCTGGGCCTTTCCCACAGGCCGCGCATGCGGAACGAGTTGCATGGAGCCCGCGCTCGGACAGGGCGTCGGCGGTGGATTCCGCTCGGCGCCTCTCTCGCGAGGCACGGATCGGAGCAACACGGGGCCCACTGCATCCTCGAATGTGCCGATGGTCGCGCACCGCGGGTGTGTTCCCGACGCCGCCAGGCCGGCCGTGTTGAAGGGGTGCCACTGCTTGCGCACGCCGAGCGGGACGGTGCCGACGCCTCCACAGTGTGGCGATAGGCGTGACGTGGGAGCCCCACCCAATCGCACGCCGCTCCCCGCAGCCACATTGATCTTCCGATGCTCGCGCACGCGGAGGCGGACGCGTCCGCGTGCGGAGTGTTCTCTCGTGCACCTGGAGAGGCGCATCGCGCGGCACGTCGCGCGCCATGTCGCGCCCGGGGGAGTCCATGTTGAGCAGTGCAGAGTGTGTGAAGCAGGACCTCTTCGGCGGTCCTCCTGGGACGCAACGAGATGGTGCTCACCTCGACAGTTTCACGTGAAACATCGCGATCCTCGGGCGTGGGAGTGCTCGCACCCAATTGACATCGCACTACGGGATGCCAGCGCAGTGGACCAAGCCGACACGAGGCATCTCCTTTAGACGGCAGTCGGACTCCGCGAAGGAGCGCGCGCCGCGGCGCCAAGCCGGCAAGGACAAGTGTCGGGGAGGTGGCCGGCTCTCGGTGCTTTGCCGGGACGATCAGTGGTCATGTCCCGGTGGACTCCGGAGGAGGGAACCTCACTCCCGACCGGTGCCGTAGCACCGCGCGTTGTCGCATAGCGTCCCCACCGAATCCTCGCCAGCCTCGCCCGGCGCGTTGCACCCGAACGGGGTGTTTCACGTGAAACACCGGTGTGCGCGGCGGCTACGCCCTCACGTCGGCCCGTGGCGAAAGGGCGTGCGTGGCAGGTGCCCCGGGAGTCTGCGGTCGAAGGCACTCCCCATGCTCCGTCCGGGCACGCCAAGCACCGCCGGAGGAAGCGCACTTGGCGTTTCCTCGAAGGTATTCCCAGCCTGATTCGCGCAGGATCTTCTCGCGGAGCGGACGGGAGGCCGTGAGGGACGCGTGCCCACCCCCGATCGGCCTCGTGGTGCGGCGTCCACCCAAGATTGGACCGGGCCGCGGGTGTTTGGCCTTCTCGGCGCACGGACACCCGGCCGGCGGGGCTCGGACGTCGACGCGCGCGGTGCCCATGGGCGAGGGTTCGCGTGCCCGGAGCGTTTTGCCGCAGCGACGCTGGAAGGGACTGAGAATCCGCACAGGTCGGACCGAGACGGGATACACCTCAGCGACCACCACGGCCAGGCTTCGTTACAGCGCCGTCCTCTCGCCCGGACTGCCATGAGAAGAGTGTCATGCGAAGAGTGTCATGCGACGGGAGGGCAGCTCCTGCCTGGATAGTGTGAGGAGAGGTGCCGCGACGACGCGCCCGCATCGAGATCCACAAGTCGCGAGAGGTGATGTTTCACGTGAAACGAGGATTGTGGGCCTCGATCCTGCGACTCTTCGGCGTTGGTTCGAAGAACAAGGCCGCGGACAGTCAGCCGACGCATCGACCGGTGACGCAAGCGGATCACCGGCAGTCGTCCGAGGGACCAGCCGCGGAATTGGCGGAGCCGAACAGGGAATCTCGCCCTGGAGAACCATCCGCGGTCGCCGATGAGGCGAAACCGCTCGCGGAAAGAAGCGCGGGCGCAGCATCGACACCGGACGCATCAGGCGTGAACGACGAGCAGCTTCGCCCGAAAGCTTCCGCAGCCGCTGACAACGCCACGGCAACAGGTGGCGACGCATCGTCCTCCGAGGACGTTCCCACGGGGGGCGGAGACGCGGAACCCCGCGAGGAGCAGCCTGACTCAGTGAACCCCGGCGCCGACGATGACGCGGATGCCGCCCGAGAGCAGCACGCTTCGTCAGAACGACCCGCCGACGAAGGGGGAGTCGTCCCGGTCCCGATGGCCGTGGGCTCCGCGGCCCCCGTCGGCGCCGTGGAGTCCGACGAAATCACGAGCCCTGACGCGAACGACGCTGATGTCACCGACGATGATTCGGCGCCGGCGGGACGGGCGGTTGAACCGGCAGGTCGCGACGAGTCAGCGGCGGTAGAGGACGACCGCCAATCGCCGGCACCAATGGGTGAGGGCGACGACGCGCCAAGCGCGGGGACTCCCGCAGGCGCTGCCGAAGAAGATTCCGCAGCCCCATCGGTGGCGGGGGAGCTGACCGGGACTGACGAGGACGTCTCGCGCGACGATTCGAACAGCGCCCTCGAAGTCGAGGAGTCGCCGCTGCATGACGGTCAAGACGGCGTGCCGGTTCCTGACGATCGACTCGGGATCGAAATCGGCCGCGGAGACGGGCTCGGCGAAGACATCGGTGGCGAAGATCGGGCCGAGGTCGCGGTTTCCGGGTGGGCGGCTCATGAGTGGCGGCTAGAGTGGAAGGCGGCCATGGACGAGCGCGAAGAAAAGGTGTTTCACGTGAAACCACCCGAGGACGCCGACGCCGCGGCATCCTTCTCGATCGACGACGAAGACACCCCGCTCGCTCGCGAACTCGCCTCACTGACGGCCCGCCGCCGCGCTCTCGACGACGTTTCGCTCGACCTGAGCGGCCACAGGACGCGCGTCCTCACCATCTCGAACCAGAAGGGCGGCGTCGGCAAGACGACGACCTCGGTGAACATCGCCGCAGCGCTTGCAGACCTCGGCGCGCGCGTGCTCGTGATCGACCTGGACCCTCAGGGGAACGCGTCCACCGCACTCAATGTGCCGCACAACGCCGACACCCCCAGTGTGTACGACGTGCTGATCGACGAGTTCCCCCTGGCCGACATCATTCAGGTGAGCCCTGAGTCTCCGAATCTGCTCTGCGCCCCGAGCACGATCCATCTCGCGGGCGCCGAAATCGAGCTGGTGTCGCAGGTCGCCCGTGAGCACCGTCTGCGCACCGCCCTTGACGACTACCTCGCTTCGTCGGAAGAGCGTCTCGATTTCGTGCTGATCGACTGCCCGCCGTCTCTCGGTCTGCTGACGATCAACGCTTTCACCGCGGCCCAGGAGGTCTTGCTCCCGATTCAGTGCGAATACTACGCACTCGAGGGTCTCAGCCAACTGCTCGCAACGGTCCGCATGATCCAGAAGCACCTGAACCCCGAGCTGCGTCTTTCGACGATCCTGCTGACGATGTACGACGGGCGGACCCGTCTCTCCCAGCAGGTTGCCGAAGAGGTACGGGCGCACTTCCCCAACGAGGTGCTGAACAGCGTGATTCCGCGCTCCGTGCGCGTTTCGGAGGCTCCCAGCTTCGGCCAGACCGTCATCGCATACGACGGGCAGTCCGCGGGTGCGGTCGCGTACCGCGAGGCGGCCGTCGAGATCGTCGCGCGAGGTGAAAGCGGCCTGCTCGCCGGCAGCGACGCCGAAGCCGCACTCGGCGAGGCTGTCGGCGAAGAGAGTATCGACGAAGCCGAGCCGGCCGTCGCCGAGAATGAGCACGTCTTGAGTGAAGGAGGCGCCTGATGGCGAAGCGCACTGGTCTGGGTCGCGGGATCGGCGCCCTCATCCCGACGGCCGAGCCGACCGAGGTGCGTCCGAGCGACGTGTTCTTCCCGCGGACGGTCGCCGAGGACGACGTCCCGTCGTCGGCCGAGCTCGAGGAGCTGGTCGAGGTTCCGGGCGCCCGGCTGGTGCACATCGACCCGAACGCGATCGTTCCGAACCCTCGCCAGCCACGCACCAACTTCGACCCCGACGACCTCGCTGAACTCGTCCACAGTGTGCGCGAGTTCGGTGTGCTGCAACCGGTCGTCGTGCGCGACAAGGGCGACGGGACGTACGAGCTCATCATGGGGGAGCGCCGCACCCGAGCCGCCCGCGAGGCCGGCCTCGAGTCGATCCCCGCGGTCATCCGCGACACGGCCGACGAGCACCTCCTGCGCGACGCGCTCCTCGAGAACCTCCACCGGTCCGAACTGAACCCCCTCGAAGAAGCATCCGCGTATCAGCAGCTCCTCGAGGACTTCGGCATCACGCAGGAGGAGCTCGCCGCCCGCATCGGCCGCTCGCGTCCGCAGATCAGCAACACGATCCGCCTTCTCAAGCTGCCGCTGCCCGTGCAGCAGCGTGTCGCCGCCGGCGTGCTGTCGGCCGGCCACGCCCGCGCGATCCTGTCCCTCGACTCGCCCGAGGCGATGCAGCGCCTCGCCGACAAGATCGTGAACGAAGACCTGTCGGTGCGCGCGGCAGAGCTCGCCGCCAAGAGTCCGAATGCGGGCACCCGACGCGTCCCCAAGCCGCAGCCGGGAAGCCGCCAAGCGCACCTGAACGAGGTCGCCGCGCGCCTCGGGGACCGGCTCAACACGCGCGTCAAGATCTCGCTCGGCGCAAGAAAAGGCCAGATCAGCATCGATTTCGCGAGCATCCAGGATCTGAACCGGATCCTGGCCGAGATCGGCGAATCGGAGTACGGGGCGCTCTAGCGGCACTCGCCGCCGACTCGGCGCGACGCCGGGGGACGAGAAGGCGACGACTTCTCCGCTCGCCCGCCTGCGTCGGCCGCAACGTCGCCTGGAGCGCTTACGCTTGACCAATGACGACGCACGAGCAGACGCCGCGCAAGCGGGCGAGTCTCGAACTGCTCCGTGCGGAGGCGACCGACGAGTTGTCGGTCCTCGTCGACGAGCGGCTCCGCGCCGGTGAGGATCCGTGGGAGTTCATGGAGGATCTGCCCACGGTCGATGAGCTGGTCGTCCTGATGCTGCGGGCCGAGAACATCGCCGCCAACGGCGGCTCGATGCCCAACGCCGCGCGGCACTATCGAGTGCTTCGACAGATCGCGCTCGACTACCCACCGCTCACGCGGGCCGTGTGGCGTTTGCTGGGCGAGACGGGCGCCCCACGCCGGTGGGACGCCGTTGTGCGGGTCGACGCCTCGTAGCCGCGATTCGGGCGCCGGCATCCGGCATACGAAAGCCCCGGCCAGCGAACGCTGACCGGGACGAATCCGTCTGTGCGACCGGAGATCTCAGCCGATGAACTCGGCGAGGTCCTGCTCGAGCGCGAACTTGGGCTTGGCCCCGATGATCGTCGTCTTGACCTCACCGCCCTGGAACACCTTCATGGCGGGGATCGAGGTGATCCGGTACTTCATCGCCAGGTCGGGGTTCTCGTCGACGTTGAGCTTGAGGATGGTGATCTTGTCGGGGTGCTCGGACTGGATCTCGTCCAGGACGGGCGACACCATGCGACACGGGCCACACCACTCGGCCCAGAAGTCCACGAGCACGGGGCCCTCGGCCTGAAGCACGTCCTGCTCCCACGTCGCGGACGTCGTCGCCTTGGCGGTCATATTCTCTCCTTCGATCGGAAGTCAGTCTCTGTGATAACGCGTTCGGCATCCGGATTGTTCCGGTGCGCCGGCCCGCCCGCACGCGGGGGCTGTCAGACGGTCGCGTCGGCTCCTGCGAGGTTCTCGATCTGGTCGCCGTGCACATCGGGCGCTCCCGCCTCACCGAGCGCGGCGAGGTAGTGCTCGACGTCGAGCGCCGCGACTGTGCCGCTTCCGGCGGCCGTGACCGCCTGACGGTACGTCGGGTCGATGACGTCCCCCGCCGCGAAAACACCCGGAACGGACGTGCGCGACGACCGGCCGTCGACCCACACCGTGCCCTCGGGCGTGAGCTCGAGCTTGCCGTGCACGAGGTGGACGCGAGGGTCGTTGCCGATCGCGACGAACACGCCGTCGAGCGCGAGCTCCGACGTGGAACCGTCGACCGTGTTGCGCAGCACGACACCGGTCACCGCATCGTCGCCGAGGATGTCGACGACCTCGCTGTTCCAGACGAACTCGATCTTCTCGTTCTTGAACGCGCGCTCCTGCATGATCTTCGACGCGCGCAGCTCGTCGCGGCGGTGGATGACGTAGACCTTCGACGCGAACTTCGTGAGGAACGTCGCCTCCTCCATCGCGGAGTCGCCGCCGCCGACGACCGCGATGACACGCTCGCGGAAGAAGAAGCCGTCGCACGTGGCGCAGTACGACACACCGCGACCGGACAGACGAGACTCGCCCTCGATGCCGATCTTGCGGGGCGCGGAGCCCGTCGCGAAGATGAGCGCGTCGGCCTCCTCGACCTTGCCCGAGCCGAGCTTGACGCGCTTGACCGGTCCGTCGATGTCGAGCTCGACCGCGTCGTCGTAGAGGATCTCGGCGCCGAATCGCTCGGCCTGCTCCTGCATCTTCGTCATGAGGTCAGGGCCCTGGATGCCCTCGGGGAAGCCGGGGAAGTTCTCGACGTCGGTCGTGTTCATCAGCTCACCGCCGGCCTCGACCGAGCTGGCGACGACGAGCGGGTTGAGGTTCGCCCGAGCCGCATAGATGGCTGCGGTGTAACCCGCCGGCCCCGATCCGATGATGATGACCTGACGCACGAGCGCCCCTTTCATGGTTCCGGATGGTTCAACACATGGTAGCCGCGCGGCATTCCGGGTCCCTGAAGGCGTTCCACGGGACGAAAACCACGCTCAGCGTCGGATGACGCGCCGCACGACCTGCGTCGCCACTGCAAGCTCGGGGGCTCGCAGGAGGGCGAGCACGCCGACGTACACGGCGATGGACACGATCCCGATGACCGCGGCGCCGACCGCCCCGAGGAGCTTGTCGGATGCCGTCCATCCGTCGACACCGCCGAACAGCACGAAGACGAGCCATCCGACGGCTGCCGCCGGAATCGCGGCCAGCGTGAACCGCCCGAGAGAGAAGAGCCACGATGCCGTGCCGATCCGCCCGAGCTTCCGCTCGAGCAGCCACGTCGCGATCACGACCTGCACGACGCTGGCGAACGACTGGCCGAGCGCGACGCCCGCCGCGAGGTGCTCCACGGGCAGAAGCGCCTGCGCGAGCCACGCGGTGGTGATGACGAGCGCGCACTGCACGATCGTGAAGAAGAACGGCGTGCGTGTGTCGTTGTAGGCGTAGAAGGTGCGCTGCACCACGAACAGCACCGCGAGGGGGATGAGTCCCACGAGGAAGCACACGAGCACGACCGCCGCACCGACCGCCTCGTCGCGGCTGCCGGTGAAGATGCGCGACGCGGGCACGGCCGCCGCGGCGAGAGCGAAGGTCGCGATCACGATGAAGACCCCGAGGGTGCGGATGCTGCGACCGATGTCGGCTCGAACGTCATCGCTGCGTCCCTTGGCGGCGTGCTCGCTCAGCTGCGTGAAGTACGGCGTTCCGATCGAGAGCACGATGATCGAGTACGGGAGCATGAACAGCAGCCACGCGTTCTGGGACACGAAGATGCCGGGATTGCGCTCGGCGGCCTCCGACAGAACCTGCGACTGGATCAGGCCCGCGATCTGCCCGGCGACGACCATGAGGAACGTCCACCCCGCGAGCCGCCCGATGTGGTTGAGGCCGACACCGCGCCAGCGGAAGTCCGGCCGCACGTGCAGACCCGTACGCCGCCAGAACAGCAGCAGGATCAGGGCCTGCACGACGATGCCGGCTGTGGCTGTGCCGCCGAGGAGCGCGATCATCTCGGGCGTCCATTCGCTGACGGCTTGGGTCTGCCCGAAAAGAAGGATGAAGACGATGAAGCCTGCGATCGAGACGACGTTGTTCACGATCGGCGCCCACGTGAACGGCCCGAACACCCGTCGTGCGTTGAGGGACTCGCCGACCAGCGCGTACAGCCCGTAGAAGAAGACCTGAGGCAGACACCAATACGCGAACGCGGTCGCGAGCGCCTGCTGCTCGGGCGGGAACTCGGGGGCGTAGAGCTGCACGAGCCACGGTGCCGCGACGACTGCGACGACCGTGACCGCCAGGAGTGTGACCGTGCCGAGCGTGAAGAGCTTCGAGATGAACGCGCGGCCGCCGTCGTCGTGCGCGGCCGCCTTCACGATCTGCGGCACCACGACCGCCGACAGCAGACCGGTCGACACGATCGCGTAGATGTTGTTCGGTAGCTGGTTCGCGATCGCGAAGGCGTTGCCGGCTCCCGACGTCGCGCCGATCGCAGACACCAGGACGATCGCCCGGAGGAATCCCGTCAATCGTGAGACGACGGTTCCGGCGCCGATGAGCGCGCTCGCGCGACCGATTCCGCTCACGACTCCGCCTCGCCGTCATCACGCGGGGCGGATGCGCCGCCGGCGGCGCGGGTCGCCGCATCCGCCTTCCGCTGTCTCGCCCGCAGGACCGTGCGCACGACACCGAGGCCGAGGAGGGCCGCGACCACGATGCCCAGGGCGACGGTGCCGACGGTCTCCCATTCGGCGCGCACCCATACGTCCGCGGACTGCGGATCGCCGATCTGCTCGAATGTACGGCTGCGCAGCTGGAGGTCGACGGTCACCTCTCCGCTCCCGACGCGGGCTTGCACAGGCACCTCGACGCGCGTGTTGCTCGCAGCGCCCGCCGTGACCTGGGTCGCCTCCTGCACGTCGAGGCGCAGGTCGTCGGGCGAAGCGTAGAGCACGACGTTGACGGGATACGGGAGCTCGTTGCGCACCCACACCGGCACGCCCGCGCCGTACGTGAAGAGCTGGATCGTGCTGGGCGGGAGGATTCCGACCGAGTCGAGCCGCGTGCGCGTCTGCTCGCGGTTCTCGGCGAGCGCGACCTGCCACGACGTCGGGTCGGGGAGCCACCCGTTGCCGAGCAGCTGCAGCACCTCGGCTCGCTGCGGACCGGTGAGCAGCGACGGATCGTCGAGGATCGTCGCGAAGCGCGCGACCTCGTTCTCGTCGGCCGTGAGCGCCGACACCGCGTCGGTGCGAACCTGATCGGGCTCCGCGTCGGTGAGCTGCGCGGCCCGAGGCGGCTCGGCGGTGAGAAGGGGGAGCGACGCCTCGGCCGCGCGCGGCGCATCCGCCGCCGCATTGATCGCGGCGCGCATCGAGGTGTGCGAGCGATCGGCACCGCGGTCGAGCGTCACGAGGATCGACGCGCCCGCGGACTCGGCCATCGCGAACGCGAGGTACGCGGTCGCTGCGGTGAGCGGCGCGCCCCGACCGGCCGTGCCGTCGAACGACGAAGCGGCATTGAGGGCAGCCGACACGTCCGCGTCGTACACGAGCAGGTCGGCTTCGCCGGATGCCGCGTGAGCGGTCACCGTTCCCCCACCGCGCCCGGCGGCGGTGTCGGTCGACGAGAGGATCGTGAGGGCGGGATCGTCCTCGGTGCCCAGCGCGGCGAGGGCGTCCACGACCGCGGCGCTCGCGGTGCCGGTCGCCGGCCAGTACACGTTCGAACGCGAAGCGCCGACATCGAGCAGCTCGTCGAGAGTCGGGAGGACGGGCGCATCCGGGTCGGCCGTGGGCGAGGGGCTCGCCTCGGGAGACGTCGTCGGCGACGGGCTCCCGTCAGGGGTGGGCGACGGTGTGGGCGCCGGGAAGTCCGTCGTGTTCATGTACGCGGTGAGCGACGTCGGCGCGAGCGGCTCGATGCCGGCGTTGACCTGGGCGGCGACATCCGCATCGCCGTACTGCAGCGCGAAGCGCGCGTTGGGGAGCGCCTCGAGGCGCTCCAGCCAGGCGAGGGCGGATTCCGGGGCGGCGGCGCCGAGCACACGGATCGCGGCGAGGATCGCCGGGTCGACCGCGAGGATCGCGGACGTGCCCGTCACCCCGTCGAGCTGGTTCGCGAGCGATCCGCCCGGCGCCGTCAGCGCCTCGAGCTCGTCGGCGGAGAGCAGCCCCTCGGCGAGCGGCGGCGCCGTGATCGGAACGAGCACGCCCACACCGACGGCGGGCGACGCGTCGTCGGGGACGATCATGGCGCTCGTCGAGACGAGAGGGCCCGAAGGGAGCTCGTACGTCGCGACGAGCGGGTACACACCGGGAGCCAGACCCGTGAGAGCCGCGTGATCGGCGGGGACGGCGATCGCGGCGGACTGCTCGCCACCGGGTGCGACCGCGTCGAGGACGATGTCGGCGGCCGGCGCGACCGTGACCCCGTCGGTGTCGCCGGCGAGCCACGCGCGCAGGGCGGTGCGGCTGGCGAGGGCGTTGCGGCCGAGCGACAGGGTGACCCGGCTCGCCGACACGGAGAGCGGAGTCTCATTCCGGACGGAGACCGACACGGTGAGCGCCTCGCCCGGCCGCACGATCCCGTTGCCGACGGGGGCGAGCGTGAGCACCGTCTCGCCGGTGCTGGTCGGGGTCGGAGTGGGGGTGGGCGAGGCATCCGCCGCCGCCGTCGGCGCAGCGCCCGGGAGCACGATCGCCATGACGAGCGCGAAGACCATGCCGACCACTGCGAGCGCGCCGGCGCAGCGTCGGCGCGCCGGGCGTCCGGGTGATCCCGGTGCAGGGGAGGTCACGGTCATGCTGGGGGGTTTCGCTCGTGTGCGATTCACGACCGCACGATCTCGTGTGATTCTACGGGTCGGGGTCGGGCGCACCCGGTGAGGCGGGGCGGATGCGGGTTGAATGGACGCCGTGACGCCGAACCCCGACCCACAGCTCTGCCGCACGCTCGCCGAAGACCTGCGCGATGCGGGGTACACCTCGGAGGCCGTGCGGTCCGGCTGGGGTGCGGCGGCCGATGACGCCGTCGTGCGAGGACTTCGCGGACCGGCGCTGCGCGGCCTCGCGGGTCGCGACGACGCGGTGGCGGTGCTGTCGCGCCTGTTCGTGCTCGGAATGCCGCAGCCCGCCCACCACGTGGAACGGGCGCTCCCGCGCACAGGGGTCGAGGGGCTCGGGGCTCTCGGGCTCACGGAGGTCGTGAGGGCGGGAGACGCAGATCCCGATGTCCGGCCCCTCGCGCTCATCCGACCGCAGTCGTTCTCCGACGCCCGCGGCGACGGGGAGTGGTGGATCGCGAGCGACCTCGACGAGGCCGCGCTCGGCGGCCCCCTTCCGGAGGACCACGTGCTCGGTGTCGGGGGCGCGTCGCTCACGCTCGCGGCGATACAGCTGCCGACGCCTGTCGCGCGGGCGCTCGATGTGGGCACCGGATGCGGCATCCAATCACTCCGCGCGCGCCGGGCCGCGTCGCACGCGGTCGCGACGGACATCTCCGATCGCGCACTCGCCTATACCCGGATGAATGCCCTGCTCAACGGCGTCGACGGGATCGAGACGAGAAGCGGCAGTCTCTTCGAACCGGTGCGCGGCGAGGTGTTCGACCGCATCGTGTCGAACCCGCCCTTCGTCATCACGCCCCGGCGTGACGACGTGCCGGAGTACGAGTACCGCGACGGCGGCATGGTCGGAGACGATCTCGTCGCCGCCTTCGTCAGACAGGCGGGCGAGCATCTCGCGCCGGGCGGCGTCGCACAGCTGCTCGCGAACTGGGAGAGCCGCGACGGCACGCCGGGCCTCGACCGCGTGCGCGCGTGGGTCGAGGCATCCGCGGTCCCCCTCGACGCATGGGTCGTCGAACGCGAGTCGCTCGACCCGCTCGCGTACGCCGAGCTGTGGGTCCGCGACGGCGGAACCGTGCCGGGCACGCCGGCGTTCGCGCGACTCATCGACGCATGGCTCGACGACTTCGCGGCGCGCGGGGTCACCGAGATCGGGTTCGGTTACGTGCTGCTGCGGCGTCCGGTCGAGGGGGTTCCGACGCTCGCGCGGTACGAGAGCGTCGCACAGGCGGTGCCCGACCAGGCGGGGCTCGGCGAGCATCTCGCGGCGGCGCTCGCCGCCCACGATCGGCTCTCGGGGCTCGATGACACGGGGGTTGCGGCATCCGTCTTCTCGGTCGCCCCTGATGTGACAGAGGCGCGGCACCATCGTCCCGGAGAGGCCGATCCGACCGTCATCGAGCTGCGTCAAGGAGGTGGGTTCGGCCGAACCTTCTCGGTCGATCCGGCACTCGCGGCGCTCGTCGGAGCGTGCGACGGCGACCTTCCCGCCGGCGCGCTGATCGATGCGATCGCGGAGCTGCTCGACGCGGATGCCTCTGCACTTCGTAAAGAGCTGCTTCCGCGCGTGCGTGAGCTCGTGTTCTCAGGCTTCCTGATTTTCGCCTGATCAGAGTGGATAGCGGCCCCTCCGTCCGACGGGGCGTGGCGATGTATACCAAACCTTTACAAAAGAAGCATTGACGCGGGGTGCCGGAGCACGGCAATATCTCGGCTCAGGCGCGCCGATCAGGTGCGTCGAGGCGTCGCATCTCGTACTGGGGAGTTCGAGTGGGTGCGGCGCTCTCTGGGAAGGGCTCGGGGGTGCGGGAAACATAGACCACGCCGCCGACGGGCCGGCAGCCGACCCGACGGTGACGGGCATCCCGTCGGCGGCGGCGGCTTCGCAGCGCCGGGGCGACGCGGACCTCTCGGTAGGCTCGATCCATGCTCAACATGGCCGAGGGCATCGCGCGCCTCGGCGCGCTCGCCGAGTCTCCCGTCGTCTCCACGCTCGGCCGTGCGTTCGCCGATGCCGGGTTCGAACTGGCGATCGTCGGCGGGCCCGTCCGGGACGCACTCCTCGGCCGAGACGTGCACGACCTCGACTTCACGACCGACGCGCGGCCCGACGACATCCTCCGCGTCGTGAAGCCGATCAGCACCGCGCAGTGGGACATCGGCCGCGACTTCGGCACGATCGGCGCGCGCGTGCGGGGCGAGCAGGTCGAGGTCACGACCTTCCGCGCCGACAGCTACGACGGCGTCACACGCAAGCCCACGGTCGAGTTCGGCGACACCCTCGAGAGCGACCTCGTGCGCCGCGACTTCACGGTGAACGCGATGGCGCTGCGCGTTCCCGGTCGCACGCTCGTCGACCCGACCGGCGGCGTCGAAGACCTCGTCGCCGGGCGGCTGCGCACGCCGGTCGACCCCGCGGTGAGCTTCGGCGACGACCCGCTGCGGATGCTGCGCGCCGCCCGCTTCGCGTCCCAGCTGGGCTTCCAGGTCGACCCCGACACCGAGGCGGCGATCGCCGACCTGCGTCAGACGCTGTCGATCGTGAGCCCCGAGCGCATCCAGGGCGAGCTCGTCAGGCTGCTGCAGACGGACGACCCCGTGCGCGGCATCCGCATTCTCGTGGAGACCCACCTCATCGACGAGTTCCTTCCCGAGATCCCCGCGCTCCGCCTCGAGGTCGACGAGCACCACCACCACAAGGACGTCTACGAGCACACGCTCACGGTGCTGCGTCAGGCGATCGAACTGGAGAAGGCGAGGAACCCGGATGCGGCACCCGACGTCCCACTGCGCCTCGCTGCGCTGCTGCACGACATCGGCAAGCCCGCGACCCGCCGGCTCGAGCCCGGTGGCGGGGTGACGTTCTACCACCACGACCTCAAGGGCGCGCGCATGGCGCGGAAGCGCCTGCAGGCACTGCGGTTCGACACCGACACGATCAACTCCGTGGCGCGGCTCATCGAGCTGCACCTGCGGTTCTTCGGCTATGCCGAAGGGGCGTGGACGGACTCCGCGGTGCGACGCTACGTGCGCGACGCCGGTCCCGAGCTCGAGCGCCTGCACATCCTGACGCGCGCCGACGTGACCACGCGCAATCGCCGGAAGGCCGCGCGCCTCGCCTCCGCGTACGACGACATCGAGCGCCGCATCGCCGAGCTGGCGGCCCAGGAGGAGCTCAACGCGATGCGCCCCGAGCTCGACGGGAACCGCATCCAGGAGATCCTCGGCATCAAGCCCGGGCGCGAGGTGGGCGAGGCGTACCGGTTCCTTCTCGACCTGCGCCTGGATGAGGGACTGCTCGGCGAAGAAGAGGCGGAGCGGCGCCTTCGCGCGTGGTGGGCCGCGCGCGACTGATCGGTTTCAGTCTGGTTACGAAATCTTCACCGGATTTCCGGATACGCCTGGTCGGAGAGAGGATTGCGGGTGGACCGCGCCTACCCCGCACGGTCGTCCCCAATCAGCAGAGGTGTACAGAATGTCACTGCATCACAGCGCGCGCGGCCGACTCGGCCTCGCGATCGGGGCGCTCGGCGCCTCGGCCATCCTCCTCGCCGGCTGCGCCGGCGGTGGCGGCGGCAACGGCGGCGACGGCGACGCGTCGGGTGAGCCGATCATCGTCGGCACCACCGACAAGGTCACCACGCTCGACCCGGCCGGCTCGTACGACAACGGCTCGCTCGCGGTCCAGACCCAGGTCTTCCCGTACCTCGTCAACACCGACTACAACAGCACCGAGGTCGTGCCCGACCTCGCCGAGTCGGCGGAGTTCACGTCCGACACCGAGTACACCGTGACGCTGCCCGAGGGCCTCAAGTGGGCCAACGGGAACGACCTCACGTCGTCGGACGTCAAGTTCTCGTTCGAGCGCAACATCGCGATCGCCGACCCGAACGGCGCGTCGAGTCTGCTGTACAACCTCGACAGCATCGAGACGCCCGACGAGACGACGGTCGTCTTCAAGCTGAAGTCGCCCAACGACCAGGTGTTCCCGTTCATCCTGACGAGCTTCCCCGGCGCGATCGTCGACGAGGAGGTCTTCTCGGCCGACTCGATCACGCCCGACCAGGACATCGTCGACGCGAACGCCTTCGGCGGCCCGTACTCGATCACGTCGTGGGACTTCAACAAGACCGTCGAGTTCACGCCAAACGAGAACTACCAGGGTCTGCTCGACGCCCCCGCCAACGAGGGCGTCATCCTGCAGTACTTCGCGGAGTCGTCGAACCTGAAGCTCGCCGTGCAGGAGGGTGACGTCGACGTGGCGTACCGCAGCCTGTCGGCGACCGATGTCGACGACCTCTCGGGCAACGACAACGTCCAGGTCATCGACGGCCCCGGCGGCGAGATCCGCTACATCGTGTTCAACTTCAACACGCAGCCGTACGGCGCGACGACGCCCGAGGCCGACCCGGCCAAGGCGCTCGCGGTGCGTCAGGCGATCGCCGACCTCATCGACCGCGACGAGATCTCGGAGCAGGTCTACAAGGGCACCTACACGCCGCTGTACTCGTACGTGCCCGAGGGCTTCGCGGGTGCGATCGAGGCGCTCAAGCCGCTGTACGGCGACGGCAACGGCGGCCCCGACGTCGAGAAGGCGGCTGCTCGCCTCGAGGAGGCCGGCGTCGAGACGCCCGTCGCCCTCAGCCTGCAGTACAGCCCCGACCACTACGGCCCCTCGTCGGGTGACGAGTACGCCATGGTCAAGTCGCAGCTCGAGGAGAGCGGCCTGTTCACCGTCGACCTCAAGTCGACCGAGTGGGTCCAGTACTCGGAGGACCGCACGTCTGACGTGTACCCCGCGTACCAGCTCGGCTGGTTCCCGGACTACTCCGACGCCGACAACTACCTGACGCCGTTCTTCCTCACGGAGAACTTCCTGGGCAACCACTTCAGTGACGCCCAGACCGAGGAGCTCATCCTCGCGCAGGCCGTCGAGACCGACCCCGACACGCGCACGCAGATGATCGAAGACATCCAGTCGCGCGTCGCCGAGCTGCTCTCGACCCTGCCGCTCCTCCAGGGTGCTCAGGTGGCCGTTGCGGGCACCGACGTCGACGGGGTCATCCTCGACGCGTCGTTCAAGCTCCGCTTCGCCCCGATCACCAAGTAAGGCTGCGGTGCAGTCGATGGGGCGGTCCGCTCGCCGGGCCGCCCCATCGCCGTGCGGCCGGGGGTCCGACGCCGAGGCATCCGCCCCCTTTCCCCGTGTTCTCCGATAGATAGGCTCCACCCATGACCACGAGCGAGGTCGCACCCGTCGATCAGCCGCCACCCCTGCTTGCCGCATCGCGGTCGAAGTCGGGAGGAGGCAAGCTCGGTCGCTACCTCCTCACGCGGTTCCTCCTCATCTTCGTGACGGTGGCGATCCTCGTGACGGTCGTGTTCTTCATGATCCGCCTCACCGGAGACCCGATCACCGCCGCGCTCGGCGGGCGACTCCCCGCCGACCAGCTCGCGGAGCGCATCCGCGAAGCGGGCTTCGACCGGCCGATCATCGTCCAGTACATCGAGTACCTCGGTCAGATCTTCACGGGCGACTTCGGCACGACCCTCACCGACCGTCAGCCCGTCATCGACGTGCTCGTCCGTTACGGCACCGCGACGGCCGAGCTCGCGTTCTACGCGCTCATCGTCGCCTTCGTCGTCGGCATCCCGCTCGGCCTCGTCGCCGCGGCCAAGCGCGACAAGGCGCCGGATGCCGCGCTTCGCGTCGGGGCGATCCTCTTCTACGCCACCCCGGTGTTCTTCTCCGGCCTCGTGGCGAAGCTCATCTTCTCGGTGTGGCTCGGGTGGTTCCCCGTCAGCGGCCGCGCGAACGTGCGGACCGAGATCGCCCTCAACCGCAGCGGCGGGTCGGGCTTCTACATCATCGACGCGATCGCGTCGGGCAACCCCGCCTATGTGCAGGACGTCCTCGCCCACGCGGTGCTGCCCGCCATGACGCTGGGTCTCGCGATCGCGGGCGTCTTCCTGCGCCTCGTGCGCACCAACGTCATCGGCACGTTCAACATGCCGTACATCGACGCCGCCCGCTCGCGCGGCGTCTCGGAGTACCGCCTCGTGCGCAAGCACGCCTACAAGCCGGCGCTCATCCCGATCGTGACGGTCATCGGTCTGCAGATCGCGATCCTGCTCGCCGGCGCCGTGCTCACCGAGACGACGTTCGAATGGCAGGGCATCGGGTTCCAGCTCGCCCGCTACCTCGCGGCGCGCGACTTCGTCGCGGTGCAGGCGATCGTCGTGATGATCGCGATCATCGTCGCCGTGACGAACTTCATTGTGGACGTCATAGCCGCGTTCCTCGACCCGAGGGTGAGGTACTGAGATGGCAAAGCGCGGATTCTTCGACCGCCTGCCGGTCGTCCACCAGCTGCGTCAGAGCGTCGGCCTCCAGCGGGGCATGCTCGTCGCCGGCCTCGTGCTCGCTCTCGTGTTCCTGCTCGTCGCGCTGCTGGCACCGTGGCTCGCTCCATACAGCTACAACCAGCTGCGTGGGCCGGACGGTCTGTTCGGGTCGCAGCAGCCGCCGAGTCCCGAGCACCTGCTCGGCACGACGGTCGGCGGGTACGACGTCCTCTCGCGCACCATCTGGGGCGCCCAGACCGCGCTGTTCGTCGTGGTCGTCGCGATCCTTCTGTCGGTGTTCATCGGGATCCTGCTCGGTCTCATCTCCGGATACGTCGGCGGATGGCTCGACCGCGTGCTCGTCGTGATCGCCGATGCGATCTACTCGTTCCCGTCTCTGCTGCTCGCCATCGTCGCCGCGATCGCGGTCAGCGGCGGCCAGTCCGGTCTCGTCCCCGGTGTCCTGTCGGCGGCGATCGCGATCACGGTCGTCTTCATCCCGCAGTACCTGCGCGTCGTCCGCGCCGAAGTCGTGCGCGTGAAGTCCGAGGCGTTCGTCGAGTCGGCCAAGGTCATCGGCGCCAGCACGTGGCGCATCATGTTCCGCCACGTGCTGCGCAACTCGACGCGCTCCCTCCCGCTCATCGTGACGCTGAACGCGTCCGAGGCCATCGCGACGCTCGCCGCCCTGGGCTTCCTCGGCTTCGGCATCGAGCCGACGGCCGCGGCGGAGTGGGGCTACGACCTCAAGGAGTCGATCGGCGACGTGTCGGCCGGCATCTGGTGGACGGCGATCCCGCCGGGCACCGCGATCGTGCTGACGATCCTCGGCATCACCCTCATCGGCGAGAGCCTCAACGACCTCGCCGACCCGCGCCTGCGCGCGCGCCGCCGCGCGGCGAAGCAGACGCCCGCCGACGCGGTGGCCGCGAGCCAGCCCGTCGCGCGCGAGATCATGGGAGAGGTGGAGTGATGACCGTGGCATCCGATTCCGTCGCGGTCGAGATCCGCGATCTCGACATCACCTTCGCAACCGACGCCGGCGAGGTCCGGGCCGTGCGCGGCGTCTCGCTCGACGTGCGCCGCGGCGAGGTGCTCGCGATCGTCGGCGAGTCCGGCAGCGGCAAGACCGTGACGTCGCGCACGATCCTCGGCCTCCTGCCCGAGACCGCCACGATCGGCGGCGCGGTCATCCTCGACGGCACCGACGTGGCGAAGATCGACAAGAAGGAACTGCGCGAGATCCGCGGCTCCAAGGCGGCGATGATCTTCCAGGAGCCGTCGACCGCCCTCAACCCCGTCTTCACAGTCGGGTGGCAGCTCGCCGAGGGGTTGCGCGCGCACGGCAAGTACTCGAAGGCCGAGGCCAAGGCGAAGGCGATCGAGATGCTCGGCCGAGTCGGCATCCCCGACCCCGAGCGCCGCGTCAACGACTACCCGCACCAGTTCTCGGGCGGACAGAAGCAGCGCATCGTCATCGCGATGGCGCTCGCGCTCGACCCGACGGTCATCATCGCCGACGAGCCGACGACCGCGCTCGACGTGACCGTGCAGGCCGAGATCCTCGACCTGCTGCGCGACCTGCGCGACCAGTTCGGCACCGCGATCGTGCTCATCACGCACAACATGGGCGTCGTCGCCGACCTGGCCGACCGCGTCGCCGTGATGCTCGAAGGCGAGGTCGTCGAGACCGCTCCGGTCGGCGAGATCTTCGTCGCGCCGCAGCACGAGTACACGAAGCGCTTGCTCGCGGCGGTGCCGCGTCTCGAGATCGCCGACCGCACGCTCTCGGCCGAGGAGGCAGCCGGCGAGCCGGTCGTGGAGGCGACCGACCTGGTGATCGAGTACGCGGGCCGGTTCGGCCGCTCCGCGTTCCGCGCCGTCGACCGCGTGAGCTTCCGGATCCGCCCCGGCGAGGTGCTCGGCCTCGTGGGCGAGTCCGGTTCGGGCAAGACGACGATCGGCCGCGCGATCGCGGGTCTGACGCCGGTCGCCGGCGGCTCGCTGCGCGTGCTCGGTGTCGAGATGAACGGCGTGAAGGAGCGCGAGTTCCGCAAGCGTCGCAGTGAGCTCGGCTTCGTCTTCCAGGACCCCGCGACGAGCTTCAACCCGCTCCTCACGATCGCGCAGAATGTGGCCGAACCGCTCATCGTGCACGGAAAGGCGACGGATGCGGCATCCGCCCGCCCCCGCGTCGCGGAGCTGCTCGACGCGGTGCAGCTCGGCGACTCTTTCGGCGACCGCTTCCCGCACGAGCTCTCGGGCGGTCAGAGACAGCGCGCCTCGCTCGCGCGGGCGCTCGCGCTCGACCCGAAGCTGCTTATCGCGGACGAGCCGACGAGCGCGCTCGACGTGTCGGTGCAGGCGCGCGTTCTCGACCTCTTCGCCGACCTGCAGGAGCGCTTCGGGTTCGCGACGCTGTTCATCACGCACGACCTCGCGGTCGTCGACCTCCTCGCGCACAGCATCGTGGTGCTGCACCACGGGCGGATCGCCGAGGCGGGCCCGACGTCGCGTGTGCTGGGCGCCCCGGCCGATGCCTATACGCGTCGCCTGATCGCGTCGCTTCCGGTGCCCGACCCGATCCAGCAGGCTGCGCGTCGCGCGGAGTGGCGGGAGGCATTCGGACGCTGAGCTCCCGGTCGCGGAGCGAGCGCAGCGCGACGAACGGACGCTGAGCGAGCGCAGCGAGACGAAGCGCGCCCACCGGCGGCATCCGCCGCCCCGCCGAGATCAGGACATCTGGCGCAGTCAGGAGAGTTCCACGCGAATCTTCCTGTCTCCGCCACATGTCCTGATCCGGGCGGGCGGGTGACGCAGCGCGCGGCGTCGGTCGGTGCGGCGCGGCCGGGCGTGGCGGGTCTCAGCGGAAAAGCCCATTGGACAGGCCCCCGCCGAGGACGTTCATCACGAACCAGAACACGAGCACCCCGACGATGAGCACCCACGCGAGCGACGTCCGACGTCGCAGCCGGCGCCCCTCCGGGGCGACGCCGGGCGGAGGGGGCGTGAGCACCTGGTGGGGAACCGCGAACGGCACCGAGTCGGCCGCGGTCGTGAGGGAGTGCGCGCCTGAGTCCGAGCCGGTCGCCGCGTAGCCGCTCGCCGCTGCGGCGCGGGTTGCGGCATCCGCCCTCAGTCTGTCGTCGCGCCAGCGCGCCCACTGCGCGAACTTGTCGAGCAGCGCGCCCACTGCCGAGAAGAGCCACGCCCACGTCGCCGGATCGAGCGTCGACAGCGGGCGTTTCGCATAGAGGAAGAGCCAGTCGTCGACGATCTCGACATCGAGCGCCGCTGCGTTGTCGATGAACCGTGCCATGATGTCGGGTGTGAACAGGTACAGGGCATCGCGCTCGTAGCCCTCGGGGCAGTACAGCGAGAAGTACCGGTCGAAGTCGCCCTCGAGGCTGAGGCGTTGGCTGGACTTGAAGGCGGCGGGCAGGTTCGATCCGAACACCGCGTTGTTGCCCTTCGCGTCGAGCACGATATGCGGCAGCGGAACGTCGAGCTTCACGGCGACGTAGCCCCAGTTGTGGGTCGTGCGGTTCTTGCCGGAGCCGGTGACGTACCGGTAGTTCGCGAACTCGACGAACCGCGGACGATGGCCGCGCACGATGTCGGTCGCGACGCGCGAGTCGCCGATCGAGAAGATCATCCCCGGCAGCGGCGGAGCCGCGTGCTGCGGCTCGAACGTCATGCCGTTCGCGCGGGCGAAGCGGTCGAGTCGGTACCAGCGCTCGCGGCGCTTGCGCTGGCCGAGCACGGACGTGAAGACGATCGCGACGGCGACGACCCCGATGAACACGAGCGGCAGCACCATCGGCAGAAGCGTGGCGATGCCGCCCGGCTCCGATGAGGCGAGGGCGCTGAAGACGGCGGTGAAGACGCCGACCACGACTCCGCCGAACATCACGAAGAAGAAGAACGCGATCACGACGACGACGATCGTCGCGCCGGAGAAGCCGCTGGGGACGCGGCCCGACTCGCGCAGACTCCGCGCGAACTGCGAGACCGCCGCCCGATCGACCGGCTCGGTGAGGGGTCGGGCGTCGAACGGGATCGGCGAGCTCATGCCGCCACGGTACCCGGTCGAGTGCGGCAGGATCGGATCACACCCGCTCCCGTATGACGCCCAGGAGGCGCACCATGTCCGCTGACGATTCCGCGAGAGACCCCGACGACCTCGACGCGCTGCGCGCGGCATCCGACATCCTCGGAATCGACGCCCTGCTCACCCCGGAGGAGCGGGCGGTGCGCGACCGCGTGCGTGCGTTCGTCGACGCGGAGATCCGCCCGCACATCGCCGACTGGTTCGACCGGGCGGAGTTCCCCGCGGAGCTGGTCCCCGAGCTCGGACGACTCGGCGTGCTCGGAATGACGATCGAAGGGCACGGATGCCCCGGCCGCAGCGCCGTGGAGTACGGGCTCGCAGCGCTCGAGCTCGAGGCCGGCGACTCGGGCCTGCGCACGTTCGCGTCGGTGCAGGGCTCGCTCGCGATGGGCTCGATCGATCGCTGCGGGTCGGACGAGCAGAAGGCGGAGTGGCTGCCGCGGCTCGCGCGCGGCGAGGCGATCGCGTGCTTCGCGCTGACCGAGCCGAGTGCCGGATCAGATCCGTCGAGCATGAAGACGTTCGCGCGGCGCGACGGCGGCGACTGGATCATCGACGGAGCGAAGCGCTGGATCGGACTCGCGTCGATCGCCCAGGTCGCGGTCGTCTGGGCGCAGACCGAGGACGGGGTGCGCGGATTCCTCGTGCCGACGGATGCGCCGGGTCTCGGCATCCGTGTTCTCGAGCCCAAGGGTTCGATGCGCGCGTCCATCCAGTGCGAGCTCTCGTTCGACGGCGTGCGGGTGCCGGATGCCGCACGCCTCCCCGGCGCGCGAGGCCTGCGCGCGCCCTTCGCGGCCCTCGGTGACGCACGGTACGGGATCGTGTGGGGAGCCGTCGGGGCCGCACGCGACTCGTTCGAGGCGGCGCTGCGGTGGTCGTTGCGGCGCGAGCAGTTCGGGCGTCCGATCGCCGGCTTCCAGCTCACGCAGCGCAAGCTCGTGGACATGGCGGTCGAGGTGCAGAAGGGCGCGCTGCTCGCGCTCCATCTCGGACGGCTCAAGGATGCGGGCACGCTGCGCCCCGAGCAGATCTCGCTCGGAAAGCTCGACAACGTGCGGCAGGCGATCGCGGTGGCGCGCGAAGCGCGCACGATCCTCGGCGGCGACGGCGTGCTGCTCGAGAACTCGCCGATCCGGCACGCGGCCAACCTCGAGTCGGTGCGCACGTACGAGGGCACCGATGAGGTGCACACCCTCGTGCTGGGGCAGCACCTCACGGGCATCGCGGCGTTCCGTTGAGCCGCCCGGCGCGCCCACGGGGTGCCGAGATTGCGCGAACTGCTGACGGATGCCGCATCCGCCGGTCATTCGCGCAATCTCGACGCCTGGGTGCGGGCGCCGGGGGCGCCGGGGCGGGGGGCGGGAGCCGCGGGTCAGCGGTTCACGTCGTCGGAGTCCCATGTGAGCGCGGCGCCCTCGTGAAGAGGGAGGGCCTCGAGCTCGGGATGCGCGCACACCGCCCGGACGAGCTCCACCGGCCCGGCGACGATGGTCGAGTCCCAGTCGACCTCGGTCGCGACGGCGAAGGCGCGATCACCCGGCCAGATCCAGCTCGGCGACGGCGTCGACGCGGCGGGTTCATGCGCCCACGGCGCTCCGGCCACCCAATCCGGGTCGGCCAGCTCGGCGATCGACCCGCGGAACAGAACGTGATCGCGGTTCGGGAGCGACAGCCGCGGCCCCCTCGAGACCTCGTCCGACAGCACGCCGGGCTGCCACGTCCGCTTGCGGAACACGTTGTGGAAACGGTTGTGGATGCTGCGCTCGAGCATCTCGCGATGGCGGTCGAGCAGCTCCGCGTCGTCGAGCGACACGTAGCGCAGGTCCGCGGGCTCGTCGTCCTGCGAAAACGTCAGCGCGGCTCGAGCGGGCGTCTCACCGTAGAACCCGAGCAGTCCGCCCCAGCCCTCCCAGACTGCGATGTACGCGTCATCGGGGGTCGACGTGTGGGCGGAGAGCACGCCGGCGAGCAGCGCGAGCAGTGGAGGATCGAGTCGGCCCTCCTCTGGCGGCGAGTAGCGCCAGCCCGAGGCATCCGTCGATTCGCCCGACCGTACGAAGCGGGGATCGGTGCGCATGATCCGGTGCCACTGCGCGCCGGCGTGCATCGTCGTGCCGAACGCGTCGGCGGTATCGGCCCACGTCACCCGCTCCGTGTCGACCTCGACGCCGGAGCGGGCGAACTCCTCCCACTCGGCGCGGTGGCGGTCGGCGGGCTCGGGCGGCCACGCGCGCCCGACCGGACGCTCGCGCGTCGCCGGGTGGAACACCCGGGCGTACGCGGCGAACCCACGCGGCACGATGTCATGCATCGTTCCCCGCCATGGATCGTCGATGCGTTCGCGCAGCCAGGCGCCGGCCGAGGCATCCGGTTCCCATTCCATCGGGTTCACGCTACAGCGGACATTGCGGATGCCTCAGCCCGCGTCACCGTCGCCGCGAGCGACTCGCCGCAGAGCCGCCGCCAGCCACGCGCGGTACTGCTCGTCCGACCACCCGGACTGCGCGACGAGCTGCTGGTAGGCCTCAGGTGACAGGAGGAAGGAGAGCTCGGCGCCCGCGCGCTCGACATCGAGGTCCGGGTCGCCGAAGGGGCGACGGCGGAGCTCCTCGGCGAGGGCGAGGAAGTCGCGGTGCCGGTTGTCGAGCATCGTGGCGAGGGCCTGGGCGACGACGTCGTCCGAGAACGACGCGGCGAGGAGCACCGTCCACAGGCGGCTGCTCGCGGCGTTCGAGGCTGCGACGAACTCGACCGTCGCCGCGATGAAGTCGTCGTCGGGGAGGGCCAGCATGTCGAGCACGCGCTCGGTGTCGGTGAGCGTGCTGCGCCCCTCGACCCCGACGAACGTGATCTCGAACGCGCGGATGAGGAGATCCGCCTTGGTGCCCGCGGACTTCACCGTCTCGGTCGATACGCGCGCTGCGCGGGCAATGGCCGCGAGGGTCGTCGCCTGGTAGCCGTTCTGCGAGAACTGGGCGGCCGCGGCCTCGAGGATCCTCCGCCGGGTCTGCTGCGCCTGCTCGGCGCGCAGTTCGGATCGGTAGGTTCGGGTCGCCGTCGCGCTCGCGCTCGCATCCGACATATTGACTTTCCTCCGAGGGTGGTGAATGCTCTGGAGAGCAAATCAATCCTATCCGGAGGAACCATGGGTTCGTACCTCATCACCACGACGCCCGCTCACGGGCACGTGGCGCCGCTGCTCACGATCGCACGGCACCTCATCGCGCGAGGGCACCGCGTCCGCTTCCTCACGGGAGCGAAGTACGCCGATGCCGTGACCGCGGCCGGCGCGGAGTTCCTCCCGATCCCGCCCGAGTCCGACATCGACCTCGATCGGGTCGGGGAGCTGTTCCCCGAGCGCGCGGGGCTGGCGGGTCCGGCGGCCATCCGCTTCGACCTGCGCAACATCTTCTTCACGCCGGCGCGCGGTCAGTACGACGCCCTGGTCGCCGCGATCGAGGCCGAACCGACGGACGCCGTCCTCACCGAGGGTCTCTACCTCGGCGCCGCACTCCTCGCTCTCCGTCCGCGCTCCGAGCGCCCGCCGATCGTCGCGCTCGGGATCTTCCCCCTCGGGGCTCCGAGCCGCGACACCGCCCCGTTCGGCGTCGGGATGATCCCGATGGGCGGATGGATCGGACGCCTCCGCAACCGGGTGATGACGACGATCGCCGACAAGGTGATCTTCGGGCCGGTGCTCGAGGAGGCGGATGCGCTCGCGCGCGAGATCGTCGGGCGCAGCTTCGAGGGTTCGTTCCTGACATGGAACGTCCGTGCCGACGCGCTCGTGCAGTTCACGGTGCCGTCGTTCGAGTACCCGCGGTCGGATCTGCCCTCCACCGTCACGTTCGCGGGGCCTCTCCCGTGGATGCCGCCCGCCGCCGTCGCGCTGCCGGACTGGTGGGATGAGCTCGACGGCTCCCGCCCGATCGTGCACGTCACGCAGGGCACCGTCGCGAACGCCGACTTCTCGTCGCTCGTCCGCCCGACGATCGACGGCCTCGCCGAGCGCGACGACCTCCTCATCGTCGTCACAACGGGCGGCCGCCCGGTCGACACGCTCGGGCCGGTCCCCGCGAACGTCCGTGTCGGCTCGTATCTCCCGTACCGCGAGCTGTTCCCGAAGCTCGACGTGCTCGTGACGAACGGCGGCTACGGCGGAGTGCAGCAGGCGCTCGCCCACGGCATCCCCCTCGTCGTCGCGGGGCAGACGGAGGACAAGATCGAGGTCACCGCCCGCGTCGGCTGGTCGGGTGCCGGGATCAACCTCAAGACGAACAAGGCGGATGCCGCGAAGCTCGCCCGGGCCGTCGACACCGTCCTGCGCGATCCGTCGTACCGCGCCGCCGCACAGCGCATCGGCGCCGACATGCGCACGACCGACGCGCTCGCCGCGCTCGACGGCGTGCTGGAGAGGGTGGTCGCCCTCCCGACGGCGTGAGCCCGCCGCATCCGCTGATCCAACGGCTCGCGAGTGCACGACCTGCCTTCGAGTGCACGACCTCCCCACGCGGCTCGGGCGTGCACTCGACGCGAAGTCGTGCACGCGACGGACCGGCGGGATCCGGCCCGATTGGGGCCTTGACCGGGCATCCGGTACGATAGGTGGGTTGTCCGGTCTCGGCCCATGCCGATTCCGGCCGGACACGTGCACACACCCTCCTGCTGTCGGGAAGTGCCCGACAGCCGTTCTAGTCCGAAGGAGGTGGGTCAGTGACGCACAAGTACGAGCTCATGGTCATCCTGAACCCTGAGATCGACGAGCGCCAGGTCGCCCCGAACCTCGACAAGTTCCTGAAGGTCATCACGAACGATGGTGGCTCGATCGACAACGTCGACATCTGGGGTCGCCGCCGTCTCGCATACGAGATCCAGAAGAAGAGCGAGGGCATCTACGCCGTCGTCAACTTCACGTCGACGAGCGCTGCCGCGCAGGAGCTCGACCGCCAGTTGAAGCTGGACGAGCGGGTCATGCGCACCAAGGTGCTCCGCGCCGAAGAGGCCATGGCACAGGTCGCCGCCGAGCAGAAGCGCTCGGAAGAGAAGGCGGCCCGCAAGGCCGCGAAGGCTTGACATCATGGCCGGTGAGACGATCATCACCGTCGTCGGCAACCTGACTGCCGACCCCGAGCTGCGCTACACGCAGAACGGACTCCCCGTCGCCAACTTCACGATCGCGTCGACGCCTCGAACCTTCGACCGCCAGGCCAACGAGTGGAAGGACGGCGAAGCGCTGTTCCTCCGCGCGAGTGTGTGGCGCGACTTCGCCGAGCACGTGGCCGGCTCGCTGACGAAGGGGATGCGGGTCATCGCTACCGGCCGCCTCAAGCAGCGCAGCTACCAGGATCGCGAGGGCAACAACCGCACCGCGATCGAGCTGGAGGTCGACGAGATCGGCCCGTCGCTGCGCTACGCGACGGCCCAGGTCACGCGAACCTCAGGCGGTGGCGGACAGGCGCGCCAGCAGGTCGCCGACGAGCCGTGGGCGACCCCGGGCTCGTCGAACGCGGCCGGCTCGAACGCCGACGCGTGGAGTGCCCCCGGCGCCTACGGCGACGACACCCCGTTCTGATCTCAGTAAACGAATTGAAGTAGTAAAGGAATCACCATGGCTGGAAAGGCGAGCGGCGACCGCCGCAAGCCGCGGAAGGGCGCGAAGAACGCCGCCCCCGCGAAGGCGATCCGTGTCGGCGTCATCGACTACAAGGACGTCGCCACCCTCCGCAAGTTCATCTCGGAGCGCGGCAAGATCCGCGCCCGTCGTATCACCGGAGTCTCGGTGCAGGAGCAGCGTCTGATCGCGAAGGCGATCAAGAACGCGCGTGAGATGGCGCTCCTGCCGTACGCCGGCGCTGGCCGCTAAGGAGTACCGACATGGCAAAGCTCATTCTCACGAACGAGGTCGCCGGGCTCGGCAGCGCCGGTGATGTGGTCGAGGTCAAGAACGGCTACGCCCGTAACTACCTCATCCCGCAGGGCTTCGCGGTCGCGTGGACGCGCGGCGGCGAGAAGCAGGTCGCATCGATCCGCGCCGCCCGCGAGGCGCGCGCGATCGCGACTCACGAAGAGGCCGTGGCCCTCAAGGAAACCCTCGAGTCCAACAAGGTCAAGCTGGCCGTCAAGGCCGGCGCGGAGGGCCGCCTGTTCGGCTCGGTCAAGACCGGTGACGTCGCCGACGCGGTCAAGGCCGCCGGCCTCGGCGAGCTCGACAAGCGCAAGATCCAGATCACCTCGCCGATCAAGTCGGTGGGCGAGCACGAGGCGACCGTTCGCCTCGGCGACGAGCTCACCGCCGTGATCACGCTTCAGGTGGTCGCCGCGAAGTAACACTTCGCCGGTCGAGTGCCGCCGCAGGCGGCGCATCACATACCAAGACGGATGCCGCGACCCGGCCCTCCCCCGAGGGCTCGGGCCGCGGCATCCGCCGTTCAGGCCTCCGATCGCGGCCGGCCGGTTCCAGGCACGAAGGCGCCGACCGCGACCGGAGGAGTGCTGGGGACGGGAGGACCGTCTGGCAACGGCCCTCCCGCCTTGCTCCGGTGAACTGGGCGACCGAGGGAACGGCCGCCTCAGGTCACGCGGAGCGTCGCCGCGACACGAGCACGCCGCCGGCTGCCAGGAGCAGGAGCCCCATCAGCAGCGCGCCCAGCGCACCCGTCCCTCCTGTCGCGGCGAGGTCTGTCACGCCGTCGAACGCGGCGGCCGAGCCGAGCCCGGCCGGCGTGCCGCCGGGACCCGGGTCGCCCGGTGTGGTTCCGCCCGGCGGGTCTCCCGGGTCGCCCGGGGTGCCGGGTCCACCGGGCGTGTCGGGGCCGTCACCCGGGTCGGCGTCGCCGAGCACGTCGACGAGCGCCTGCTGGAGAAGGCCGGTGCTGTCGATCGCGTCGCCGATGTTGGCACCCGCGTTCTGCACCGTCGAGGCGAGCGCTGTGGGAACGTCGCCGCCCGTGGCGAGAGCGTCGACCAGGGCGCCCGCGTCGGCGAGCGCGTCGTTCACGAGGCCGTCGACGATCTGGTTCGACGTGTTCGCCGTCGCGTTGAACAGCGTCCGGCCCAGGTCGTCGCCGAGGTCCGACACTGTCGTGCCGAGGTCGTCCACGACGCCCGAGAGATCGCCCTCCCCGAGTTCGTCGAGGACCGCGTCGCCGTTGTCGACGAGGTCGCCGACCAGGCCGCCCTCAACGAGGATCCCGTCTCCGACGACGTCGTTGAGACCCGAGTCGGGGCCGACCAGGCTGTCGACGATCGTGGTGCCGGCGGTCGTGCCGGTCACATCGTCGATGAGGCCGGCCACAGCATCGGTCACCGGCTCGAGCGCGCCGTCCTCGCCGAGGATGGGGTCGAGCACGCTGTCGCCGACGAGCCCGTCGACCAGGCCGTCGTTCTCGGTCAGGCCGGTCAACAGGCCGTCCGCGTCATCCGTCGCCCCGCCGTGATCGGGGGCGTTCGCCTCCTCGAGCGTCGTCGTGAGGGCGTCCTCGAGCAGCCCGGTCGTGTCCGTCGTGTCGGCGACGTTCGCACCGAGGCGCTGCAGCATGGTGTAGATCTCGGCGGGCGTGTCGCCGCCGTCGAGCACATCGCCGAGGTCGGTGAGCGCGTCGGCCACGAGGCCGTCGATCATCTGGTCGTCGACGTTGGTCGCGGCATCCGTCACCGTCTCGTCGAGTGCCGTGCCGAGGTCTTCGACGGTCGTTCCGACATCGTCGAGCGCGGCATCGAGATCACCCGCGCCGACATCGTCGAGCACCGCGTCGACGTTCGTGGCGAGGTCGCCCACGGTGCCGCCCTCGACGAGCGCGCCGTCGCCGACGACGTCGTTCAGGGCGGAGCCTCCGCCGGTGAGCGCTCCGACGAGCTCGGTTCCGGCCGTGGAATTCGTGACCTCGTCGACGATGCCGGCCACGGCGCTGGTGACAGGGGCGATCGCGCCCGCATCACCGAGGACCGGTTCGACGACCGTGTCGCCGACGAGGGAGTCGACCAGGCCGTTGTCGCCGAGGAGCGACGAAACGGGTCCCGGTTCGGGAGGTGGTTCGGCCGCGTTCGCGGCCGTCGCGCCGAGCAGCGTGATGCCGCCGGCGAAAAGCGTGCCCCACAGGGCGCGCTTGATGAAAGCGTGCATGATGTCCCCTTTGTGATGGATCACTGAACTGCGCGCGCCTACGACGCGCCGAAGCAGATGCCGCCCCGGAGGGAGGCGACGCGATCCGATCAGTCGGGGAAGACGTCGGTGGCGAAATGAGGAGCGCCCGGTGCGGCGTCGTCCGCGGGCCCTGCTCGACGCACCCAGGCACGGTGTGCGACGAACGGAGCTGCGGCGACGAGCGCCCAGGCGGCGGAACCCGCGCCACCGGGTCCTGCAGTGGAGGTGAGCGGCGCCGAGGACGGCATCGCGTCGGGGGTCGGTTGGGCCGATCCGCCGTCGGATGGCGTGGTCGAGCCGAGGGATCCGGGCGGCGAACTCGACACGCCGAGGCGATCGGACGCGAGGCCGTGCGCGGTGCGCGCGAGCGCGGACGACGAGGAGGCGGATGCCGGGGCATCCGCGATGTCGGCCGGCGGTGCAGCTGCATGCGTGCCCGGAGCCGGTTCAGGAGCCGGAGGCTCGGGCGCCGTGACACCGGGGATCTGTGGGAGGACGCCGTCCACAGCCGCCCCCACCTGGACCACGAGGTGGAGGGCGTCGCTCGCGGTGCGGTCGACGATCGCGGCGGTGTCCGTCACGGCATCACCGATCCCGAGGCGGGCTGCGACATCGGCGACGATCGGAACGCGCCCGAGCGTGGCCACGACGGGGGCCGTGAGCTGCGAGACGACGCCGGAGTCGACGACGTCGACGACAGGGGCGGCGACGGCTCCCATGACCGAGGACACGACGCCCGGCGCCGACTGGGGAGGCGCCGGCGCGGGCTGCGGGGCAGCGGGCGCCGACGGCTGCTGGAGTGCCGGCTGCGGCGGCGCGGGAGCGGGTTGCTGCGGCGCGGGTGCCGGCTGCTGCGGTGCGGGTGCCGGCGCGGGCGAGAGGACGCTCTTCACAGCATCCGTCACGGCCGGAACAGCGGCCGACACGGTGGAGGTCACCGCCGAAGTCGTCCGGTCGAGGACCTTCGTGACACCGCTCAGGAGCCCTCCGCGGCGGGAGTCGTCCGCGGAGTCGTCCGCGCGCGCATCGCCGGAGGCGAAGCCGAGAACGACCGAGAGGACGAGCCAGGCGAACGCGAGTGCGGCCCCGATGAGGCCCAGCCGCACGATCCTCCAGCCCGAAAGCGAGTGTGCGTCCTCCACGTTCACCTCCCATGACGGAGTCTCGCGTTTCGTGCGAAACGCGTCTGAGGGTGCCTGGATCTCCGACCGTAGTCGGTGATCTCCGCCATGTCCAGCACCTCGGCCGGGCAACCGAGGATGTGGGAGATTCCGGGCCGCGTCGATTTGCGGTATCGCCGGATTTGTGCACAGGTGCCCGTTGCGCCGCGAACCTTCAAGCACGACTTCAACCACATCTCGTTCCACAGGATGTGAGATGAAAAATACCAGGTCAGCGGGCTGAAAAAAGTTGTGCGTCGGCTGAGAGCGCGACGTTATCCACAGCGGTTGTGCACAGGTCTGTCGGCGTTTCTCGCAGACTCTCCACAGAGTTATCCACAGGCGCTGTTGCATCCCTTCCGGGGTCTCCTTAGCGTGGGCTTCGGCCCGATCGGGGGGTGCGCTCGACTGTCGTAGGCGACAGGTTCGAGGCTTGCGACGACGACTGATGTCGGTGGTCCGTGTTGTGCTCGACACGGAGGCGGCAGCATGCCGTCCGCAAGCCACGACCATGCGAGGGCGCTCGCCCGCATCCGTAGGCCGCGTGTCGTTCTCGAGTTGCTGTGGGAGGTATGGGGACCCGTGTCGATCGCAGACATCTCCGAAGACCGCCTCGGCGGACCGCAAGAAGCGGAACGGACCCCTCCCCACGATCTCCTTGCGGAACAGAGCACCCTCGGCGGAATGCTCCTGTCGCCCGACGCGGTCGCCGAGGTCATCGAGATGCTCCGCGGCTCGGACTTCTACATCCCGAAGCACGAGCTCATCTACGAGGCGATCCTGTCGCTCTACTCGCACGGCGAGCCGACCGACGTCGTCGCCGTCACCGACGAGCTCATCAAGACGGGGGAGCTGCAGCGCGCGGGCGGGCCGGATTACCTGCACTCGCTCACCTCGATCGTTCCGACCGCGGCGAACGCCGGCTACTACGCGTCGATCGTCGCCGAGCGCTCGCTGCTCCGCCGTCTCGTCGAAGCGGGCACCCGCATCGTGCAGATGGGTTACTCGGGGCAGGGCGACCCGCTCGACCTCGTGAACAACGCGCAGGCGGAGATCTACGCGGTCGGCGCCGCGCAGGAGACCGAAGACTACGTCCCGCTGACCGTCGCGGTCGACGCGGCGGTCGACGAGATCGAGGCGGCACGGGGTCGCGACGGGCAGATGACGGGCATTCCGACCGGATTCGCCCAACTCGACCAGCTCACGAACGGACTGCACCCCGGCCAGCTCGTCATCATCGCGGCGCGTCCGGCGCTCGGTAAGTCGACGCTCGCCCTCGACTTCGCGCGCGCGGCCGCGATCAAGCACAACATGCCGACGATCTTCTTCTCGCTCGAGATGGGGCGCAGCGAGATCGCGATGCGCCTCATGAGCGCCGAAGGCGCGGTGCCGCTGCAGGCCATGCGCAAAGGCACGCTCGACTCACGCGACTGGACCACGATCGCCGCGACGCGCGGTCGCATCAACGACGCGCCGCTCTACATCGACGACTCACCGAACATGACGCTCGTCGAGATCCGCGCCAAGTGCCGCCGGCTGAAGCAGCGCGTCGGACTGAAGATGGTCGTCATCGACTACCTGCAGCTGATGACGTCCGGCAAGCGCGTCGAGTCGCGCCAGCAGGAGGTCTCGGAGTTCTCGCGTGCGCTCAAGCTGCTCGCCAAGGAGCTCGGCGTGCCGGTCGTCGCGCTCTCGCAGTTGAACCGTGGTCCCGAGCAGCGCGCCGACAAGAAGCCCGCCCTCTCCGACCTGCGTGAGTCGGGCTCGATCGAGCAGGACGCCGACATGGTGATCCTCCTGCACCGCGAGGCGGCGTACGAGAAGGAGAACCCGCGCGCGGGCGAAGCCGACCTCATCGTCGCGAAGCATCGCAACGGTCCGACCGACACGGTCACCGTCGCGTTCCAGGGTCACTTCTCGCGGTTCGCCGACATGGCGGTGGGAGACTTCGGGTAGCGGAAGGCGTCCTTTCAGATGTGCCTTTCGCGGGAGACATGGACGCAGTCGACGTTGTAACGCACAATGGCGCGGTCGCTCTCGCCGGCACACTGTGGCGGCCTGAGTCGGATCCGTCGGGGCTGGTGGTGATGCATCCGGGATCGGGTCCCTCGGATCGTGACAACGACGTCTTCTTTCCCCCGATCCGGAACGCCCTTCTCGAGGTGGGTGTCGCTGTCGCGTCCTTCGACAAGCGCGGAGTCGGGGGTTCCGGCGGATCATGGCTGGACGCGGGAATCGAGGATCAGGCCGGGGATCTGCTGGCCGGGTTCGCCGCAGCGACGGCGCGTGTGCCGGGTGTGCCGAGTGGTGTCTTCGGACACAGCCAGGGCGGATGGGTGGCGGTGGAGGCTGCGCGGCGGGGCGCGCCCGAATTCGTCATCACCAGTTCCGGCCCCGCCGTCACGGTCGGCGAGCAGGAGCGGTACTCCGCCCGCACAGCCGCCTCCGCCGACCCCGTGGCAGTCGACGAGTTCCTCGGCCTCGCCGAGGCCGGCGCGTCTCATGCCGTACTGACCGATTGGCTTCGCGCGCCTGGGAATCGGCGTGGCGTCGAGCGGCTGGTCGGTGACGAAGATCCGTCCGAGGAGCTGTGGGGGCTTCTGGTCCGGCTCGCGGCCTACGATCCGCTCCCGGCTTTGCGCGCGATACGCGTTCCGTTGCTCGCGGTATTCGGCGCAGAGGACGACATCACACCTGTGGAGGACAGCGTCGCCGTACTCCGATCGACGGTCGACCCCGACCTTCTTCGCGTCGAGGTGCTTCCCGGCGGCGGCCACCGCATGGCGCCGCCCGGCACGACGGAGTTCGTCCGCGGGTACCCCGACGTCGTGGTGGACTTCGTCGTGAGCGTGACACCGGGAAGTACCTGGCCGTAGCATCCGGTGAGGTCGTCCGAGGAAGCGGAGGTCGTCGATGACGCAGTACACCCTCGAGTTGCCGGAGGTCGATCTCGTCTACGACGTCCACGGCCCGTTGCCGACAATCGACGGCCGGCCTCCTTTGCTCATGATCGGACAGCCGATGGACGCGAGCGGCTTCGACGCCCAAGTGAAGCTGTTCGGCGAGCGCACGGTCGTGACGTACGACCCGCGGGGACTCGGGCGGAGCAAACGCAAGGACGGCGGTGTCACCAACGAACCGCAGGTCCAGGCCGAAGACCTCCACGCGCTCATCGAAGCGCTCGGCGCGGGGGCGGTCGACATGCTCGCCAGCAGCGGCGGGGCGGTGACCGCGCTCGCGCTGGTGACCGCGCACCCGCATGACGTGTCGACCTTGGTCGCCCACGAGCCGCCGATCGACTGCGTTCTGCCGGATGCGGAGGCGGCCCAGCGCGCGCGGGAGGCGTACACCCGCGTGTACCAGGAGAAGGGCTGGGGCGCGGGGATGGCCGCGTTCATCGCGATGACGTCGTGGGAAGGCGAGATCACCGACGAGTACCTCGCACAGCCGGCGCCCGACCCCGCCGCCTTCGGCTTCCCGACCGACGACGACGGCACGCGCGACGATCCGCTGCTCTCCGACCGGTCGTGGGCGGTGACGCTCTACCGACCCGACTTCGAGGCGCTGAAAGCCGCGCCGACGCGGATCGTGGTCGCGGTCGGGGAGGAATCGATGACCGTGTACACGGGTCGTACCGCGCTCGCGCTGGCCGAGAAACTGGGTCAGCAGACGACCGTGTTCCCCAGCCACCACGGCGGTTTCATGGGAGGGGAGTTCGGCTACGCCGGGCAACCCGAGGCATTCGCCGCCAGGCTCCGTGAGGTGCTCGACGCGGGGTGACCCCTTCGAGCGCGGAGCGGGCACGGCCGGGTAATCTGCCACGGTGCTGCACCCTCCGATCGAGCCCTTCGCGTCCGGTGTCCTTCGTCGCCCCGACGGGGCGGAACTCTACTGGGAGACCTCCGGCAACCCGCAAGGACGACCCGGGCTCTATCTGCACGGGGGCCCAGGGTCGGGTCTGGGGCCTGGGGGATACCGTCGGCGCTTCGACCCCGAGAAGTACCTCATCGTCGGTTTCGACCAGCGCGGCTGCGGGCGGAGCACACCGTGGGCGATGGATGACCTCGAGCACCTGGACGCGAACAACACCCAGAGCCAGCTCGCCGACATCGAGGCGCTGCGCGCCCACCTCGGCATCGAGCGCTGGCTCGTGCACGGCGTCTCGTGGGGGTCGGCGCTCGCGCTGGCCTACGCGCTCGACCACCCCGACCGCGTGACCGAGATCGTCCTCACGGCGGTCACCACCGGCGGCAGGCCGGAGATCGACTGGATCACGGAAGGGGTCGGCTCGGTGTTCCCGGAGGCATGGAGCGAGTTCGCCGCGGATGTACCCCGTGGCACGCGCGTCGTCGAGCACTACGCGGCGCTCATGCGCGATCCGGATCCGGCGGTGCGAGCCGCGGCCGCCGACCGATGGGACGCGTGGGAGTCGACCCACATCTCGCTGGACCCGGCGTGGAAGCCCGGCCCCCTGAACGAAGACCTGCGAGTCCGGCAGAACGTCGCGACTCTCGTCACCCACTACTGGTCGAACGACTGCTTCCTCACCGGCGACCGAGTGGTCCTCGATCGCGCGCGTGAGCTCAGCGGCATCCCGGGCGTCCTCATCCACGGGCGCTACGACGTCAGCGGTCCCGCGATCACACCATGGCGTCTGCACCAGGCCTGGGAGGGCAGCCTATACCTCATCGTCGAGGCGGAGGGCCACGGCGGACCGATCGAGATGGACCTGACGGCCGAGGCGATCGACGGGTTCGCGCAGGGCGGCGCGTGATCGAGTGGACCGAGACGTGTCACCGTTGCTTCGCGTCGCCGATCTCCCGTCTCCACCGAGAGCGGGCCACGATTCTAGTCCGCAGCGGCCCCGTGGACTCAACCGCTCAGCGTCGAGGCCAGCGCGTCGCATGCCGGGACCAACTCCAGCGCCGCCATCCCACGTGGACCGGCACCAACGAGGCAACTTCATGGGCGCGCTATGAGCAATGACCAGCCTCAGCGTAAGCTTGTGCGATCCTTCCCCCGTGGGGATTGAGATGCTCCGACCTAGCGTCAACGGGTCGACCCTGGTTAGGGTAGGGCGCACCGTCAGTTTGCGAGGCGGAGAGATCAGGGTGTCGCACCCCCGCGCAAAGATGACACGCGGGTGCACCGGATGATGTTCACTGCGAATTCGGGACCATTGTTACGGATGGGGTTGACGTGACAGATGTCATTGATGCGGTAGATGCTCGGCAGCTTCTGAACGAGATCCATCAGGGTGCCGTCGAAGTAGGCACCGAGGAAGTCGTTGACGAGCTCGTTGAAACCCGCGATCTGACTTTCGAGGACGCCCGCCGCGTTTTGTACGGGCTGATCGCCGCCCGGAAGCTCACACTTACGCCGCGATACACCGTTCGAGTTCCTTGACGGCCGTGTATGGGCCGGATTACGAGCGTCGGTCCGGCCGGAACGAGGATGATCCATCGCACCGCAGCCCCTCCCATCGGGACCGCGACCGGATCCTGTATAGCGAATCATTCCGGCGGCTCGGCGGCGTCACGCAGGTCGCCCTTGGGCGTCCGGAGCTCGTCCTACACAACCGACTAACGCATAGCCTCAAGGTTGAACAGGTCGGCCTGTCGATCGTTTCGAAGCTTTCTCACGGCGGTGGCGCCGAGGGCTTCGACCATAGCGCGATCGCGGCGGCGTGCTTGGCGCATGATCTCGGTCATCCGCCCTTCGGCCACGCTGCCGAGGCGGAGCTGAACGCGCTCCTTACATGCGAGTCTCATCGCAACAGCGCTCGTCCGTACGCGCAACGCGTTGCTAGCCCGTGTACGAAATGCAAGCTTGAGGACGGGTTCGAAGGAAACGCGCAGTCGTTCAGAATCCTCACTCGCTTAGCGACTCATCGGGGAGCGGATTCTCCGGGCCTCGACCTGACATATCGCAGTCTTCGAGCGGTCACGAAGTATCCTTGGTTGCGCGGAGAGAACGCCCTCAAGCCACGGAAGTGGGGGGCGTATGACTGCGACGCAGAAGTCCTCTTCACGGTCACCGGCCAGGATCCCGGGCGCTCGTATGCGGAGCAGCCAGTTCAGCAGTCACTCGACGCGCAGGTGATGGACTGGGCTGATGACATATCGTACGCCGTCCACGACATCGAGGACTTCTATCGCTCAGGGCATATCCCTCTGGCTGACTACAAGCCGAAATCAGAAACTCTAAAACGTTTCCTGGAGTACGCATCGAAGCCGGAGGCCCTAGGGGAACTCGAACCCGAGATCATTAGTGCGTTCGAGAATCTGTTGACGTTCATGCCGAAGACCGCCTATGCCGGCACAGATGAAGACCATGCCGTGCTCGACATGGTACGAAGCACGATGCTAACGCAGTTCATCGACTCGACGACCTTGGAGCAGGGAGTGCTGCGACGCGACGAAGTGCAGGACAAGCTTAACGCTCTGGTGAAGCAGCTCATCTGGTTCCACGTGATCGACGGGCCACGCCTGGCGAGCATCCAGATCGGCCAGCAGCGAATCGTCCGCGAGCTGTTCGAGGTGCTCGCACCGGTTGCGCTCACTGCTTACCGAGTGGATGACGGCGATCATCCTGATGATCAACTGGTCCGACGGCTACCGTACAACCTTCGTGTCTACATCGATCGCACGAGAGCAAATTCGGGTCCCACCTATAAGCTGCGCGAATGTGTATATCGAGGCCTTGCAGATTTCATCTCTTCTCTGAGCGACGAAGATGCCTACTACCAACACTCGGTGCTCGTCGGTCGCCCATCGCATAGGCATCTCTGAGTCCATGCCAGAGACCATTCGGTGGAGAGGAACGAGCAAACTCAGCAACGTGGCTGACGCATTTTCATCGATCGAATGACGGTACCGTCCGTTTTGCCGTCCTCGCTTGGATCTTCCAAATCACTTCACCCGCGTGCACGGATTGGCTCGTTCACATTTCTCCGGTTGCTCTACTGGTGGAAGTGGACTCGATCGATGACCCGGATGCCGCGCCGGATCCGCTCCTCGTCGACGTTGCCGAACCCGATCACGAGCGCCGGCGGCAGCGGGTCGGCCTCGGTCGCGGCATCCGTCTCGCCGAAGCGGTACCGACCCAACCCGTTCACGCGAACGCCCCTCGCGGCGGCCGCCTCCGCAACTGCAGTCTCGGATGCGCCGTCCGGCAGCCTCAGCAGAGCATGGCATCCGGCCGCCAGCCCCTCGAGCCGCCCCGGGCCGAACGCACGCTCCACCTCCGCGGCGAGCACATCCCGCCGAGCGCGATAGATGTCGCGCATCCGGCGCAGGTGGCGATCGTAGCGACCCGATTCCATGAGCAGCGCGAGTGCCTCCTGGTCGAGCGCGGGGGCGCCGCGGGTGCTGAGTCGCTTCTCCTCGACGATGCCCGGCACGAATCTCCGGGGTGCGAGCACCCAGCCGAGCCGGATCGCCGGCGCGAGCGTCTTGCTCACCGAGCCCAAGGCGATCACGCGATCGGGGTCGAGGCCCTGCAGCGAGCCCACCGGCTGGCGGTCGTAGCGGAACTCGGCGTCGTAGTCGTCCTCGAGGATGACTCCGTCGACCTCGTTCGCCCACGCGATGAGGTCGCGGCGGCGAGCCGGCGCCAGCGCCACACCGGTAGGACACTGATGCGCCGGCGTGACCAGCACGGCACGCGCTCCGCTCGCACGCAGGCGCTCCACGTCGACGCCCTCCGCATCGACACGCACCGGAACCGCCTCGAGCCCGGCGCGGCGCGCGATGACGTCATGCTCGCGCGGGCCGGGGTCTTCGAGCGCGATGCGACGGATGCCGCTCCCCGCGAGCGCCGCGAGGGCGAAGGTCAATCCCTGGCGGAACCCCGACACGATGACCGCGCCCTCGGGCGACGCGAATCCCGACCGCACCCGCCGGTGGTACGCGGTGACGACCTCGCGCAGATGCCTCGACCCGCTCGGGGTCTCGTCGCCGAGCTCGGCGGTGGGGAGTGTGCGCGTCGCCTCGACGAGCGCTCGACTCCAGTCGCCGAGCGGCACGGAGCGCAGGTCGGGGATGCCGTACTCGAAGTCGACCTCGACGCGCGGGGGCTCCGGCGGCGCGACCGCGGGCGCAGCGTCCGTCTCGCGCGTACCCGCCGTGAGCGCGGCCGCCACCCGCGTTCCCGACCCGACCTCCGACTCGAGGTACCCTTCGGCGACGAGCTGCTCGTACGCCTCGACCACCGTGCCGCGCGAGACACCCAGCAGCTCGGCGAGCGTGCGCGTGGACGGCAGGCGCTCGCCGGCCGCAAAGCGACGATCGCGGATCGCGGCCCGCAACTGGTCCTGCACCTGCTCGCCGAGCGGAGCCCCGCCCTTCTCGAGCATCAGCGGAAGGTCGGGCCCGCCCCGCCGCCAGTCCACGCTCACACCCCGAGGCTACGAATGGACCACTCATCCGATCAAGATGTGGCCCTTCACGGTGGACCGTCGCCGGTCCTAGGTTCGGATGCATGAGTTTCGGAGTCGTCCTCGCACTGTCGTCGGCCGTCGCGTACGGCGCGTCGGACTTCGTCGGCGGGGTCGGCGCACGCCGGTTCTCGTCGTGGCAGATAGTGCTCGTCGGGCAGACCACCGGCGCGGTCGTCATGCTCATCGCGGGCCTCGCACTGCCCGGCACCCCAGCGCCGGCCGACTTCGCGTGGGCGCTCCTGGCCGGCGTGGGCTCGGCTACGGGGAGCATCTTCCTCTTCCGCGGACTCTCGCGAGGCCGCATGGGGCTCGTCGCACCGATCTCGGCCGTCGGAGCCGCGGTGCTGCCGGTGCTCGTCGGCGTCGCACTCGGGGAGCGCCCGAGCTGGCTCGTCTGGGTCGGCATGGCCCTCGCGCTGCCGGGCATCTGGCTCGTCTCGCGCCCCGCGGCATCCGATCGCCCCCATGACGTGCGCGGCGCGGTGCTCGACGGTGTGCTCGCCGGCGTCGGTTTCGCGGTCCTGTTCATCGCGCTGGCGCAGATCGCGGATGCCGCGGGCCTCCTGCCCCTCGCGGCCAACCAGCTCTCCGGCGCGGTGCTCACCGTCGTCGTCGCGTCCCTTCTCAAGCAGAGGTGGCGTCCGACGCGCGAGGTGCTCGGCTGGGGGAGCGCGACGGGCGTGCTCGGCGCGTGCGGGACCCTCGCGTTCATGGTCGCGACGGGCTTCACGAGCCTCGGGATCGCGGCGGTGCTGGCATCCGTCTACCCCGCCGTGACCGTCCTGCTGGCCGCCGGCCTGCTGCGAGAGCGGATGGGCGCGGCGCAGCTCGCGGGCATCGGCATCTGCACCGTCGCCGTCGCGTGCCTCGCGCTCGGCTGAAAGGAACGAACCCATGTTGACCCCGGTGGCCGAAGGCGTGTTCATTCATCGGAGCGAGCTCCTCCGCAACAACACGGTCGTCGTGGAAGGCGATGCGGGCGTGCTCGTCGTCGACGCGGGCGTGACCGGCGACGAGCTGGAGTGTCTGGCGGGCGACATCCGTGCGCTCGGGCAGACCGTTGCCGTGGGATTCTCGACGCATCCGGATTGGGATCACGTGCTGTGGCACGACGCCCTGGGCGACGCGCCCCGCTACGGAACCGCCGGTTGTGCCGAGTTCTTGCGCGCGTTCCGCGCGCAGCCCGGGTGGGAGGCGCGGGCCCGCGAGGCGATGCCGCCCGAGATCGTCGACGCGACTCCGGTCGAGGGCTTCGGGCTCGTCGCGGCGCTGCCGGGCGAGGCGTCCGCGTTGCCGTGGGATGGTCCGACGATCTGCATCATCGACCACCCCGCGCACGCCGTCGGCCACGCGGCCCTGCTGATCGAGGACCGCGGCGCGCTCATCGCCGGCGACATGCTCTCCGACCTCTTCGTTCCGATGCTCGGCGAGTTCGAGGGATCCGCCGACCCGCTCGACGAATACCTGACGGGCCTGCGCCGGCTGGAAGAGACGGCGGATGCCGCATCCGTCGTCATTCCGGGCCACGGATCGCCGGGCCGTGATGTGCGGGCGCGCATCGCGCGCGACCGCGCGTACGTCGAGGCGCTGCGCGAGGGCCGCGAGATCGACGACCCGCGCATCGCATCGCCGGAACCGGGGTGGGAGTGGGTGAGCTTCATCCACGAGGGTCAGGTCGCGAGCGTCGCGCGGTGGCGCGAGAGTGCGTGAGGTGACCGCTACCCCGGGTGGTCGAGATTGCGCGAATGACGGGTCGCGCTGCGGCGCGGCGGTGATTCGCGCGATCTGGACGGATGCGGCGCGCGGTCGCCGCGGCCTCCGGTGCCGGTATCGTCGTCGCGTGAGCGACTACGAAGTGACCCGGATCGGCTCTCTCGACCAGTGGCGGAGCCACTTCGGAGGGTTCGACGAATCACGATCCCGGGACGGCCGCCGTGTCGTCGACCACGAGCTCACGATGCAGTACATCGGGATGACGGCCAACGCGCTCGTCCCCGGCGAAGAAGCCGGTTACTGGCACTCTCATGAGCGCGTCGAGGAGCTCTACGTCTTCCTCGAGGGGCTCGGCCAGATGGGGCTCGACGACGAGGTGATCGATGTCGAGCCCGGCTCGGTCGTGCGCGTCGGTCAGGGCGTGTGGCGCACGTGGCGTGCGCGCCCCGACAGCCCCGGCGAGCTTCGGTGGCTGTGCATTCGAGCGGGCGGGGAGGAGCTGCCGCACCTGCCGAACGACAGCTCGCGAGCTCCCGAACGCCCGATGCCCTGGAGCGATTGAGGCAAAGCCGGCCGAGATCGCGCGAACGACGGTCGACGCGGCGCAGGCGCGACGATTCGCGCGATCTCGCACGGATGCCGCGCGAGCGCGCTCAATCGTCGTCGCCCCCGCCGGGCCCACGACCAGGTCCGCCGGGGCCCGGGCCACGGCGGTCCTCACCCGGAGGGCCGTCGTCGTCCGAGTCGGCCGGCGGCGGTGGCGCGGGACGGCGGAGGTACTCACCGGGCGGCTGCGGGAAGCCGCCGCCCGGGTAGAGCTGGTTCGCGACCGCCTGGATGTCGCGCGCGAGCGGGAGCCGGATGGTCGAGAGCTGCCGGCCGTCGTGCCACGCGCGGAACACGTCGCCGAAACCGATCGCGTTGCCGGCCCACACGCCCGTCGTCACGCGTGTGCTCGACTCGACGAGCCACGTCTGGATCTGCTCGTGGGTGCCGGTCTTGCCGATCAGGGGCGTGCCGTCGTTCGGGTTCCCACCGAATCCCGTGCCGCCCGGCCTCATGACGCCCTGGAGCGCGAACGCGGTCGCGGCGGCGACCTCCGGGCTGATCGCCTGCTTGCAGCGGTTGCCCGGAACGGGGACGTTCTGACCGTCCGCGTCCACCACGCGGTCGATTGCCCGCGGAACGCAGTACACGCCGTTGTTGGCGACCGTGGCGTACGCCGCCGCGAGACTGACCGGTGCGATGTTCTCGGTGCCGATGATCGCCGCGGCGCCGTTGATGTCGATCGGATCGCCCGACCCGCGGGTCACCCCCATGCGTGCCGCGACCTCCTCGATGTCGCACAGATCGAGTTGCTCGGCCATGCCGAGGAAGCCGGTGTTGAGAGACTGCGCCGTGAACTGCATGGGCGTGCCGGTGTACCCGCGAACGCCGCCGAAGTTCCGCACGATGTGGTTCTCGAGGTTGACCCACGTGCCGTCGCAGCGGTCGTTCAGGCGCCGGATCGGGCGGACGTTGCCGTTCACCGGCTGGAAGAGCGACTTGCCCTTCTCGAGCCAGTCCACGAGCGTGAACAGCTTGAAGGTCGAGCCGGTCGGGAACCCGTCGGAACGGCCGTGGATCGAGTCGCCGGCGTAGACGAGCGAGGTGTACGCGGGATCCGACGCGGCGACGTCCCGGTCCTCCGTGAACCGGTTGTTCTGGCTGATCGCGAGGATCCGGCCGGTGTTCGTCTCGATGCTGACGGATGCCGCGCCGAAGTTCATGCCCGGAACCGTCACGGGCGCGTATTGCGCCATCGCGTCCTGCGACGCCTGCTGCAGCCGCAGGTCGATCGTCGTGTAGATGCTCAGGCCGTCGCGTGTGAGCGACCGCTGACGCTCCTCGGCGGTCTCGCCGAAGGCGGCGGCGTAGTCCGGGTCGTAGCGCACCGTGTTGACGACGTACTGGCAGAAGAACGGCGCCGACGAGGATGTGCAGCCCGTGCGCGGAGGCTGGATGGCGGGGGTGATCGGCTCGATCGCCGCGGCGATGTACTGCTCCTCGGTGATGCGCCCTTCCTCCCGCATCCGGTCCAGCACATACAGCTGCCGACCCTTGGTCGCGCTGTACGCGTCACCCGCGGCGAGGTGCTGCTCCTCGGTGATCACACCTCGCGCCAGGAGGGAGTCGAGGCCCGCGAGCGTGCCGCGGGTCACGTCTTCGATCGATCCGTCCGCCGCCTTGTTGTAGCGGGTGGTGCCGTCCTCGCTGACGATCGAGCCCTGGGGTTGGTCGATGCGGAACGTGTTCGGGTTCTGCACGATGCCCGCGAGGGTGGCGGCCTGCCCGAGCGTCAGCTTCGACGCGGTCGTGTTGAAGTAGTACCGCGCGGCAGCCTCGATGCCGTAGGTCCGGCCACCGAAGTTCGCGATGTTGAGGTATCCGAGCAGGATGGTGTTCTTGGAGTACTGGCGCTCGACCTGGATCGCGTAGCGGATCTCCTGCAGCTTGCGGTGGTACCCCTCGATGCCGCTGGCCTGGGTCGCGTCGAGCCAGCAGTCCAGCAGCACCTCTTCGCGCGTCTTGATCTTGTCGGTGCCGTCCTCGTTCTTGACAGGATCACCGTTCTCATCGAGGACGGGCTGGGCCTTCGCGTCGCGCTCGCAGCGTTGCACGAGGACGTTCTTGACGTATTGCTGGCTGATCGAGGAGCCGCCCTGGATCTGACTGCCCTGGGCGTTGCGGATGAACGCGCGGGCCGTTCCGATGAGGTCGACGCCGCCGTGCTGGAAGAAGCGCGGGTCTTCGGACGCCAGGATCGCGTCGTAGACGACGGGGGCCACCTCGTTGAACTCGACCGGAACGCGGTTCTGGTCGTAGAACTTGGTCAGCTCGACGTCCTTGCCGGTGTCGGGGTCCCGGGCGTAGATCGTCGTCGGCAGCATCAGCCGCTCGATCTCGAGGTAGCTGGGCAGGCCTTCGAACAGCGTCGCCGCCGAGTTCGCCGCGTGGCCCGCAAGGGCGATCGCGGGAGCGAGGGGGGCGACGACCAGCAGCCCCGCGATGACGCTCAAGACCGCAAGCCCGGCCAGACCGCCGAGCACCCCGGCGATCGTGCGCCTGTAGGGCGGCAGCCCCACCTGCGGAGAACCCTCTGCTGACGGTTTCACGACGGCATCCAATGTGCGGTTGGTGAGAGCATGTCACACCGCTCCGAATTGTGCGACCGGTCGTTATCGGACCGAAAAGTCGGATGCCGCATACGGCATCCTGCGCACGCTGGAGCCCGCCGAGATTGCGCGAATCGCGGTTTCGCCGACGCCGAGGCGGTGATTCGCGCAATCTCGTCGGGGGGCGGGAGCCCCGGAGTCAGCGCGACGCGCGGAGCGCGGACTGGATCCGGCGGATGTGCGCGCCGAGCTCCCCCGACGCGAGGAGCCCCGACCCGAGCGGGCCGGACGAGTCCTCACCGACGAGCGGCAACCGGCGAAGAGCGGATGCCACCTCCGCCGTCATGTGCTCGAGCTGCCATGCGAGCTCGGCGGTCGCCGCATCCGCCCCTCTTCCTTCGTCAGCCGCCAGGGCGACGGACTTCGCGGCGTACGCGGCCGCACCCAGGGCATGCGCGCCCATGTGCGCCACTCCCGCCGCCTGCGCGGCGGCGCGAGCGGCTGCGGCTCCGGCCGGCGATGTCGCGGAATGCGCCGCCCGACCCGCGACGAACCTGCGCCGGATCTCCTCGGCCGCGGTGAGCTCGCCGCGCGAGAAGGCGCGCGCTCGCGCGATCGCGTCGCGCGCGCGGTCGTCGTCGGGAGCCTCCACCTCGAACACGGGCAGCACGCGCTCGGCGCAGTCCGCTGCCCATGCCGCGACGAGGCGGCGGTCCTCCTCGCTGAGGGACTGCGGCGACAGCGGGGATGGCACGTCAGCACTCTCGCACATTCGCGGTCGACCGCGCCGCGTCGGACGCGGGGAGTAGCCTCGGCACGGTACGAGCGAGGAGGCTCCCCCTATGCGCACCGTGACGTTCTCGATGACGATGTCGCTCGACGGATTCATCGTCGATCCGGAAGGGAGCATCGACTGGTCGGCACCCGACGACGAGATCTTCCGGTCCCACATCGAAGAGATCCGCAGCGTCGACGTGCACCTCCTCGGGCGCAGGCTCTACGAGACGATGCTCTACTGGGAGGATCCCGAGGTCGCGCACTCGTTCAGCGAAGACGAGCGGGAGTGGGCCTCACTGTGGAACCCGCTGCCGAAGGTCGTGTTCTCGAACACGCTCGCCGAGGTGCAGGGCAGTGCGCGGCTCGCCCAGGGGAGCATCGCCGATGAGATCCAGCGACTCCGCGCGGAGCCGGGCGACGGCGAGATCGCGATCGGCGGCGCCACGCTCGCCGCGGCGGCCGCAGACGCCGACCTCATCGACGAGTACCGCGTGCGCATCTACCCCGTGCTCCTCCGGGGGCGGCATCCCCTTCTTCGCGCGCGACGAGAAGAAGGTCGACCTCGAACTCCTCGAGACGCGCGTGTTCGGCAGCGGCGTCGTCTATCTGCGCCATCGCGTCCGTCACTGACGCCCAAGTCGGCGGATGCTCCGCCACCCCCTTTCGCGGCATCCGGTACCGACCTAGCGTGGACCGCCTGGACAGCAACGGGCACGAGGAGGCTCCCAGATGCGACGACTGACCGTGGACTTCATCATCTCCCTCGACGGATACGGCGCCGCCGAAGGCTGGCCGGGGTGGTGGGGCATGGAGAGCCCCGAGTACCTCCAGTGGCTCGACGATTCGCCGGAGAAGAGCGACCCGATTCTCATGGGCGCCAAGACGTACCGGCTCATGTCGGCGTTCGCGACCTCGGGCGAGCCCGGCACCGAGGCGCTCACCGACATGCCGAAGTTCGTCTTCTCTTCGACCCTCACCGAGCCGCTCGAGTGGGCGAACTCGACGCTCGTCACCGGTGACCCGGTCGAGGCCGTGCGTCGGCTCAAGCAGGAGTCCGATCACAACCTCCGCACGCTGGGGAGCGTCTCGCTCTGCCGCACCCTGCTGCAGGCCGGGCTCGTCGACATCTACCGGGTCGTGATCTTCCCGGTCATCACGGGCGCGACGGGCCAGGACCGCATCTTCGACGGGTACCCCGACGTGCGCCTCGATCTCGTGAACAGTCGCACCTTCGAGGGTGGCCTTCAACTGCTGGAGTACGCGCCGACCGTCCTCGAGGGCCCGCCCGGCACGGTCGTGTAGCCCGCCGGCACGGTCGCGTGCGACCGTCAGCGGATCTCGACGTTGCCGGCGTTCGCCGTGCGCCCGCCGACCTCGACGAGCCGGCCGTCGTCGACCACACGCGCGAACAGCTGCGAGCCCTCGCCCTGCGTGATCTCGAGGTCGCGGCCGAGCATCCCGGCGAGACGGATCGCGGCGGCTCCGGTTGCCGGGTCCTCAGGGATGCCGATGGCGGGCCCGAACATGCGCGAGCGCACGCGTCCTGCGCGCTCATCGCTCCAGGCCCAGACGTAGAAGATCCCGCCTCCATAGGCGGCGGGGTCGACGGACTCGACATCCTGCGGCGACTCGAGTTGCTGGAACTCGAACTCGGGCCCCCAATCCGGCACGGCGGTGACGAACGCGAGGTCTCGCTCCGTCCGAACGTGAACCGTGCCCGCGGGGACCACGATCGAGCGGATGTCGTCGCCGCTGCCGCGCAACCACGCGGCGAGGCCGACGGTCGGATGCCCCGCGAAGGCGAGCTCTCGCGTCGGGGTGAAGATCCGCGCGCGGCACCGTCCGTCCGAGACCTCGTCGATGAAGATCGTCTCGCTGAAGCCGAGGTCGCTCGCGATCTGCTGCTCCTGCCCGCGCGTCGAGTCGGACGACCAGATGATCCCGAGCGGGTTGCCGTACTGCCCGCGGGGGTCGACGAACACATTCACGACATCGGCGAAGAGGCCCACGCCTCCGGATTCTCGCAGGGTGCGACGGTGAGTGCGAGGTGCTTGACGCGGGGGCACACGGATGCGTCGATCCGGCGCGTAGCGCATCTCGAGCCCCGCGTCGACCCCCCTCGCGGCATCCGAACCGGTTCTTATCGTTGACCTACTTCCGGGAACGGCCCGGATCTGTCAGGAGGGAGCCGACATGGGTCTTGACGACAAGGTTCAGAACGCCGCCCAGGACATGGCCGGCAAGGCGAAGGAAGCCGTCGGCAAGGGCACCGACGACGAGCGCCTCGAAGCCGAGGGGCAGGCCGACCAGACGAAGGCCAACCTCAAGAAGGCCGGCGAGAACGTCAAGGACGCCTTCAAGTAGATCTGACGTACTGACCGAGCGCCCCCGCCCTCACGGCGGGGGCGCTTCTCGTGACCCACCTGCCGCTCGGCCGAGCCGGGCAGTACCGTGATGCCATGCGCGAGCCGACCGCTACAGCTCGCCGCTCGTGGCTGCCGATGGCGGGGCTGTTCCTCGCTCAGATGCTCATGTCGTACAACGTCGCCGCGCTGCCGGTGTCGCTCGGCGGCATCGTCGAGACGCTCGGTGTGCCGCCGACCGCCGTCAGCACCGCGATCGTCACGTACGGCATCTTCGTCGCGGCGCTCGTCATGGTCGGCGCGAAGGTGGGGCAGCGCATCGGCTGGGTGATCATGTTCCGGATCGTGGTCGCCGTGTTCGGCGCATCCGCGGTCATGATGATCCTCGCCCCTTCCGCTGTGTGGATCATCGTCGCACAGGCGCTGGCCGGCGCATCCGCCGCCGTCATCGTTCCGTCGCTCGTCGCGCTCATCGCCGAGAACTACCGGGGGCGGCAGCAGGAGACGGCGATCGGATCGCTCGGATCGGCACGTGCGCTCGCCGGCGTCACAGCCTTCATGCTCGGCGGAACGCTCGCGACGCTCGTCGGATGGCGGCCCGTCTTCCTCATCGTGCTCGTGTTCGCGGTCGCCGCGCTCGCGTTGAGCTTCACGCTGCGGCCCGTCCCCGGCAACCGCGAGGTCACGATCGATTACGTCGGCGCTCTCCTCATCGGTCTCGGCATCGTCGTGCTCACGCTCGGCGTGAACAACCTCAACACGTGGGGTCTGTTCGCCGCCCGCGTCGATGCGCCCTTCGACATCCTCGGCCTGTCACCGGCGCCCGTGCTGATCGTGGTCGGGATCGTGCTCGTCCAGCTGTTCTTCTGGTGGACGCGACGCTGCGCCGCCAAGGGCCGCGTACAACTGGTGAGCCTTTCGATCTTCGGTTCGACGCAGGAGCGCGCCGCGATCTACGCGATGTTCATAGTCGTCGCGCTCGAGGCGGCGCTGAACTTCTCGATCCCGCTCTACATCCAGATCGTGCAAGGACGCACCCCGTTCGACACGTCGCTCGCGATGCTGCCGTTCAACTTGACGGTCTTCTTCGCGGCGATCATCGTGGTTCGCTTCTATCGGCGTTTCACCCCGCGCGCGATCGGCATGTTCTCGTTCGGGCTCACGACGATCGCGCTCGTGTGGCTCGCGCTCGTCGTGACGAACAACTGGGAGACGCTGCCCACGATCCTCGGCCTCTTCGTCTTCGGGGTCGGCCAGGGCGCCCTCGTCACGCTCGTGTTCAACGTGCTCGTCACCGCGTCGCCCAAAGAGCTCGCCGGCGACGTCGGCTCGGTGCGCGGGACGACGCAGAACCTCGCGTCGGCGGTCGGCACGGCGGTCGCGGGCGCGCTGCTCGTCGGTCTGCTGAGCGTGAACGTCGCGACCGCCGTCGCCGCGCACCCCGAGCTGCCGGACGAGCTCGTCTCGCAGGTCGACCTCGACCGCACGAACTTCGTGAGCAACGATCGGCTGCGCGAGATCCTGGAGGAGACGGATGCCTCGCCGAGCCAGGTCGACGCGGCCGTCGAGGTGAACGAGTCCGCGCGCCTCGGGGCGCTCAAGGTCGGGCTGCTCATCCTCGCGGGGGTCAGCGCGATCGCGATCGTGCCCGCGAGCCGGCTGCCCGGATTCAAGCCCGGTGACATCCCCGAGTCGGTCGCCACCGGTGAGGCGACGGCCGTGGGCGCATCCGACGTCAGCGATCCCGACGCTCGCTGACGAGCTCTTCGTCCGTCCGGCTCTCCGTCTCGCCTTCGGCTTCGCGCAGGCGACGGCCGTCGGCGATCTCCTCCTCGCGCTTCTTCTGCCGCTTCTTACTGACCCGCGTGTCGCGCGGCGGAAGCTGGATGGCCTCCTCGGCCTCGATACCCGCCTGCAGCTGCCTGCCGCGCTCGACCTCGGCGTCGAGCTCAGCGCCGAACAGCAGGGCCAGATTCGAGATCCACACCCACAGCAGGAACACGATGACGCCGCCGATCACTCCGTACGTCGCCTGGTAGTTCGAGAAGTTGAGGACGTAGAAGCCGAACCCGACGGACGCCACGGCCCACGTCACGAGCGCGACGAGTGCCCCGAGGCTCATCCAGCGGAACTTCGGCTGCTTCACGTTCGGGGTGGCGTAGTAGAGGACCGCGACGATCACGACGGCGAGGAGGGCCACGATGACCCACTTCGCGATGCCCCACACCACGACCGCCGTCTCGCTCAGGCCGAGGGCCGACGCGACCTGCTCCGCAACGGGGCCCGAGAGCGTCACGAGCACCGCGACGACGACGGCCGCGACGACGCCGATGACGGTGATGCCGAGCAGCGCGGGGCGCAGCTTCCAGAACGGACGGCCCTCGTCGATCTCGTAGACGCGGTTCATCGCGCGCGAGAACGCGGTGACGTAGCCGGACGCCGACCACAGCGCACCGACGATTCCGACGATGAACGCGAGCCCGGCCGACGGGGATCTGGCCAGGTTCGCGAGCGGCTCCTCGACGATCCCGAGGGTGTCGGGGGGAAGGATCCCGCCCAGGAAGTCGAGCATCCCCTGAACCGTGGTCTCGGGATCCGAGAACAGGCCGATGATCGAGACGATCGCGAGCAACGCCGGGAACACCGCCAGCACCGCGTAATACGTGAGCGCGGCGGCGAGGTCGGTCGCCTGGTCGTCGACGAACTCGCGGTACGTCTTCTTCAGGATGTAGCCCCACGAGCGCTTCTTCACCTCTGCGGGTGTGTCGGGCTTGCGCGGATCCTCCGGATGCGGCGCGCTCGCCGCCTTGCGGTCTGCGGGCTCTTCGTGTCTCGGCTCGCTCATCGCGCTGCCTCCGCTCCGGGCCGATTCTTGGCCATGATGGGTCCTCCGCTGTGTGGGAGAAGGCACGATAGGACGAGACGCCCGGCGCGGCGCAGGGGCTTGACAGCCTCGCACCCGTGCGGTCGGCGGACCCGCGACACGAGAGGAAGCGAGACGGAATGAAGGCGGCGTTCATGTACGGCCCGGGTGATGTGCGGGTCGAGACGGCTCCCGACCCCGTCCTCCGGCAGCCGACCGATGCGATCGTGCGGACGGTGCGCGCGTGCGTGTGCGGCTCGGACCTGCATCCGTATCACTCGCTCCCGCCCCGCACCGAGGGGCGGCCCATGGGCCACGAGATGATCGGGGTCGTCGAGGAGGTCGGCCCCGGGGTGCGCACTCTCGCCCCCGGTGACTTCGTGATCGCGACGTTCGCGTACCAGGACAACACGTGCGTCTTCTGCCGCGAGGGGTTCCACACCTCGTGCGTGCGCGGCGGCTTCTACGGGTCGCCCGACGTCGGCGGGCTGCAGGCGGAGCTCTGCCGGGTGCCGCTGGCGGACGGCAGTCTCGTGAAGGTTCCGGATGCCGACCCCGCCGCGCTCGACGACCGCATGCTCGCCTCGCTGCTGACGCTCTCCGACGTGTACCTCACGGGGTATCACGCCGCGCACATGGGCCGCGTCGAACCGGGCAAGACGGTGACCGTCGTCGGCGACGGCGCCGTGGGACTCTCGGCCGTGCTCGCGTCGAAGCGTCTCGGCGCAGAGCGTGTCATCCTCATGGGCCGCCACCGCGACCGCACCGACCTCGGCGTCGAGTTCGGGGCGACCGACGTCGTGGCCGAGCGCGGCGAGGAAGGGGTCGAGCGGGTGATGGAACTCACCGGCGGCGAAGGCTCCCACGTCGTGATCGAGGCCGTCGGGCTGATGCCCGCGCTCGAGCAGTCGATCGGAATCGTGCGCCCGGGCGGGGTCGTCAGCAGGGTCGGCGTACCGCAGTACGACGACGCGCCCGTCGGGCGGCCGCTGTTCTACAAGAACGCGACGATCACGGGCGGTCCTGCTCCCGTGCGGGCGTACATCGAGGATGCGCTTCCCGAGGTGCTCGACGGCACGATCGAGCCCGGAAGAGTCTTCGACCGCACGCTCGGCCTGGACGAGATTCCCCGTGCGTACGCCGAGATGGATGCGCGCACCGCCCTCAAGGTGCTCATCACGCCTTAAGGTCCTAGGCATGGCCAATCCGTTCGCCGAGCTGACTGAGATGCCGCACCCGGTCTACGTGATGGTGGGAGACGGGTATCGGATCGCGACGTACGCGTGGGGCGACGACAGCGACCCGACCGTGGTCGTCGTCCACGGGTTCGCGTCGAACACCCGCGACAACTGGGTGAGCACAGGGTGGGTGCGCGACCTCCGTCGAGCGGGCTATCGCGTGCTCGCCATCGACCAGCGGGGTCACGGCGCGAGCGACAAGCCGCACGAACCCGGCCAATACGACCTGCGCCTGCTCGCGAGCGACGTCGAGGCGGTGCTCGACACCTACCTGGTCGACACCGCCCGCTACGTCGGGTACTCGCTCGGCGCTCGCGTCGGGTGGGAGGTCGCGCAGGACTTCGCCAGCCGCATCGAGCGGGTCGTGCTGGGGGGCGTGCCCGACGGCATCCCGCTCGCGCGCCTCGACCTTCCGCAGGCGCGGGCCTATGTCGAAGACGGAACGCCGGTGACGGATGCCGTGACCCAGAACTACATCCGCCTCACCGAGCGCGTCGCGGGCAACGACCTGCGCGCGCTTCTCGCGATCGCCGAGGGCATGCGGATGTCGGGCACCGTCGACCCCGATCCGTCGCGCGCCCCGGGGCAGCCCATCCTCTTCGCGACCGGCTCCGAAGACGCGATCATCGAGGGGTCGCGCGCGCTCGCATCCGCGTCCCCGCAGGGGCGTTTCGTCGAGATCCCCGGCCGCCACCACTTCAACGCGCCCGGATCGCGGTTCTTCCGCGAGGCGGCGATCGAGTTCCTCGGCGAGACGTGACGGCGACGAATCCGTAGTCTCGGCGTATGCCTGTCACGACGCGCCGCCTGCAGGACCTGACGATCGAGGACCACTCGATCACCGTCCCGCTCGTGTGGGGCGACGCCGATGACGGCCGCACGATCGACGTCCACGCCGCGGTCGTCGCGCGCGATGGCGGCGAGAACCTGCCGTACCTCGTGTTCCTCCAGGGCGGCCCCGGCAACGAGTCACCCCGCGCCTTCCACTCGCCGTCCGCGCCGAACTGGCTCGATGCCGCGCTCGAGCACTACCGCGTGGTGCTGCTCGATCAGCGGGGCACCGGCCGGTCGACTCCGGTCGGCGACGCCGACCTCGAGCGGGGCACCGACGAGCTCGTCGAGCACATCACGCATCTGCGTGCGGACGCGATCGTGCGCGACTGCGAGGCGATCCGCGAGCACCTCGGCGCGGCGACATGGAGCGTGCTCGGCCAGTCCTTCGGCGGCTTCACGACCCTCGCGTACCTGTCGACGGACGCATCCTCGCTCGAGGACGTGTTCATCACGGGCGGGCTGAGTGCGCTCGGCCGCCACCCCGACGAGATCTACTCGGCGACGTACGACAAGATGCGCACAGAGTCGGAGCGGTACTACCGGCGGTTCCCGCAGCACCGCGACGCGGTGCGTCGACTCGCCGATCTCGCGGATGCCGGCCGCATCCGCCTCCCGTCCGGCGAGGTCGTGTCGGTCTCGCGCCTGCGCTCGCTCGGGATGCTGCTCGGCACGAACGACGGGTGGCAGACGGTGTGGTCGCTGCTCGAGCACGACCCCGGTACGAACGCGTTCGCGTACGACCTCGCCGCGGCGCTGCCGTTCAGCGCGCGCAATCCGCTGTATTACGTGTTCCACGAGTCGAGCTACGCCGACGGCTTCGCCACGAGCTGGTCGGCCGAGCGCGTCGAGCCCGGCGACTTCCGCGACGATCCGACCCTCCTCACCGGCGAGCACGTGCGGCGCGAGTGGCTCGACACGGTGCCCGGCCTGCAGCCGTGGCGCGACGTGACGCTCGCGCTCGCGGAGGTCGAGTGGCCCCGCCTTTACGACGCCGATGCGGTCGCGGCATCCGGAGCCCGCGGGGCGACCTCGATCTACGTCAACGACGCGTTCGTCCCGTTCGAGTTCGCGATCGAGACGTCCCGCCTGATCCCGGGCGTCATCCCGTGGATCACGAGCGAGCACGAGCACAACGGCCTGCGCGCGGGTGACGTTCTCGAGCGGCTCATCGATCTCGCGCACGGGCGCCGCGTGCGCTGAATCCGTCCTGCGGGTCGTCGGCGGGCCCGGGCGCGAAATTATTCCTAAAGAAGTCTTGCGAAAGAAACCTTTAGCATCTAGCGTCGTGTCATGACCTCTGACGAGAGCCCGCAACGCGACGCGCGCGAGCGCATCTCCGACCCGGCGCGCATCCGCGCCCTGGCCCACCCGGTGCGCCTCAAGCTGCTCGACCACCTCGGCGACGTCGACGAGGCGACGGCGACCGAGTGCGCCGAGGTCGTCGGCGAGTCACCCGCGAGCTGCTCGTTCCATCTGCGGATCCTCGAGAAGTACGGCTACATCGAGCGCGCGGAGCGCCGTGGCCGTGAGAAGCCGTGGCGCGTGCGCACGAACGACTTCGACCTGCGCCCCGACCCCGACGTGCCGGGTTCGCTGCTCGCCGTGCAGGCCGTCGCCGAGCTCGGGCTCGAGTCGGAGTTCCTGCGTGTGCGCGACTACTTCTCGCGCGTCGAGCAGGAGGAGGACCGCTGGGTGCAGGCCTCGACGTTCACGCGCTCGGCGTTCTGGGCGACGGCCGAGGAGCTCGCCGAGTTCAGCCGTGAGGTGCAGAACCTCACCGACAGATTCGCGGGTCGCAGCGCCGACCCGTCCAAGCGGCCCCCCGGAGCGCGCCAGGCGCGGTTCCTCGCGGTCGTCAACCCCGACCCCGAGGAGACCCGATGAGCACCGAGCCATCCGAGACCGGCGACGCCGAACCTCGCCGGCGTCGCCTTCCGATCGCGTTCGAGGCGCCGGGCTTCGGCCGCCTGTCGACGGCCTGGGTCTTCACCAACCTCGGCGACAGCGCGCTCTACCTCATGGTCGCGGTGTGGGTGAAGCAGTTCACCGGGTCTGATGTGGCCGCCGCGTTCGTGTTCGTCGCGCTCGGGCTCCCGGCGATCCTCGCGCCGTTCATCGGAATGATCGCCGACCGGATGTCGCGCAAGCGCCTCCTCGTCGCGAACAACGTCGCCATGGCGCTCATCGTGCTGTCGATGCTGCTCGTGAGCGGACCCGATCACCTGTGGCTCATCTATGTCGTCATCTTCCTCTACAGCGCGGGCGGGTACGTGACCGCGGCGGCGCAGTCCGGCATCATCCGCGGAATGCTGCGCGACGACCAGCTCGCGAGCGGCAACGGCGTGCTCTCGACGATCGACAACGGCCTGCGTCTCGTCTCACCGCTCATCGGGACGGCCCTCTACGTGATGTTCGGCGCGCACGCTGTCGTGCTGCTCACCGCCGCGTGCTTCGCGGTGTGCGCCGTCGTGCTCATCGGACTGCCGGTCCGAGACGCGGCACCCGAGCGCACGGAATCCCGCGGTTACCTCCGCGAGCTCGTGGCCGGGTTCGAGCACCTCGGCCGTGTCGTGCCGCTGCGCCGGCTGACCATCGCCATCGCGGTCGCGTTCGGGGCCACGGGGCTCATGAACGTGATCATCTTCCCGGCGCTCGACGCGATGAAGGCGGATGCCGCGGCCATCGGCTGGCTGGTGCCGCTGCAGGGCGTGGGGGCGCTCGTGGGCGGCATCCTGTCGGCGACGCTCGTGACGAAACTGGGCGAAGGGCGCGCAGCCGCGTTCGGCCTGGTGATGCTCGCCCTCGGCTCGATGCTCCTGCCGCTCGGCTCGCTCCCGCTCGCCGCGTGCGGAATGGTGATCGCCGGCTTCGGCATCCCGATCACGGTCGTCGGATTCTCGACGATGCGTCAGCGCCTCACGCCCGATGCACTCCAGGGCCGCACGGCGGCGGCCGCGAACGTGTCGCTCAACCTGCCGCAGACGGTGGTGTCGATCGTGGGCGCAGGGCTTCTCGCCGTCGCGGACTATCGCTTGCTCATCTGGGTGACGGTCGCGGCTGTGCTCATCGGCGCAGCCCTCGCCGCGATGGCCCGTACGACGACCACGCCACGGCCCGATGAGGGCCTCCCTGGCAACGGAGCGACGGGCGAGGCTGCGGCGTAAGACGCACCGGCTCAGCGAAGCGCGATGCGCGTGTGCGTCTGCTCCGCGCCGCCCTCCTTCTTGAGCGCGCGGAGGAGCGCGTCGAGCGCCGCCATGTCGGACACACGGATGTGCAGGTGGTAGTCGTACGGGCCGGTGACGTGCGCGGCATCCGTCACCGCTGAAAGCGCCCGCGCCCACTCCAGGAATTCGTCCGAGTCGCGGTCGGCGCGCAGCCGCACGTCGATGAAGGCCTCGATGCCGCCCTTCGCGGACGCGGGCGCGTCGACACCGAGCACGGCACGGTAGCCGACGATCACCTCGGCACGCTCGAGACGGCGCACACGCGCCGCCACGGCGTTCGTGCTGAGCCCCACCTCGCGTCCGATGGCGCTGAAAGAAGCGCGGCCGTCCTCGACGAGAATCGCCAGAATCCGCTCATTGAGCTCGTCCATGCGGCGAATCTACCCGTGCGACCGAGCATCTCGCAGTCTGCGTGCGGACGGCGCCCGATACTGCCGGGCATGACACCTCTCGCGGCGCTCGCCGGCGGAGCCCTCGCCGGCTTCGCGATCGCCGTACCCGTGGGTGCGATCGGCGTGCTGCTCATCCAGGAGGGGATGCGGCGCGGCATCCGTCCGGGCCTCGCCGCAGCGACCGGGGTCGCGAGCGTCGACGCCCTCTACTGTCTCGTCGCCGTGGTCGCGGGTGCAGCCGTTGCGCCGCTCATCACGCGCATCGAGCCGTGGCCGGCGGTGGTGGGAGGGATCGCCCTCGTCGCGATCGCGGCGCTCGGACTGCGCAAGGGCTTCGCTCGGGCGGTGCCGCGAAGCAGCGGCCGCCCCGTCGAAGGGTCCGCCCTCGGCGGCTTTCCGCTGTTCTTCGGGCTCACCCTCATCAACCCGGCGACGGTCGTCTACTTCGTCGCGATCGCGACCGGGCTCGCCGACCTGCACGCCGACCCGTTCGCGGCGGCGCTCTTCGTCGCCGGCGCCGGCCTCGCATCGCTCGCGTGGCAGACCGTGCTCGTCGTGGCGGGAGCGATCTTCGGGCGGCGTGCGACACCGCGCGTGCAGCACATCACCGTCATCGTCGGCTACGTGATCGTCGCGGGATTCGGGATCGCGCTGCTCGTGCGCGCCCTCGTCTAGGGCGCGGCGAGCGGACGGCTGTGCCACCATGAACACGGGAGACGACGTTCGGGCGTGACCCGGCGTGGTCGTGAGAGCGGAGGGGTCACCGCATGTCGGATGGGGCATCCGCTCGAGGCGCGTCGGAGCCGGCTTCGAACCCGCCCGCGGACTCGTTGCCGACACCCGTGCATCTGCTCTACAGGATCGGTGTTCTCACGGCGCTGGCCGCCTTCGTCTCGATCTTCGCCATCTCCGCCGGCGACATCGAGCTCGGCCCGTTCGAGCCCATGATCATCGGGATTCTCGTCGCCTCATCCGTCTCGGCGTTCGTTCCCGCTCTGGTCGCGCACGCGATCGTCGGCGCGATCCGCAGCCGGCGAACCTGACGCTCCGACGCCGCTCGACCCTCTAGATCCCCCGGCGGCTGAGCGTCACGTGCACGACGCCGCTCGGCGACGACACCTGCTCGATGTCGTAGTCCGCCTCGAGGCCCTCGAGGCCGTCCCACACGCGCTCGCCGCGGCCCAGCACGATCGGCACGACGACGAAGTGCGCGACGTCGACGACTCCCGCGGCCAGGAACTCGCGGATCATCGTCGCGCCGCCCCCGAGCCGCACATCGCGGCCACCCGCCGCCTCCTTCGCGGTGGCGACAGCCTCTTCGGGCGTCGCGTCGATGAAGTGGAAAACGGTGCCGCCCTCCATCTCCATGGGCGGCCGGGGGTAGTGGGTCAGCACGAAGACAGGGGTGTGGAACGGCGGGTTCGGTCCCCACCACCCGCGCCATTCGTCCTCTTCTCCCACCTTCGTCCACGGTCCCGTCTCGGGCGTGAACTTGCGGCGTCCCATGATCTCGGCACCGATGCCGAGCGTCTCATGCTGCTCCGCGAACGCGTTGTCGATGCCGTGACCGCCCCCTGACCCGCCGAACATCGCGCGCCCGAAGCGCGTCGCGAACATCCACTCGTGCAGCCGTTCACCGGCGTGGCCGAACGGCTCGTCGAAGCTCTGTGGCTCGCCCGTGCCGAAGCCGTCGAGCGAGATCGAGAAGTTCTGTACGCGGACGAGAGACATGCCGAGCACCTCCGAAAGCGCGGATCCACACGCTCTTGGCACGCTAGACCCACTCGCCGACACCGCGACAGGGGGTGGGTCGCGGTTCAGGCGAGCGAGACGGATGCCGCGGCATCCGTCCTTCGCACCTCAGCGTCCTCATCGGCGAGCCGCCGCGCGATAGCGGCGACCGCCTCACGACCGGCGCGGTTCGCCCCGACCGTCGACTGCGATGGACCGAAGCCGACGAGGTGCACGCGCGGCTCGCGGAGCGGCTGCGTGCCCCGCATCGTGATTCCGCCGAGCTCGTTGCGCAGCCCGAGCGGATCGAGGTGCGCGAGCGACGCCTTGAAGCCCGTCGCCCACAGGATGGCGTCGACGGGCGTGAACGAGCCGTCCGCCTCGCGCACCCCGTACGGCTCGATCGCCGTGAACATCGGTCGCCGCTCGAGCGCTCCGCGGTCCTTCGCGGCACGGGCGTACGGCGTCCAGGGCAGGCCTGTGTACCCCACGACGCTGCCCGTCGGCCGGCCGGCCTCGTCATCGGCGACGACTTTCGCGATGGTCTCGCGGCCTGTCGTCTCGGGCATGAACTCGCCCACGATGAAGACCGGCTCGCGACGCGTGTACCAGAAGGTCGTCGCGACACGCGAGATCTCTTCGAGCTGCTGGATCGCCGAGATGCCGCCGCCCACGATCGCGACTCGCTGCCCGGCGAACTCGCTCGCCGAGCGATAGTCGCGCGTGTGCAGCTGACGGCCCCGGAAGCTGTCCTTGCCGGGGTGGTCCGGAAGCACGGGGTTGTCCCACGTGCCCGTCGCGTTGACGACGAAGCGCGTGATCCACACGCCGATGTCGGTCTCGACGACGAGGTCGCCCGCCGGAGAGTCGTCCGCGCGGCGTACGGCGGTCACGCGCACGGGCCGCACGATGGGCAGGTCGAGCTCGCGCTCGTACGTCGCGAAATACCGGGGCACGGCCTCGCGGCTCTGCTCGCGCTCGTCGACGGGGGGCTGCCGGATGCCGGGAAGGTCGAAGATCCCGTTGACGGTGGCCATCGTGAGCGACGGCCACCGGTGCTGCCATGCGCCACCCGGGGCGGGGGCGGCGTCGAGCACGACGAAGGTACGCGCGGCATCGGGTTCGTCGATCGCGCTCGCGAATCCCCGCCGCTGCAGGTGGTAGGCCGCCGAGAGCCCCGCCTGCCCGGCGCCGATGACGACGACGGTCGCGCGGCGGAGTTCGGAGATCACGGCGGATGCAACAACCGCGGCACCCGGAACCTTCCGTGCGGCATCCGTCGTCGCTTCGCTCTAGCGTTGTCGTCATGATGCACCTGATCGCCGGAGTCGAGACCGGGGGAACCAAAGTCGTCGCGGCCGTGGGGCGCACGGACGACCCGGGTCGCATCGTCGACGAGATCGAGATCCCGACCACGACTCCCGACGAAGTGGGGGCCCGCGTACGTGCATTCCTGGATCGGCATGAGGTGGTCGACCACGTGGGGATCGCGGCCTTCGGCCCCGTCGACATCGACCCCCGCTCGCCCGGCTTCGGCTCGGTCACCTCGACGCCGAAGCCCGGATGGACCGGCGCTCCGCTCGCCGACCTCGTCGGAGGACGCCCGCACACGATCGTCTCCGACGTCACGGGGGCGGCCCTCGGAGAGCACGCCCGCGGCGCAACCGCTGAGATTCCGGATTCCGCATACATCACCGTCGGCACCGGCGTCGGTGTCGGAGCGCTCGTCGGCGGACGCCCGTTCTCGACGACCGCGCACCCCGAGCTCGGCCACATCGCGATGCGCCGCCATGCCGATGACGACTTCGCGGGCGTGTGTCCGTTCCACGGCGGTGACTGCGTCGAGGGGCTCGCGTCGGGTCCCGCGATCGCCGAGCGGTGGGGCCGGCCCACGCGTGAGCTGGGCGACCTGCTCGACCGCGCGGTCACCCTCGAAGCGTGGTACCTCGGCCAGCTCGTCGCGACCGTCACCTACGCATATCGGCCGCAGCGGATCGTCATCGGCGGAGGCGCGATGAAGATCCCGGAACTGCTCGACGCCGTACGCGAGGCGTCGGTGCGCGAGATCCGCGGGGCACTCGGAGCGGAGCATCCGTCGAATCGACCCGACACCTATCTCGTGCCGCCCGGTCTCGGCGACCGCGCCGGCGTGATCGGCGCGCTCCACCTCGCGGCCGCGCACGTAGGTTGATCGCGCGTACGGCGGGAGCGGTCACGGCCTCGCCGGGTAGTCCGCGCCGCGGGAGAATGGGCGGATGGCGGAATCCGACCAGGTCGAGGTGAGCGCCCTCGCGATCAACGTCGCGATCCCCGAAGGGCTGCGGTGGACGGATGCGCGCCGGGGTCAGAAGTTCGAGTTGCACACCCTCAACGTGCGGCTGATGCCCGACGGCACGCTCGCGGTCAAGGCGTACGGCAAGCCGCTCGAGGGCGGTCGGTCGGGCTACGTCCCGTTCCGGATGCCCGATCGCCCCGAGCTCGTGGCGCTCGTCGAGGCCGCGGCGAGCCGCGCCGCCGAGCGCTGGGCGGGGCACCGCGGGATCAGCTGACGGCTCCGCGCCCACACGCGTCACTCGCCGAGTGCACGACTTCACGCCGAGCGCACGACGTGCCGACGTCGCAGAGCCGTGCACTCGACGAGAGGCCGTGCACTCGGCGATCACCGCGACCGGCACGAACCGCCCCGGTCAAGGGCTGGTTCCCGCCGCGGCCTAGACTGGAGGCGTCCCCTTCACGTCGAGGAACATCCGTGAGCACATCCCCGCAAACCCGCGCCTTCGAGGTCTGGCACGTCCAACTCGCGCGCGCCATCTTCGCGGGCATCGCCGCGGTCATGATCACCTTCTCGCCGGATCACTCGGCCGAGGTCGGTCTCGCGGTGTTCAGCGGGTTCGCCCTCGCGACCGGCATCGTCATGCTCGTCGCGGCGGGTCTCGTGTACCCCGTGCGGCGCAAGTGGCCGGCCGTGCTCCTCGGGATCGCGTCGGTCGCCGCGGGCATGGCCGGAGGCCTGCCGCCCGTGCGCTCGACGATCCTCTTCTTCGTGCTCGTGATCGCGTGGGCGTTCGCCGCCGGGCTCATCGAGACGATCTCGGGATGGCGCGCGCTGCGTGCGGCCAAGCGCGGCGAGCTCGCGCTGGGCCCCGCATCCGAGGCCCGCGACGCCGTGGTCGTCGGCGTCGTCACGCTCGTGCTCGCCGTCGCGCTCCTGCTCGTGCCGGTCGGGTTCTCGCTCGACTACACCGTGGCCGAGGCCGGCCAGACGTACACGCTGACGGGCATCATCCTGGCCGTCGGCATCTTCGGGGGCTACGCCGCGATCGTCGCGGTCTACCTCGCGATCGCGGGCTTCTCGCCGCGCAAGCCGCAGCCGCTGCCGGCGTCGGCCGAGACGCCTGCCACCCACGACGGAGGTTCCGCATGACCGACCGGCCGACCCGACGCGCCCTCATGAAGCCGCTGCAGTTTCTCGGCCTGGCCCTGCTGGCCGCTGTCTTCGCCGGCGTGGTGACCCTCGTGTCGATGGGCTTCTTCCAGAGCCGTACTCCCGATCAGTCCAGCCGCGCTCTCGTGTTCGCTGCGGTCGTCGCCGGCATCACGTTCATCGTGGCGCTCGTGGGCCTCGCGCTCATGCTGCTCGCCGTCGACCCGGCCGAGGTTCAGAAGACGGTCGACCGCCCCGTCCTCATCGAGAAGGACGAGCGCCGAGCGGCGCAGAAGCCGGGCAGGCAGTCGGGCGACGGGCCGGATGCCCCGGCCGCCGACCGTCGCACGTCCTGATTCCGCCGCGCGCTCGTCGACGCGTCAGGTCTCGTCGACGAGCGACGCCGCGAGACCCGTGTAGGTGGCGGGGGTCAGTGCGAGCAGACGCTGCTTCGCGGCATCCGTGATGTCGAGTCCGTTCACGAACTCGGCCAGCTCGGCCGCGCCGACCCGGCGGCCGCGCGTGAGGTCTTTGAGCAGCGCGTAAGGGTCGGTGATCGACGAGTGGCCGGCCGCGATCTCGGCACGCACGACGGTCTGGATCGCCTCGGCGAGCACCTCCCAGTTCGCATCGAGGTCGGCGCGCAGCACATCCTCGGCGAGCGAGATCTCGCGCAGACCCCGCTCGAGGTTGTCGAGTGCGAGCAGCGAGTGGCCGAACGCGACGCCGATGTTGCGCTGTGTGGTCGAGTCGGTGAGGTCGCGTTGCAGGCGCGACGTCACGAGCGTCGATGCGAGGGTCGTGAAGAGCCCGCCCGAGATCTCGAGGTTCGCCTCGGCGTTCTCGAAGCGGATCGGGTTGATCTTGTGGGGCATCGTGGACGACCCGGTCGCGCCGGCCACGGGGATCTGCGCGAAGTAGCCGAGCGAGATGTACGTCCAGATGTCCGTCGCGAGGTTGTGCAGGATGCCGCCCGCGTGCCGCACGCGGTCGTACAGCTCGACCTGCCAGTCGTGCGACTCGATCTGCGTCGTGAGCGGGTTGAATCCGAGGCCGAGCGATTCGATGAACTCGCGCGTGATGAGCGGCCAGTCGACCTTCGGGTCGGCCGCGACGTGTGCCGACCACGTGCCGGTCGCGCCGGAGAACTTGGCGAGATACTCGGATGCCGCGATCTGCGCCGCGACGCGCTCGAGGCGCCACGCGAACACCGCGAGCTCCTTGCCCATCGTCGTGGGTGTCGCCGGCTGCCCGTGCGTGCGCGACAGCATGGGCACCTCGCGGTGCTTCGCGGCGAGCGAGCGCAGCGATCCGATCACCGTGCGCAGCTTCGGCAGCCAGACCTCGGTGACGGCGCGCTTCACGATGAGCGCGTACGACGTCGAGTTGATGTCCTCGCTCGTGCATGCGAAGTGGGTGAGCTCGGCGATCGAGTCGAGTCCGAGCTTCGAGAGCCTGTCGCGCACGAGGTACTCGACCGCCTTCACGTCATGGCGCGTGACCGCCTCGCGCTCGGCGAGCCAGTCGATCTCGTCCTGCCCGAAGTCGAGGTAGAGCGCGCGCAGGCGCAGCTTCTGCTCCTCGGTGAGCGGGGTCGTGCCGAACAGCGCGTGGTTCGTCAGCGTGATCAGCCACTCGACCTCGACCTCGACGCGGGCGCGGTTGAGGCCCGCCTCGGAGAGGTACTCGGTGAGCGGCGCGACGGCGGAGCGGTAGCGGCCGTCGAGCGGGCTGAGGGGCTGGGCGGGGAAATCGGTCACGGGACTCCCGTCGGACGCGGCTGATCGGCTGGGCCGGAGCCGGGACGTTCGTGCTCGGCGATCGCCGCCGACCTGTTCAGATCGCGGTGCGCATCGCGGGTTCGAGCTGCCGGAAGAGCGCCCGGCTCGCACTCTCGATCATACCGAGCACCTCGTCGAACATCGCGGGCCCCGCGTAGTAGGGGTCGGGCACATCCAGCGTGTGCGCGGCATTGTCGAAGGACATGAGCAGAGCGATCTTGTCGGCGTCGGAATGCCCGCGCGCCCACCCCCGCAGGATCCGCTCGTGCGAACGGTCGAGCGCCACGATCAGGTCGTTGCGAACGAAGTCGTCGTGCGTGAACTGGCGCGCGCGGTGCCGCGTGCCGTCGTAGCCGCGCCGCGCGAGCGCGTCGAGCGTGCGCTGGTCGGCGCGCTCTCCGACGTGCCAGTCGCCGGTGCCCGCGCTGCTCGAGGCGATCCGGTGGCCGAGGCCCGCGGCATCCGCGAACCTGCGGAACACGATGTCGGCCATCGGGGAGCGGCAGATGTTCCCGGTGCAGACGAAGACGACGCGGAACGGCTCGATGACGCTCGCGGTCATGGGTTCCATCATGGCGCGGCACGAGTCCTGGTCAAGGGGCCGGAGCCCGATGTGCGAGAGCCGGATGCCTCGACTCGGCTCCTCCCCAGGGGCGCGCGCTCGGCGCGTCGCGCACGGGTTGCTCGCGGCCGGGGCTTCCCAGATGACCTTGTCCGCACGATGGGTGCCATGCCTCTCGACATCGCGTGCGCCGCCTCGCCCGCCCAACTCGCGCTCATCGAGGAGCTCGACGGCGTCGTGCGGGCGCTCGCGGCGCTCGGCGACCGGATCCTCGAGGTCGCCGCCGACGCACGCGGACTCGCGGCGCTCACCGACTGGCGGGCGCGTGCGGCGGTGGCGTTCCACGAGTGCGCAGAGCAGTGGGCGGGCGAGATCTCATCGCTGTACTGCCCGACCGAGACCGCCCGCCTCCTCGCGGCGGAGGCTCGCGATCGGGCGGCGCTCGCGGTGTGGGAGGGGTGCTGAATGGGCGACGAGCTCGAGATCCGCGCGGGCGGCGCCGTCGCCGTCGACAGCGACACGCTGCGGCATACGGTGGCACGGATCGCGGCGGTGAAGAGGGAGCTCGAGGAATTGGGCGGGCGGCTGATCTTCGTGCAGGGAGCGCTCGCGGGCCACCGCGGCACGGCAGCCGAGGCGTACGACGCTGCGTGTCTCGTGTTCGCACGCCTTACGGAGGCACTCCGTCAGGCGGACGCGCTGGCCGAGAGGCTCGAGGCGGCGGCGGCCGTGTACGAGCTCGTCGAGCTGAACGTCCGTCACGCCGCCGCGCTGCTCGCCGGCGACGTTGGGGCAGCCGCGCGGATCGACATGCTCCGCGATCGTCTCATGGCGGAGTGGCCGGATGCGATGGAGCAGGCCCGAGGTCTCGAGCTCGAACGGGCGGTCATGTGGCCGTCCGAGCTGGCGCGGCAGTCGACGCTGTTCGGCTTCACCGCGGGCGAAGAGGTGAGCGAGCGCGGCGCGATGATCGGGGGTGTCGTCGCGGGGCTGCCGACGATCGCGCTCGCGGCCGCCGCGGGGCTGTCGCGTGCGGGTCTCGTCGAGAAGGGCGATCGGCTCGTGGGCGGTCCGGCGTCGGTCTCGATCAGTCGCGTGCGACCAGACCCCTCCGCGAAGGGCTCGCCGATGTCGCTCGCCGGCGCCGCGCGGCGGATCCCGAACGGCGACGGCGCCGCCCGCGTGCGGGTCGAGAAGTACACGATGCCTGATGGCCGCCGCGAGTTCGCGGTCTACGTCGCCGGCATGCAGTCGCAGGCGTTCGGGCGCTACGAGGCGTGGGACAACGCGTCGAACGTCGAGCTCTTCGTCGGCTACGAGTCGGCGTCCTACACTGCGACAGTCGAGGCGCTCGAGGCCGCGGGCGCCCGCCCGGGCGACACCGTCCACGCATTCGGATTCTCGCAGGGCGCGATGATCGCCTCCCACCTCGCGATGGAGGGCGATTACGACGTGCAGACGCTCGTCACGTACGGATCACCCGTCGAGGCGGATGCCGAGCCCGGCACGCTCTCGGTCGGCATCCGTCACCGCGACGATCCTGTCACCGCGCTCGCGGGCGGTGGGCACATGGCGGCGGTGGGCGCATCCGGAAGCTTCGTCGTCGAACGGGTCTACGACCCCGCCGTGGAGTACGACGACGCCCTGTTGCCTGCGCATCGCCTCACCGCGTACGCCGAGACGGCGGCCCTCGTCGACGCGTCGGACGACCCGCGGGTGGCCGGGTTGAAGGACGTGTTCGCGCGGCTCGGCGAAGCGAGCTCGGTCGAGGTCAGCGAGTTCGGCGCGCGGCGAGTCGTCGAAGAGTTGCCGTCAGGACCGCCGTCGTGACCGGATCAGCGCTTCTTCGGGCGCAGGATCACGCCGAACACCCAGTTGATGATCGAGATGATCAGCGCCGCCACGACGCCCCACCAGAAGTCCTCGACGCGAAGGCCCCACGTCCACCAGTGGGTGAGCCACGCGGTCAGCCACAGCAGGAACGCGTTGATGATGAGGCCGATGAGCCCGAGCGTCAGGATGTAGATGGGGAACGCCAGCACCTTGATGACCGTGCCGATGATCGTGTTCACGATCGCGAACAGCGCCGCGACGATCAGCAGGGTCAGGATGTACTGCAGCGTGTCGCCCGGCGGGAACGCGATGACGCTGACCTGCAGCGCGGGAATGAGTGTCACGACCCAGATCGCGAACGCGTTGACGACGACTCGGATGAGGAAGCCCATAGTCCCGTCAGTCTGGCACGCGGGTCGGACGGGCGGGAAGGGTGGCGCCCCCGACGGCGCGGACGACCCGTCGCCCTCGCTGTGCTTCGCGAGCGTCGCCGCGTCGCGACTCCTAGACTCGTGGCGTGACCGACGTCCCCGACATCCCCGTGCGCGTCCGCCCCGAGATCGCGGCGCTGCCTCCCTACAAGCAGGGGAAGCAGGCCGGATCCGACGCCTTCAAGCTCTCGAGCAACGAGAACCCGTTCGATCCTCTGCCGGGGGTTCTCGAGGCGGTGCGCTCCGCGTCGGCACTGAACCGATACCCGGATGCGACGGCCGCCCGCCTTCGCGACCGGTTGGCCGACCGCTTCGGCGTCCCGTCCGAGCAGGTGCACATCGGGGCGGGGAGCGTGTCGATCCTGGCGCAGCTCGTGCTGGCGACGTCGGGCCCCGGAGACGAGGTCGTCTTCGCGTGGCGCTCGTTCGAGGCCTATCCGTGGCTCGCGGTGCTCGCCGGCGCGACCCCCGTCATGGTGCCGCTCGCGGAAGGCGCGCGGCACGACCTTCAGGCGATGGCGGATGCCGTCACCGACCGCACGCGCGCCGTGATCGTGTGCACGCCGAACAACCCCACCGGCCCGATCGTGACGCAGGAGGAACTCGACGCGTTCATCGACCGCGTTCCGTCCGACGTGCTCGTGATCCTCGACGAGGCCTACGCCGAGTTCGTCACCGACCCTGCCTCGGTCGACGGCATGCGCGTGCTCGGGAACGCGGGGCACCCCAACGTCGTCATCCTGCGCACCTTCTCGAAGGCCTTCGGTCTCGCGGGTCTTCGCGTGGGTTACGCGATCGGGCACCCGCGCATCCTCGACGCCGCACGCAGCGCGAGCATCCCGCTGTCGGTAACGGCGCAGGCCGAGATCGCGGCGCTCGCGAGCCTCGACGCCGAGAAGGAGCTGCTCGAGCGGGTCTCGGTCATCACGAAGCGTCGCGATGCGCTCGTCGCGGCGCTTCGCGACCTCGGCTGGGCGATCCCCGATGCCCAGGGGAACTTCGTGTGGTTCCCCCTCGGCGACGAGACGATGGCCGTCGCGGAGCGCTTCGAGGAGGCCGGGCTCATCGTCCGACCGTTCGCCGGTGACGGCATCCGGGTCTCCGTCGGCGAGGAAGAGTCTGTCGAGAAGATACTGGGGATCGCGGCATCCGTTGTTCAAGACCTCCCAGAAGGGCACGCAGGCCGCGGGCTAGCGTAGAACGGTGACTTCGGACCACGGCTTCCAGCCCGAAGAACCCGTCCGCGTGCTCGCCGCGGACGGATCGTTCTCCCCGACACCCGCCGCGGAACGCTATCTGCCCCTCGTCGAGGCGCTCACCGACGCCGAGCTCGAGGGCTTCTATCGCGACATGGTCGTCATCCGCGCCTTCGACCGTCAGGCGACGAACCTGCAGCGGCAGGGCCAGCTCGCGCTGTGGCCGCCGAGCTACGGGCAGGAGGCCGCCCAGGTCGGCTCAGCCCGCGCGACCCGCCCGCAGGACCATGTGTTCCCGTCGTACCGAGAGCACGTGGTGACCCGCATCCGCGGGGTCGACCCCATGGACATCATCAGGCTCATGCGAGGTCTCACCCACGGCGGTTGGGATCCGTTCGACCCGCGCAACGGCAACACGCACATCTACACGCTCGTGCTCGGCGCGCAGACGCTGCACGCGACCGGCGTCGGGATGGGTCTCGTGTTCGACGGCCGTATGGGAACGGGCGACCCCGAGCGCGACGAGGCCGTCATCGTCTACTACGGCGACGGCGCGTCGAGCGAGGGCGACGTGCACGAGGCGATGGTCTTCGCCGCGAGCTACCAGACCCCCCAGGTCTTCTTCCTGCAGAACAACCAGTGGGCGATCTCCGTGCCCGTGACGACGCAGTCGCGCACACCCCTCCACCGCCGCGGTGCGGGCTACGGCATGCCGAGCATCGCGGTGGACGGCAACGACGTCATCGCGAGCTACGCCGCCACGAAGGTCGCTCTCGACGAGGCGCGCGCAGGCGGCGGCCCGCGTGCGATCGAGGCGCTCACGTACCGCATGGGCGCGCACACGACGAGCGACGATCCGACGAAGTACCGCGCGTCCGACGAGGAGCAGTCGTGGGCGAAGCGCGACCCGATCGCGCGGCTTCGCACGTACCTGGAGTCCCGCGGGGCATCCGAGGCGTTCTTCGCGGATGTCGAAGCCGAGGCATCCGCCGTCGCCGACGACACACGCGTGCGCACCAACGCCCTCGACGGCATTCCCGCGACGAAGATGTTCGACCACGTCTACAGCGAGCCGCATCCGCTCATCGACGAGCAGCGGCGGTGGCTGGCAGAGTACGAGGCGTCGTTCGAGGAGGGGGCAACGTGACCGAGACCGATCCCGTCGCCGGCACCCGCCCGGTCGCCGAGCTCGCCGAGGCGTCGACCGGTCCTTCGACAGGTTCGGGCGCCGGGGGTTCGACACCGCCGGCACCGACCGGCACGCAGTCGATGCCGTTCAGTCGTGCCCTCAACACGGGTCTGCGAGCCGCCCTCGCGAACAGCGACCGCGTACTGCTCATGGGTGAGGACATCGGGCGTCTCGGCGGAGTCTTCCGCGTGACCGAAGGCCTGCAGGCGGAGTTCGGCGACCGCCGCGTGCTCGACACGCCCCTCGCGGAGTCGGGCATCGTGGGCACGGCGATCGGGCTCGCGATGGTCGGGTTCCGTCCCGTGATCGAGATCCAGTTCGACGGGTTCGTCTTCCCCGCTTTCGACCAGATCACGACGCAGCTCGCGAAGCTCACGAACCGGCACGAGGGCGCGCTGAGCCTTCCGATCGTCATCCGCATCCCCTACGGCGGACACATCGGCGCGGTGGAGCACCACCAGGAGAGCCCCGAAGCGTACTTCACGCACACGCCGGGCCTCCGGGTCGTGAGCCCGTCGACGCCGAACGACGCGTACTGGATGATCCAGGACGCGATCGACTCGAACGACCCCGTCATCTTCCTCGAGCCGAAGGCGCGGTACTGGCAGAAGGGCGAGGTCGACCTCGACGCCCGCGCGCTGCCGTTGCACGCGTCGCGCATCGTGCGCCGCGGCACCGACGTGACGCTCGTCGGGCACGGCGCGATGGTCACGACGCTCCTCCAGGCGGCGGCGATCGCCGAGTCGGAGGGCACGTCGTGCGAGGTCGTCGACTTGCGGTCGCTCTCGCCCGTCGACTACGGCCCGATCCTCGACTCGGTGCGCCGCACCGGCCGCATGGTCTACGCGCAGGAGGCCCCGGGCTTCACGTCGCTCGGCAGCGAGGTCGCCGCGACCGTCATGGAGAAGGCGTTCTACGCCCTCGAGGCGCCCGTCCTGCGGGTGTCGGGCTTCGACACGCCGTTCCCGCCCGCCAAACTCGAGGGTGTCTACCTGCCCGACGCCGACCGCGTGCTCGAGGCCGTCGACCGGGCGCTCGCGTACTGACGGATGCCGAAAGGATCCCCTATGACGACGCAGACCTTCGTGCTCCCCGACGTCGGCGAAGGACTCACCGAGGCCGAAATCGTCTCATGGCGCGTGGGCCCGGGCGACCGTGTCGCCGTGAACGACGTGATCGTCGAGATCGAGACGGCGAAGTCGCTCGTGGAGCTCCCGTCGCCGTTCGACGGTGTCGTCGGCGAGCTGCTCGTCGACGAGGGCACGACGGTCGCCGTGGGTGCGCCGATCATCACGATCGTCGCGGAGGATGAAGCGACGGATGCGACGGCCCCGAGTGCGGCGCCCGTCACGGTCGGCCAGACGGAGCACGGAGCGCCCGCCGAGCCGCCCGCCGGCGAAGGGTCGGTGCTCGTCGGCTACGGCACGGGCGGGCACGTGCAGTCTCGCCGGCGCGCGGTTCGACAGGCTCACCGGGAGCGGGTCGCGGCATCCGTCGGTGTCATCGCGAAGCCGCCCATCCGCAAGCTCGCGCGCGACCTCGGCGTCGACCTCGCCGACGTCGTCCCGACCGGACCCGCGGGCGACGTGACACGCGACGACGTGCTCAAGCACGCCGAGCAGGCGAGCGTGTTCCGCAACATCCAGACGCCCGACTGGGGCACGGTTCGCGAAGAGACGATCCCGGTCGAGCGCGGCGCCGGAGCGGCATCCGCGACGCCCGTCATCGCGCCGGCCGCGCCCACCCCTCCCGCTGACGAAGACCGTGAAGAGACCATCGAGGTCAAGGGCGTGCGCAAGGCGACGTCGTCGGCGATGGTGCGCTCGGCGTACACCGCGCCGCACGTGTCGGTGTGGACCGACGTCGACGCGACCCGCACGATGGAGCTCGTCAAGCGGCTCAAGGCGTCGCCCGACTTCGCCGACGTCAAGGTCTCGCCGTTGCTGATCATGGCGCGCGCGGTCATCTGGGCCGTGCGCCGCACGCCGATGGTCAACGCGGCATGGGTCGACACCGACCATGGCGCCGAGATCCGCGTGCGCCGGTACGTGAACCTCGGCATCGCGGCGGCGACTCCGCGCGGACTCCTCGTGCCGAACATCAAGGACGCGCAGGACCTCTCCATGCGCGACCTCGCGCGCGCGCTCGAGAAGCTCACGCTCACCGCTCGCGAGGGCAAGACGCAGCCGGCCGACCAGCAGGGCGGCACGATCACGATCACGAACATCGGCGTGTTCGGCATGGACGCGGGCACCCCCATCATCAACCCCGGCGAATCGGGCATCGTCGCACTCGGTACGATCCGGCAGAAGCCGTGGGTCGTCGACGGCGAGGTGCGTCCGCGCTATGTGACGACGGTGTCGGGGTCGTTCGATCACCGCGTGATCGACGGCGACGGCATGTCGCGGTTCATCGCGGATGTCGCCTCGATCCTCGAAGAGCCGGCGCTGCTGCTCGACTGATCTTCGGCCCCGCCCACCACCCGCCGCGCGAAGTCGATCGCGCGACGGGGCAGGGAGCGGCGATCCGGATGCCGCAGCCCCGCGTCCACCGACACGGTGCCGTCTTTCGTGCGGATGAGGAACGTCGTCCGTACGGCGTCGCCTCCCAGCCGGCCCGACTCGCGCTCCGGCACGCGCGCGTACCGCAGCGGCCCGGATCCGCGCATGAGCGCTCGCGTCGCGAAGCCGCGCGGTGACATGAGACGCACCTCGACCGCGGGCGCGGACCGCACATCGCGCAGCATGCCCGTGACGATGTAGCGCCCGCGCCGCATCCGCACCCTCACTCGGCGCAGCGCGCCGTCGTCGACCGGGGCACGCCGGGAGTGCCGTTCGACGGCGTCCCGCTCGATGCCCGCCCAGAGTTCCGCGATGCCCGCGTCGTCGTACCGGCGCGCCGTCTCGCGGGCGTGCTCCCGCATCGTGGCGAACGCGTCGTCGTCCTGCGAGCACACGTGCGCGAGTGCGGCAGCCGCCGCCTCGATGTCGCCCTCGGGCACGAGGCATCCGTTGCGGCCGTCGTCGACGACCTCCGCCGGTCCGTACGGGATGTCGTACGCGACGGGGAGGCTCCCGACCGCCATCGCCTCGAGCAGCGCGAGCGACTCGCCTTCGGACCGGCTCGTGACGAGGGTCCACGCGCCGCGATGCAGGAAGTCGTGCACGTCCTCGCGGTAGCCCGCGAACCGCACCGCGTCACCCAGGCCGAGCCGCGCGGCTTCGGCTTCGAGCACCGCGCGGCGAGGGCCGTCGCCGACGACGTCGGCCGTCACCGGGATGCCGCGTTCGCGCACAGCAGCGATGATGCGCAGTGCGTGCTCGATGCGCTTCGCGCTGCTGAGGCGCGACACGATCACTCCGTGCAGCCGGTCGGGCGGCAGCCGAGGCACGTCGGGCGGAACCGCGACGCCGTTCGGTGCCACCACGAGGTTGCCGGGATCGCCGAGCAGCTCGATCGCGGCCGCGCGTTGGGTCTTCGTGAGGAACGCGACGGCGTCCCATCGATGCAGGTTCTCGAACACGGAGCCCCGCGCCGCCGTGAGGCGGCCCCGCCGGTCCGTGTGCGCGCCGTGCACGACGTGGATGAGAGTGACGTTCGGTCGCCGGTAGTGCTGCAGTCGGGCGGCGGCCGTCTTGCTGTCGACGATGGCGACGGCGGGGGAATCCGCGAGCAGCTCATCGAGCCACGCGAATCGGAACTCACGAGCCGACCGCCACTGCCCGGTCGGATGGCCGGAGCGGTCCAGCGACGTGATGAGGCGCCGGCCGCCGCGGCGGTGCTCGTCGACCACGGCCGTCGTGCCGTCTCTTCGCCGGTGCTCGACCCGCGCCACCTGGCCCTTCTCGATCCAGCGGACCACCGAGCCGGAGTCACCGCGGACCTCTTCGTCAGGTGCTCGCCGCATCGCCCCAGGCTGCGGTACGCCCGACACGGCGTCGCGGTCGACATCGCGGAAGTGCTCATAGATGTTGAGGATCCGGATGCCGTCGCACAGCGCGCCGCGCTCGCGCAGCCGCTCGCGCACGGCCGGGTAGTCGGGCCGCTCGTCGAACGTGACGACGTCGACGTGGGCGCCCGCGGCGCGCTGGAAGGCCCGCGAGCGGTGGAGGAGCGCGGCTGTCATGCCGCCGTACTCGTCGGGGATGCCCCACGTCATGGCGAGGTGCCGGACCGCCGGAAGAGAGACGGGCCGACGAGGGTGGTGCTGGACGGGGGAGACCATGGCATTGGCAGGTTAGGCGCGCGGAGGCGGCGCCTGACGGGGCTTGACGTCGCGCACTCCGCGTGCACGGTTGCGCGAAACTCAGCAGTCTTGGAACCGCGTCCCGCGTATCATGATCCTCAGTCCCACGTTTGAGGAGCTTTCATGGCCGATGCAGCCTCGTACACCCCGCCCGTCGACGACTACGCGTTCCTGTTCGGCGAGGCGTTCGGCCTCGACGTCGTCTCGCGTGCGACGGGCGGCGAGCTGACCGCCGACGACGCGACCGAGATCATCGCGGGCGCCGGCGAGTTCGCGGCATCCGTCCTGGCGCCCCTCGAGACGGTCGGCGACCGCGTCGGCGCACGTCTCGAAGACGGCCAGGTGCGCCTCCCCGACGGATTCGCGGAGGCCTACAAGCGGTTCGTCGAAGCGGGGTGGATCACCGCCGAAGCGCCCGTGTCGGCGGGCGGCGACGGCCTGCCGGGAGCGATCCGCGCGGGTCTCGGCGAGATCTGGAACGGATCGAACGCGGCCTTCGCGCTGTGCTGGCTGCTCACGGCGGGGCAGATCCACGCGCTGGATGCCGTGGCATCCGACGACATCCGCGAGACGTACCTCACGAAGCTCGTGTCGGGCGAGTGGACCGGCACCATGAACCTCACCGAGCCGGATGCGGGAACCGACCTGGGTGCGATCCGCACGACGGCGACGCAGCGCGAGGACGGCAGCTGGGGCATCCGCGGTCAGAAGATCTTCATCACGTGGGGCGACCACGACATCGCCGAGAACATCGTGCACCTCGTCCTCGCACGCACGCCGAATGCCCCCGAGGGGGCGAAGGGCCTGTCGCTGTTCGTCGCGCCGAAGTACCTCGTGAATCCCGACGGCAGCCTCGGTGGGCGCAACGCGATCACGACGGTCTCGATCGAGCACAAGCTCGGCATCCACGGGAGCCCGACATGCGTGCTCTCGTACGAGGATGCGACGGGCTACCTCGTGGGCGAGGTCGGCGGCGGGCTCGCGGGCATGTTCGTCATGATGAACTCCGCCCGCGCCGGCATGGGCTTCCAGGCGACGGGCATCGCGGAGCGCGCCTACCAGGGCGCCGCCGCGTACGCCGCCGAACGCGTGCAGGGTCGTGTGCTCGGCCGCGAGGGTCGCGCGACGATCGCGGAGCACCCCGACGTGCGTCGCCTCCTGCTGTCGATGTCGAGCAAGATCTTCGCGATGCGCGCCCTCGGCGTGTACGCGGCCGATCTGCTCGACCGTGCCGAGCGCGACCCATCCGAAGCGGCGCTCGCCGAGTTCTTCGTGCCGATCCTCAAGGGCTGGACCACCGAGGACGCGGTGCAGACGACGAGCGAGGCCATCCAGGTCTACGGCGGCATGGGCTTCATCGAAGAGACGGGCGCGGCGCAGCACTACCGCGACATCCGCATCACGCCGATCTACGAGGGCACGACGGCGATCCAGTCGAATGACCTCATCGGACGCAAGCTGCTGCGCAATGGGGGTTCGACCGCCGAGGAGCTCTTCACGCGCATCGATGCGACGATCGCGCAGCTGCGCGGACTCGACGGGCCGGATGCCGCACGCACCGCCGATCGCCTCGAGCGGGCGGTCGCGGCGGCGCGTCGTGCCACGGCCGACCTCCTCAGGTTCGCGGAGTCGCCGCGCGACGCGTACGCCGTGAGCGTTCCGTACCTCCTGCTGCTCGGCACGCTCGCGGGCGGCTGGATGCACGGGCTCGCCGTCGCCGCTGTGCTCGGTCGCGAGACCCGAACCGAGGCGGATGCCGCCCGCATCACGTCCGCGGACTTCTACGGGGCGCACCACCTGCCGCGGGTGCACGCGCTCGCCGAGACGGTGGCCGCGGGCGAGATCGCCTGACCGATCCCGCTCACGCCGTCGCTCTCGTCCATCCTTTGTTGATAACGATTATCAGTAGCGTTAGTATTGCGGGCATGCGCACGGATCGACGTCTCGCCGCCGTGGCCGGAATGGCCGCGGCATCCGTTCTCGTCCTCGCGGGCTGCTCGAGCAGCGGGGCGGATGCCTCCGACGGCCGCATCGCGGTGGTGGCTTCCACCGACGTGTACGGGCAGCTCGTCGAGCAGATCGGCGGCGAACGCGTCGACGTGACCTCGATCGTGTCGTCGGCGAGCGGTGACCCGCACGAGTTCGAGCCGAGCGCCCGCGACCAGCTCGCGGTCTCGCGCGCGCAGCTCATCGTCGAGAACGGCGGCGGGTACGACTCCTTCGTCGACGCGCTCATCGAGTCGAGCGGCAGCGACGCCGATGTGCTGACCGCCGTCGAGTTCTCGCAGGCATGGGAGGGTCGCGCCTCGCACGACGACTCCGACGACGGCGAGCACGCCGATGACGAGCACGCCGACGGGCACGGCCACGATCACGAGCACATCGAGGGGTTCAACGAGCACGTCTGGTACGACGTGCGCGCGATGGCCGACCTCGCGCTCGGCATCGCGTCGAGGCTCGAGATGCTCGACCCCGACAACGGGGGCGTCTTCCGCGAGAACGCCGCCGCGTTCACGGCAGAGGTTGAGACGATCGAGGCGCAGCTCGCCGAGATCGACGCGGCCGACGGCGGCGCGGGGGTGTTCGTCACCGAGCCCGTGCCGGTCTACTTCGTCGAGGCAGCCGGACTCATCGACCTCACGCCCGCGGCGTTCAGTGAGGCCGTCGAAGAGGGACAGGACGTGCCGCCCGCGACGCTCCTCGAGGCGCTCGACCTCATCGCGAGCGGCGAGGTGCGTGTCGTGATCGTCAACACGCAGACGGGCGGGGCCGAGACGACGCGGGTCATGCGCGAAGCCGACTCACGGGGAGTGCCCGTCATCGAGTTCTCCGAGACCCTCCCCGAGGGTCAGACTTACCTTTCGTGGATGCAGGCGAACGCGACGGCGCTGGCGAAGGCGCTCGCCGGATGAGCGGAGCCGCCCCATACGTGCGGAACGACGCGGATGCCTCGCCCCTCAGCATCCGCGGAGCCGCTCTGCGTCGCGGCGACCGTGAGCTGTGGAGCGGCCTCGACCTCGACGTGCAGCCGGGCGAGCTCATCGCGGTGCTGGGCCCGAGCGGCTCGGGCAAGACGACCCTGTTGCGCGCGATCCTCGGCCTCGAGCCGCTGAGCGCGGGCACGATCACGGCGCTCGGCGAGCCCGTGCGCGGCAGGGGCAACCGCCGCATCGGATATGTGCCGCAGCAGCGGCCGCTTCCCCCCGACACTGCGTTGAGAGGCCGCGACCTCGTCGCGCTGGGCGTCGACGGGCACCGGTTCGGGTTCCCGTGGCCGCGCCGCGGAGACCGTGCGCGCGTCGACCGGCTCGTGCACGAGGTAGGGGCGGAGGCCTTCGCCGACCGTCCCGCCGGCACGCTGTCGGGCGGAGAGCAGCAGCGCCTCCGCATAGGCCAGGCGCTCGCCGACGACCCCCGGCTGCTGCTGTGCGACGAGCCCCTCACGAGCCTCGATCTCGCGAATCAGCAGGCGGTGGTGGGCCTCATCGACCGGCATCGGCGGAGCGGGGCATCCGTCCTGCTCGTCACCCACGACATCAACCCGCTGCTCGGCAAGGTCGACCGCATCCTCTACATCGCGAACGGGCGGTTCATGCTCGGCAAGCCGCAGGAGGTGCTCCGCTCCGACGTGCTGACCGACCTGTACGGCGCGCACGTGTTCGTGCTGCGCGCGGGCGACCGACTGGTCGTCGTGGGTGCGCCGGATGCCGAGGAGTCGCACCACCACCACGCGGACGGCGAGGCCACGGCATGAACTGGGGCGACGTGTGGGACGCGATGTTCGGCGGCCTGCCCTACTACGGCGAGATCCTCGCGCTCGTGTCGAACTCGGTGTGGGCGGGCGCCGTGCTCGGGCTCGTGGGCGGGCTCGTCGGGGTGTTCGTCATGCAGCGCGACATGGCGTTCGCGGTGCACGGCATCAGCGAGCTGTCGTTCGCGGGCGCCGCCGCCGCGCTGCTCATCGGCGCAGACGTCGTCGGCGGATCGATCGTCGGCTCGCTCATCGCGGCGGGGATCATCGGATGGCTCGGCGCCCGCGCGCGCGACCGCAACTCGATCATCGGGGTGCTCATGCCCTTCGGGCTGGGCCTCGGCATCCTGTTCCTGTCGCTGTACAGCGGCCGCAGCGCGAACCGCTTCAGCCTGCTCACAGGTCAGATCGTGTCGGTGCAGTCCGACCAGCTCGGGTGGCTCATCGTCATCGGCGCGATCGTGCTGCTCGGCATCCTGCTCATCTGGCGCCCGTTGCGCTTCGACTCCCTCGACCCGCAGGCCGCCGCCGCCCGCGGCGTGCCGACGACCGCGGTATCGCTCGCCTTCATGCTGCTGCTCGGGCTCATCGTCGCGGTCGCGGTCCACATCATCGGCGCACTTCTCGTGATGGCCCTGCTCGTGACGCCCGCGGCTGCTGCGATGCGCGTGACCGCCGGACCGCTCGCCGTACCGGTGCTGTCCGCGATGTTCGGTCTCGTGTCTGCGGTCGGCGGCATCCTTCTCGCGATCATGGGCACGCTTCCCGTGAGCCCCTACATCACCACGATCTCGTTCGTCATCTACCTCGTCTGCCGCGCGATCGGCGCACGACAGGGTCGGGTCACGAGGGAGCACGTGCACGCATGACGGATGCCGCAGCATCCGCTCACGCGACCCGACCGAGTCCAGGCTCGCGCTCAGGCCCCGCCGGTAGACTCCGGGGCATGTCTGATCGGTCCGGAGTGCAGCGCGCCCACGCGGCGCCGGCACCCGCGAACCCGGTTCCGCAGCGCACGACGTGGCAGCGCGAGCGCGTGCGCGAGGCGCTCGCCGACGCGCGCGGCTTCGTGAGCGCGCAGGCCCTCCACGCGACGCTGCGCGAAGAGAACACGGGCATCGGACTCGCGACGGTCTACCGCGCTCTGGCCGGCCTCGCCGCTCTCGGCGAAGCCGATTCGCTGCAGAGTCCCGAAGGTGAGAACCTCTATCGTGCGTGCGAGTCGCCCGGACACCACCATCACCTGATCTGCCGTTCGTGCGGACTCACGGTCGAGATCGAGGCGAACGACGTCGAGCAGTGGGCGCGGCGCACCGCCGAGCAGCACGGGTTCATCGACGCCCAGCATGTCGTCGACATCTTCGGGCTGTGCGAGTCGTGCGCGCAGGCTCGGGCCGGCGAGCGTGACGCGGACTGATCCCTCGGGGGTCGCTGGGCGAGGAGCGCAGCGACGGGACGAAGCGCTGCGACGGGACGCTTCGTCTCGCTCCGCTCGCTCAGCGACCGGAGGGAACTCGGCTCGCTCCGCGACCGGCGGAACAGCCCGCGGGCTGATCTGGATCGGAGTCGGCGTCGCTTTCGTCGCACTCCTGTTCGCGATCGACGCCGTCGCACCGACCCTCTACGAGGCCTCGCTTCCCACACGCGCCCAAGACGGGTTGACCCTCGCGCTGAGCGTGCTCATCGAGTCGCTGCCCTTCGTGGTGCTCGGGGTCGTGCTGTCGATCGTCGTGCAGGTGTGGGTGCCGCCGGGCGTCCTCGAGCGCTGGATGCCCCGCCGCGCGTGGGCGCGCCGCATGGTGCTCGCGCTGCTCGGCATGTTCATCCCGGTGTGCGAGTGCGGCAACGTGCCGTTCGCGCGCGGCCTGCTCATGCGCGGGTTCACGGTGCCCGAGACGCTGACGTTCCTCATCGCCGCCCCGATCGTGAACCCGATCGTGATCATCACCACCCATCAGGCCTTCGGGTTCGACGACGGCATCCTCATCGCGCGACTGCTCGGCGGCTACGCGATCGCGAACCTCGTCGGGTGGCTGTACAGCCGGCATCCGTCGCCCGATTCCCTGCTCACCGAGCGATTCCGCGAGACGTGCGCCCTTCGGCAGGCTCAGGGACCGGGTGTGGGCGCCCGAGGGCACTGGAACCGCACCCTCGCCCAGTTCGTGATCGAGCTGCGCGCCGTGATGCCCGCGCTCATCATCGGCTCTGCGCTCGCGGGCGCGGTGCAGGTGCTCATACCGCGCGAAACGCTGCTGGCGATCGGCTCCAACCCCGCCCTGTCGATCGTCGCGATGATCGCGCTCGCGATGATCGTGTCGATCTGCTCGAACGTCGACTCGTTCTTCGCGCTGTCGTTCGCGTCGACGTTCACGCCGGGCTCGATCGTCGCGTTCCTGCTCGTCGGGCCTCTCGTCGACGTCAAGATGCTGGCGCTCATGCGCACGACCTTCACGTGGCGCACGCTCGGCGGCATCGTCGTGATTGTGGTGCTCGCCGCCTTCGCGATCGGGACGGGGGTGAACCTCCTTGTCTAGGCCGCACGCTCTCGCGACGCGCTGGCTCGGCGTCGGCCTCGCGACGGTGCTCGCCGTCGTGACCCTCGGCCTCGGCCTCACCGGCCGCCTCGGCCTCTACATCAACCCCGAGTCCGCGTGGTGGGCGATGGGCATGGCCGTCGTGATGCTCGTCGGCGCGATCGCGAGTTTCGCCCTCCCGCTCGGCGCCGAGGATGAGAGCCACGACCACGATCACGGCCACGGTGCCGCCCCGGTCGCCGGGCCGTTCTCGGTCGCCGATTCGTCCCCGGTCGGCGAGCCCTCCTCGGTCGCCGAGCTCTCCCCGGTCGCCGAGCTCTCCCCGGTCGCCGAGCCTGTCGAGGCGTCGACCCTTCGACAGGCTCAGGGGCCGCGCACGGCTCAGGGACCGCGCCCCGCTCAGGTGCGGCACGCCGCAGCACTCGTGGCGACGGTGGCCGGCGGGGTCGTCGCATCCGGCGTCGTCCTGACCGCCCTCGTGCTGCCGCCCGCGACGCTGTCCGCCGACCTCGCGATGTCGCGCGATATCGGCGCTGCTCCTCTGTTCGCGGGGGCGGATGCCGTGACCCTCGCGGCATCCGGAGACACGACGACGTTCGGGGTCGGCGAGTGGGCGACGGTGTTCGCGACGGCGACGAACCCCGAGACCTTCGACGGCGACGCGGTCGAGCTCACCGGCTTCGCGACGCCCTCCGAGGACGGCGACTTCACACTCACGCGCCTGGTCATCACGCACTGCGTCATCGACGCGCAGCCCGCGGGACTGCCCGTCGTGACCGATGCGGCGGTGCCCGAGACGGGGCAGTGGGTGAGCGTGACCGGGACGGTGCGCGCGACGTCCGACGGGCGCCTCGTCGTCGACGCCCGATCGATCGAGCCGATCGACGAGCCCGGAGACCCGTATGAGTACTGACACTCCGACGCGGCGCACCCGATCGCGCGAGCGCCGCGGACGCTCGTTCGCGCTGACGTTCCTCGCGGTCGTCGGCGCCCTCGCGGTGCTCGGCATCTGCGGCGCGGCGGCCAGCGTGCTGCAGGGACCGCGGGTCACATCGGTCGAGGTCGATCCCGAGGCGGCGGTCGCCGCATCCGGATCCCGGCTCATCGTGACGACGACGCAGGCGCTGCAGGAGGTCGATCCGTCGCAGGTCACCGTCGAGCCGGCGACTCCGTTCGCCGTCGACACGTCGGGCCGCAGCGTCGGCGTGCGGTTCACGCTGCCCCTGTGGGACGACACCGAGTACACGGTGACGTTCCGCGACGTGCGCGGCACCGCCGCGGGCCCGGCGGCGACGTTCGAGCACAGCTTCCGAACGCCGCCCGAAGAGGTGTTCCTGCTGCAGCGCGGCGAGGCGAGCGACACGATCTTCCGCACCGACCTCACGGGAGAGCATGCCGAGCCGGTCTTCACCCATGAGCACATCGAGGACTACCGCGCGACCAACGAGCACCTCGTGATGTCGGTGCGCACCGAAGACGACGAGCCGCAGCTCATCGTCACCGACCACGACGGGCTCAACGAGCGCACGCTGCCCCTGCCGGGCGACGGGTTCATCACGAACCTCCAGAGCGCCGATCGCGGCGACCTCATCGGCTACACGTTCTCGGCCGCCGACCTGGGGACCGAGGGCGGGCTCGAGAGTGCGCTGTTCACGGCATCGCTGAAAGACAGCGAAGCGGATGCCGCACCCCAGCCCATCGAGGTCGAAGGGGCCGACCCGCGGGTCGCCGAATTCCGGTTCGTGCCCGACACCGACAGCATCCTGCTGCTGTCGTTCGACGGCTCGCTCCTGCTCGCGGCACCCGACGGGCAGGCCACCTCGCTCGGCATCGCCAACGGCATCGACGGCATCGCGCGCGGGTCGTCGCATGCGATCGTCGACCGCGCCGAGGGCGTCGTCGTGATCGACCTCACCGACGGCACCGAGGAGCCTCTCGTCACACCCGACACCGTGCTCGGCCCGGCGAGCTCGATCCTCCCGCTTGCGACGGGCGGCACCGCGCGCTCCTCGGCAGTGCTGACGCCCGAGGGGCTGCCCACCGGGATCACTTCGGTGGACCGCGTCGCCGACGACGGCGTGACCCGCGCGCTCACGTCCGTGTCGTCGAGCGACGGCCTGCTGCAGACGTGCGTGTCGCCGAGTGAACGCCACCTCGCGGTGCTCGTCGCACCCGACGCCGTCGACAACCCCTACGACACGTACCTGCTGCCGCTGCCGCAGCGGGTCGAGACGCACGTCTTCGACATGACCTCCGACGATCCGGAGGGTGCGGACGAGCTCGTCGCTCTCGCGGGATCGTCCATCTCGTGGTGCCAGGTGCCGCCCCAATGACCCCGATCGCCACCGGCGCCGACGCCGTGCGCCCCGCCGCGCGCGACGACCTCCTGCCGCTGCCGCTCGAGGTCGCTCCGCGCCTGCTCGGCGCCGTGCTCGAGACCGTCGTCGACGGCGAGCTCGTCGCCGTGCGGCTGACCGAGGTCGAGGCGTACCACGGTCGGGGCACCGGCCCCGTGCCCGACCCCGGCTCGCACGCGCGCATGGGTCGCACTGCGCGCAACGCGACGATGTGGGGAGAGCCCGGCCACCTCTACGTCTACTTGAGCCACGGCATCCACTCGTGCGTGAACGTCGTGTGCGGTCCCGAGGGGGTCGCCGGCGGTGTCCTGCTGCGGGGCGGCGAGGTGATCGAGGGGGCGGATGCCGCAGCCCGCCGCCGCCCGGCCGCGCGCACACCCCGCGACTTCGCCCGCGGGCCCGGTCGTCTCGGCGATGCGGTGGGGCTGCGGCATCCGCTTCACGACGGCATCGACGCGGTCACGGGCGAGCCGCTGCACGGCGCGGTCGCACGCCTGTCGCTGCGCGAGACCCCGCTCGAGGAGTTCGAGCGGGGTCCGCGCGTGGGTGTCGCGGGACACGCGGGCGGACCGGCGTTCCCGTGGCGGTTCTGGATCCCGGGCGATCCCACGGTGTCGGCGTTCCGCTGGGGTCGCGGAGCCGGGCCGGCGGCGGTCGGGGCGGATGCGGCATCCGTGCTAGACTGACTCTTTGTCTGCGCGCACTCCAGCGCGTAGTTCGTACTCACAATCCCCGCATCCGGTCCCTGAGCCTGTCGAAGGGTCGCACGGGTGTGAGTGCAGACAAGGGATCTTGGGTGGGGCCGTCCGGCTTCACGGTACAGAGGAGACAACCACCATGGCAGCAGTGTGCCAGGTGACCGGCGCGGTTCCCGGCTTCGGTCACAACATCTCGCACTCGCACCGCCGGACGAAGCGCCGCTTCGACCCGAACGTGCAGAAGAAGACGTACTACGTTCCGTCGCTCGGCCGTAAGGTCACGCTCAACGTGTCCGCCAAGGGCATGAAGGTGATCGACGCCCGTGGCATCGAGTCCGTCGTGAAGGACCTCATCGCGAAGGGTGTGAAGCTCTGATGGCGAAGAAGGCTCAGGACGTTCGTCCGATCATCAAGCTGCGTTCGACCGCCGGCACGGGCTACACCTACGTGACGCGCAAGAACCGCCGCAACAACCCCGACCGCATCGTGCTCAAGAAGTACGACCCCATCGTGCGCAAGCACGTCGACTTCCGAGAGGAGCGCTGATCATGGCCAAGAAGAGCAAGATCGCGCGCAACCAGCAGCGCCAGGAGGTCGTGGAGCGCTACGCCGCGAAGCGCGCCGAGCTGAAGAAGCAGCTCGTCGACCCGAACTCGACCGACGAGCAGCGCGAGGCCGCTCGCGTGGGCCTGCAGAAGCTGCCCCGCGACGCTTCGCCCGTGCGCCTGCGCAACCGCGACGTCATCGACGGTCGCCCGCGCGGCTACCTGTCGAAGTTCGGCATCTCGCGTGTCCGCTTCCGCGACATGGCACACCGTGGCGAGCTGCCCGGCGTGACCAAGTCGAGCTGGTAAGCGCCGCATCAGCGTCGAAGGCCCGGAGCTCCTCGGAGCTCCGGGCCTTTCGCATGCCCGGGGAACCCCCTCCCTTCCTTCGCCGAGTGCACGACGTCCCGCCGAATGCACGACCTCCCGACGTCGCGAAGTCGTGCACTCGACGCGAGGTCGTGCACTCGCCGCCCGTGAGACGGTGTCAAGGTCGGTGCGCACGGCCACGCGGGACGAGAAGATGAGGAGCATGCCGCTGGACCCGTTCTTCGCCGAGCGACTTCGCGTGCACCGTCGCTATCTCATGGGACGCGCGCTCGCCGACCTGCGCGCCCGCCTGAAGGCGATGTGGCCCTTCGCCCGTGAGTCGATCGCGCCGGCATCCGCCGCAGCGAAGTCGCCGAAGAAGGCGAAGAAGACGGATGCCGCATCCGCCGCCCTCGGGCCCCGCGCCCGCGCCCGCGCGAAGCACCGCCGCGCGGCGCTCGCGTGGGACCGCAAGGAACTCGAGACCGTGGGCACGCCCGGCCCCGACCTCCGCATCACGGAGCACACGATCGATGTGCCCGACGGGCCCGCGGTGCGCGTCCGCGTGTACGACCCACGCGAGGGCGACCGGCCCGAGCCCCTGCCCGCCGTCCTCACGTTCTTCGGCGGCGCATTCCGCATCGGGGGGATCGACTACCCGACGACGGATGCCGCGAACCGTCGCCGCGCGGTCGACGCCGACGTGGTCGTCGTGGCGGTCGACTACGCGCTGGCACCCGAGCACATGTACCCGACCCAGGTTCTCCAGGGGCACGCCGCACTGGAGTGGCTGTTCGAGAACGCCGGGCGGCTCGGCGTCGATCCGGAGCGGATCGGGATCGCCGGGGCGTCCGCCGGCGCGAATCTCGCCGCGGCCGTGACGCTCATGAACCGCGACCGCGCTCGACGGCCGATCCGGCTTCAGGTGCTCGAGGTGCCGGTCGTAGACCTCACGGGCAAGCACCTCGACCTGCGTGCGACGCGGGCGCTCGGCATTCCGACGCTCATCGCACTGCGCGAGCTGCGCTCGGTCGCGCGCACCTATCTGCCCGACAGTCGCGCCGCCCGCGACCCGTATGCGTCGCCACTTCTCGCCGGATCGCACGAGGACCTTCCGCCTGCCGTCATCCTCACCGCGGAGTACGACCCGCTGCGCGGCGACGGCGAGGCATACGCGGCCGCACTGCGCCGCGCAGGCGTCGACGCGAGCGCGGTGCGGTACCTCGGGGGCACCCACGACACCGCGATCTTCACCGCCGTGCTGCCGGCGGCGCGACGCTGGCACGCCGACGTCGTCGCGGCCCTGCGCCGCTTGCACGAGTGACGTGAAACCGCAAGGGATGGGCGGGTTTCCGCATCCGTTTCGCCTGAGCGACTGTGCGTTCGTCACATCTGTCACACCAGTCACATCCGCACCAAGGAATCTCCTCCGTAATCCGTGGCGGGTGCCGGAAATCCGCGTGATTACGCGGAACGTGGGTATATTCGGTCGCGGTCGATCGACCAAGCCGGGGGGCAAGCAGTCTCTCGGTCCGCGCAATGAAACGGTGGCGACGAGCCGCCGTGGAGGACAACCACATGGCTGACAAGTCCATCACCAAGACCGAACTCGTCGCGAGCATCGCGAGCGCGACCGGGCAGAGCCAGTCCGCCGTGTCGAGCGTGCTCGACTCCCTCTTCTCCACCGTCTCGGAGGCGGTCGCCAAGGGCAGCAAGGTCTCGATCCCCGGCTGGATCGCGTTCGAGCAGGTCGCCACGTCCGCACGCACGGGCCGCAACCCGCAGACCGGTGAGGAGATCAAGATCCCCGCCGGCAAGCGCGTGAAGGTCACCGCGGGCTCGAAGCTCAAGGCTGCGGTCAAGTAACCCAGCGAAGCACGCTTGAGGAGGGGGTGCCGCGTTCGCGCGGCACCCCCTCTCGCATGCCCGGCGACGAGGCCGGGAGCCGCCGCCCGCCGACGTAGGCTGGAACAATGAACCCGCGCGCGCTGCGGGCCACCGGGCCCGCGATCCTCGTCGTGGTCGCGCTCGCCGCGGTCGTCGCGGGGCTCGCGTACGGTGGAGGCGCCGCGCCGCTCGTGATCGGCGATCCGGGGCCGGTGGCGCGCTGGGGTCTTCCGATCGCGAAGCTGTTCGTCAACCTCGCTGCGGCGGGCATGGTCGGATGCCTCGTGACCGCGCTGTTCACCCTGCGCGCGGGCGTCATGCGTGACGACGGCAAGCCGACCGAGTTCGACACCGCGCTCGACACCGCCTCGATCTCGGCGGCGGTCTTCACGGTCGCGGCCGGCGTCACCGGATTCCTCACGTTCATCGACGCGTTCAACCCCGCGCTCGACATCGGTCCGCAGTTCGGCGCACAGCTCGGACGCTTCCTCGCCGAGACCGAGCCCGGCCGCGCGTGGCTCATGACCGTCATCGCCGGCGCCGTGCTCACCGTGCTCACGTTCGCGGTGCGCTCGTGGACGGCGACGCTGCTCGTCGCGATCCTCGCGGTCGCGTCGCTCGTGCCCATGGCGACGCTCGGACACTCGGGCGAGGAGGCCAACCATACGACGGCGGTCATGTCGATCGTGCTCCACACGATCGCCGCGGCGGTCTGGCTGGGCGGACTCCTGCTGATGGTCGTCGTGCGCCCGCTCTTGTCCGCGAAGGACATGACCGCCGCCCTGCTGCGATACTCGAGCATCGCGCTCGCCGCGTTCATCGTCGTCGCCACGTCGGGGCTCGTCCGCGGGGTGATCGCCGTGGGCGCGTGGGACGCCCTCGCCACGCCGTACGGCGCGCTCCTGCTCGTCAAGATCGCGGCCCTCGTCGCGCTCGGCTTCCTGGGGGCGGCCTACCGGGTCCGCTTGATCAACCGGATGCAGCAGGCCGGCGCATCCGGATCGTCGACCCGTTTCTGGGGGCTCGTCGCCCTCGAGCTCGGGTTCATGGGACTCGCCAGCGGTGTCGCGGTGGCGCTCTCGCGCACGGCGCCGCCGACGACGGCGAATGTGCCCGAGGTGCGCACGCCCGCCGAAATCCTCACGGGCGCCCCGCTGCCGCCCGAGCTGACCCCGATCCGCTGGATCACCGCGTGGGAGATCGACCCGCTGTGGGCGACCGTCGCGGGCTTCGGCATCTTCTTCTACCTCGCCGGCGTGTGGCGGCTGCGTCGGCGCGGCGACGCATGGCCGGTCTACCGCGCGATCATGTGGGTCGCCGGCATGATCCTGCTGGCGTGGGTCACGTGCGGCGCCGTCAACGCCTACCAGGACTACCTGTTCAGCGTGCACATGATCGGGCACATGCTGCTGACGATGGCGATCCCGCTGCTGCTCGTCGCGGGCGCGCCGGTGACCCTCGCGGCGCGCGCGATCCGCAAGCGCGACGACGGCACGCGCGGCGGTCGCGAGTGGATCCTGTGGGCGGTGCACACGCCGTTCGCCCGCGTCGTGACGAACCCGTTCGTCGCGGCGGCGATCTTCATCGGATCTCTGTGGGCGTTCTACTTCACCGACCTGTTCCGCTGGTCGCTGTACGACCACATCGGGCACGAGTGGATGGTCGCGCACTTCCTCATCTCGGGCTACCTCTTCGTGCTGTCGCTCATCGGCATCGATCCGGTGCCGTACCGCCTGCCGTACCCGTTCCGGCTCGTGCTGCTCATCGCCGTCATGGCCATGCACGCGTTCTTCGGCATCGCGATCATGATGCAGTCGGGGCTCATGGTCTCGGAGTGGTTCGGCGCCATGGGTCGCACGTGGGGTCCGACGCCGCTCGAGGATCAGTACATCGGCGGCGGCGTCGCGTGGTCGATCGGCGAGATCCCGACGCTCATCCTCGCGATCACCGTCGCGATCCAGTGGAGCCGCAGTGACGACCGCGCCCAGAAGCGCCGCGACCGCCACGCCGACCGCACGGGCGACGCCGAGCTCGAGGAGTACAACGCCCACCTGGCCGAACTCGCTGCGCGCGACGAACGCGAGGCCCGGGCGGGCCGCTGACGAGCGTCTACTGCGTATCGGGCCCCGTCACGACGATCGACGCCGTCCCGTCGGGGAGCACAGTGATCCGGCCCGTCACGATGAACGGCACGTCCTCGCTCACGTGGGTGATCGAGCCGTCGAAGAGCGACTGGATGTCGACCTCGATGTGCGCGACCGCCTCAGCGGGCAGGATGCGCCAGCCGGCCCCGTCGGACTCCACGGTCACGGCGGGCTGATCCACGATCGACCACACCGGCAGCGACGTGATGCGATCCTCGACGGGGTAGCCGAACGGGCACGCGGTCGGCTGCAGCACCTGCTGGGTCGCGCACTGCGTGAGGAACTCCTCCATGCGCTGCTGCACGACCTCGAGGAACTGGTCCGTCGGCTGCGCGATGATCGACACCGGGATGCGCGTGAGCGGACTGTCGGAGAGGACGGCGACCCCCGGTGTCGATGAGATCGCGGTGTCGACCGAGACGGAGTAGATCCCGGGCGAGAACACCAGCAGCGGCACCGGCGCCCGCGGGTCGGCGTCGACGCCGTCAGGCGACACCTGCCGTTTGTCGATCGAGAACCCGTTCACCTCGAACACCATCGACCCGCTCACCTCGAGTTCGATGAGCGCGAGCGGGCTCTCGGCGAACCGCCATGTCGGGGCGAGTCCGACCGTGCCCTCGCGCTCGACCTCGAACGTCGTCGTGCCCTCGTATCCGCCCGCCAGGTAGGTGACCGTCACGTCGAAGACGCCGTCGCGCGCCTGCTCCGACACGACCCGCACGTCGGTGAGCTCGCCCAGTGCGGCTCGGCGCAGCAGCGCGTCGGATGCATCGGGCGAGAGGCCGGCGGCGTCGAGCTCGGCCGAGTCCACCGCGACGCCCGGCACGGCGAGCGCCTCGGTCGCGCGGCCATCCGCGAGCATGCCGACGTAGCGCTCGACGAACGCGGAAGGACTGTAGAAGATGCGGTACATCGCCGCGGCGCCGGCGGCGATCGCCGCGATCAGGAGCACGCCGATGACGGCGAGGAGGATCAGGTCGGTGCGCAGGCGGGAACGCCGAGAACGAGAGACGGATGCCTCGCCCGAACCTGCGGGCGCGGCATCCGTCATCGCCGTCGTAGGAGCGCCGCCGGGCGGCGCTGTAGGGGCGAGAGGCGGGCCCGGCGGGGTCGCCTGGTCGCCCGGGGGCGTCTGAGCGCGCCCGGGTGCGGTGCCGGCCGCCCCCTGGTCCACGGTCCCAGTCTAGGAAAGGGCTCCTCCACACCGGGCAGAGGCGGACACCGGACGACATGACCGGCGTGCGCGGCGGCCCCGCGGCATCCGCTCTGACTACCATGAATCGGTGACCACGCCGCCCCTCTCCGCCGAGCAGGAGGCGCTGTTCCGCCTGATCGAAGACACACGCGAGCACGTGTTCGTCACCGGTCGCGCGGGCACGGGCAAGTCGACCCTCCTGCAGCACCTCGCTTGGAACACGTCCAAGCAGATCGCGGTGTGCGCGCCCACGGGCGTGGCGGCGCTCAACGTCGAGGGGCAGACGATCCACTCCCTGTTCAAGCTGCCGCTGGGCATCATCGGACAGAGCGAGGAGCCGCAGACGGATGCGACGCGCCGCATCCTCAACGCGATCGACACGCTCGTCATCGACGAGGTGTCGATGGTCAACGCCGACCTCATGGACGCGATCGACCGGTCGCTGCGCCGGGCGCGCGGTCGCCGCGCCGAACCGTTCGGCGGTGTGCAGGTCGTCATGTTCGGCGACCCGTACCAGCTCGCGCCGGTGCCGCCCCGAGGCGACGAGCTGCGGTACGTGCGCGATCACTATCGCTCGTTCTGGTTCTTCGACGCGCACGTGTGGACGGGCGGTCCGCCGCAGATCGCCGGCCCTTCGACAGGCTCAGGGACCGGAGGGGTGGGCGCAGGGACCGGAGGGGCTCTCGACGGCTTCGCCGACCTCGGCCCGTTCGGGGCGCACCTGAACGTGCGCGAGCTGACCGAGATCCACCGGCAGTCCGATCCCGGGTTCAAGGCGATGCTCAACGCGGTGCGGCACGGGCGCGTGACGGCCGACATCGCACAGATCCTGAACGACACCGGTGCGCGAAAGCCGCCCGACCCGGCCGACGGCGAGCACCCGATCATCACCCTCGCGACGCGCAACGACATCGTCAACAACATCAACCGGCGCCACCTGAACGAGCTCGTCGGCCGCGAGCAGACGGCCACCGCGGAGATCCACGGCGACTTCGGCCGCGGTGACGCCTACCCGGCCGATCCCGAGCTCAAGCTCAAGGTCGGCGCGCAGGTCATGTTCCTCCGCAACGACATCGGTGCCTTCGGCGAGCCGCCGCGGTGGGTCAACGGAACGATCGGCACCGTCACGCGCATCGCCGGCGGCACCGTGCGTGTGCAGGTCGACCACGAGGAGTTCGACGTCGAGCCGGCGGTGTGGGAGAAGTTCCGCTACGCGTACGACCCGAACTCGCGGTCGCTCACGCGCGAGGTCGTCGCCGAGTTCACGCAGTTCCCGCTGCGGCTCGCGTGGGCGGTCACGATCCACAAATCGCAGGGCAAGACGTACGACCGCGCGGTCATCGACCTCGGCTCGGGTGCGTTCGCCCCCGGGCAGACGTACGTCGCTCTTTCGCGCCTCACTTCTCTCGAAGGGCTGTATCTGACGCGCCCGCTGCGGCCCAGCGACATCCGTGTCGACCCCGATGTCGTCCGCTGGATGAACCAGGCGCGCGAGGCGACGCGCGCGTGAACCCGTCTGCCGACGAGTCGTTCAGGCGACCGCGACGGCGCTCCGCGCGGTCTTCGCGGCCGCGAGGTCTTCGAACAGCTCGGTGTTGAAGCGGTAGGCGAGCAGCACCTCTTCGATCACACGCTCCTTCTCGGCCGCGTCCCACGGTGCGGCGTCGAGCTGCTCGCGGTACACGTCCTTGAAGGCCTTCGGGTCGGCGATGTCGTGGAAGATGTAGAACCCGATCCCGTTCGTCTCGAACCCGAAGCGGCGGGCCATGAGCTTGCCGATGAACTGGCCGCCCGAAAGGTCGCCGAGGTAGCGCGTGTAGTGGTGGGCGACGAAGCCGCCCGCCCACGTGGGGCCGACCTTCTCGATGCGCTCGACGTAGCGGCGCGTGGCCGGCAGGGGCTCGATCTCATCACGCCAGTCCGGTCCGACGAGGAACTCGAGGTCGGCCTCGAGCGCGGGAAGGCGCGTCAGTTTGTCGGTGATGAAGACGGATGCCACGGGGTCGCGCCGCATCCGCTCCGCCGCGCGCTCGAGGGCGTCGTAGATGTACCAGTGCTGGGCGACGAGCGCGATGTAGTCGTCGCGCGTGCCTTCGCCCTTCATGAGATCTGACATGAAGTCGGCGCCTTCACTCGACGAGTGCGCTTCGCTGGACCGCTCGCGCAGGGCGACGGAGAACGGGATGACGTCGGGCATGGCGTCATTGTAGGGCAGTAAGGCGAGCCTTACCTACCCTCGTTTCGCGATCGTGGGGCGAGGACCTCAGTCGTGCGGGCGAGGCTCGATGCCGAGGCGCCGGCACGATTCGTCGTAGAGCGCCACGATCTCTCGACGCACTTCGCGTCTTTCGGTGATCTCGCCGCCCGGCCACGGGACGCGCACGTCGAGAGTCGTTCCGTCGGCGAGTGTCGCCCTCCAGTCGCCGCCCGCGCCGTCGAAACCGGTCATCTCCGCCGACACGACGTTCCGCCCGTCGGCGAACGCCCGGGCGATCAGAGCGTTGTCGTCGGCGTGGTCGCCGTTCATGTGGCCGAGCACTCCGGCGAGCGCCGCGTCGTCGAATCGGTGCGTCATGTGTCAAGCCTACGGATCGGCTTCGGCCAGGCGGCGCGGGCTGTGTTTGAATGAGTGACGATCATCGGGGGGTGAGAATGCGCCGAGGTCACCGACGGCACCGTGCCGTCGCCGCCGTCGCGGCCGCTGTCGCGCTCGCGATCGGCCTCGCCGGGTGTGCGATCCCCGAGCAGGTCACCGTCGAGCTGCCGCCCCAGGTCGATCGTGCGCTTCCCGATGAGACGGTGCAGCAACTGCAGGCCGCGGTCGAGCACGCGATGGCGGCGGCCGGCGCGTCCGGAGCCGTCGTCGGCGTCTGGGCGCCGTGGAGCGGCAGCTGGGTCACAGGTCTCGGCACGCAATCGCCGACCGACAGCGCCGAGGTCACGGCCGAGATGCGCTTCCGGGCCGCTCGCATCACGCGGCCGATGGTGTGCGACGTGCTGTACGACGTCGCGGCGGCCGGCACCGTGTCGCTCGACGACAGCGTGTCGGACTATGTGCCCGGGTTCCCCGATCTGTCCGATGTCACGCTCCGCCAGCTGTGCGACGGCACGTCGGGAATCGGCTCGTACGGTGGCACCTTGACCCCGTTGTGGCTGACCAATCCGACACGTCGTTGGGATCCGCGCGAGCTCGCGAGCTACGGGGTCGGCCAGTCGCAGGAGGTCCAGCCGGGCACTGCGTACGTCAGCTCGGATGCGGGCTACGTGCTGCTGGGGCTCGCCCTCGAGCGCGCCACCGACAACTCGCTGTCGAACCTCATCGAAGAGCACGTCACGGACCCGCTCGGGCTCGAGGCGACGATGCTGCCGGCGGCGTCGAACACCGCCGTCGCGGAGGACGCGCCCGTGCTGCGCGGCCACCACTCGCTGCCCGGCGAGGGCGGCGAGCTCAACTGCACCGAGCCACTCGACATCACCGAGCTCTCGCCGAGCGTCGGCTACGCAGACGCAGGAGTCGTCTCCGACATCGACGACCTCGGCCGCTACGTGCAGGCGCTCGCGACAGGCGCCCTCGATCCCGAGGGACTCGACCGCTTCGACGACCCGAAGCCCGTCTACAACGGCGCCCCGACGTGGTACACGGCCGACGGCGGCGCACTGCTGGCGGGGCCGCTTGTGGGGCAGTACGGCGCCGTGCCGGGCTACGGCGTAGCGGCGTGGTCCGATCCATCGAGTGGCCTCACGGTCGCGGTCGTTCTCAACAACTCGGCCGCCGGAAGCATTGCGACCTACCTGGCGTGGGAGCTCGCCGCGATCGCATCGAAGGCTCCGCCGGCGTCGGGTGAGTCCCTACCCGAAGCCGGTCTTCCGTGGACGGCGCAGCAGTACCACGACACCGTCGCGAAGGCCGCGGTCTGTCCGATCCCTTCGGCTGAGCCCCAGCAGTGAGCCGCCCCGGGGCGTCCCCGGCGATCCTCCTGGTCATCGCGGGGCTCGCGTGCCAAGAGGTCGGCGCATCGCTCGCGGTGCTGCTCTTCGACGACGTCGGGCCGATCGGCATGGTCATGCTCCGGCTCGTGTTCTCGGCGCTCGTGCTCATGCTGATCGCGCGGCCGTCGCTGCGCGGTCATTCGCGGCGCGGCTGGACGTCGGTCGCCCTCTTCGGTCTCGTGCTCGCCGCGATGAACGCCCTCTTCTACCTCGCGCTCGAACGACTCGCGCTGGGCGTCACCGTCACGATCGAGGTGCTCGGACCACTCGTGCTGTCGATCGTCGCAAGCCGCCGCGCCTCGGCGTGGCTGTGGGCGGCGCTCGCGCTCGCGGGAGTCGTCGCGCTCGGCGGAGGCGGCTGGGATCGTCTCGATCCCGTGGGCGTCGTCTTCGCGGCCGGCGCTGCCGCGAGCTGGGCGTTCTACATCCTCGCGTCGGCCCGCGTGGGGCGGGAGTTCCCGAAGCTCGACGGCCTCGCCCTCGCGATGACCGTGGGTGCGATCATCTCCCTTCCGTTCGGGATCGCCTCGGCGGGCTCCGCCCTGCTGCGGCCCGAGCTGCTGGGGCTCGGCGCGTGCGTCGCGCTTCTGTCTTCCACGATCCCGTACGCGTTCGAGCTCATCGCGCTGCGGCGGCTTCCGGCGGCCGCCTTCGCGATCCTCATGAGCCTTGCGCCCGCGACCGCTTCGCTCGCGGGCTTCCTCCTGCTCGGCCAGAACCTCACATGGCTCGAGATCGCGGGCATCGCCCTCGTGATCGCGGCGAGCGTCGGCGCGGTGCGGTCGTCGGCGCGCGCAGCGCGTGAGACGGCGGAGCCGATCGGGTGACGGCGGTCGCGGCATCCGGCTCGCTCTCATAGGCTGGCGGAACGCTACGGCGTCGACGCCATGCACCGACACGACCCAGGACAACCATGAGCATCAGCGAGATCGATCCGTCGGTTCCGCCGTCGGGCACGGGGTGCGCGGAGTGCGAGCTCGTCGGCGGCTGGTGGTTCCACCTTCGACGCTGCGCGGTGTGCGGACATGTCGGATGCTGCGACCAATCGCCAGGCAAGCACGCGACGGCGCACTTCCACAGCACCGGGCACCGCGTCGTGCGCAGCTTCGAGCCGGGTGAGTCGTGGTTCTGGGACTACGCGGATGAGGCGTATGTCGAAGACGCGCCCGAGCTCGTCCCGCCGCTGAGCCGACCCGAGTCGCAGCCTTCACCCGGACCTGAGGGGCGCGTGCCCGAGGACTGGCGCCGGTACTCGTTTCCCGGTTGAGCGCGCGGGCAGGATCATCCGCCGGGTGCAGCGGGATACATCGCGCGGCCGATTCGCGCCGTCCGCGCGGTGGCGAGGCTGAAGTCATGCCGAAGCGCCTTTCCATCTCCACTCGCATCTCCGCCCTCGCCCTTGCGGGCGCCGCCGCCTTCGCCCTGTCAGGCTGTGCCGTCATCGACGAGCTCGCCTATCACCATAGGTCGTCGAGCTACGAGGATCTCGCCGCAACACCTGAGTCCTCCCCGGCGCACGCCGCGTGGGTTCCGGACGATGCGCGCAGCATCCGCATAACGGAATCGACCCGGCCGGATGCCGCCAACGCCGCCATGCTCCTGACGAGCTCCTCGTCGCTGGACCCGGACGTGTGCACCGAGGTCGACAGGAAGTCGGGTCCCAGCTATGGGATCGACGGTGCACCGGACGTCTACAGGATCGACACCGTGTACGCCTGCGGCGAGTGGAGCGTCGTTCCGTCGGAGCACGGTTGGTTCGGCTGGACGCCGAACCATCCCGACGAGCGTGCGCAGTCGTCGGTCGGGTGAGCACATGCTCGGCGCAGCCGCGACGACGCATGCCCTCTCGGGCATGTCGCGCCGGTTCGGCGACGAGTGATCGCTAAGATCTGGATCCGTCAACGATCGGACGGGCCGGTCGACAATGGAACGGAGAATGCAGTGACAGCGAACGTCCCCGCTACATCCCCGGCAGCTCAGGCCCCCACGAACGTCCTCTCAGTCGTCGCGTTCGTGCTCTCCCTGCTCGGCTTCAACGTGATCGCGATCATCCTCGGCGCGATCGGCCTCTCGCAGGTCAAGAAGACCGGCGAGCGCGGGCGTGGCTTCGCGCTCGCGGCGATCTGGATCGGCGTGATCTCCATCGTGCTCTTCGTCATCCTGATCGTCTCGATCTCGGTGTTCGCGGCGGCCAGGGTCAGCGCGATCGGCTGACGCGACGCCCACGCCGCGGCGGCCCTCTTGAATCAGAGCCTGAATCGGAGGAGGCGTGACCGCGGTCGACGCGACGCGCGCCGAGGTTCGACGAGCTCTGGACTCGACAATTTGTCGATTCCAGAAGTAGTTCGGACTGGTTTGCCCGTTTCGGCGCCAGTTGGGACTGAAGATTCTGCGGGTCCTTGGTCCGCGCCCCGTGAGGACTGTCCAGAGGTAGTTCGGACAAGAGAACGAAAGAACCCCTGGTCAGGAGGTTTCGCACTTCCTCGGCGTGCGCGAATAGCCTCCGCTCAGCGGCCTGATGGTCGGGCAGGCTAACCGAGCATCCGGTCGCCATGAACGACGCGGACGCTCACAGAGGCCAACCCGGAGGGTATCGGGAATGAACGGAGCGTCTCAGGCTTGCTGTCCGCTGAGGGACCGGCATTCGCGCAGCGCAGTAGCGGGCATATCTCAGAGCGAACCGGCGCTGTGTTCCAGTGCGCCCGCAGTGCCAGCCACCTCGATTCGCGGAATCGGGTTCAAACACGGGAATAGCCGCGCGTGCTCCGTTGTTGACCTTTGTGGAGTGGACCCGTCTATTGCCTGTGATAGGCCGAACGGGCCGAATTTAGGCCCTAACCAAGCTCCGACCGGAACATCACGCTCCGGCCGACTGACAACCCCAGAGCTCCATGAGAGCCGTCCTAAGAAGCGCCGACAGGCAGGCGCTTCTGGAGACGTGCCTCATGGACATTCTGCTTGGTTCCCTTCCTGACCTCCTGTCCGCCACCGCGATCGCACTGTTTGCCGCTGCGGCTCTGGCTCGCCTGCTCTTCTTCCTGGCGCTCGCACTCGCCTTCGTTCCGCGGTGGAAGCAGCGCATGCTCAAGCTGATTAAGGTGGCAGTGCCACTCATACGAAAGAGCGGCCTGATCGGCACCCGTCGGCTTCACGAGCGCATCGCCGTACCGCCGCTCATGTTCCTGGCGATGATCCCGGCGACGGCGAAGACCGCGCGCCAGATCCTCGCCGCCCTGAACACCTAGAGTCCGCCTGCGCGATGGGCTTCAGAAGCGTCGGCCGGAGCCTTTCGCGCGCCGTTCGTGTGGGCGGTAGGCGACCTGCAACCGAACGCCGTCTGGCCGATACACGAGCGACTCCGGGAAGTGACACGCGTCGCGCACGCGATGCAGCAGCTAGGCGTTGTCCCCTGCCTTGCCCACCCAGTTCTTCACCCAGCTACGGTTGTGTCCTGACGTGATGACCTTTGTCGCCGCAGATTGCTCGACCAGAATCGTGAGGACGTGGTAGAGCGTGAGCACCGCTTCCTGTAACTCCTGAGAGTCTTCCAGGCGTGCCACATTCAGACCGTGTGCCTCTGCCTCCTCGAACCCGATCCTCTTGTCGTGACTCTTGTGACGCGAAGCGTCGTTGAAGAACTTGGCCACCTCAGCCGATTTCGCTGCTCGCTCGTCCAATCCCTTGAACATGAATCGCTCGAGCCACCCCTGAACCATCGATTCCGAGAAGTCGAGCTGGTCCTGGGCGTACTGCATGAGGGAGGGTCCGAGCGAACCCAGGATTGGCGCCCAGAGGTTCGCCGCGAGGGGATTCGGGGCGACACCGGTAGCGGGGTCTCCCAGGATCTCCCGACGCGCTTGTTCGAACTGTTCAACGATCGACCGAGCCGACTGCTGACGCCCGGCGAAGTTCAATTGCGGATCGATCGGGCCGAGCTGCGACTGCCGTCCAAGGACGATCCGATCTGCGGATAGAGCGAACATGGTCCCTGCGGACATGGCGAAGGCAGGAACGATGACCTCAACGTCATCGAACTTCGATCGTACGTAGTCGACGAGCGACTGGACCGCCATGGTTGCACCACCTGGGGTGTGCATGATGACTGTGAGCCCCTTGCCCCAGTCCATCCCATGGAAGGCGGCCATGTATCCGTTGACGTCCTCCGGCATCATAATGATGTGGCCAGGAGGCACATCCCCTTTCTGCAGGAACGCGGAGTAGTACACGAGAACGTTTCGGTCGCCACGTACACGAGCGACTTCAGCGATCCCATCCTCCAGCTGCGCGTTGAACCACTCGTCGCGAGCCGCTCCGCCTAGACGATTCAGTTGCGCGAGCAACTCATTCCACGTCGCCACGCTAGACTCAACCGCTAGCGTTGAGTGTTGATCGTCAAGGGCGCGGGCGCTGGGGCCCAGTACTCGACGTTGGATGAAGGGCTCGAGACGCGCCCCAGTTCGACGATGTCGACGTAACGCTCAAACTGCTGTTGAAGCAACTCAAACGGGTCCGTGATTGGCGTGGCGGCAGGCGTCGTTGCGGCAGTCCCCATGCGATGCAGTATCGCACACGTCGCGCCCGCACCCGGCGGTGCCAACGAGTTTCGGCTGAATGCTAGGCGCCCCCGACCGAACCCGGCCTGGCCGGCACGCCTCGCGCCCCAATCGCGCACCGCCCTCGCGCCGACCCTGAAGCGAGCAGCGATTCTGCAACGTACGCCCGTGAAAGTGTGGGGGTGGCGACAGGCTGACAAATTTGGGGTGGGAACCGCGGGGGACTTCACTTTAAGCTCTCGCGGCGTCAAGGGCCGAAAGGCGCCATCGGTTTCGTCGCGATGGTGCGCGCTGGTAATGGTCGTGATCAGCAAGCCAGTGATCGGCGGTAGTCGGCCTACTCTTGCCTGTTTGCATCCCACGGGCTTCGATGTCTCAGGTCACGAGCCGCATCGAGGGGCGACTGCGGCGCCCCCAATGGCTCGCACGCCTCCACGATCTCCGCTGCGATTTCGATCGCCCGAATCACCTGCTCACTGCTCGGAGTCTGTGCTCGATGAATCGCATCATTGCGAACGCCCACGAGCGCCGCGGCAGCGTCCGCAGGGACCGGCGCCTTGGTGAACTTCACCGCCGCGCCGAGCGTCACATCCCCGTTCAACTTCTTCTTCCACCCGCTGGGATTGGCGGCATGCCATCTGCTCAACGCTAATTCTGCGGCCGAGCCCGCCTCGATCACCGCTCTGCGCAATTGACCCCGCCGATATTCACCGGCGGCCTCCCGGAGGAACATGTAGGCCAGGGGAGGCTCCTGATTGTCGTTGACCGCGTTCAGCACCCACTCGAAAGTTGGTCGCTCGACGGATGTCGACACCCGGATCGCGACCACCATGTTGTTCGATCGCATATCGCGTGGCGATTCGCCGTCACCATCGACTGCACGAACCGTAAGCCCGTCACCTATCCACCCGGAACCGAGTAAACGATCCCCGGAAAATGTGTGCTGATTAACGAGACTGCCAACCCACGCGAACACCGCATCGGACCATCCACCGATGCCGGCGAACAGCTTGTCCACCGTCGCACCAGCGGGCCGCCAAGCCCCGTTGGGGTTGACGACCTCGCGTTCGAGCGAGTTATCTGAGAGATCCATGTCGAGCGCGATTCCGCTTAGCCATGCCGCCTCAACGGTTGGCGGGTCGGTGCGCCATCCAGTGACGCTGCCCCATGCGAAGTCGTCATCTGGCGGCTCCGGTACGCCCGCGACATCGGGCCTATGTACGTCCCATCGGTCCCCAACCGGAACCACCCTCGGCGTGTGGAGACGAAGTTCCACTCCTGCGATTCGCACGGAGTACTCGCGTCCAAAGCAATCACTGTCGAGAAGCAACGACACCGGCAATCGGTGGGTGGCGACAAGTCGGGTCACAGGGCGAGAGTAACTTGGACGATGACCCGGACGCGTGCGATCGAGGACGGGGTTGCGTGCTGTAGCAGTTCAACTCGGCGATGCCGTTGGAGTTGCCGAGCGTGCCGGGAGCGGTGGCCAGACAACCAGCAAGAACGCTGCGATCGGGCCGAGGAGCGCCGTCAGGACGAACCAGTACCAGGGTGAGCGATTCCGCGTGCGGGCGAAGCCGCCGGCCAGAATGGCCACGCTGAGCCACATCGCAGAAACGATCGATGTGAGAGCTGCTACATCCTGCATGGCCCGACACTATCCCGCCGCCGGTCGGCTGGCCCTGCCAGATTGCGCACGCCCAAGGACCGATATGCGTGCGACCTCAAAGCGCCGGAGATGCATCGCAATCCACCTCCGATGCTGAGCGATTGCTTGACGTCGGCCGAGTAGGACCGGTGGTCTCGCGTGTCGACCGATTCACCCTCCAATTCAAGTGCGACGGTTCGAGAAGGTCGTCAACGAAGGAGGTGACGAGATGACGAACAACAACGACAGACACGTCGTGCCCAACCCGAACGGCGGGTGGGATGTGGTGAAGCCGGGAAGCACTCGCGCTTCATCGCATCACGACCGACAGTCCGACGCGATCAATCGCGGACGCGACATCATCGGTAACGCGGGCGGCGGCGAGCTGAACGTCCACGGCCGCAATGGCGCGATCCGCGCCAAGGACACAATCCCGAACGGAAACGATCCTCGGAACATTCGCGGATAGCGAGCAGCAGGTCGGGGTCGATCGCTAGGAGGAAGCAGCGATCGGCCCCGGTCCTGCAGCGAATGGCCGCCGATATAGGACCGACCCACGAGCGCTGCATGAACGACGCACTGCCGCGCCCGACATAGGTTGTGGTGTCGTAGCGCGCGCGTCCGGACGGGGGTGGCTAGCCTGATCGTCAGCCTAAGCGTCGGATCTGGGATCCGGAGAATCAAAGGGACGGGCGGATGTCAGAGAACGTCAATGGTTGCGACGCTGTTCCGTCTTTGCATGTGGGCGGTTTGAACGTGGGTCAGGTTGGATCGAGCCCGTACGCGACAGGCGGCGGGGGGACCTCGTTTGCTCACCGGGTCGCTGCCGCATATCTCGCAAGCATGCTCACGGGCAGTCGACGGGCTGAACTGGAAGAGCAGTCGGTACACCGCATCTCATTCCAAACCGGCCCTACGCATCCGGTCGACGATCTACTGGTCGCGTACTCGAGCGGGACTGTCGAGGGGACGTTGGCCATTGCCTGCAGGGCGACGCCTAACTGGGTTCCAAGCCACCAAAGCACCGTTGACCTCGTGAAATCTTTGCTGTCCGAGCTCGCAACTCATGATCGTGAGAATCATCAGGTCGCCGTCGCGGTGTCCGGACGTTCGAGCCAGAGCGATCAACTCGCGAGGGTGTGCGATATCGCTCGTGCGCACGCCGACGCGGATACGTTCCATGCGTCTTTCGAGGTCGACGGACGGTGGTCCGCGCCGGTCAGGCGTCGCTACTCGCGGTTCTTGGACATGGTCGAGCTGGCTGTGGGAGGCCTACCGTCCGGCCCTTCGATCGCGCAGCGTGCGTGGCACTTGCTTTCGCGATTGCATGTTCTCCCCTTTAGGGTTCAGGGTCACGACGACGCAGATCGGGTGTCTCTCGCGACATCTCTGGATGCCGTGGCATCGCCACAGGGTGACGGCGTCGCTGTTAGGGACCGGCTCGAAGTCGAGGCGACCCGGTACGACGCGACCGGCGCGACTGTAGACCGGAACCTTCTCCGACGAGACCTTCATTCTGTCTTGGACTCGCCGCTCACCCGAAGCACCGTCGCATGGGGTGTGCTGGCCGAACATCGAAAAGCAGCCACCGCAGCCGTGCGACTCGCTATTGGAGACGACGCCTCTTCGAATGGGCCGTTGACTTTGAGTTTTTCCGATCGTCGTGTCCAGCTAGCCGCGCGACTGGAGGCGAGCGGCGTGTCTGGCGGTGCCCTGCTGGTCGTCGGAGAGTCGGGTGCCGGCAAGAGCGCGTTGGTGTTGTCAACGGTCGCCGACCTCGAGGAGGCGAACGCCAACGAATTCGAGGCGCTCGTCCTCAACTTTCGTAATTTGCCCGATACGGGGATGGAACTTCGCGCCGCGCTCGGCATGTCCGTTCAGGACCTACTGGGCGAGCTGTCCGCGCCCCGCCGACTCGTCGTCATCGACGCTGCAGACGCCGCGCTAGAGAGATCCTCCGGGCTCCTGAACGAGCTTGTCCACGCCGCCCGATCCGCAGGCATCGGGGCTGTCGCGGTCACCTCGGCATCCGCCGTCGACTACGTGCAGGAACAGCTCGCCGCTGCTTACTCATCCGAAGTTGACACGTTCGAAGTGGCGCCGCTCAGCGACGAGGACGTACGAGAGGTGTCCGACCACTTTCCGCTGCTGCGGAATGTCCTGCGTGACCTGCCAGCGTCCTCGTTGCTGCGACGGCCGGTGGTCCTTGATCTCCTCGCGCGAACCGAACTGCAGGTTGAATACTCTCTGGGGGAATGGGAATGCCTTGAACTTGTGTGGCGCAAGATCGTGCGCGCAGAGGGGCGGGCTGAGGCGGGCTCTTCGGAGGCGCGCGAACGGACCTTGCTCGCGACCGCCGCTGCCGCACTCAACCTGCCCATCCAGTCGCACCCGGAACTCGGTTTCGATTCAGCCGCTGTAGATCAACTTCGCCGAGACCACCTCCTTTCCCCAGCCAGCCCGTATCGACATCGACCCGAGTTCGCACATGACGAGATACGCCGCTACGCCACCGCGGTCCTCCTCGTTCGTGCCGACACGCTCACCGAGACCCTCGAATCGGCAGGCGCACCGAGATGGGCGCTGTCCGCGGCCACACTGGCTCTCAAGGGACAGCTCCTAGCGCCCGGAGCTCAGCCGCCCCGAGTCTTTGCCGAAGCGCTGCGCAGCTTCTATGGATTCGCCGACCGCCACGGTGCACGATGGGCGGACGTGCCCATCGAAGCTGTCATCCAGGTTCCGCAGGCGTACGACTGTCTCAAGGCCGCCCTCGCCGCCGAACACCCCCTCTTGACGCTCCAGGACGTCGTGCGAGTAACGCAACAACGCCATCAAGTCGCTGGGCGGCTCGACGCTGTCGCATCGACGCCTGTGATCCGTGTCCTCCTGGACGAGGAGCAGCCTTGGGATGTCTCGAAGGACTCGTTTCAGCTTCTCGTCACCTGGCTCCAAGCACTGGTCCTCGCGCAGCTCCCGTCCGGGAACCCTCTCCGCACGACTCTCCGCGACCGACTCCTCACCTTCTGGGAACTCCATCTATCGCGGCAGGTCCCCGCCATCGATCCGAGCAGCTATCGTGGTGAACATCGACGCCACCGACGGCGAGCACTGGACTACCACGTCACCTCCAAAGAGTATGTCGAGTCGTTAGCCCTTCTCGGCCCGGACTTGAACGAACGCGTCGAGGCATGCCTGCGGGCGATCGCAGCCGACGCTCCCGCACTCCTTGCTCCAGCGGTCGACGAACCATTGAGCGCGAGGGCTCTTGCCCTGCATGACCCCGAGTTGCTCGCTGATCTGATCGAGGCCTACTACATCGACGACGACGCAGAGGATTGGCACCTCGACCACGGCCTGCGACGCCATCACAGCCGATGGACAGGGTTCGGGGTTCCCTCGTTCGCCTACTACTTCGGAGGGTTCTGGCCGCTGTTCCAAACAGCCCCTTTCACAACCTCCATCCGCGTGCTCAACAAGATCCTGAACCACGGCGCGGCCACTCGCGTCCGGACCCTCGCACGTCACCGTAGCCAAGGCGAGATCGACGACGACGACCGCGGCGTGATCATGAACCTTGGTGGCGTTAAGCGAACCTACGTGGGAGATAGCCACGCCTGGAGTTGGTACCGCGGCACCTCGGTCGGCCCGTATCCGGGGATGAGCGCACTTCTGGCGATGGAACGGGTCGCGGAAGGGTGGCTCGATCAGGGGATACCACCCGGCCGAGTAGTCGACGTGCTGCTCGCGGGGTGCGAGAACCTCGCCGTCCCCGGAATGCTCTACGGGCTCCTCGTGCGGCATATCGAGAAGGTCGGTCCCGAGCTCGACTTCTTCCTAGCCGAGCCGACGGTGTGGGAACTCGAGTTTGGCCGAGTCACCAACGAGTATTCGGGACTGCGTGCACACACCGATGACCTGGCGAACAATGACCGCCGTAAATGGCCGCCCCGAGAGGTCAGTGCCTGGCTCATCACCCACGGTGATGAAGAGCGCATCGCTTCCCTCAGAGCGGTCGGAGAGACGCTGGTTCGAAACGCCGAGCGGGTCGGTGTCACAGACGAGCGTGCGAAAGGCTGGGCCGCCAGCCTCGATGCGTCCCGTTATTGGGTCACGCAGCAAGGGGATCAGTACTATCTCGAGGTCGTGCCGCCACCGGAAGTCATCGCGGCACAGCGGGAGATGGCTTCCTACCAGGAGGAGGTACAGACGACGCTCCGACTCCAGAATCGTTACTGGGGTTCCGCGAAACACGACCCCGATTATCAATCCCCGACCGTCGCCGAGATCGCTGCTGACCTCAAGACGGCCAAAGAGCTGCTGGAGTCCGACGGACAACAGCTGCCAAGTGACCGCATAGACGTTGTCGCACAGGTGGTGGCCACGGCCGTGTCTCGCGCCGCGGAAGGCGAGCCCGAGGCTTTCGGAGATGAAGGGCAGTTCGCCACCCGTCTCGTGCTCGATGTTGCGCTGTCGTTTCGGAAGGCACACAGTCAGCGCCACGAAGGGCAATACTTCGACCTAGGCGCCGACCGCGCTGTCGCACGAAGTCTTCCGGCGTACCTCACCACCCCCCTCAGACCATTTCTTCACGAGGTCGGGGCAAACGACAGGGACGTCGCCGCGGGGGGACTGGCGATGGCGTCACGCGCAACATCGGAAACCCGCCTCTACCTTGCTCGCGGATGCGACATCGTCTGGGCGGCCCCGTGCGTGGGTAACCCCTGCGCCCACGAGATAGCGGTGGGCTGGCTTCTGGAGAGTGCCCGTGACGCGGAGATCGGGCCGTGGAGTCAAGAGAAGCAACGCCCCACCCATAAGCGCATCAAGGGCGATGTAATCGCCCGCCTGCAGCGCATCCCGGGCGATTCCATACGCATCGAAGCACTCGACCCGGCCATCCGAGGCTTCGGCGCTGCTTCTCGATGGCAGCACTGCTGCTCCAGTGAGGCTGCAACTGCGCTGAGCACGCTCCTTCATATCCAGCGGCACGCGATGATCGTTCATGAAGAAAAGGGCTGGACCGCCGACGACCGGGGCAGTCATACCCTGATCGCCGCGCGCGCCCTGCTCGACGCCACGTCCGCAGTAACCGATTCAAGTGCGGTTCTTGACTACCTCGACACGCTTCGCGTTGACGCGGGTCTCATGACCAACTTCCTTCACGGTCTCGCCGCGGCCGGCGCGGAAACCCGGGCCCGCGCTGACACCATTCGTGAACTGTGGCCGTCGGTATTGGCTCACGCGTCGGGCTACATCAATGGCGGCACCAACACCTTTCGAGACAGACACTGGGGCGACTGGGCGGCGGCCGCGTTGCTACCGGACCCACTGACGTGGGCGCAGGGCCTCTACAGCGAGGTTGTCGGGACGGCGATCGATTGGGTTCGGGCTGACGATCTCTCGAACCTGATCGACGGCTGGCTCCCCGCCGGCCGCGGGAGCGTAAAGTGCGTTGACGCCTTGATCCGCATCCTTCGTCGGATGCCCATGCCCGATCAGGTAGTCCGCGGCCTTGAGTGGATGAGCGAACTCTGCGTTCAAGACGACCGAGCGACCGTGAAGCAGACCTGGACTTCGGACGAATGGCTGAAAGAAGTTAGGAGCGCCGCCGAAGAACACGGACGGCTCGACCAATGGCAAATGTTGGTTGACGCGATGGTTGTCGCCGGTAACGAGGGTCTCGCCCCCTACAGCCGATAATCTCCTCGCGCCATCCGGCGCCGTCTGCAAGCCACGTGCGACTCACTCCTGCTCGGGGCGACAAAATAGTCCGTCGACTGCCTTCGGACTGACCGACAGTTGTGGCCCGGCGGACGACTTGATCGGATTGAAGGGGCTCTGGCTTCGGAGGAGTCGCCAGCTTGAACAGACTCGGGCTGCAGACTCACATGAAGCAGACCGCCGTCCTCGCCACGATCCGACGGTAGCGAGAGTGCACCTTCGCCGTGCGGTCAGCGTTCAGCGCCCGCAAGGGGATCCAGCGAGAGCCCCTGTCGATACACTCGCGCCATGCCGATGACTGTCGACGCTGATCTCCTTAGGAGTTTGCTCGCGCGCGCCGCGGAGTCCGACGACCTCGACTACAAGTCGACCTGGGATCCTGGCGAGAGATCCGATCTCGTGGAGCTGTGCAAGGACATCGCTGCCATGGAGTCGCTCTCTAACGGTGGCTACGTCGTCGTCGGCTGCGATGATCGCGGCAATCCAAGCGGCACATTCTCCGTCACGGATTCCAGCAAGTTCGACGAGCAGAGGATTCGCTCTCGGGTCGTATCTGTCCTTGGCGAGCCGATCGACCTGAGCTGCGCACTCCACAGATTCGGTGATCACGATTTCTTCGTCCTAGGTGTCGGGCCGAACCGCGACGGCATGAGGATCATGCCCAAAGACGGCGAGTACCCGGGGAAGACTGTGTGGCGGGAGGGAGACGTCTTCGTGCGCCGCGGCACGTCTAGTATTCGGTGGAACCAGCACGAAGCGCGCGGGATCGTCGAGCGCATCGTCGCCGCGCGAAAGGAGGATTGGCGTCGCGACGTCCTCGAGACGATCCGAGTGGCGACACCGGTTTACGAGGCGGACGGGTACGTGAATATCAACGTCGAGATGCCCGCTGAAACATTTGCGCCAGCGGTCACGGAGCTGATGCGTCGGCAAGACGAGATCGGGCTCGACCTGCTCATCCGCAAGACCATCACGGGGGCCATCGAGATCGTGGAGGGACTCGAACCCGAATCCGACCGCAGCGCAGTCGCAGCGGAGCTCAGCGACCAACTCGAACGTCTCGACATCATCGCGACACTAAGTGCACGCTACGTGCCGGCGACGTTCTCGCATGTTCTCGAGGGCTTTCAGCGCATCTACGACGCCATCGACAAGCAGACTGATATCGACTACGCGACCTTCTTCCCCCAAGGGCAGAGGGAAGTGCTCACCCACGCCTACGCCATCGGTGCCGCGCTCGTGGCGGAGAAGCGGTGGCCCGAGCTCGCTGCCCTGCTTCGGTTGGCGCCGGTCAAGGTCCTCGACAGCTTCTGGCCATCGCTCCTGCGGAAAGCGGAGGTGAGGATCGCTCGCGCGAACCTCTTGCAGGACGAGAATGGCGCGCGAATCGGACTAATTGAGGCCTCCAAGCCGGTCACAGCTCGGCTATTTCGCCTCCTCGGTGAATCCCAGGAGGGCGATCTCACGAACCTCCTCGTCGAGGTCGATGTCTACCGCGGTATCGCGACGAGTAGCAGCACCAAGCTCGGAGCGTACCCCAACTTCAGCCTCTACTACTCGCCTCGCGGCGAGAGCGCATTCCGCCGCGTGCTCGATGATCCGTCTGCTCGGGCAGCATTGTTCGAGGGTACCGACGAGGAGCTCGCCACAATCTACGCCTATATGGACGCGGCCGCTCAACGTGAGGCGTTCAGCTTCAACGGCTGGGACGGTTTTGACGACGCACAGCTGCGCGCATTTGTCGAGGAACACAGCAGCGGCTAAGCCGCGCCAAGGCTCAACCCTCCTCCGCTGGAGGGTCTAACCCCGAGACACTCGAGGATTCCTGCACTCTGCGGGCCCACAGTCGGGCGTTGCCCGCTAGAGGATCCACATGCATGGAGGCGTCACGGAAACGCGCGCGCCAGCCCCGCGATCTGGGCAGCTGAAGAGTTCTGGCAGACTCGGGCTGGTGGATACGCAGACGCTCACAGTCGTGCTTGCGGTTGGCGTTGTCGCCCTTCTCTTCGGAATTTTCCTCTTCGGCGTGCGCCGATTGGAATCGCGTTCGCTCGATACCGGGATCGCGGTCCATCTTAAGCGGGCTGGTGGAGGCTTCGTCGCTGAGCTTTCGGAAGTTGGCGTCAGCTGCCCCGTCCCCACGGAGCACGGAGTTGTCTGGCTGGATGAGCGAAATCAGGTACGAGCCGGCGACCCGCTTTGGGCCCAGCAACATCTCGGCTCTTGGCCGATAGCGTTGGCGTTCACCTCAAAGCAGGATGCCGTGACCGACACACCAACTGCCGCGGGAGAACGGTCGATTAGTCTCGGTGACGACGATGGAGGCGGAGCATGGATCCGGTGGACTTGCGGCGCCAACGCGACGACTTCCGAAGCGCTGGTCATACTGTGGACCCTCGACCGAAGACGTCGGGGACTGCCGCCGGTCATCGTTCGTGGCCCGCAAGCCGGGGCCTGGGTCAAGCACTTCGAGACCCCGGAATCACAACCGCCGGAACCGCCCCGGGTTCGCTCCAGCCCTTTCGAGATCTTCAGCAGCTGGATCTATCGATCCCGAGTGGGTAACGCCAGATCCGCAGCGAAAAGTACAGAATCGCTCATGCGATCTCCGATGGCGGGCGTCCGCACCTGGCTGAACTGGATCCTCGGCGGGCTGCTAGCCGTGATCCTCAGCCTGATCCTGCTCGACCTGCTCGGCATCCGACGCTTCGCCCCACTTACCAGCGACTATGACTGGCTTGCATTCATTGGCGCCGTCCTCGGAGGCATTCTCGGAGGTCTTGTCACCTTTGGAGGTGTGTACCTCACACTCCAACACGCGCGTGAGTCCGAGGCTCAGCGGCAGGCCGCCGAGGATCTGCGAAACCGGCTGTCCATTCTGCCGTTGTTCGAGTACAGCGTCAGCTACGATCCGAAGGACTTCGACAACTCCGCGGGGCAGCTTGCCGAGGAACCAGGAATTCCGATCTACTCGATCGACGGCGCGACCTGGGACTCGGCTGACGCGATGCGGTTCGCTCACGATCTGATCGTTCGTAATGTCGGCCTGGGCCACGCGCTCCTCCGAACCGTGACCGTCGAGGTTCGCGATAATCGGGGAGACGCGATTCAGTCGGAAAGGATGGGGTTCACCAACTTCCTCATAAAGAGCGCCTCCGCGCGACACCTTCGCACGTACTTTGTCGGCCCGCGGAACAACCCGCGCTTCGAGGACCCGCGTCAGCATGGCTACCAGCTTCGGCTCACGTTGCACTACGACGATCTTCTTGACAATGGCTACCTACAGGTGGTGCATTCGTCCATCGCAAAAGGCCTTTATGCCGACGAGGACCCGATGACTGGAGGGCAGCCCTTTAGTTCGCTAAGTCATGCCGAGCCCCCTGCGCGTCGGGACACGGATCGAAAAGGGAGCGCGTAGCGGAGCGATTGAACTACTGCCCGGGATGGGACCGGTTCCGGGCACCGCACGTGTAGGGATCGATCTCGTGCCCCGGATGGCGGTGCCCCAGAGTCCGGAAGCGACCCGAGGAGATGACCCTTCCCGCGGAATCCGGGGCGAACATCGGCCTTCGCCAGGGTGACAGAGTCGGTTAAACTCTCGCCCGTGACTCAACCCGAAGCCATCTCCGTTGCGACTATCGGGCAGTATGTCAACGTCCGTCACCGATCGTCTGGTATCCAGATGACGGGGATATTGGTCGATGTCACGGCAACGAGGTTCGCGTTGCGCTTCCGAATCGGAACGCAAGACCATGAACATTGGCAAAGCCTCAGCGACTGGGAGCCTATTCCAAGCGCACTCCGCAGAAGGGCGACCTCATCGTCGGCGACATGATCAGGCTTGGGTTCAGCTTGGACCAAGGCAGCGACGATGTCATGCTCCCGATGTACTACGACGAGGGATGGACCTTCGCCGGGACAGGGCGCCGCGCGGATAGCACTGTGCCGGCCGCAATGCGTCTCGCATCTAACGCGGTGTACCTCGATCAGCACGGTATTGCCATCCCGCGCGAACAGGTGGAGCTTGACCCGAGATAGTCATCTGATCGGGCGACCGCGTCGGTGCCGCCCACCCGCTTCTACCTGGTGCAAGGGCCTCCTGACTCGACAAGACACGGGCTGATGCGACCGTTGGAAGCCACTAACCGTCGCAGCGGTCCCGTGGTCACCGATGACTAGGTCAATCGCGCCGCCACACAGGGCGTTGGCGTCTCCTAGCTTCGTCAGTCGCTGCGCCGGTTCACGTCCGCTTGGTGTCGTTCCGACGCGGGCGGTTTCCTGCGCGCTCATCCGGCGCGCACATGGTGCATCCGCGGGACTCGATGCGGCGGGGGATGCTCTGGTACGTCTCGTGCCCGTCGGCGCAGCGCCAGTGGTACTTCACGTCAGACCCGGCCATGACTTCGGACGGGTACTTGCGGTTCTTGTAGGGGTGCCAGTCTTCGGCGAGTTCAGGGTGGGTGGTGGCGAAGTCGTTGAACCCTGGGAGCCGTCGTCGTCCGGCGCAGTAGGGGCAGCTGCAGCCGCGGGTGCGAGCTTCGACGCGCATTTCGAATGGGTGGCCCTTCTCGCACCACCAGACGACGTCGAGGCGTGAGCCTTTGGTGTAGTCGGAGGGTTCGCGGCCTTCGTTGAGTTCCGGAAGCCACTGTGCGGCAAGGTGGGGGTGGGTGTCGGCGAGGCTGCGGCCGGAGGTGCGGACGCGCTTCTTCTTGCATTCCTTGCAGGACTTGCCGTTCTTTGTGCGCTCTCGGGCGGTGGCCTTGTACTCGTGCCCGTCCGGGCAGAGCCATAGTCGGAGCTTGTCATCGGTGGCGGCGAACGTGGTCGTCGACTGGCGGCGGGCGCTGCTGGGGTGGAGCTCGCGGGCAATGCGGGAGTGGGTCGTGGCGATGTCGTTCACTCCCTTGAGGACGACGCGGTTCAGACAGACGGCGCAGCCGGCTCCGGTGAGGGTGCGGTTGGACGGGGTCGCGCTGTGAGGGTGCCCCAGGGCGCATCGCCACCAGACGGGCTTGCCGCTGGTTGCGGCGATGTCTGCCGCTGTGAGGTCACCGTTGAGGACGGGGTGGAGTTCTACGGCGATGGCGGGTGCAACCGAGGCGAGGTCGTTGACTCCGGGCGTGACGTACGACTTCGTGCACCTGGGGCAGGGGGTGCGGGGTGCGCCCTCGTCGGTGCCGGTGATGACCTCGGTGTACCGGTGGCCCTTCGCGCACCATGCCGGCCCGAACCGGGGGGACGTGGGCGAAGGGACCTCCGCTTCTTCGCGTGCTCGCTGAGCGAGCGCGGAGAGGTTGTTGTCTCCGGAGCAGGCGAGGTAGTCGTTCCAGGGCTGGAAGGTCTCCGGTCGCGGATACCAGGTGGTGACGTCGTCGGGCAGGGAGAACTCGTGCGGGTGGCCGGCGTGGTATCCGGTGTACCCGCGCAGCGCGGCGTTGAGGGCGATGTGCCCGGGGCCGAGGTGCAGCCACAGTGCGCGTGCTGCCTTCGGAGCCTGTCGGGCGACGATGTTGTCGAGGCACTCCTTCATCCACGCGTAGGTGGTCGAGTACGGGGTGGCGGGGTTGAACAGGCGGTGCATTGTCGGCCTGCGGGTGACCCATTGGAGAATGGCGACGGCGTGGTGGAACACGTCGGCGTGTGTCTTGTCGAGGTCTTCGGCGAGGGCGGGGATGAGGTCGAGCAGCAGGTCCATGTCTGCCCGGCCGGTGCGGCGAAGTCGGCGCAGCTTCCGGTGCGCGTCGACGGCCTGTTCGGACACGGGAACCTGGGTAGAGGGGGTTGTGCCGGGAGCGGTCCAGCGGTGGTGGCGTTCGCAGACGAAGTCTTCTAGGTGCGGATGCTGCTGGACGTGGGCGCCGTGGTGGCAGAGCACGCATCCCCACCGCTCGGTGAGCAGGGAGGCGCAGCTGCGGCAGTCCGAGTCGCCGTGTGCCGCGCGGGCCGGTGGGGTGAGCAGGCGGTCCAGTGGTCGGCCGGTCTTGGTCGACAGCACCGACGCCCACGTCGCGGCGGGGGCGGTCTGCTGTGCGAGCTTCATGAGTTCGCGGGGGAGGGCTTTGCTCTCGCTGTTGGCGGCGAGGGTGCGGCGTGTGTAGGAGTCGAGGGTTTCGCGGTGGCCGGGGCGGACGGTGAACGGGAAGGTGCGGGTGAGGTCTTCGGTGTTCATGCCATCACCCGCTCGGTCGCGGTCTTGGACTTGTTGCTCTTGCGGGTGAGCACGCCTCGGTAGAAGTTCTCCGCGGTCAGGTCGAGCGTGTACGCGTCGAGCACCTCACGGTCCAGACGCTCGACCTTGGCCCGGTTCTGGATGAGGTCGATGGCGGCGCCGGTGAGCAGGCGGCCGAGTGACCCGATGGAGCCACCGGTGCGCTGGTACAGGTATTCGGCCTCGGCGTCGAGGGTCTTGTGGGGGTGGTCGCGCAGGTGCAGGTTCTGTTCGAAGCCGCGGATGAGCCGCTTCCACTGCTCGCGGTGTTCGGGGTTGCTCCACGCGTAGCGGTGCATTTCGAGGACGGCGAAGCGGCTGGCGAGCTGCTGTCCACGGGCGCCGCCCATCAGGGTGGAGGTGGTGACGTCGATGCCGCAGTAGAGGAACGTGGCGGCGATGTCGTTGTGGAGTCCCTTGAGGAGGTCGACGGCTTCGCCGAGGCCGGAGCCGCGGCCGGCGAGGTTGTGGAGTTCGTCGACGACGATGAGCTGGGTGCGGGCTCGTCGGATGGCGGTGACGACCTTGGTGCGCAGGTCGGTCATCGAGTCGCGGGCGAGGACGGCCAGTCCGAAGAACGTGGCCATCTCCTTCAGCAGTGACTTCGCGTTGCTTCCCGGCGGGATTTCGATATACATCACGGGGACGTGTTCGAACTGCTTCCAGTCGGGCACCTGTCTGCTGTACTCGGTGAGCACCCACCTCATGAGGGCCTTGGCGAGGGTGGTCTTGCCGAGGCTGGAGTCGCCGGAGAGGATGACGCCGGCGTGGCCCGAATTGCGGGCGCGGTTCTCCTGGAAGGCGCGGGCGAGCATCAGCTTGCCCTTCATGGCGCTGTTGGTGGCCAGCGTGATGCCGCCCGAGAGGTAGTCCATCCTCTGCTGGTCGTACTCGGCCCTGATGTGGGTGGCCACGGGGCCGTCCGGCAGCGGCAGGGGCTGCGGGATGGGGTGCTCGAGATAGTGCAGCAGCGACTCGCGTCGGTTGAGGGCGGTGGTTTCGGCCTCGTGGTTGGTGAAGGTGAGGGTGAGGGATGTCATCTGAGTCTCCGGTTCAGAAGTTCGGGATGTAGTCGTCTTCGTCGTCGTCGAGTTCGACCGCGACCTGCTCGGGCAGGGCCGGAAGCGTCGGTTCGGGGAAGGGGGCGCCCGTGATTTCGGCGTCTGCGCGCGCTGTGAGGGCGCGGTAGTCGTCCTCAAGGGTGGGGAAGTCGGGCTGGTAGATGCGCGTTTCCGCGCCTCGCTCGGGGCACTCGATGAGATGGCCGTCGCGACCGACGACCCACACGCAGGCGGGGTTGTACGGGTCGACCTTCACTTCCCACTTCCCGCCGTAGCGGGGGTGGGGCGACTGCTGGTTGCGGAGCGGGTGCAGCTCGGGCGAGTCGTATTGGCGGCCGTTGCACCGCACCCCGGTCGACCCGACCTTCCGGAAGTGCGAGTCAAGCATCCGGATGTAGTCATCACGGGTGAGGGGGAACCGGAACTGTGCCGCGGTGATGGCGGCACGCTCGGCCATCTGGTTCGGGGTGAGCTGCCTGGTGCGATGCAGCGGGTCACGCAGCGCCGAGTGCGGCCGGTTCTGCCAGTCGCGGATGACCCAGTCTTCGAACAGCTCGCGGAGGGCCTCCACCGTCAGCAACTTCTCCGTGGGCACGTCGATGCCCCTGTGTTCGGCGCTTCGGCCGATGTACCCGGGCAGGTGCTGGGTGAACAGCGAGTTGATGGTGCCGAACAGCCGCTCCACGTGCGGCTTGCCCGTCGGGGTGTGGGGCGGGGACAGGATGACGGAGCACTGCAGCTTCCCCGCCGCCGCGTGGAAGGTCGACCCCTTGTAGTCGGCGCCGCGGTCGGTGGACACGCTGCGGGGGAAGATGAACGGCATCGCCTGCGAGTGGGTGTCGTACTCCTCCGCCGACATCAGGGTGATGTTCGGGTGGCGGCGCTGGACCTGGTCGCGAAGCCACTGGCGGGGCGGGCGGGTGCCGCGAGGGGTTGCGGCCTGCGCGAGCAGAAGAACATGGTCGACGCTCTTTGTGGCCTCCAGGCGGATGGTGTAGCTGATGATGGACCGGGTGTAGACGTCGAGCATGATGGTCAGCCGTGGCCGCTTGCGCTGGTTGTCCGGCGTGCGCACCTCGATGTCCATGGTGTTGGTGTCAATCTCCACCAGTTCACCGGGGAACATCGGTTCGGTCATCCCGAAGGTGCGGTCGGGACGCTTGCCGAGCGAGCGGCGGGTCTTGGCGCTGCCGGTCGCGTGCTTGGCGGCCCCGTATGCCTTGGCGAGGTTGTAGTACGTGGACCTCGACGGAATCTTCACCCTCGCTCCGTACATGGCTTGTACCCGCTCGGTGGTCTCCTGGATGATGCGGCCGATGGTGCCCGTCGACCGGTCCAGCTGTTCGTTGACGACCTCGACGAAGACCGCCACGATCCGACCATCGACGAGTTCCGGCCGGAACTCGCGGAGAGCGCGACCGTCGACGAGGCCGACCAGGCCCTCTCGCCGGTAGGCGTTGAGCTTCCGGAAGAAGCTGGAGCGCGCCATGCCGCGGCCGCCCTCGGCCATCTCCCTCAGCTTTCGGGTGACGCGCTGCTCCTGCGAGGTGCTTTCGATGTCGTACTCCGGGCGCCGGTTGGCGTTCCGGCCGACGCCGGTGAGCACCTCGTCGATGTCGGTCGCGAGCACCGTAGCTGCTTTGATGACGTGCTTGGGCAGCGTGTCGAACAGGCGCGGGCTGGGGCCGTTACTAGCGGGTAGCAGGTCGGCGAGCTCACCCAGTGTGAGGGTGCGGCGCTCCTGCGTCACTCGGTGCACCAACGTGATGCTGAGAGTGGTTGCCTTCTCGAGTTCGTAGACGTCGGCGCCGATGGCGATGGCGACGGGGGTCTCAGGCGCGGGCATCGGTCAGGTCCTCTCGCTGGGAGCGGATGCCGCGGCGGACAGGGGTCGTATCGGACAGGCGTCCGCTGAGGTCGCAGTCCAGCGCGCGCGTCCACAGCAGGTGGAAGACGCGGCTGCGTGCCCGAGGTGTGCTCTGGGCGGGCATGTGGGCGACGGCGTCAGCGATGGTCCATCCCGGTGTGAGCGCGCGGAGAACGGCGCTCTCGGCCTCGTGGCCGGCGTAGTTGGGGGTCTGTCGGAACTGCGCGAGCCAGGTCAGGTTCACCCGCTCCTGGGTGGGAAGCTCGGTGAGGACGCGGTAGTTCCAGCCGACCTGTTCACAGACAGCACGCGTCCACTCGAACTGTTGGCGCGCTCGCTCATCGACGCGCGTGAGGGGCTTGACGTCGTACACGGTCTGGGTGCCGGCGGCGTCGAGTGCGAGGAAGTCCGGGTAGTGAACGGTTCCGTCGCTTGCCGTGAGCTTGACCGGCTGTGCGGCGATGGCGATGATGTCCACGCTGTAATCCAGCCGCATCAGCGAGTCCCGCTCCAGCAGCGACTCATGCCACACGTGCGTGCCGGTGGACGCCATCCAGTAGTACCCGTGCAGATTCCGCTGGCGCGGGTACGCGTTTCCCACACGAATCCGGTCGGCGGTGAAGATGTCCGCGGCGAGCAGACGGCTGTCCAGAGGCGCCTCGTAGGTGACGTCCGCGACGACCCAGGTGGCCGTGCCGCTGGCTGGTGTTGTGTCCTTGATCATGGTGTCTTTAGTGCGCGGTGCAGTAAGGAATCGTGTGACACCGCGAAACCCCCTGGTAAATCGCGATATCACTCGCGCATGACGTTCCGTATAAACTCGGAATCACGATGATTTCCGGAACGGCTGAGATGTCTTCGCGGGAAGTTGCCGCGCGGCTGAAGGTGAGTGCCCGGCAAGCAAGCGAGCTGATGCGGGCCGGTGCGCTCCCGGGGCGCCGATTGCCATCCGGGGCGTGGCTGACCACCGCTGACGCCCTCGAGCGCTACTGCGCTCAGCAAAGGCGAGGGCGTGGGCGCCGGTTGAGTCCGGCGACGGCATGGGGTGTGCTCTGGGAGCTGTCCGGCCTAGGGTGCTCGTGGCTTCCTCGGGCGACCCGAAGCCGGGTGCGGGATTTCATCGAAGCCGCATCCGCCGAGGAGATCGTCCGCGCGGTGGCGACCCGCACCCGGACGCACCGGTTCACTAGCGCGCGCATCGACACGCACGTCCGTCGTGACCTCGTGCGCACTGGGGTCTCCGCTGTCCACAGGCTCACCCCCACCCGATCTCGCGTGCACAAAGTGGTGATGGGTTACACCACCGAAGAGAAGGTCGAGGCGCATGCGCGGGAGGTCGATTGGACCCCGCACGCGGACGGCGAGCACGTGCTGTTCGAGCTGAACCTTCCCATCCCGTTCCTCGCGAAGCGAATGCCCGACGCAGTCGTCGCCGCGGACCTCATCCACAGCGTCGACGCGCGCGACCGGATGCTGGCGGTCACCGAGACGGATCGGATCCGTGCGATTTGGCTCCGGCGCCGCGCCCGGACCTGCTGACCACGCTGTCCCGTGTGCCGCGAAAGCACTCGCCCTGGACACCCCGGTCGGGGGCGAATAGTCCCAGGTCACGGGTCGCATGGGCCTCACCGTAGGGGTGTGTCGTGCGTGCGTGTTCCAACAACTGCGAACACCCACATCCCGCGGTGACGCACGCGCGGAGGGGGCACCGCGCATGTACTGGGGGTGACTAAGCACTCTGATCACCCTTTCCTCGACCATGTTCCTCCTCGCTGGGCGGTGCGTTACCGGCGCATCGCGCAGCTCGCCGAGACGCTCGGCCGGCTGCCGCGGCGCAGTGATGACGGCGTCCTCCCCGCAGACGTGTCCTGGGTCGCCGACCAGCGGCGCGCGCCCCGGCTATCGACCCGGCAGCAGTGGCTGCTGACCCTGCTCCCGGGGTGGGACGAGGGCGCCCGCGACGGAGCCTGGTTCAAGCGCGCCGAGGACCTCCGACGGTTCGTCCGGGAGTACGGACGACGGCCGCGGGTCCGCTCCGCGGACCCGACCGAACGGGCTCTCGCGTACTGGTACTCCCGCCAGCACTCCGCCGCGGAGAAGGGCCTCCTGGGCCCGGAACGGGTGGAGGCCCTGTCGTACGCGCTCCGCGACCTGCGCCCCGACTGACGGTTAGCGAGGGCCGCGCCAGGTGGCGGCCCACCTCGCCGCCGCCTGGTGTGCCTCCCGCACGACCTCATGGACTTCGCCGTCCCAGAGCCTGTCGATGTAACTGTCTGCGAGGCGGGTGATCGGACCGTGCGGATCCCGCGCCGTCAACCAGAGCGACCAGGCCCACGGAGCGTCACCGCCTGCACGCAGAGCCCGAAGAACGTCAGGCAGACCTGGGATGACAGCGTCGCCGTCGAACTGGAACTGGGGATACACGGGCATGCCCTCGGTCGTGACGAGCCGAAGTAGACGGAGATCCTCTGCCGCCTCCCTGACCTTTTCGCGCTCAAGGCGGAGGCGTTCGCAGACGGCGTCTTCTGTGAGGCACCGCCCGATGATCGCGCCCACCCGCGCGCGCAGCTGTAACTGGCGATGGGCCGCTGCCGGCGAAGCGGGGGCACCTCGGAATGCGGTGCTGAGGGGCCCGTTCGATGCGTCCGCGAGTTCCTCGGAGTCACCGGTCTCGGCCGCGTGTCCCATTCCTGCCCCCGCCCTTACTAAGACCATGTACGTCGGGACCGAGCGTGCCTCATGCGGGGCCCCTATAGGTCTCGCAGCGTCCATCAACTGCGAACACGGAGTCGGCACGGACGAACTCGGCAGATGGTCCCGGTTCCCCCTTCTTGCGCATGGGGTCTGGCAACGCTGGTCTCCACCGTCGTCCAGGACCTCAACGGGTGCCAGGTCGAGCACCGCTACCAGTAGGACCCCCCGGATTACCGGATGTCCTCTATGGCGGCGAGGATCGTGTCGAGATCGAGGCCGCCGAGACCCGGACCCCATTCCTCGATCTCCTCGCTCAGTCCGTCGCGGTCGAATCCCGGGTGGCGTGCCACGTAGGACGCGACGAGGTCGGCGAGGAAGTAGTCAGCGCCGGTCTCCTGCTGCAGGTGTGCCAGGATTCTGCGGCGGCGGGCAGCGTTCTCGACGGACCCCCAGAGCCGGCGTTCCAGCCGCCGCCGGTCGCGCTCGCGCTCGTTCCGGCGGCGCCGACGAAGCTCCGCCTGCCCCTCCGGCGTCGACGCCAGTTCCAGCCACTCCTCCACCTCCGCGATGTCGCGGTGGGTGATGCCCTCAAAGCGATTGACCGTGCACACGGCTGTCAGCGCCTTGTCCCTCGGAGCTCGCATCCCCGCCAACCGCGCGCCCGGAAGGGGATCGTCGTCCACCCAGACGAGCGGCCGACCTGGATATTTGTCGGTCAACTGCCAGGCTTTCCACTCCGCCGCGGTACGCGCCCCGCCCCGGTCACCGTCCACGGCAACAGGCAGCGGCGGCAGACCGAGCGCCGGTCCGAACACCGAGTTCGCCTCCTGCTGCCATGTCGTAGCCCAGGCGACATCGACATCCCGCTCAAGGAGCGACCGGATCCACGACGCCCCCAACCCGGACAGCACGACCGTGGTCCGCCTTTCCCCGCTCTCGTCCCACTCCGGCGCACGATGAAAAGCCCGCGGGTAGGTCTCGCGCCTCAGCACAATCTCCGAAGTGAAGGCGCTTTGCGGTAACGCCCCGTCGGGAGCAACAACGGGGCGGAGAACGCCGTCGACGTCCATCGCGACGACAGGGCGATATCGTTCCGCCCCGGGCGGGAGTGGCGGGGGCTGGTGAACGTCTTGTCCCGGGCTGAGGCGCGACGCAGACCGTACGTGTGGCATCGACAATAGGGTGCGTACCTGGCGCCCGGGTGGGCCAGTTCAGCCTCCATCAACTGCGAACACGGGCCTGCAGACGCGAGAGGCCACCGCAACTCTCACATCCGCCCATCAGCTGGAGGTGGAAGGCGAGACCACGCCGCGCCGCGGCTGACGTACGCGCAGGATCGCCGGCTGACGGCCGCCTAGGTCAGCTCCCCTCCGATCGGCCGTAGGTGCGTACAGCTCAGATAGTCGTCGCGTACACCGCCGTGAAGCGTGTCGCCCCGGACCGGAGACCTCGTGCACGCACCCGGTCGGCCAGCGTCACCTCGACGCGCTTCTGCCCGCCCGTCACGTGGTGTCCAGGTTCTTTGACCCCAAGTCCCTTCGCGGAATCGACGGGTCACGGCCGAGCATTCGTCGAAGGGCTCAGGGCGCAGTCCATCAACTGCGAGCACGACCGCAGGGACCTCTTCCGCTGGCACACGCCCTACCACACAATTTCGGAACCTGCTGCTGAACGGTCGGGTCAGGCGCGACGCACGTCGCGCAACCCGGGCCGGCGATCGGCGGCTGCGAGTACAAGGGAGTTCGATGTCAGACACAGGTCACGGGCAAGACCGTAAGCACCCGGGCCCCGAAGCGCAGCGCGCCGAAGCGGCCGCGCATGAGCCGCAAACCCGGGTGTGGTGCGAGGTGTGCGGGCGTGAAGAGGTCACAACAGCAGAGGAGGCGTTCGAAGCCGGCTGGGATTTCGCCGGCCCCGGAGGCACGTCCCCAGCCGGGGTCCTCACCCCACGAAAGTGCGGCAATTGCAGCCTCGACCAGACCGTGTGGTGGCGTCTCGTAGTCGATCACGCGGCACCCGGCGATCTCACCCCTCGGGAGCGTGAAGTGGTCGCCCGCATTCTTCGCGAGACAGAGAGCCTGAGAAGCGGCGCCCCCACCGACGCGAACACTGCGCCTGCCGTGGACGTCGATGCCGAAGCCGCGGCCGAACTCCTCGGAGTGGACACGCCGACGCTTCAGCAAGTCGTCTCGAACGGCGAACTGATCGCCACCTCGAAGGTCGGAGAACCGCTGACGCTCCGCCGCGGAGACGTGATCGCCTACCGGAACCTGCTCCACGAACGCCGCAGCGACTTCATCGCAGAAAGTTCCGCCACATACGAGGAGGTTGTGCCCGAGGAAGCGGCCCGGCTGGCCCGCGAGGCGCGGGCTTCGTCTGACACGAAGAGGACCTGACGACACGCTGAGTTTGCCCCCGGGTCGGATCATCGATTTCGTCCCTCGTGCGGCAATGGGGTAAGGCCTGGTTAGGGTTGCTGACGTGATCACAGGTGAACTCAAGAGCAAGATCGACCGCGTCTGGGACGCCTTCTGGTCAGGTGGGATCAGCAACCCCCTCGAGGTGATCGAGCAGATCACATACCTGCTGTTCATCCGCCGCCTCGATGACATCCAGACCCTCGCCGAGAAGAAGGCCCGCGTCACCGGCGCGCCCCCTGAGAACCCGGTCTTCCTCCCTGGGCAGACCCAGCTCCGGTGGAGTCACTTCAAGAACACCTCACCCGAGGTGATGTTCAAGATCATCAGCGACGAGGTCTTCCCGTTCCTCCGCCAGATGGGCGACGGCACCACCTACAGCGAGCACATGAAGGACGCCCGCTTCACGATCCCCACCTCGGCACTGCTTTCGAAGGTCGTCGACATGCTCGACGGCATCCCGATGGCCGACCGCGACACCAACGGCGACCTGTACGAGTACCTGCTGTCGAAGATCGCGTCCGCCGGTGTCAACGGACAGTTCCGCACCCCACGCCACATCATCGACCTCATGGTCAAGATGACCGCACCGACTCCCAACGACGAGATCTGCGACCCCGCCTGCGGTACGGCCGGCTTCCTCGTCGCGGCCGCCGAATACGTGCGTGACACCCACTCAGACGCACTGCTGGACGCCGAACAGCGCCGCCACTTCCACCATTCGATGTTCCATGGGTACGACTTCGACAACGTCATGCTCCGCATCGGCAGCATGAACATGCTCATGCACGGTATCGAGGCGCCCGACATCCGCTACCGCGACTCCCTGTCCGAAGGTGCGGCTGCGGATGCCGAGAAGTACACGCTCATCCTCGCCAACCCGCCATTCGCCGGGTCGCTCGACTACGAGTCCACCGCGAAGGACCTGCAACGCACCGTAAAGACGAAGAAAACAGAGCTCCTCTTCCTCGCCCTCTTCCTGAAACTCCTTAAGCCCGGCGGACGCGCGGCGGTCATCGTTCCGGACGGTGTCCTGTTCGGGTCGAGCACCGCACACAAGGCACTCCGCAAGACCCTCGTGGAAGACCAGAAGCTGGACGCCGTCGTCAAGCTGCCGTCCGGGGTGTTCCGGCCGTACGCCGGCGTGTCCACTGCGGTTCTGTTCTTCACCAAGACGAACTCGGGCGGCACCGACGACGTGTGGTTCTACGAAGTCCGCGCCGACGGATACTCCCTCGACGACAAACGCACCCCCATCGAAGCGAACGACCTCCCCGACGTACTCGCGCGCTGGCGCAACCGGGATGCAGAGAAGGATCGCTCCCGCACGGACCAGTCCTTCTTCGTCCCGAAGGCCGACATTGCGGCGCAGGGGTACGACCTCTCCCTCAATCGGTACAAGGAGGTAGTCCACGAAGAGGTCGAGCATCGCGCCCCGCTCGACATCATCGCTGACATTGAGAAGTTGGATGCCGAGATCGCCGCCGACCTCGCGGAACTGAAGGCGCTGCTTTCGTGAGGACTGTCGAACTGTCGGCCGTGCTCCGACCCGTCAAGGACCCAGTACGCGTCGAAGAACCTGCTCAGGCGAAACTGATCTCGGTGCGGCTCCATGGGAACGGAGCGACAGAGCGGCGCGTGGGCGATGGAAAGGCCCCGAAGCCATTTGTCGGCAACCGAGGTCGGGCAGGCCACTTCGTCTTTTCCCGAATCTGGGCTCGCAGAGGCGCAATGGCTCTGATACCGGACGAGCTTGACGGGGTGGTGGTCTCCAACGAGTTCCCCTTGTTCGAGATCGATCGCTCGCAACTCGATCCGGCTTATCTGAACCGCATGGTGCAGGCAGACTTATTTCTCGCGGAGTTGGAAAGGATAAGCGCCGGCGCCTCGGGTCAGAATCGGGTTAAGGAATCGTCCTTCCTAGGCCTGAGGGTGTCCTTACCCTCGCTCCCGGAGCAACGACGAATTGCCGCGATCCTCGACCGGGCCGACGCGGTCCGCGCCAAGCGTCGCGAGGTTCTCGCCCACCTCGACTCGCTCGCTCGGGCAATCTTCCACGACATGTTCGGCGGACTCTCGCATACGGATGCACCGCTCGGAGAACTCGCGGCAGTCACTTCCGGCATTACGAAGGGTCGTCGAACGGAGGAACCCACAACCCCAACGCCTTATCTGGCGGTCGCAAATGTTCAAGCCGGGTGGTTGGACCTCGGTGCCGTCAAGAGCATCGACGCGACGGATGCTGAACGAGAGCGATACGCGCTGCGTTCGGGTGACGTCGTGCTCACGGAGGGCGGGGATCCCGACAAGCTTGGCCGCGGCACAGTATGGCGAGACGAACTCCCGCTTTGTCTTCACCAAAATCACATCTTTCGCGTCAGGTCCGACCAATCAAGGGTCCTGCCGGATTACCTCGCGGCGTTCATCGCTAGCAGTCGTGCTCGCTCATATTTCCTGCGGAGCGCGAAGCAAACGACTGGGATTGCCTCGATCAATATGACGCAACTTCGCGCACTTCCTGTACCCGTGCCGCCGCTGAAGCTTCAGCGCTTGTTTATCGCGCGGACGGCGGCAGCGACAGACGCGCGCGCGCGGATAGAGAGCGCACTTACCGCAGACGATGAACTCTTTACCTCGCTTCAGTCGCGTGCATTCCGAGGGGAGCTGTGACCGGTGCCGGTTGAGATGAGGATGTGGCGGATCGACGGGGCGACGCCGCGACCGTTGTCGCCGGCTGCTCTGCCGACGGAGAACGAGCTCCACCAGTTCCTGAGGAAAGACCCGTCGCTGCTTGGAATCCCGTTGCTGGTGATCGGTAGCGAAGTCCCGACTCCGTATGGCAAGCGGTTGGACCTTCTTGCTGTTGACGGCGACGGAAACCTACATGTGCTGGAACTGAAGCGGGATAAGACGCCGCGGGAGGTCGTGGCGCAGGTGCTGGACTACGGGTCGTGGGCGTCGATGCTCTCGCGCGACGATGTGATCGATATCGCGGAGAACTACCTCAGCCAGCCGTTCGAGAGCGCGTTCGAGGAGGTCTTCGGATCGGCACCGCCCGACGAGCTGAACTCTGAGCTGCAGCTAACCGTCGTCGCCTCGGCTCTCGATGCGAGTTCCGAGCGGATCGTCACATACCTGCGCACCTTCGGCGTGCCGATCAACGCGGTGTTCTTCACGTACATCGAGGATGACGACCGGCGGTACCTGGCGCGGTCGTGGCTCGCCGCGTCCGTCGATGCTCCCGCCGCGGCGAAGGTGAAGTCGACGTCGAAGCGTGCCCCGTGGAATGGTGTCGACTGGTACGTGTCGTTCGGTGGTGACCGGTCGTGGGACGACGCTCGCCGGTTCGGGTTCGTCTCGGCAGGTGGGGGCAAGTTCTACACGCAGACCATCCGCGCCGTTCCCGAGGGTGCCCGCATCTGGGTCTACATTCCGCAGACCGGGTACGTGGGCGTGGGTAGGACGACCGGTCCAGCCGCTCGGTTCGCCGACGCCCGGGTCACCGTGGACGGTGCGGCGGTGCCTCTCGCGGCGCAGTCGCTGCGTGGCTCGTACGACCACGCTGACGCCGCCGATGACGACGATGACGAATGGGTGGTGCCGGTGTCGTGGATCAGGACGGTCCCGGTGAGTGAGGCCTACCGCGAGAAGGGTCTGTTCGCGAACCAGAACAGTGCCTGCAAGCTGCGGCAGGAGTTCACTCTCGACCGGCTCGCCGATCGTTTCGGCATCCACGACGACCAGTAGGTTCTTCCCCATGGGGAACTTCGACTTCGTGCGCCAGGCGTTGCCGCCGCTGCACGATGACTGCGTGCACGCGGAGTCGTATCTCGCGTCCGACCCGCGTTCCGCGTGCTTCTACAGCCGCCGGGTGGTGGAGCGCCTTGTCGACTATCTCTACGACGTGCTGTCTCTGCCGGTGCCGTACCGTGACGACCTCGCCGCGAAGATCGGTGATGCCGAGTTCAAACGCGTGGTGCCGGCAGCGATCACGCAGAAGCTGAACGCGATCCGACGGATCGCGAACACGGCCGTCCACGACAACCGGCAGATCCGCGCCGAGGTGTCCCTCGCGGTGCTTCAGGAACTGTTCCATGTCGTCGTGTGGGCCTCGTACCACCACTCGCCGCGCCCGGACGTGGTGCCGCTGCAGAAGCAGTTCGCCCCGACGCTGGCAGCCAGGGCCGCGCCGCTGTCTCGCGAGGAGGTCGCTCGGCTCGCGAAGAAGTTCCAGGAGCAGGACGAGGCCCACGCCCGAGAGCTGGCCGAGCGCGACGACCGGCTGGCCGCGCGCGATGCCGAGATCACGGAACTGAAGAAGCAGATCGCCGCCGCCCAGGCCGCGGTGGCCCCGGACACGCACGACTACGACGAAGCCGCCGCACGTGATCTGTTCATCGACGTGCTGCTGCGTGAAGCGGGGTGGCCGCTCGACCAGGACCGGGACCGCGAGTACGAAGTCCACGGCATGCCGAACGCCGAGGGCAAGGGGTTCGTGGATTACGTGCTGTGGGGCGCCGATGGGTTGCCGCTGGCGGTCGTCGAAGCGAAGCGGACGTCGAAGTCCCCGGAGGTCGGTCAGCAGCAGGCGAAGCTGTACGCGGACTGCCTGGAGCGCGAGTTTGGTCGTCGCCCGGTGATCTTCTACACCAACGGGTATGTGCACCGGATCTGGGATGACGCCGGCGGGTACCCGCCCCGCGAGATCCAGGGGTTCTACACCCGTGACGAGCTGGAGTTGCTGATCCAGCGCCGCCACACCAAGCTGCCGTTGTCGGCGCAGCCGGTGAACACGGACATCGCTGGCCGCCCGTATCAGGCGCGTGCGATCAAGGCGGTCGCGGACGCGTTCGACCGGAAGCAGCGTGAGGCGCTGCTGGTGATGGCGACCGGGTCGGGGAAGACGCGCACGACGATCGCGCTGGTCGATCTGCTGCAGAAGGCGAACTGGGTCAAGCGGGTGCTGTTCCTTGCTGACCGGCAGGCGCTGGTCAACCAGGCTGCCAACGCGTTCAAGGCGCACCTGCCCGGTTCGACGACGGTGAATCTGCTGACGGAGAAGGTCACTGACGGGCGGGTGTACGTGTCGACGTACCCGACGATGATGAACCTGATCAACGAGGTCGATGACGACCTGCGCCGGTTCGGGCCCGGCTACTTTGACTTGATCGTGATCGACGAAGCGCACCGCTCGGTGTACGCGAAGTACGGGGCGATCTTCGACTACTTCGACGCCATGCTCATCGGCCTCACCGCCACCCCGAAGGACGAGGTCGATCACAACACCTACCGGCTGTTCCACCTCGAAGACGGCGTCCCCACCGACAACTACTCACTCGAAGAGGCCGTCAGCGAGGGCTACCTCGTCCCCCCGCGCGGGGTCAGCTTCGAAGGCGGGTTCCTTCGCACCGGCATCCGTTATGACGACCTCAGCGAGGAGGAGAAGGACCAGTGGGACACCCTCGACTGGGGCGAGGACGGCCCGCCGGATGAAGTCGGCGCCGAGGAGATCAACCGGTTCCTGTTCAACGAAGACACCGTCGACAAGGTCCTCGAGACGCTGATGGTGCGCGGGTATAAGGTCGCCGGCGGTGACCGGCTCGGCAAGACGATCATCTTCGCGAAGAACCAGAAACACGCCGAGTTCATCGAGAAGCGGTTCAACCTCGCCTACCCGGAGTACGCCGGACACTTCGCCCGCGTCATCACCCACGGCACCCCGTACGCGCAGTCCCTCATCGACGACTTCTCCATCCCCGACAAGGCCCCCCATATCGCGATCAGCGTCGACATGCTCGACACCGGCATCGACGTCCCCGAGGTCGTGAACCTGGTGTTCTTCAAGATGGTGCGGTCAAAGTCGAAGTTCTGGCAGATGATCGGCCGCGGCACCCGCCTGCGCCCCGACCTGTTCGGCCCCGGGGAGGACAAGAAGGACTTCCTCGTCTTCGACTTCTGCGGCAACCTCGAATACTTCAGTCAAGACCTCCCCGGCACCCAAGGGTCCACCCAGAAGTCGCTATCCCAGCGCCTGTTCGAAGGCCGCCTCGGGCTGGTGACCGCGCTCGGCGATACCGAACCCGACCTGCGCGAATCGACCATCACCACCCTCCACGCAGTCGTTGCGGGCATGAACCTCGACAACTTCGTCGTGCGCCCCCACCGCGCCGCCGTCGAGGAGTTCACCGACCTAAGCCCGTGGCAGCGGCTCACCCCGGACAAGACCGAGCGGCTGCTGCCGCTCGCCGGACTGCCGTCTTCGGTGCGGGACGAGGACGAGGAGGCGAAGCGGTTCGACCTGCTGATCCTCCGCCGCCAGCTCGCGCAGTTGGAAGGTGACGCGGTCACCGCGGAGCGGATCCGCGAACGAGTCCAGCAGATCGCCGGCGCCCTCCTCGGTAAGACGGCGATTCCCTCCGTCGCGGAGCAGGTGGTGCTGCTCGAAGCGGTAGCGGGCGACGAATGGTGGGTTGACGTCACCCTGCCGATGCTGGAACTGGCCAGGCTGCGGATCCGGGGGCTGGTGCGGCTCATCGAGAAGACCCCCCGCAATCCCGTCTACACCGACTTCGAAGACCCCCTCGGCGACGGTGTCGAGATCACCCTCCCGCACACCACACCGGGCACGAACTTCGAACGCTTCCGGTCCAAGGCCGAGGCCTACCTGCGCCAGCACCTCGACAACCTCGCCCTCCAGCGCCTCCGCCGCAACCGGCCGCTCACCTCCAGCGACCTGTCGGAGCTGGAGAGCATGCTTGTGGACGCCGGTGCTGGCCCAATCGACATCGAGTGGGCGGCGCAACAGAACGGCGGCCTGGGTGTCTTCATCCGCGGCCTCGTCGGGCTGGACCGGTCGGCGGCGATCGAGGCGTTCGAGAACTATCTCGACGACACCAGGTTCACCGTCGACCAGATTCGGTTCGTGAACCTCATCGTCGATGAGCTCACCCGCAACGGCGTCATGGACCCCGGTCGGCTCTTCGAACCCCCGTACACCGACCACGCACCCACCGGACCGGACATGATCTTCCCGGACGAGGTCGTCGATGCACTCGTGGGGAAGTTGAGGGAGATCCGCTCTACAGCGACCGCGTCCGAAGTTGCGTGACGGTCCGGAGTCGCGCGCGCATCGCTTTGACGAACAGGCTGACCGCTGGCGTACAACCGAATGGAGCCAAGGAGGGCGTCCTCCGCTGGGATGGGCCGCGTCCGCGAGGAGCCAGCCTCGACGGACATCGACGCGTGGCTGAGCACGTTCGATTCGGCGAGCGTTTCACCGAAGAAGAAACCAAGACGCGCCGCCGACACTGAGTACCGGTTGTTCCCGAAATCTCCAGTCCGAACTAGCTCTGGAATGTCCCATCTAGCTCTGGACTTGACACAATTGGAGGGGATGACGGGAATCGAACCCGCGCTCTCAGCTTGGGAAGCTGATGTTCTGCCATTGAACTACATCCCCGGGTAGTGCTCGGCCAGCATAACAGGCGACCGCGATGCGCCTCGATCCCACGGATACCGGCCTCGCGAGCCGAGGGCTTCTCTCCAAACGAGGACACCGTGGCGGCATCCGTCCTCGTCTCGCGTCATCTCCTCCGCTCGCGGTACCGCACGCCGGCAACCGGTCCGGCCCACCCACCGCGACACAGCGAAGCGGATGCCGCGGCATCCGTTCTAGTCTGGTCAACGTGCTGCTCAGCGACCGTGACATCCGCCTCGAGATCGGCGCCGGCCGCATCGGGCTGGACCCCTGGAACCCCGAGATGGTGCAGCCGTCGAGCGTCGACGTGCGCCTCGACCGCTACTTCCGGCTGTTCGACAACCACAAGTACCCGTTCATCGACCCCGCGCTCGATCAACCCGATCTCACGCACCTCATCGAGGTCGATCCGAGCGAGCCGTTCATCCTGCATCCGGGGGAGTTCGCGCTCGGGTCGACGTTCGAGCAGGTGACGCTGCCCGATGACATCGCGGCCCGCCTCGAGGGCAAGTCGTCGCTCGGACGCCTGGGGCTGCTCACGCACTCGACCGCGGGGTTCATCGACCCGGGGTTCTCGGGTCACGTGACGCTCGAGCTGTCGAACGTCGCGACCCTGCCGATCAAGCTCTGGCCGGGCATGAAGATCGGACAATTGTGCTTCTTCCGCTTGTCGTCGCCGACCGAATCGCCTTACGGCTCGGGTCCCTACGGCAACCGCTACCAGGGGCAGCGCGGCCCGACGGCGTCGCGGTCGTTCCAGAACTTCCACGTGACCGACGTCGGTGTCAGCGACTCCGGCTCGCGCGGAGCCTGAGACGCCGCACGCTCAGAAGCTCGTCACGAGGTCGGCCAGCACCGACTGCAGCTTCGAAGGGTCGGATGCGTCGTAGTAGTGCGCGCCCGTGGCACGTGAGATCGACTGCAGGGTCTGCACGTCGGCATCCGCTCCGTATCCGAGCGTGAACACGAGCACCGGTGTCGAGCGGTGCATCTCGGCGAGGTTCGCGAGCATCTCGTCGAGACCGATCGTCCGGGCGTTCGGCGTGTCGTTCTCGCCGTCGCTCAGCAGCACGACCGCGTTGACGCGGTCGCGCGACCACGACTCGGCATGCTGCGCGGTGAACCTGTCGACCGCTTGATAGAGGGGAGTGTCGCCCATCGAGCGAACACCGTCCAGCGCCGCGACCAGCGCGTCGCGCGACGCCGCGATGTCGGCGGGCGCCACCAGCATCCCGGGCACCAGCGACCCGTTGGGTGCCTGCGCGAACGCGGCGAGCCCGACGTCGTCGCCGGCGGTGAAGTGGTCGAGCGCCGCCTCGATGGCCGCGGCCGCCTGCGCGAGCTCCGTGTCGGCGTCTGAAGCCGGATCGTCCATCGAGCCCGACACGTCGAGCAGGAACAGCACGTTCGCGCGCTTGCGCACCTCGGGAAATGCGGCTTGCACGGCGGTCACGACATCGGCCTCCGGGAACGCGAGGGTTCCGTCGCGGTCGACGGCGAGATTCCCGATGCGGGCCACCTCGGCCGAAAGAGCGTGGTTGAGGTCCCGGTACCCCGAGGCGCGCACCGCCTCCTGGCCCTGCTTGGTGAGCGTGAAGCGGATGAAGTCCGCCGCCGCCTCGGCCTCCACCGGATCGATCCACGGCCCGACCAAACGCATCGCGGGGTTGTCAGCCGTGTAGTACCCGTCGCGCGGGTAGATCGCGGTGAGCTGCAGCTCTTCCGCGGGCGCTTCGACCTGCACGGTCGTCGCGCCGTCGCGGCTTGTGACGCCTCGGTTGTGATCCCACACGGCCTTCTCGTCGACGATCATGGCCGACACGAAGTCGCCGGCGGTACCGGATGCCTCGGCCTGTCGCGCGTGCCACAAGAAGTGCTCCGGTGTGGCCATGTAATGGCTCGTCGCGAGTTCGGTCTCGTGCACGGCGGCCTTGATCGCGACATCCGCGACCTGCGCGGCCGTGAACCCCTCGAGGGAGCCCGCCGCGGTGCCGAACGATGCGAACATCGCAGCCTCACCGGACGTGGCCACCAGCGGACTCGTCTTGCCGAGCGTGAACGTGCCCCACTCGGGGTGACCGAGGCGGCTCCACAGGTCGGGGTCGCCCGCCGCCTCCAAGACCTCGGTCCACGTCGGGGGGTCATCGACCCACTCGGCGGCCTCCGCGAGCGGCTGCGGCATCGCGAGCACGATGTGCGAGTACGCGATGCTCGTGCCCTCGGCGTGCAGCACGGTCGCACCCTTCGCCACTGCGACGTCGACCCACGTGGACGAATCGGGCAGCCACACGGTGGGCTTGTGGTCGTCTGCGAGCGAGGCGAAGCCGGATGCCACGGCATCCGCGGCGCGCCCCGACACGTCGCTGCTCGCCTCGACGGCGACGCACGACCCGGCCACGTTGCGGGGCAGCCTGTTGTAGGCGCCGGCGAGATTGTCGATCAGGTGGGCGTTCTCGACCGAAGACAGCACCCGGACGATCGTGCACGGCTCGGAGCCCGCCGTGACGGCCGGCTCATCGTCGGGGAAGACGAGCAGTTCCCGCGTCGGCGTCGGCGTCGGCGTCGGTGTGGGCTGGGGCGTCGACGCCGCGTCCTCCGCGGGAGCGGCGATCGCCGAGACGATCGTCGTCGAGACGGCTCCGGCAACCGCCAAGAGCACGACGACGCCGACCACCGTCGACGACACCGCGACCCGGCGGCGACGGCGGCGTCGCACGCGCCGCTCCTCGATCGCCGAGGGGGTCCGGCCGCTCACCGCGACGGCTCCGGAGGTGTCGACCCGCGCGCGCACCGGGAGAGGGCATGCGCGGCGCAGAGGCCGCTGCGGATGTCTCCGGGCATGGGCGGAACACCTCAGGTCGGGGGGCGCCTGAGCCGGTCGGGGCCGGCGTTGCGGCAAGCCTAGCGCCGGGGGTTCGCGGCGAGAAGAAGGGGCACCGGACGACACCGGTGCCCCTCGTGCGAAGAATGCTGTGACGGATGCTCAGCCGATCCGCTCCTCGCGGCCTCGCGCGTACCCGGCGTCGAAGCCGCGCTCGTACGCGTGTTCGGCGTCGTGCGAGCCGTGCCGGTGGGCGTGGGCGCCGTGCTCGTGGGCGTGGGCGTGGGCGCCGTGGCATCCGTTCTCGTGCCACCCGTGTGCGTGCCCGGGGCCGAAGGCCGGGGGCAACCCGTGACGGAATCCGGGGCCGAATCCGCGGCCCGAGCCGGGACCGAACCCGCCGAAGCGGGCGCGGCGCCCGCGGCGCCCGCGGCCGAAGCCGCGGCCTCCCTCGGCCCACGTCTGCTCGTCCCAGCCGAGCTCGCGGGCGATCGCCTCGAGCGAGGCCATCGTGGTGGCGAAGTCCTCGGGAGGGACGGCACCCGATACGCGTGCGCGAAGCTCGTCGGCGATCGCGCCGAGACGCTGCTTGGCGGCGCGGCCTTCGTCGGTGAGGGTCCACGTGCCGTCGCCCTGCTCCTCGATCCAGCCGCGCACCTCGAGGCGGCGGAGGTGCTTGCCCTTGCGGGTGAGGCGATCGGCCAGGCCGGGCGCCTCGACGTCGCCGGACAGCGCGTTGAGCGTCATCCAGTCGCGCCGCGTGACGCCTTCCTTCTCGAAGGCCTCGGCGAACTGCCGGGTGAGCAGGTCGTCGACGACGCGCAGCCAGTAGCCGAACGGTCGTCGCTGGGTGGGGATGTCGTTCGCCTCAACGTCCGAGTCGGCGTGGTCGTGATTTTCGAAGTCATCGGAGTGCATGTGTGCGGTCCTTTCGCGTGCCGCGAGAGCGGCGATGGATTCCGGCGCGGACCCGGCCGGAGGGAATGTATGTCGAATGACATGTACTTGTAGTGTGACATGCATCACAAGTACATGTCAAGGTGCATGTAAATTGAGAGCGTGCCGAATCCCGCTCAAGACCCCGTCGACGCGATCGCCGCCGCCCTGGCGACCCTGAGGGGAAGACGGATGCCGCGCCCCGACGCGCACGACCATGACGCTCACCACGGGCACCGCGGTCGCCACGGCCCTCCGTGGATGCACGGCGGCCCGCACGGGCGCGGCGGCCCTCACGGCGCGCCCCACGGGTTCGGCGGACCGCCGTGGGCGTGGGGCGCCCGCGTCGGCGGCCCCGCGCGGCTGCGCCTGCTCGAGGCGCTGGACGCGGCATCCGCCCCCCTGTCCGTCAGCGAGATCGCGGACGCGATCGGCGTGGACCAGCCACGCGCCTCACGGCTCGTGCAGCAGGGCGTCGAGCTCGGCGTCGTGCGTCGCGAGGCCGACCCCGACGACGCGCGGCGCACGCGCGTTGCTCTCACGGATGCGGGGCGTCAGCTCGTGCGAGGCTTCCGCGGCGAGCGGCGCGAGGCGATCGACGCCGCGCTCGCGGACTTCACCGAGTCCGAGCGCCTCGAGCTCGCGCGCCTGCTGACGAAGCTGGCCGACGCGTGGCCGCGCTGACCTAGCCGGCGGCGCGGTCGCGCTGCGGCGACGCGTGCGACGGGAACCGCACGAGCAGCAGCAGCACGAGGCCGATCGCCAGCACGATCGCGATGCCCAGCACGCCCCAGATCGTCGCGCCGAACGCCGCGATGAACAGGGTCCACATCGCCGGTGCGAGGAAGCTCGCGACTCGACCGGTCGTCGCGTAGAGGCCGAAGACCTCGCCCTGCATGCCCTCCGGCGTGACGCGTGCGAGCAGTGACCGGCTCGCCGCCTGCGCGGGTCCGACGAAGGCCGACAGCACGAGCCCTCCGATCCAGAACACGAGTTTGCCGGTGTCGTGGAGCAGGAACAGGAGGATCGCCATCGCGATGAGCCCGGTGAGGGCGAAGACGATCACGTTGCGGGCGCCGAAGCGGTCGTCGGCGCGTCCCGCGAAGATCGTCGAGACGCCGGCGACGACGTTGGCCGCGATCGCGAAGATGAGCACCTCGTTGCTCGTGAAGCGGAACGAGATCGCCGCGAGGATGCCGCCGAATGCGAAGACACCTGCGAGGCCGTCACGGTACACCGCGCTCGCGAGCAGGAACCAGAACGTGGGCCGGTGCACGCGGAACAGCGCAGCGATGTCCTTCACGAGCACGGCGTACGACCGGAAGAACCCGACCTTCGGTCCGCGGATCGCGGGCGGCGCCTCGGGGACGTTGAAGAAGAGAGGCAGCGCGAAGACGATGGTCCACACCGCGCATCCGACCGCGATGACGCGGTACGCCATGCCGTTCGACGTGTCCATGCCGAACCACTCGAGCTGTGTGAGCACGACGACGAGCGTGAGCGCCACGATGCCGCCGATGTAGCCGAGGCCCCAGCCGAGACCGCTCACGCGCCCGATCGTCTTCGGCGTCGACACCTGCACGAGCATCGCGTTGTAGTTGACGCCCGCGATCTCGGACACCACGGCGCCCAGCGCGAGCACGATCGCGCCGTACCAGAAGTACGCGGGGTTGGCCTGCGCGAAGAACAGCGCGAACTGCACGAGCGCGAGCAGCACCGTGAACACGATGAGCCAGCGCTTCTTGCGCCCCGACCGGTCGGCGGTCTGCCCGAGCACGGGCGCGAGCAGCAGGATCACGATGCCGGCGAGCGTCGTCACGAGGCCGTAGCCGCTCGACAGATCGGCGAGCGCCCGCTCCTTCGCGGGGTCGTCGTCGGCGAGCGCGGCGAGCTCGGGCGAGAGGAAACTCGCCGAGACGAGGTACAGCGACGCGAACACGAACGTCAGCAGCACCGAGTTGAAGGGCTGCGCCGCCCAGTCCCACAGCGCCCACGAGATGACCTGCTTGCGCGGCACCGGCTTCTCGGAGCCCGCGTTCTCGAAGACCTCGCCGTACGCCGGGAGCGCGAGCGTGTTCGCGGTTGCCGGAAGGTGGGCGGGCCGTTGCGGTTCGGGCTGGGCGGCGGACGGGTCGGGTTCCATGTGCGTCACGCTATGGTCCTTCGGTGAACGGCGGCGGCACCGACTCGGCGGGTGGCGAGACGGATGCCGCGGCGCGTCGTTGCGCCGCCCGCCCAGGCTACGCGGTGACGGTGCGCCCGGACCACGAGCGGCACGCCGCTGCGCCGCCCAACGCGCAAACTTGAGCCGACAGGACTCAACTTTCTTGACACCGATTTTCGCAGGGAGTACGCTTGAGTCAGGTCGGCTCAAGATCCGGTGTCATGCGAGATCGAGCATCCGGCCCCTCAAGACTTTCACGCAGAACCAACCCGGGTCCGCCCTCATCGACGGGCCCGCCATGAAAGAGAGAAGAAACACATGGCACGTGCTGTTGGAATCGACCTCGGAACGACGAACTCCGTCGTCGCCGTCCTCGAAGGCGGTGAGCCCAAGGTCATCGCGAACGCCGAGGGCTTCCGCACGACCCCGTCCGTGGTCGCCTTCACGAAGGACGGCGAGGTGCTCGTCGGCGAGACCGCGAAGCGCCAGGCCGTCACGAACGTCGACCGCACCATCACGTCGGTCAAGCGCCACATGGGCACCGACTGGAAGACCCAGCCGATCGACGGCAAGACCTACACGCCGCAGGAGATCTCGGCGCGCATCCTGCAGAAGCTGAAGCGAGACGCCGAGCAGTACCTGGGCGACTCCGTGACGGATGCCGTCATCACCGTTCCCGCGTACTTCAACGACGCCGAGCGCCAGGCCACCAAGGAGGCCGGCGAGATCGCGGGTCTCAACGTCCTGCGCATCATCAACGAGCCCACGGCCGCCGCGCTCGCCTACGGCCTCGACAAGGGCAAGGAAGACGAGCTCATCCTCGTCTTCGACCTCGGTGGCGGCACCTTCGACGTCTCGCTGCTCGAGGTGGGCAAGGGCGACGACTTCTCCACGATCCAGGTGCGCGCGACGGCCGGTGACAACCGCCTCGGCGGCGACGACTGGGACCAGCGCCTCGTCGACTACCTCATCAAGCAGTTCAAGGACACGACGGGCGTCGACGTCTCGAACGACCGCATCGCGCTGCAGCGCCTGAAGGAGGCCGCCGAGCAGGCGAAGAAGGAGCTGTCGAGCTCCACGTCGACGAGCATCAACCTCCCGTATCTGTCGCTGACGGAGTCGGGCCCGGTGTCGCTCAGCGAGACGATCACGCGCGCGAAGTTCGAAGACCTCACGAAGGACCTCCTCGACCGCACCAAGAAGCCGTTCGAGGACGTCATCCGCGAGGCCGGCATCAAGGTGTCCGACATCGACCACGTCGTGCTCGTCGGCGGCTCGACGCGTATGCCCGCCGTGAGCGAGCTCGTGAAGCAGGAGACCGGCGGCAAGGAGCCCAACAAGGGCGTCAACCCCGATGAGGTCGTCGCCGTGGGCGCTGCCCTCCAGGCCGGTGTCCTCAAGGGCGAGCGCAAGGACGTGCTTCTGATCGACGTCACCCCCCTGAGCCTCGGCATCGAGACCAAGGGCGGCATCATGACGAAGCTCATCGAGCGCAACACCGCCATCCCGACAAAGCGCAGCGAGACCTTTACGACGGCCGACGACAACCAGCCGTCCGTCGCGATCCAGGTCTTCCAGGGCGAGCGCGAGTTCACTCGCGACAACAAGCCGCTCGGCACGTTCGAGCTGACCGGCATCGCGCCGGCGCCGCGTGGCATCCCGCAGATCGAGGTCACGTTCGACATCGACGCGAACGGCATCGTGCACGTGTCCGCGAAGGACAAGGGCACGGGCAAGGAGCAGTCGATGACGATCACCGGCGGCTCGTCGCTGCCCAAGGAGGACATCGACCGGATGATCCGCGAGGCGGAGGAGCACGCGGCCGAGGACAAGAAGCGCCGCGAGTCCGCCGAGACGCGCAACCAGGCCGAGACCCTCACCTACTCGATCGAGAAGCTGATCAAGGAGAACGAGGACAAGCTCCCCGAGGAGGTCAAGAACTCGGTGCAGGGCGACGTCGACGCGCTCAAGACGGCGCTCGCCGGCGACGACGACGACGCGGTGAAGGCCGCGTACGACAAGCTGTCGCAGTCCCAGTCGCAGCTCGGCGAGGCGATCTATCAGGCCGGTCAGGCGGCCGGCCAGAACCCCGACCCGGCGGCGAACGAGCCCGGTGGCGGCAACGTGCCGAACCCCGAGGAGGACGTGATCGACGCTGAGGTCGTCGACGACGAGGACGAGAAGAAGTAACGATGGCTGACAAGGACCGAAACGCGAATCCGGGGCCCGAGGGGCCCGAAGGCGAAGAGGTCCGTCCGGACGAGGAGGGGTCGGAGGCTCAGGCCTCCGGCCCCGTCCCGCAGGACGGAACGGAAGCCGAGGCAGCGGCCGAGGGCGAAGACGAGCTCACGGTCGACGACATCCTGGGTGCGCCCCAGAACGCGGATGCCGCGGCTGAGGACGCCGTGATCGCCGACCTCGAGTCGCAGCTGCTCGACGATCTCAAGCGTCTGCAGGCGGAGTACGCCAACTACCGGCGCCGCACCGAGGAGCAGCGCGAGATCGAGATCGAGCGCGCGAAGGGCTCCGTCGCGAAGGGGCTGCTGCCCGTGCTCGACGACCTCGACCGCGCCGAGAAGCACGGCGACCTCGAAGAGGGCTCCGCCTTCGCCGTGATCGCCGAGAAGGTGCGCGGCGTGGCCGAGCGTCTGGGCATGGTCGCCTACGGCGAGGCGGGCGAGCCGTTCGACCCGCAGCACCACGAGGCGATCCTTCAGGCGCCGACGCCCGGAACGACCGAGCCCACCGTGCTCGAGGTCGTCGAGGTGGGGTACCGCCTCGGTGAGGTCGAGCTGCGACCGGCGAAGGTCGTCGTCGCGGTGCCGGCGGAACCTGAGGCGGGCTCGGGGGGCCAGGCGTAGCCCATGGCCAGCCAGGACTGGTTCGACAAGGACTTCTACAAGATCCTCGGCGTGTCCAAGGATGTGTCCGACGCGGATCTGAAGAAGACCTATCGCAAGCTCGCGCGCAAGTACCACCCCGACAGCAATCAGGGTGACGCCGCCGCCGAGACGAAGTTCAAGGAGATCAGCGAGGCGTACTCGGTGCTCTCCGATCCCGAGCAGCGTGCGGAGTACGACCAGATCCGCGCGATGGGATCCGGCGCGCGGTTCACGGCGAGCGGCCAGGGTGCCGGCGGTTTCGAGGACGTCTTCTCCGTGTTCACGCAGGGCCGTGGTGCGCGCTACCAGGGCGCGGACTTCGACGACATCTTCTCGATGTTCAACCAGCAGCCCAGCGGCGGCTTCGGCTCGGGACGGTTCGGCCAGCCGAGCGGCGGGTTCCGCGGATACGGCGGACCGACGCGCGGCGCCGACGTCACGGCGCGTACGACGATCGACTTCGTCACCGCGACCAAGGGCGAGACGATCACCCTCCAGGGCGAGGACGGCAAGCCGTTCAAGGTGAAGATCCCGGCGGGCGTCGCCGACGGTCAGCGCATCCGCCTGCGCGGGCGGGGGCGTCCCTCGCCCGACGGGGGCGAGAACGGCGACATCGTCGTGCTCGTCACAGTTCGGCCGCATCCGGTCTTCACGCGCGACGGTCTCAACCTGCGCGTCACCGTGCCGGTCACATTCACCGAGGCCGCGCTCGGCGCGACGATCGAGGTGCCGACGCTCGGGGGCGACCCCGTGAAGCTCCGCGTCGCGCCCGGCACGCCGTCGGGTCGCGTGCTGCGTGTGAAGGGCCGTGGCGTGAAGACGCAGAAGGGCACGGGAGACCTCCTGGCCGAGGTGCAGGTCGTCGTGCCGTCGCACCTCGACGAGAGGGCGCGCGAGGCGCTCGAGCGCTTCCGCGAGCTCGAGCCGAAGGAGAATCCTCGCGCCGACCTGCTCGCCAAGGCGCGGACCTGACGGTGCGCGAAGGGTGGTGAGAAGCCATGGGTGAGCACGACGAGATCGATGAAGAGGCACCGATCCTCTCCATCGCCGTCGCCGCCGAGCTGTCGGGGCTGCATCCGCAGACCCTTCGGCAGTACGACCGGCTGGGGCTCGTCGTTCCCGCTCGCACGCAGGGCGGCTCCCGCCGATACTCGCTGCGTCACGTCGAGCAGCTCCGCCAGGTGGCGCGCCTGTCGAGCGACGGCATGAGCCTGCCCGCGATCGCGCGCATCCTCGAACTCGAGGAGCGTGTGCGCGTGCTCCACCGCCAGGTGAGCGAACTTGAGCAGCGCGTGCGCGCCGAACTCGAGAACCGCCCGGGCGCACGCGTGTTCGCCGCGGGGCCGACCGGCTCGGTCGTGCGACTGCGCCACGGAACCCGCGTGCGCCGCGCCACCGACATCGTGCTGTGGCGCCCGCGCCCCGACATCGCGATCCCTGAAGAGGACTAGCGGGCCGCGAGTGCACGGCTTCCCGCCGAGCACACGGGTTCGCGACGCATCCCGGCCGTGCAATCGGCGGTAGGTCGTGCACTCGACGCCGGGTGCCCGGGAGCCGTGCGCGGCGGCAGAGGCTTCCGGCACACTGGGGACACGCTCAGCGACGGTCGTCGAAGGGGGCGAGCATGAACCAGTCGAGCGTGTCGACCGAGTCCCTCACCCTGCGCACTCTGATCCTGCTGTCGATCCCGGCGGTCGCGATCGGCGTCGCGTCCGCAGCGGTGCTGTGGGTGCTCGACATCACGGCGGGCTGGCTGTCGGCGGTGCTCTGGGACGCTCTGCCGCAGGTGTTCGGTGCGACCGGCGCCACGCCGTGGTGGATCATCGTGGTCCTCACGCTCGTGGGCCTCGGCGTCGGGCTGGTCGTGCAGTTCGTGCCCGGTCACGCGGGAGCGGACTCCGCGACGACGGAGCTGGTGGCGCCGCCGCCGAAGATCGTCGCGGTGCCGTCGATCCTCCTCGTCGCGTTCCTCGGCCTCGCGGGCGGCGTGAGCCTGGGACCGGAGAACCCCATCATCGCCATCAACGCCGCGCTCGCGGTGACGATCATCGGGCGGCTGACGTCGAAGATCCCCGCACGGCTCGTGGCGCTGCTCGCGACGGCCGCGACGATCGGGGCGCTGTTCGGCACGCCGGTCGCGGGTGCGCTCGTGCTCCCCGGCATGGTCGCCGCCGTCGTGGGCGGCGGCAGCCTGTGGGACAAGCTCTTCCTTCCGCTCGTCGCCGGCGGAACCGGAGCGGTGACGATGCTGCTGCTCGGTGGCAACCCGATCGCGTTCGAGCTCGAGCCGATGGGCGACGTCGAGCCCGTCTTCCTCCTGTGGAGCGCCGTCGTGGCGGTCGTCGCGGCGGTCGTGATCATCTTGGCCGCCGTGCTCCTCCAAGTCATGCATCGCGCGTTCCACGCGTTGCGGCATCCGGTGATCTTCACGACGCTCGGCGGACTCGTGCTCGGCGTCCTGGGCGCCATCGGCACGCCGATCACCATGTTCAAGGGGCTCGACCAAGTGGCCGAACTGCTGACCGACCCCGGGGACTACTCTCCGCGGCAGCTCACGCTCTTCGTGGCGATTAGGGTGCTGGCGCTCGTCGTCGCGGCCGCGGCCGGGTTCCGCGGCGGCCGCATCTTCCCCGTCATCTTCATCTCGGTCGCATTCGGGCTGCTCGTGAACGCGCTCTTCCCCGGGGTGCCGATCGCGCTCGCGGTCGCGAGCGCGGCGATGGGCATGGCCCTCGCGGCGACGCGCGACGGGTGGATAGCGATGTTCGTGGCCGTCGCGATCGTGGGCGACGTGCACGTGCTGCCGATCCTGTGCCTCACGATCCTCCCCACGTGGCTCGTGGTGACGCGGGCGCCCAAGCTGCTCATCGCGCGCCGGGCGGGTGGTCCGCGGCCCGAGTGGGCCTGACAGCGCCCCCGGGCGTCCGAGGTGTGCGGCACACTGAGGGCATGGCGACGCTGCAGGACGTCCGCGAGATCGCGTTGGCGCTTCCGGGCACGTTCGAGAAGGTGGACGGGCATCGGGGCGGTGCCGGCTGGCGCACCGACAAGGGCCTGTTCGCATGGGAGCGCGGCCCGAGCAAGGCGGACCTCGCGAAGCTCGCGAGTCTCGGTCGCGAGTGGCCGCCGGGCCCCGTGATCGGCGTCCGCACCGACGGGCTCGACGCCAAGGAGGCCCTCCTCGCGAGCTTCCCCGACATCTTCTTCACGATCCCGCACTTCGACGGGTACCCCGCGGTGCTCGTCCGCCTGGACGCGATCGACGTCGATCACCTGCGTGAGATCGTGGCGGATGCGTGGCTCGTGAAGGTCTCCCGCACGGTCGCGAAGCAGTGGCTCGCCGAGCAGGGCCTCGCCGCCGAATGACCCGTTCCGGCCGGCTCGCCTAGATGGCCGTGTCGACGAAGAGCTCGTAGTCGCGCCGCGACAGCTCGGCGTACGCGTACGCCCACTCGAGGATCGCCTCGCCCACCACCCGGCCGTTGCCGATGTAGCCGACGACCGCGGGCGCGACGACGGCCTGCGCATGGGCGCGCGCCAGCACCGCCGAGCACGCATCCGCGTAATGGCGGAACGGCACGTCTTCGAGCAGCTCGGTGTCGACGCCCCCCTTCATGTCGCGGAACTGACGCACATAGAAGTCGATGCCCCGCACCGCGCGGAGGTGCCCCAGCATGGGGTCGGACAGCGCCTGCAGGATGCGCTGCAACGCGACGACGCGGCCACCCTCGCCGTGCTCCTCGATGTAGGCGGTGACCTCGGCCGGCTGCTCGATCCCGCCGTGCTCGATGAGCACGCTCCGGCCGGCCTCCTTCGCCTGCAGCAGCAGCGCGTTGCCGTCGCCGTCCTGCAGCAGCACGAGGGCGCACTGCGTGCCGACGCTGCCGACGCCCACGACGCGCCGAACGATGTCGGTCATGACGTAGTGCCGCATGAGCAGGCGGATGTCGACGTGGACAGACTCCGTGTACCGCCGGATCGCCTCGAGGATGTTCTCCTCGACGACCTCGTCGACGTGCGTCATCGTCGGCGGTGCATCGACGAACCGCAGGCGGCCGTCCTCGTCGCGCTCGGTCAGTCTGCGCGCGGCGCGCTCTCCGGTGCGGTGCTTCGCCTCGCGCATCGCCTTCCGCATCGTGCGGCGCGTCTCGGCGTCGAGCTCACCGAAGACGGTCTTCGGGTCGAAGTGCAGGTAGTAGCGGACCGTGGGGCTGGTCGCCGTGGTGGCCGCCAGGTGGCGCGCATACGTGCGCACGGCGGACAGCGCCGCCTCCTCGACCACGCGCTGATTGCGGTTCACCGCCTGGCCCGAGATGACGATGCTCGTGACGAGCCGCTTCACGTCCCATTCCCACGGCGCCCATGCGCCCTCGTCGAAGTCGTTGAGGTCGAACACGAGCGTGCGCTGGGGCGACGCGTAGAACCCGAAGTTCGCGACGTGCGCGTCGCCGCACGACGGGACGAGGATGCCGGTGCTCGGACCGGCCGCGAGGTCCGCTGCCATGATCGCGGCCGTTCCCCGGTAGAACGCGAACGGGCTCGCCGCCATGCGCTCGACGCGCAGCGGCACCAGGTCGGGCATACGCGTCGCGTTCTGCGCCTGGATGATGCCGATCGGGTCGCGCCGGCCGTCGCCCAGGCGCGACAAGCGGCTGCGCGGCACATCGCGGCGGCGATCACGACCCTCGGCCTCGCGCACACCGTGGTCGGGAAGAAGCGGGGTCGGCGACATCGCATGCTCCTCACGCGTCCGCAGCGCGGGTGGCTGATCTGCGATCACTGTATTGCCGTCGTGCCGCGGGGGCGAGGCGGTCGTGTGGCGGAGCCGCGCGCCGTGCGCGCGGGCGAGGACGTGCGGCCTAGCCTGGCCACGTGAAGCGCAGCGATCCGGCCGCCGCGGCATCCGCCCCCGTCCTCTCTCCGACGCTGCGGGTGCTCATCGGACTCGCAGCCGCCGTCATCGCGCTCGCGGGGCTCTTCTTCGCACGCGAGGTGGTGGGGCCGCTCGTGCTCGGGGCGGTGCTCGTGATCATCTGCCACCCGGTGCGGCATCCGCTCGAGCGGTGGGGGTGGCCGCGCTGGGCGGCGACGACCGCCGTCATCGTGGTCGCCTACCTCGTGGTGGCGGCGCTCGCGCTCATGCTCTTCTGGGCGGGCGTCGAGTTCACGCGCCTCGTGATCGACTTCCAGGACGAGCTGCAGGATTTCGCCGCATCCGTCGTCGAGTGGCTGCATTCGGTCGGCCTCGACGAACAGGCGGCGGATGCCACGGCATCCGTCCTCCGCCCGTCCAACGTCATCTCGTTCGTCACCTCGCTCAGCGGCACGGTCGTGGGCGTGCTCACGGCGCTGTTCTTCGTGCTGGCGTACGTGATCTTCATGGCCGCGGATGCCGCGCGGTACTCGCGCGCCGAGTCGTCGTTCGGGGCGACGGCGCGCCCGGCGCTGACGCGCTTCCAGCGGTACAGCTCGGGCGTGCGCCGGTACTACGTCGTGAACGCGTCGTTCGGAGCGATCGTCGCGATCATCGACGGTCTCGCGCTGTGGGCGGTCGGGGTGCCCGCGCCGGTGGTGTGGGCGATCCTCGCGTTGGTGACGAACTTCATCCCGAACATCGGCTTCGTGCTCGGGCTCATCCCGCCCGCCGTGCTCGCGCTCGTCGTCGGCGGGTGGCCGCTCATGCTCGTCGTGATCGCGATCTACATCGTCGTGAACGTCGTGCTTCAGGTGCTGGTGCAGCCGAAGTTCGTCAGCGACGCGGTGAGCCTGAGCCTCACGCTGAGCTTCTTCTCGGTGATCTTCTGGACCTTCGTGATCGGGCCCCTCGGCGCGATCCTCTCGATCCCGCTCACGCTCCTCGTGCGCGCGCTCGTGCTCGAGGGCGATCCCGACGCGCGCTGGCTGCGCTGGCTGTCGGGCGATGCGGATGCCGCGCGCCCACCGCGACAGACCGCGACGTGACGCCGCGCCGGCCGGGCGCCGGCGGGTCTCAGCCGAGCAGCTTCGCCTTCGCGGCTGCGAACTCCTCGTCGCTGAGCACGCCCGCCTCCTTGAGCGATGCGAGCTTCTGCAGCTCGGCCACGACGTCGACACCGCCGGCGGGCGGCGCGGGCGCCTGAGCCGCAGGTGCGGCTGGCGCAGCTTGCTGCTGCGCGGCCTGCGCCTGCTGCTGCGCGGCCTCGTACTGCTGCTGCTGCTCCTGCGCCTTCTTCTGCTGCTTCGCCTGCATGCTTCCGCTCACGGCGGTCGCGGTGCCCGCGACGACGGCGGTGCGTGCGGCGAGGCCCACGAGCCCGGGGCGTCCCACTCTGCGTACGAGCATCTCGGTTCCTTCCTCAGTCCGCGGCGTCGGCTTCTGCCACGACCGCCTCGAGCTCCGCTTCGACTTCCGCGTCGGCCAGGTCGGCGACGGCATTCACGACGGGCGCGGGGATGCGCTCCGATGTGAGCACGACCCCTCCGGACGCGGCCAGGCGGCTCGCGAGCTCGCGCACGAAAGCGAGCTCGATCGCGACGACGGCCGCCGAACTGCCGGGCGGCACGTGCTCCGCGAACCCGACGATGTCCTCCTCGCCGGTGATGCCGAGGGCCGCGAGCTCATAGTCTCCCAGCCCGTACTCGTCGAGCTCCTCCTCGATCTCGATGACGTCCACGTCACCGCTCTCGGACTTGCTCACGATGACGAAGTCGAGGAGCCGCACGAGTCCGCTCTCGACGAGGTCGAAGAGCCCGGACATCACACTCGGATCCGGGCGCTCGCCCTCGAACCCGATGAGGAACAGCTCCACGGGTCCGTACCTGAACTCGGCCATACTCGCCCCTTCCTCGCCAAGTCCGACGACACCGTCGGCACCTGGTCAGGGCACCGTCGTCGGCGCCCCGTCGCCGTTTGGTGTTCAGTATCGCGGCGTGGGCACGAGTGCGCCAGAGCGCCCGTGCATCCGGCGCGCGGGGCCGGCCGTCAGCCGGCGACGCTCTCGTTCACGCGATCGCGCCACCGGAGGAGCGGCTCCATCTGAGCGAGGTCGTAGTCGGGCCCGTCGATCGCCGGGATGAGGAAGCGGAACCCGAGCTCGTGCAGACGGTCGAGCCGGCCGTCGAGCAGCGGACCGAAGCCGCGCACGGTGTAGCCCGTCGACAGCTCGATCTCCGCGGGGTCGCGGCCCTCGCGCGCGCACCAGTCGTGCAGCACGCCGATCTTGCGCGGCAGGTCGTCGAGCCGCGTGAAGGTGTGCCAGATGTCGGCGTACCGCGCGACGAGCCGCAGCGTCTTGCGTTCGCCCTGCCCGCCGATGAGCACCGGGATCCTCCGGGTGGGCGGCGGGTTCAGCGCACCCCACCGCCGAAGGATGCGCGGCAGATCCTCGGCGAGGTCGTCGAGGCGCGAGCCGACGGTGCCGAACTCGTATCCGTACTCGTCGTAGTCGCGCTGCGCCCAGCCCGAGCCCGTGCCGAAGATGAGACGGCCGGTGCCCGTCGCCCGTGCGCTCAGGTGGTCGACGGTGCGCGCCATGTCGGCCTGCAGGTCGGGGTTGCGGTACGAGCTGCAGTTCACGAGCGGGCCGAACTCCACGCGCTCGGTCATCTCGGCCATCGCCGCGAGCACCGTCCACGACTCGAAGTGCTCACCGTCGTACGGCGGCGTCAGCGGAAAGAAGTGGTCCCAGTTGAAGATCGCGTCCACACCGATGTCCTCGGCCCGCAGCACCGCGTCGCGGAACTGCCCGATCGTCGCATGCTGGGGGGAGAGCTGCACGCCGATGCGCACGGGGCGACCGGATGCCGGATGCACCGTGCCGGCGGCAGGGTCGGCGGTCGGAGGAACGTCGGTGCTCGTGCTGGTGCGGGTCATGGCATCCGTCTCGGTCAGGGTTCGATGCGCAGCACGGTCGGCGCCTCGCCGATCGTGAGGTCGTCGACGACGCGCAGCGTGCGGGCGAGGTCGTCGACCGGGCCGATGACCGTGCCGAAGCGCTCGCGGTCGCTGCACACGGCGGTCAGCGTCACGAAATGGGTGCCCGTGTCCCACGTGTACGTCGCGAACGGAGGCGTGCGGCCGTCGCTCGGCAGCGGCATAACGAGGCGTTCGCCCGTGCCGAGGTGCGGATTGCCGAAGTCCTCGGTGTCGTCGTACTGGATGGGCATCATCGCGCGCGCGGCGCGCAGCTGCGGCGTCGCCTCCTGCACCTGAGCCATCGCGACGAGCAGGTCGGGGTCGCTGCGCCACACCCACACGAGCACTCGTCCGCCAGCGCGGCGGATGAGGAACGGCGCCGCCTGGCTCATGACCCACGCCATCGCGCCGCTGGCCGGTCGCTCGGCGGCGCCCATCGCGCGGTTGGCCTGGGTGAGCAGCATCCGTATCGCGGCCTTGCGGTGCCGCCTCCCGCGGAAACCCAGCGATCCGGTCACGGGAACCCAGCGGTCGGCGGGTGCGTCGGCCTGCAGTCGGGGCATCCATCCAGGGTAGATGGCCTGGCGCACCCCGGGTCCGCAGGACCCCTCGGGTACAGTTGATTGGCCGCAGTGCCCCCGCCGGCCTCAGCAGATTGGCAGCCCTCACCCGTGACCGATCCCGCGACGCCCGACGACTCCCGCGCCGACGCCGTGCCCCCTCGATCCGACCGAGAGGCCGCCACGCCGCGTCCGCTGACCGTCCTCATCGGCGCCGACACGTTCCTCCCGCACGTCAACGGCGCCGCACGCTTCGCCGAGCGCCTCGCGGCGGGACTCGTCGCGCGCGGGCACGACGTGCACGTCTCGGCGCCCAGCGCCGGCCACCGCAACCACGGCACCTTCGTCGAGACGATCGAGGGCCGGCAGATGACCGTACACCGGCTGCCGTCGTGGCGCTGGTACCCGCACGACTGGCTCACCTTCGTGCTGCCGTGGATGTCGAAGCACTACGCGCGCAAGGTGCTCGACGAGGTCAAGCCCGACGTCGTGCACATCCAGTCGCACATCGTGATCGGGCGTGGGCTCGCCCGAGAGGCGCGCAAGCGGGGCATCCCGATCATCGCGACCAATCATGTGATGGCCGAGAACATCGTCGACTTCACGACCCTGCCGCCGGTCCTCGACAACCTCGTCGTGCGGCTCGCGTGGAAGGATGCCGAGCGCACGTTCAAGATGACGCGCGCCGTCACGACGCCGACCCGACGCGCCGCGGACTTCCTCGAGTCGACTATCGACATCAAGGGCGTGATCCCGATCAGCTGCGGCATCGAGGCGTCGAACTACCAGGCCGATCTCACGCCGCGCGATGCCAACCGCCTGATCTTCGTCGGCCGTCTCACGACCGAGAAGCAGATCGACGTGATCCTGCACGCGATGGCCAAGCTCGACCCTGCTCTCGACGTGACGTTCGACATCGTCGGCAACGGAGACCAGCGCCGCAACCTGGAGCAGCTCACCGCGAGGCTCGGGCTCGCGGAGCGCGTGACCTTCCACGGCTACACGAGCGACGAGGATCTGCGCGCGCTCCTCACACGTGCGAGCGCTTTCGTGATCGCGTCGATCGCGGAGCTCCAGTCGATCGCGACGATGGAGGCGATGGCCTCGGGTCTGCCGGTCATCGCCGCGAACGCGGTCGCCTTGCCTCACCTCGTGCACGACGGCGAGAATGGCTACCTCTTCGAGCCGGGAAACGTCGACCAGCTGGCCGAACTCATCACGAAGGTGCTCACGCAGACGCCCGAGGAGCGCCTGCGCATGCAGAAGGCCTCGCTCGAGGGCGTCAAGGTGCACGACATGACCCGCACGCTCGAGACCTTCGAGGCGCTGTACCGCGGCGAGCCGCTGCCGGAGTGACGACGTGCACGTCGTGATGTTCGGCGACCAGCACCTCGCGACGATGGGTGGGGCGCAGGTCTCGATGCGGCTTCAGCAGCAGTTCCTCGAGAAGGCCGGGCATACGGTCACCGTGGTGGCGCCCGCGCTTCACGGTCGCGCGCGGCAGCGACTGATCGGCGGCGACGCCTTCGTGGACCTGCCGTCGATTCCCATCACGCCCGACCGCGAGTACGCGTTCACGTGGCCGGGACGCCGCGCCGACCGGTTCGTCGACGCCGCGCTGGCGAAGCGCCCACCCGTCGACATCGTTCACGTGCAGGGCGACTTCTGGGGCGCGTTCATCGGCCACCGGTTCGCCGCCCGCCACGGGCTGCCGGTCGTGCACACGATGCACAACCGCGTCGACGTCGGGATCGAGGCGACGACGCCTTTCCCGAAGCTCGTGCTCGGCGCGCTCAACTGGTGGCAGCAGCGCGCCGCCGCGGGTCCGCTCCGCATGCCGGGCCGGGACGGATGGACGTACCTGCGTCGATTCGCCGAACTGGCGGATGCGGTCACCGCCCCCTCCTCGCACTTCGCGCGGCGCCTCGAAGAGAACGGCGTGCTCCCCGGCGGGAAGCGCGCCGCGAGACGGAGCGTCGACGTCGTGTGGAACGGCATCGACGACGACGTGCTCGACGAAGTGCTCGCGACCGCGGAGGACGAGCGCGAACCCGGCCCGCCGCGCTTCGTGTGGCTCGGGCGCATGAGCCCCGAGAAACGGCTGCTCCCGTTCCTCGAAGCGGTCGCGGAGTCGGGGGTCGTCGCCGATGTGGTCGTCGTCGGGGGAGGCCAGCAGCTGCGCGCGGCGCAGCGGATCGTCGAGGAGCGCAAGCCCGCGGCATCCGTCTCTTTCGTCGGCCGTTTGAGCTACCCCGAGACGCTGCGCACGATCCGACGAGCCGATGCGGTCGTGCAGACCTCGATCGGCTTCGAGACGCAGGGGATGACGATCTTCGAGGCGGCGTCTCTCGGGACGCCGTCGATCGTGAGCGACCCCGATCTGGCGCGCGAGCTCGGTTCGGGACTGTGGCAGGTGGCGGACGACGCGGATGCCGCGGCAGACGTCGCCGCGCTGGCGGAGGCTCTGCGCCGCGCCGCGGCCGACGTCGAGGCAGGAACCGCGCCGGAGCCGGATGCGGCGATCCGCGAGCGGTTCCGCCAGTCGTCGCGCACGGCGGCGATGGTGGACGTCTACGACCGCGTGCGGTCCTGACGCACCGCCGTCGCCGCGCGCGAGCGGATCAGACCAGGCGAGTCCGGTCGAGGGGGACCGGGCGGAAGTCGTCGCTCGAGAGCCGCGCGAATGTCGCGACCAGCCCGGCGACGGCGAGGGCACCGAATGCGATGAGGATGAACATGGCAGAAACGCTACGCTTGCAATCTTTCTGCCACGAGTGGCAGGATGGACACCGTTCGCACGAATCCTGCCACGTCAGCACCGGAGGTACTCATGAAGACGGTCGCCTGCATCGTCACCGAGGGTTTCGCGCCGTTCGAGTTCGGCGTCGCGTGCGAGGCCTTCGGTCTCGACCGGTCTGACGACGGCATCCCGAACTTCGACTTCCGCATCGTGACGCCCGACCCCGGTGCCGTCTCGTCGAAGATGGGCTTCTCGATCAACGTCGAGAACGACCTGTCGTTCGCGTACGAGGCCGACCTCGTGGTGGTGTCGCCGACGCCCCGCCAGTACTGGGACCGCATCGACGAGCGCGTGCTCGACGTCGTGCGCGACGCGGTCGCACGCGACGCGTGGGTGCTGAGCGTCTGCAGCGGCTCGTTCGTGCTCGCCGCCGCCGGCGTGCTCGACGGCCGGCGCGCCACGACGCACTGGATGTACGCCGAGGCGATGGCCGAGATGTACCCGAAGATCGAAGTCGACCCCGACGTGCTGTACGTGCAGGACGGGCACATCATCACGAGCGCCGGCACCGCCGCGGGGCTCGACGCATGTCTCCACCTGCTGCGCCAGGAGCTCGGGGCCGAGATGACGAACCGCATCGCGCGCCGCATGGTCGTGCCGCCGCAGCGCGACGGCGGGCAGGCGCAGTTCATCGTGAAGCCGCTGCCCGAGGTGCAGTCGCTGTCGCTCGCCCCGGTGACCGACTGGATGCTCGAGAACCTGCGCCTCGACCTCACCGTCGACCAGCTCGCCGCGAAGGCGCACATGTCGCCGCGCACGTTCGCCCGGCGGTTCAAGGCGGACTACGGCGCGACTCCCGCCGCGTGGCTCGCGCGCCAGCGCATCATCCACGCGCAGCGCCTGCTCGAGCAGACCGACCTGGGGCTCGACCGCATCGCATACGAGAGCGGCTTCGGCTCGGCGGCGGTGCTCCGCCAGAACTTCTCGCGGGTGCTCGGCATCACTCCGACCGCGTATCGCGCGCGTTTCTGCTGCACGCGTGACGACACGAAGACGGATGCCGGGGCCGAGGCATCCGCCGCGCAGAAGCAGCTCGAGCCCGTCGCCTGACGGCCGTCTCCGGGCTCTTGGGGGCGGCTTACCGACCTTGGGGCGCATTTCTGCCGCCCAAGGTCGGTTTCGCGCCCTGAACCCAGTGGAGACTCCGCGAGCGGCGTTGATCTGAGCGGGGGTGGCTGGTAAACTTGAGCCAGATCGACTCAAGTTTAGAGTCCCACAGATTTCAGGAGCCACATGAACGCCACCCAGATGCCCGGGCAGGAGGAGTCGCAGAGCGCCCTCGAGCAGTTCGGGATCAACCTCACCGACCGCGCCCGACAGGGCAAGCTCGACCCGGTGATCGGCCGCGACGCCGAGATCCGCCGTGTCAGCCAGGTGCTCACCCGGCGCACGAAGAACAACCCCGTGCTGATCGGCGAGCCCGGCGTCGGCAAGACCGCCGTCGTCGAGGGCCTCGCGCAGCGCATCGTCGCGGGCGACGTCGCCGAGAGCCTCAAAGACAAGGAGCTCGTCGCACTCGACATCTCCGCGCTCGTCGCCGGTGCGATGTACCGCGGTCAGTTCGAGGAGCGCCTCAAGAGCGTCCTCAAAGAGATCACCGAGTCCGAGGGGCGCATCATCACGTTCATCGACGAGCTGCACGTGCTCATGGGCGCGGGCGGCGGCGAGGGCTCCGTCGCGGCGTCCAACATGCTCAAGCCGATGCTCGCACGCGGTGAGCTGCGCATGATCGGCGCGACGACGCTCAACGAGTACCGCGAGTTCATCGAGAAGGACGCCGCCCTCGAGCGCCGGTTCCAGCAGGTCTACGTCGGCGAGCCGAGCGTCGAAGACACGATCGCGATCCTGCGCGGACTCAAGGAGCGGTACGAGGCGCACCACAAGGTCGCCATCGCCGACGGCGCGCTCGTCGCAGCGGCGTCGCTGTCGCACCGCTACATCCCGAGCCGCCAGCTGCCCGACAAGGCGATCGACCTCATCGACGAGGCCGCGTCGCGCCTGCGCATGGAGATCGACTCGGCGCCGCTCGAGATCGACGAGCTGCGCCGGTACGTCGACCGCCTGAAGCTCGAGGAGCTCGCCCTCAAGAAGGAGAAGGACGACGCCTCGAAGGAGCGGCTCGCCGCACTGCGCGAGCAGCTCGCCCAAGAGCAGAAGCGTCTCGACGAGCTGCAGGCACGGTGGGAGCGCGAGCGCGCGAACCTCAACCGGGTCGGCGACCTCAAGACGGCGCTCGACGCCGCGCGCATCGAGGCCGAGCGTGCGCAGCGCGAGGGCGACCTCGAGAAGGCGTCGCGACTGCTGTACGCCGAGATCCCGGCGCTGGAGCGCCAGCTCATGGAGGCCGAGCGCGGCGAGGGCGACACCGGTGAGCGAATGGTCAACGACCAGGTGACCGAGGAGGACATCGCCGCGGTCATCTCGGCGTGGACCGGCATCCCGGTCGGCCGGCTCATGCAGGGCGAGACCGAGAAGCTGCTGCACCTCGAGGCCGAGCTGGGCAAGCGTCTGATCGGTCAGAAGGAGGCCGTGAAGGCCGTGTCGGATGCCGTGCGCCGCAGCCGCGCGGGCATCAGCGACCCCAACCGCCCGACGGGTTCGTTCCTGTTCCTCGGTCCGACCGGTGTGGGCAAGACCGAGCTCGCGAAGGCGCTCGCCGAGTTCCTGTTCGACGACGAGCACGCCATGGTGCGCATCGACATGTCGGAGTACGGCGAGAAGCACACCGTCTCGCGGCTCGTCGGCGCCCCTCCGGGCTACATCGGCTACGAGCAGGGCGGTCAGCTGACCGAGGCCGTGCGCCGGCGGCCGTACAGCGTCGTGCTGCTCGACGAGGTCGAGAAGGCCCACCCCGAGGTCTTCGACGTGTTGCTGCAGGTGATGGACGACGGGCGCCTCACCGACGGTCAGGGCCGCACGGTCGACTTCAAGAACGTGATCCTGATCCTCACGTCGAACCTCGGCTCGCCGATCCTCATCGACCCGACGCTCTCGTTCGACGAGAAGCGCGAGCAGGTGCAGGGCCTCGTGCGCCAGGCGTTCAAGCCGGAGTTCGCGAACCGCCTCGACGACATCGTCATCTTCCAGGCGCTCACGCAGGACGACCTCGCCCAGATCGTGGAGCTCGCGGTCGACAACCTGCAGCGTCGCCTGAAGGACCGTCGCCTGACACTCGCGGTGACGCCGGATGCGCGGGCCTGGCTCGCCGAGCGCGGCTACGACCCCGTGTTCGGCGCCCGTCCGCTCCGCCGCCTCATCCAGTCCGAGATCCAGGACCGCCTCGCGATGGCGCTCCTGTCGGGTGGCGTGCGCGACGGCGACGTCGTGCGGGTGGACGTCGCGGCCGACGGCTCGCAGCTCGTGCTCACGAGCGAGGGGCCGGCGACCGCATCCGAGCCGCCCGTCAGCGACGACGACGAGGTGATCGAGGCGGAGCTGCTCGAGGACTGATCCTCTGCCCCGGGTCGCTGAACGACCGGGGTGAGGGGATCCCGCCGAACGAGGGCGGAATCCTGTCGATCTCCCTCGTTTCGAGGGATCCCCTCGTCTCTAATCCTGACGCGCGGCCGCCGGGTCGTCATAATCGGGGCATGGCCGAGGATCTCCACCGTCCCGCCCCCATCCACGTGCCCGACGCCGACCTGGCGGATCTGCGCGAGCGTCTGCACCGCACGCGGTGGCCCGATCCGCTGCCGGCGGAGCCGTGGGAGGCGGGCGTCGACCTCGCGGTGCTGCGCGAGCTGTGCCGCGTGTGGGCCGACGACTACGACTGGCGGCAGCACGAGGGGCGGCTCAACGCGCTGGATCCGGTGCTGATCCCCGTCGACGGGGTCGAGTTGCATGTGTTCCGCGCCTGGTCGGGACGCGAGGGCGCCATCCCGCTGCTGCTCACGCACGGGTGGCCGGGGTCGGTGGCCGAGTTCCGGTACGTCATCGAGCCGCTCGTCGACCCGGTTCCGGGGCGCCCTGCCTTCGACCTCGTCATGCCGACACTCCCTGGGTTCGGGTTCGGCGGCAAGCCGGCCGAGCCGGGGTGGGGGCCAACGCGCATCGCGAACGCGCTCCACACGCTCATGACCGAAGAGCTCGGCTACGAGCGGTACGGCGTGGCCGGAGGCGACTGGGGTGCGATCGTGGGCTCGCGCCTCGCGCAGCTGCACGCGGCATCCGTCATCGGGTTCCACACGCACCTTCCCCTGCTGAGCAACCACCGCCAGTCGTGGTGGGAGGACGACCCGACCGAGCGCGAACGCGCCGCCCTCGACCGCTGGAACGCGATGGATGCGACGGGTCGCGCGTACGCGATGATCCAGTCGACGAAGCCCCAATCCCTCACGGTCGGCCAGACCGACTCGCCCGCAGGGCTCGCCGCGTGGGTACTCGAGAAGTTCGAGGCGTGGAGCGACGGTGGGCTGGGCGTGTTCCACGCCGACGACCTGCTCACGAACCTCATGTTCTACTGGGCGCCGCGCTCGGCAGCGTCGTCGGCGATGATCTACTTCGAGTCGCGCCTCGACCCCGAAGGTCGCGTGCACCCGATGCCCGACGTTCCGACGGGCGTCGCGGCGTTCCCGGGCGAGATCAACCCCGTCTCGCGTCGGTGGGTCGAGCCGCACCACCGGCTCGTGCACTACTCCGAGCCGCCGCGCGGCGGGCATTTCGCGGCGCTCGAGCAGCCCGACCTCTACGCGGCCGATGTCGCGGAGTTCTTCGGGTCGCTGCCGCGGTGATCCGCTCGTGCGCGTGCCGTCACGCGAGCACGTGCGCGAGCTTGTCGGGGTTGCGCACCAGGTAGATCGCCGTGATGAGCCCGTCGTCGACCACGAGGGTCACCGTGCCGTCGAGCCCGTCGGGGCGCGCCATGAGGATCGCGGCCTCGCCGTTGACGTCCCCGAGCCTCAGGCTCACCGGCGCGTCGGGGCGCTCCATCACGCCGCGCGCGAAGCGCAGCACCTTCTCGACGCCGTGGATCGGCCTGAGGGCCGCGCGCCGCTTGCCGCCGCCGTCGGTCACGAGCACGACGTCCGGCGACAGCAGCCGCACGACGTCTTCGATCGACCCGCCGGCGGCCGCGGCGAGGAACCGCTCGGTCACCTCGCGATGGGTCGAGCGATCCACCGGATGCCGCGGCGCCCGCTCCCGCACATGCTCACGTGCCCGGTGCGCGAGTTGCCGAGCGGCTTCGGGCGTGCGACCGAGCGCGGTCGCGACCTCGTCGAAGGGGAGGCCGAACACCTCGCGGAGCACGAACGCTGCCCGCTCGGGCGGTGACAGGGACTCGAGCACGACGAGCATGGCGAGCGAGACCGACTCCGCGAGATCCGCCGCATCCGCCGGGTCGCCGGTCGCGCGCGAGCCGAGCACCGTCACGTCGCCGACGGGCTCCGGGAGCCACGGTCCGACGTAGTCCTCGCGCAGCCGCGCTTGGTGACGTGCCGCGTTCAGCGCCTGCCGACTGGCGGCGCGCAGCAGGTACGCGCGGGGGTTGCGCACGGTCGCGAGGTCGACCTCCGCCCAGCGCAGCCACGTCTCCTGCACGGCGTCCTCCGCGGCGGCGAGGCTCCCGAGGATCCGGTAGGCCGCGCCGGTCATCGCCCGGCGATGCTCTGCGAACAGGCGGGCGTGCTCGTCGTCAGCCACGGGCGGCTCCGACGGCATCCGTGGCCATGGCGGCGGGGAGTTCGCACTGATCCTTGAAGCCCTGGCTCGTGAGCCCCATCGCGGCGTTCGTGCGCGAACGCTGGTTCTCGAGCGAGATGAGGGCGGTCAGCTCGACGACCTGGGCGTCGGTGAGCTCCGCGCGAAGGCGCTCCACGAGCTCGTCGGTGACGGTCGGAGGCGTCGCGGTCATGGCGTCAGCGTATTCCAGCACGGCTCGCTCGAGTGGGGTGAAGACGGTGCTCGTCTCCCAGTCGGGCACAGCGCGGAGCTTCGCGGGGTCGACGCCGCGGTGGTGGTACTCCCAGTACCCGAAGTCCATGCACCACGTGCATCCGATCACGGCGGCCGTCCGCATGACGGCGAGCGCCTGCAGCGTCGGATCGGCTTTGCGCCAGCGGCCCGCACCGAGCTCGGTGGCATACATCGTGTACAGGACGCCCGGGTGGTGCGCGGCGACGAGGCCGGGGTCGATCACCGTGCCGAAACGCCGGCGGCTCATCGCGCGGAGTGCGCGAGCGTGCAGGCTGCGGCCGTGGTCGAGCGGGATGCGGGCCATGATTCCTCCTCAGATGCGGTCTCACCGGGAAGACACCCGCCGCATCGCGATTCGTGACAAGGGCGACGGGTCGAGCGCTGTGAGAGCATCGAGCGTGCGCACCGTCCGGGCTCTGTGGGGATCGTCGCATCCGGGGCCGACGCTCGTCGTGACCGCGCTGTCGGTCGCTCTCGGCATCGCGGTCGGCCTCGCGCCGTGGCGCCTCGTCCTGCTCGTGCTCGCGGTGTTCGCGGGGCAGCTCGCGGTCGGCATCTCGAACGACGCGCTCGACCTCGCGCGCGACCGCGCCGTGGGGCGCACCGACAAGCCCCTCGCACGCGGGGAGGCGACGGCGACGGCGGCGTGGGTGGCGGCATCCGGCCTGCTCATCGTCTCGCTCGCCCTGTCGGCAGCGTTGGGGTGGCGGATGCTGGCCGCCCACGCCCTCGCGCTCGGATCGGCCGGGGCGTACAACGCCGGGCTGAAGTCGACGCCCTTCTCGATCGTGCCGTTCATCGTGAGCTTCGGACTCTTCCCGTCGTTCGCCCCGCTGTCGGCGCCCGACCCGGCCTTCGCCGCGGGGTGGGCGTGGATCGCGGGGGCCGCCCTCGGCGTCGCCGTGCACCTCACCAACGTGCTGCCCGACCTCGAGGACGATCGGGTGACCGGGGTGCGCGGACTCCCGCATCGCCTCGGCGCCCGCGCGTCGGCGGTCATCGCGGGGCTCGCGGTCGTGGGCGGCGCGCTCGCGGTGCTGCTCGGGCCGGTCGGCGCAGACCTCGGTGCCGTGTCGGTGCTCTCGTGGGTGTTCTTCGCGGTCGTGGCGCTGTGCGCGGTCGCGACGGTCGTGTGGGCGCTTGCGGGGCATCCGGGTCGAGGGCTGTTCCGGCTCGTCATGGGCTCATCGCTGCTGCTCACGGTGCAGCTCGTCGCGGCGGGCGGGGCCCTCGCGGGGTAGCTCCTGGCGCCGAGTGCACGACTTGCCGTCGAGTGCACGGCTTCTCCGCGTCGCGGGGTCGTGCATTCGACGGCAACCCGTGCGCTCGGCGGGGAAGCGGGGACGGAGCAGCAGCGGGGCGGGCTACGCCGAGCGGTCGAAGCCCATCGCGTAGGCGTGCGCGAACAGGCGGGCCGGGCCCCGGGAGAGCATCGCGCGGAGCGCGAGCGTGCGCGCGCGATCGAGAGCGGCGGGGAGCGGTCGCCCGAGGGAGGTGTTCATCGTCGCGAGCGCGGCCGCGGTGCGGGCGGATGCCACGCGCTCGCGCTCCCACCGGCGAAGCTCCGCGTCGGGGGCCTCGCCCGAGCGCACCCACGTCTCGAGGAGCGGCGCGAGGGTCGCGGCGTCGAGCAGTCCGAGGTTGAGACCCTGTCCGCCGATCGGGCTCACTTCGTGGGCGGCGTCGCCGATCACGAGGATGCGCCCGTTGCGCACGCGCGGCGCGATCGCCCGTCGCACCCCGAACGCGGTCGCGTGCTCGACGCGCTCCGCAGCCGCACCTTCGCCTCGCGCGATCATCGCCGTGCGAAGCCGCGCGAGCTGCGCGCCGGGGTCGTCCGGGGCATCGGGGTGGTCCCACGCCACGAAGCGGCGGGCGCCGTCGGGCAGCGGGAACGACTCGAGCACCCCGCGGCCGTCGAGGTGCACGGCGGCGACTCCGTCGTCGGGGTGGGGGCCGGTCGCGGCATCCGTCATGAGGTATCGATCGCGGTACTCGCGGGTCGGCACCGCACCCGGGCGAAACGCGAGATCGCGGCCCGACGAGCCCGTCGCGACGACGACGATCCGTGCGGTGAGCTCGATCGGGCGCCCGCCGACGGCCGCACGCACGCGCACGCCGCCGTCACGCGGTACGAGCGAGAAGACGCGGGCGCTGCGCAGCGGCTCGGGCGCGCCGTCCGCGAGCACCTCCTCGGTCTTCGCCTGCGGCAGCGTCGCGACGAAGGGGAACCGGCGCGAGAGCTCGTCGAAGCGCACGACGCCGAGCACGCGACCGTTCGAGCGCGCCTCGCCGCGAGTGACGCGCACCGCGTGCGCGAGCAGCCGCTCCGTGACGCCCGACGGCTCGAGCGCCGCGAGCACGGGCGAGTGCACGCCGATCGCGCGCGAACCCGCGCCCGCCGTCGGACGCCGTTCGTAGACCTCGACGTCGACGCCGCGCCGCGCGAGATCGCTCGCGAGCAGCATGCCCACGGGCCCCGCGCCGACGACGAGCACGTCAGCCATCGCGGGCGCTCCCGTCGGCGACCGCGAGCAGCCGGAACGCGACCGGCGCCTCGATGCGCCACGTCGCGGGCTCCGCGCGGTCGAGTGCGTTCCGCAGCTCGTCGCGAGTGAAGCTGCGGCGGATCGAGCGGAGCCCGTCGATGCGCAGGAAGGTGCCTGGCGCGAACGGCGTGATGCCGATCGCGTAGAGCGCATACGCGCGGCGGCTCCGCGCGATGTCGGAGTGGAGGACGATTCCCCGCGAGAGTGCGCGCGTCCGCGCGAGGAAGGCCGTGGCATCCGCCCCGATGTGATGCAGCACGTGGTTCGAGATCACGGCGTCGAACACCTCACCGCGATCGAGCAGGGCGTCGGCGTCGGCGCACTCGAACGAGACGTTCGCCGGTGCGTCTCGGGCCACCGCGACCTCGTGCCCGCGCTGGTCGGGTTCGACGCCGACCCAGTCCACGGCGAGTCCGTCGCGCTCCGCGAGCCGGGCGAGGCGCACGAGCAGGTCTCCGCCGCCCGAGCCCAGGTCGAGCACACGCGCCGGACGCGCGAGCGCCGCAAGGCGCGGCGCGAGCCGGGTGCGGTACACGACGCCCCACCCCGACACGAGACGGTTGATGGTCTCGAAGCGCCGCAGCGTCGCTCGGAGTCGCTCCGGGTCGCACGCGGGGTCGTCCATGAGCTCCTCGAGCTCGACCGCGCGCACGGCGAGCGTCATGCCGACACTCCCGGCGCGGCCACCGCCGCGAAGTCCTCGACGTCGAGGTCGACGTCGGCCGTTCGCGGCATTCGCCTCGTCATGATCGCCGACTCGACGGTGAGCCCCGGACCGAACGCGAGCCCCGCAACGGTCGCTCCGTCGCCCACCGCCTCGTTGTCGCGCAGCAGCTCGCGCAGGATGAACAGGACGGTCGCACTCGACATGTTCCCGTAGTCGCGCAGCACGGCGCGCGACGCCGCAAGGGACGAGGGGTCGAGCTCGAGCCCCGCCTCGACGCGATCCAGCACGCTGCGTCCGCCCGGATGCACCGCCCACGCGTCGGGCGCAGGACTGCCCGCGAGGAACCGGTCGACCGCGCCCCGGATCTCGCGTCCGATGATGCGCGGCACCTCAGCCGACAGCACCATCTCGAAGCCGTGGTCGCCGATCCGCCACACCATGTCGGCTTCACCCTCGGACGTCAGCGCCGTCGCGAACTCCTCGAGTACGAGTCCGCCGCCGTCTCCGATGTCGTCCACCGCGGTCACGACCGCCGCGGCGGCTCCGTCGGCGAAGACGGATGCCGCGACGATCTGCTGCGGGTCGGTGGACGTCGTGAGGTGCAGCGAGCACAGCTCGGCGCACACGACGAGCACGACGGCGTCCGGCTGCGCCGTGCAGATGCGCGCCGCGAGGCGAAGCGCCGGCAGCGCCGCCGCGCATCCGATGAACCCGAGGTGATAGCGCTCGACGGTCGGCGGGAGCCCCAGGTCGCGCACGAGGCGGTAGTCGGGGCCGGGGGCGAAGAATCCGGTGCACGACACCGTGACGACATGGGTGACCGCGGATGCGTCGGCCGAGGCATCCGTCATCGCCGCCTTCGCCGCTTCGGCGTACAGCGGCGGCGCGAGCTCGACGTACGCGGCGTTGCGCGCGCCGGTGGTCGGCATCCGCAGCACACCGTCCGGTCCGAGGAATCGCGGCCCGGACCCGCCGGGGACGCCCCCGCCCAGCTCGGCGATCACCGTGTGACGCGTCTCGATCGCGGCCGCGTCGAACGCCGCGCGGATGCGCCGCTGCGCGAGGCGGTCGGCGCCGGGCTGCGCCGCGAAGAGCTCGCGCACCTGTTCCTGCGTCACGCGCGTCGCGGGGACGGCCGTTCCGACCGAGACGATGCGAGGGGCCATGCGCCTACACAACCATTTCACGCGGGTTCGTGGGGGGTGGCTTGCGAGATTCGCACGCGGAGCGTCGGAGCCGTCGCGCATCCGTGCCCCCGGGTCAGCGCCGGTGGCGCTCAGCGAGGAACGACTCGATGCGCGCCTCGAAGTCCCGTCGCACCGCGGGGTCGCCCCACCAGATGAGGTGGCCGAACTGGTCGACCGCGATGAGCTCCGAGCGCGGCAGCTTCTCCTCGGCGTTCACCGAGTTCGCGAACCCGATGTCGCCGTCGTTGCGGCTGCCCACGATGAGCGCGGGTGCCCTGACGCGCGAGAACGGCAGCTCGCCGAGCTCCTGCTGGACGCGCACGTCGTTCATCACCCCGTCGAACCGCGGGAGCGCCGGCACCATCGCGTCGCTCATCGCGAGCACCTCTCGCTTCTGTGCGGGGTCGCGCAGCACCTCGTCGATGAGCTTCTTGCCGGTCTCGGGGTCGTAGGTCGTCGCGGTCTTCACCCATTCGCGCATGCTGAGCGCGGGCATCAGATGCATCGTGCGGTTGATGACGAAGTAGGCGACGTTCTGGAACCGCCGCGTCATCACAAGGCGCGCGAGCGGACTGCTGAGCTGGTCTTCCGAGAGCTCGGTGCGCTGCGAGACCGCCGACAGCAGGACGAGAGCAGTCGTGCGCTCCGGATGCCGCGCCGCGAACTGGACCGCCGCGGGCCCGCCCGCCGACACACCCACGACCGCGACGCGATCGATGCGCAGCACATCCAGCAGGGCCGCCGCCACGTCGGCCTGCTGTTCGGGCGAGCCGCCGTTCTTGATCGGGGTGCCCAGGTACCCGGGGCGGTCGGGGGTCAGCACGCGGTAGCCGGCCCGCACGAGGTGCTCGAGGAAGAACCATCCGTTGTGCCCGACGCTTCCGCCGTGGAAGTGGAGCACGACCGGCCCATCGCCGCGCTGGCCGTACTCGACGCGACCGAGCGGGGTCGAGACGATCCAACTGTCGCGCGACGCGCGCTCGGTCGCGGCCTTCAGCCAACGCCGGTACCACGCCCACAGAAGAAGCCAGAGCAACCCGATCGCCGCGACGGTGCCGGCGACCCACCAGAACCAGGTCACAAGCCCAAGGTACGGTCGCGGATCCGAGCCAGGCAAACGGCACGGGCGAACGGATGCCCCGCTCCGCCGCACAGGAAAGGCGGGGCAGGGCATCCGTCGGCTAGCGCTTGGCCTCGTCGCCCTCCGTGTGCTCGGCGTGCCCGTCGGGGAGGTCGCGCATCGTCCAGAAGGGTCCGATCACGACGAACAGGCCGGCGAGCAGCTCGCCGACGGCCGCGATCCAGATCGTCGGGACCGTACCCAGCCACGTGCCGAGACCGCCCGCGATGAGCGCCGCGATCGGCATGACTCCCCACACGACGAACCGCACCGACGCGTTCATGCGGCCGAGCAGACGCGGCGGCGTGATGCGCTGGCGGAACGTCACCTGGGTGATGTTGTAGAGCAGGACCGTGAAGCTCATCAGGAACATCTGGACGACCAGCAGCGGGAACGCGATCGCGGGGAACAGCGACACCATCGGCAGCAGGAACGGCGCGATCGAGAAGACGATGCCGCTGACGGGGATCGCGCGCGCCTCGCCGATGCGCGCGACGATGCGCGGCGTGGCGATCGCGCCGAGGAGCCCGCCCACCGCCGACAGGGAGAACACGATGCCCAGCGCCTGCGGCGTGAGCCCCAGCTCGCGCAGCACGAAGATCGGGTACAGCGTCATCGCGATCGTGCCGAAGAAGTTCGCCGTCCCCGTCGTCAGCACGATGCGGCGCAGCAGCGGGTTGCCGAAGACCCAGCCCAGTCCCTCGCCGATCTCCTTGAGCAGGGGCCCGTGGTCTTCGGGCTTGCGCAGACGCTCGTGGTCGCGCGTGAACAGGAGGGCGAAGAACGACGCGATGTAGGTGCCGACCGTGAAGAGGATCGCGAGGGGCGCCGCGAGCACGCCCACGAGCCATCCGCCCGCGGCCGGCCCGGCGAGCCCGGCGAGCTGCTCGGTCGACTGGAGCTTGCCGTTCGCTTCGGCGATCTGGTCGGACCGCACGAGCGACGGCACGATGCTCTGGTTCGACACGTCGAAGAACACGGTCGCGATGCCCATCACGAGCATCACGACGTAGAGGTGCCACATCTCGAGCATGCCGAGCACCGCGAGCAGGGGGATCATCGCGAGGGCGACCGCGCGCACGAGGTCGGCCATGATCATGACGTGCCGCTTGCGCATCCGGTCGATCCACGCGCCGGCCGGAAGGCCGACGACGAGGAACGCGGCGACTTGGGCGGCGCCCAATACGCCGACCTGCCATTCGGTCGCGTTCAGCAGCAGCACCGCGAGCACCGGGATCGCGAGCTCGGTGATCTGCGCACCGAACTGGCTGAGCGCCTGACCCGTCCACATCGTCAGGAAGTTGCCGTCGCGCCACAGAGAGGGCTTGCGTGCGGCCGGTGCGCTGGGCTGCGCGGCTTCTCGATCGGCGAGCACCGCCTCGTCGGCACCGGCACGAGACGTGGGCACGGATGCCTCGGCCCGCGCTTCGGCGAGCACGCCCTCGTCGAGTGCGATGCTCTCGGCGTCTGCGGCTCCGTCGGCGCGAGCGGCGCGCTGGGGATCGGCCGGTTGAGACATGTCAATCAGTCTGCGCGTCTGATTGAGAAAAGTCAATCACCACTCTAGGCTGGCCCTGTGGTGCGATATCGCGAGGAGCGGGTGGAGCTGCATCCGGGGGATGCCGAAGCCGAAGCGCGCATGCGCGCACTCAGTTCGCCGCTGCGGCTGCGGGTGCTGCGTCTGTGCGCGTTCGAGTCGCGTACCAACAAGGAGCTGGCCGAGCTGCTCGGCGTGAATCCGGGCACGATGCTCCACCATGTGCGCACGCTCGTGCAGACGGGCTACCTCGCGCCCGAACCCGAGCGCACAGGGGCGCAGGGTGCGCGCGAGGTTCCCTATCGCGCGACCGGCCTGTCGTGGCGCACGTCGATGCCCGAAGGGTCGAACACCCTCGTCGAGGTCTTCCTGCAGCAGATCGAGGGGCTGCAGCCCGACGATCTCGACATCACGTGGCTGGGGCTCAAGCTCAACGAAGAGCACAAGGCCGAGCTCGAGCAGCGGCTGTACGACCTCGTGCAGGAGTTCAAGGAGCGCGGCCCCGATCCCGACGGCCGGCCGTACTCGCTCTTCACGGCGCTGCACCCCGACCTCAACCCGCCGTCCGGAAGGTCGTAGGAAGAGCACCCTCGACAACGGCGGCCGAACGGAGGATCGTTTCCGACGGGGGAGGCCAAACCCGACGGAGGCCACCATGTTCACTCCCGACAAGCCGTTCTCGAGCTTCGCCGTTCCCGACGTCGACGCCGCGGTCAGGTTCTACCGCGACACGCTCGGGATGACCGTCAGCGTCTACGAGGAGATGGGCGGCGGCTTCACGATCGCGCTGCCGCAGGGCGGCCACATCTTCGTCTACCCGAAGGAGGACCACGAGCCGGCCGTGTTCACGATCCTCAACTTCGACGTCGACGACGTCGAGGCGGCGGTCGACGACCTGAACTGGCGCGGCGTCGTGACGAAGATCTACACCGACCCCGACTACGGCACCGATGAGAAGGGCATCTCGCGCGGGTTCGAGGGCGGCCCCGACATCGCATGGTTCCGCGACCCGGCGGGCAACGTCATCGCAGTCGGGCGCATGTCTCCTGACATGACGGGCGAATGAGACGGATGCCTCGCCCCGAGTCACGCGGGGCGAGGCATCCGGGTCGGCCGAGTCGGATCAGCCGTTGAGCGCCTCGGTCAGCTTGACGCGCGCACCCATCCGCAGCAGCGAGTTCTGGTAGATGCGGGCGCCCACGAGGATCGCCGCGACGCACGTGGCGACGAGGATCACGAGCGACACGAGCGGCTCCCACCACTGCGCCTCGCCGAGGAACAGCCGCATGGGCATGCCGACCGGCGCCGAGAACGGCACGTACGACATGACGCCGAGCACGACCGGGTTGTCGTTGAAGAAGATCACCAGGAAGTACGGCGCCATGATGAGCATCGTGAGCGGCGTCGTGGTCGAGCCGATGTCCTCCTGGCGCGACACCATCGAGGCTGCGGCCGCGAACAGCGACGCGAGCAGGATGAAGCCGAACAGGAAGAACACCGCGAACCACGCGATCGGCACGCCGAGACCCTGGAGGAGCTCGGTCTGGCCGGTGATCGTGAGCCCGATGATCGCGATCGCCGCGAGGATGAGGATCTGCGCCATCGCGAGGATCGTGTTGCCGATGACCTTGCCGGCCAGGAGCACGCGCACCGGGATGGCCGAGATGAGCAGCTCCACGACGCGCGTCTGCTTCTCCTCGACGACGCTCTGCGCGATCGTGCCGCCGAACAGGGACGCGGCCAGCAGGAACACGATGCCGAAGCCGATCGCGGCGATGTAGCCGAGCGCATCGTTGACCGCGTCGGGATCGAGCAGCTCGACGGGCGGTACCTGTGCGAGCGTCAGGAGCAGCTGCGTCGGGGGAGACGAGTCCGCGATGACGGTGAAGCCGAGCGGCGACGACGGGTCCGCGACGATCGCCGCGTCGACGTCACCCGCCTCGACGAGCGACTCGGCGGCCGAGCGGTCCGCGACCTCGGTCACGTCGAGACCCTCCGCGTCGGCGACGTACCGAGTCGCATCCGTCGTCACCGCCACCGGCGTGCCCGACGACGACGCGGCCTGGAAACCGCCCCAGATCACGAGCGCGAGCGCCCCGATGAACAGGATCGCCGTCGAGATGACGAACGCCTTGCTGCGCAGCTTCGAGCCGATCTCTCGCTCGGCGACGAGCCAGACGCCCTGCGCGGCGCTCAGACCGTTCGTGGGTGTGGGAGTGATCGTGCTCACTGGATGACCTCCTTGAAGATCTGGGCGAGGGTCGGATGCCGCGGCGCGAAGCTCGCGACATCACCCTGCGCGACCGCCCGGCGCAGCACGCGCTGGGCCGTCTCGTCGCTGTCGGCGTCGAACACCGCGTAGCCGCCGTCGAACTCGAGCACCTCGACGCCCGGCTCGTCGCGCAGCCAGCCCGCGTCGCCCGCCGAGACGAGCTCGAACCGGCGGCTCGAGTGCTCGTCGCGCAGACGATCGCGGGCGCCCGCGGCGCGGATGGTGCCGTTGGCGATGATGACGAGGTCGTCGCACAGGCGCTCGACCACGTCGAGCTGGTGCGACGAGAAGAGGACCGCCGCGCCCTGCGCCGCGCGCTGCTGCAGCACTCCCGCGACGACGTCGACCGCGAGCGGGTCGAGCCCCGAGAACGGCTCGTCGAGGATGAGCACCGACGGGTCGTGCACGAGAGCCGCGGCGATCTGGGCGCGCTGCTGGTTTCCGAGCGAGAGCGTCTCGACGTTGTCGTTCAGGCGCTCGCCGAGTCCGAGCTGCCCGAGCAGATCGGTGGCGCGGGCCGTGGCATCCGCCTTGCTGAATCCATGCAGGCGCGCGAGGTACACGATGTGCTCGAGCACCTTCATCTTCGGATAGAGCCCACGCTCCTCGGGCATGTACCCGAAGTAGCGGCGGTGGGAGGCGGTGACCTCGGCGCCGTCGAGCGTCACCGTGCCGGCGTCCTTCGCGAGCACCCCGAGCACGATCCGCATCGTGGTGGTCTTGCCGGCGCCGTTTCCGCCGACGAAGCCGGTCAGCCGGCCAGGGCGCACGTCGAACGAGACGTCGTCGAGCACCCGCCGTCCGCCGTAGCTCTTGGTTATGCCTCGAAGTTCGAGCATCCGCGTCTTCCTTTCGCGTGCATCTGTGTCGCCTTCGACGCTACGGATGACGCCGCCCGCGAACCTCCCCCGCAGGGCGGATCTTGCGGCCTCCGCCCTCCGGATGAGCGGTCTCCGCCATCCCGTGGGACACGGGCCGTGGTTCATGCGGGGAATACATAAGCTCGGAATACGTTCACGCGAATGGAAATCCACGGCGGATCCCCGTCGGGGGTCGCCCTGAGCTGAAAGAGGAACCATGACCGACCGGACCATCGGCTACATCGTCGGGAGCATCTCGTCCACCTCGATCAACCGTCGCCTCGCGAAGGCCCTGGAGCGCCTGGCCCCCGAGGGGACGACGCTCGTCGAGATCCCGATCAAGGACCTTCCGTTCTACTCTCCCGACTACGACGCCGACTTTCCGCAGGTCGCCCGCGACTTCAAGCGGGCCCTCGCCGACGTCGACGGAGTCATCATCGTGACTCCCGAGTACAGCCGCTCGATCCCCGGCGTACTCAAGAACGCGCTCGACTGGGCCGCCCGCCCGTGGGGCCAGGGCTCGTTCAACGGCAAGCCGACCGCCGTCATCGGCACCTCTGGCGGCGGCATCGCCACCGCAGCGGCGCAGCAGCACCTCAAGGCCATCCTCAGCCACCTCAACGCTCCCACGCTCGGTCAGCCGGAGGGCTACGTTCAGACGACCCCCGGCCTGTTCACCGAGGACGGCGAGGTCACCAACGAGCAGACCGTCGAGTTCCTCACCGCGTACCTCGAGGCGTTCCTCGCCCTCGTCGACCGCTACGCACCCGCGCGCGAGTCCGCGGTCGCTGCGTAAGCACGCAAGCCTCCCGGATGCCCCCGCCCGGCGCCCTTCGCGGCGCGTGGGTCGGGGCATCCGTCGTGTCGTCGAGCCAAACCCTTCGTGCCCCACGTCGGGCTACCCGGGCCGGGTCAGGCGAGGCCGTGTCGGTGGGCGTAGACCACCGCAGCGACGCGGTCGCGCACGCCGAGCTTCTGCAGCACGTTCGAGACGTGCGTCTTCACGGTGGCCTCGCCGATGTGCAGGCGCGCCGCGATCTCGGCGTTGCTGAGGGCCGCGGCCACGAGCCGCAGGACTTCGCGCTCGCGCTCGGTGAGCTCGATCTGGATCGGGGCGCCCGCGGCCGGCGTGCGCAACTCCGGAGCTTCCGGCCGCGCGGGTGCGACAGGCGGACTTCCGGCGCCGTCGGGCGAGGATTCTCCGGAGTTCCGCACCCCCGTCGCCGCGAAACGCTCGATCACACGGCGCGTGACCTCGGGCGCGAGCAGCGCGTCGCCCGCCGCCGCGACGCGCACGGCCGACACGAGCTCCTCGGGACCGGCGTTCTTCAGCAGGAATCCGGATGCGCCGGCCGACAGCGCCGAGAACAGGTAGTCATCGCGGTCGAACGTCGTCACGATGACCACCGCCGCGTCGACCGAAGGGTCGGCGACGATGCGGCGCGTCGCCTCGATGCCGTCCATGTCGGGCATCTGCACGTCCATGCACACGACGTCGGGGTGAGAAGCGGATGCCGCGGCCACCGCCTCCGCGCCGGTCGCAGCCTCGCCGACGACCGTGATGCCGTCCTGGGCCTCGAGGATCATGCGGAACCCCGCTCGCATCACCGCGTGGTCGTCGACGAGGAGCACGCGGATCGGAGAGCCCGTCACGCCGAGACCCCCGCGGTCTCCGCCGGTGCCGACTGCTCGACGGGCACGCGCAAACGGACGAGGTAACCGCCCCGCGAGCGCGGGCCCACCTCGATCGTGCCGCCCGAGACGGCGGCGCGCTCGCGCATGCCGACGATGCCCAGGCCGGCCCGCACGGGCGCGCTCGAGCGACCCGTGTTGGCGACCTCGAGCTCGACAGCGTCGGGCTCGTAGCGCAGGCGGACGTCGGCCGTGGCATCCGGTCCGCCGTGTCGGCGTGCGTTCGTGAGGGCCTCCTGCGCGACGCGGTACATGTTCACCTGCACGACGGGGGGCACCTCGATGGGATCGCCGACCACGGTGTACGTGGTGGGGAGCCTGTTCTCGCGCGCGTGCTCGACGAGCTGCTCGATGTCGGCGAGGCGCACGGTCGAGGCATCCGGAGTCTCGCCCGCCGGCGTGCGCAGGGTCTCGAGCAGCTGGTGCAGTTCGTCGAGGGCCGAGCGGGCGGATGCCTCGACCCCGAGCAGTGCTTCGCGCGTGGCATCCGGATCGCGCTCCAGCACCGCCCGCGCCGCACCCGCCTGCACGCCCATCGCCGACACGTGGTGGGCGACGACGTCGTGCAGCTCCCGCGCGATGCGCACGCGGTCGAGCGCGACCGCCTGCGCCGCCGTGACCTCGCGCTCGTGCTCGAGCTCGGCGGTGCGATGCTGGAGCGCCGCGCGCTGGAGGGCCGCCGCGTAGGCGCGGTCGCCCATGTAGTACGCGCCGCCGAAGAACGCGACATTCACGAGCAGCTGCATGAGCATGAATGCCACGAACGGCGAGAAGGCGCCCGAGCGGGAGAAGCCGACCTCGTCGGCCGGCGCGGTCGCGGCCTGGAACATGGTCACCAGCAGCCACGCGAACATGCCCACGATGATCACGACGCGGACGATCGTCGCGCGGCGACGGTCGTCGACCCACGCGCCGACCGTGTACATCGCGATGAACAGGGCGATGTTGCCGACGTAGAGCTCGGGCAGGCGGAACGAGCCGGCGACGAAGAACGCGAGCGCGACGAGGATCGCGGCGATCTCGGGGTACCGGCGGCGCACCGCGAGCGGGGCTGTGAGGGCGGCGGCGTACACGAGCCCCCACTCCATTCCCGGGGTGTCCTCGCCGAAGACGCCGGCGGCGGCGCCGAGCGCCGTGCTGAGCACCGCGGCGACGAAGAGCCCGGCGGCGAGCCAGATGTCGCTCCGGTGCTCGCGCGCGGTCGCGGGAATGCGGCGCGTGGGCGCCGCGGTCGAGTCGGACATGCCTCCACGGTACGGGGGAGGCGCGGTCCGGACATCCGTCGCGCGGGGGAGACGCGCCCAGCCTCACCGCTTCTCGCGCCGTCGCGGTGAAACCTTCGGGCTGGATCGGCCGGTGTGCGTGATGTGTCGAGTGAATCCGCCGTTTGAGCCCGGCGCTTTCACGCGCGACGTCGCGCACAGCCGCAGACAGCGAAACTTGCTATTGACAAGCATGCTTGCTTTTTGCAAGTATCCCCCCAGGGCGGCGGCTGCCGCATCCGAATCGACAAGGAGCAGGCAATGACGCACATCTTCGTCAACGTCCCCACCGACGACGTCGAGCGCGCGAAGGCGTTCTACACGTCGCTCGGCGCGACGATCAATCCGCTGTTCACCGACGAGAACGCGGCGTGCATCGTGTGGGACGACAACGTCTTCATGATGGTGCTGCACCGCGACTACTTCGCGACGTTCACCGACAAGCCGATCGCCGACCCCAAGACGACCGCCCAGGTGCAGATCGGACTCAGCCGGGAGTCGCGCGAGGCGGTCGACCGCGCACTCGAAGCGGGGCTCGCGAACGGCGGCTCCGAACCGCGACCGGCGCAGGACTACGTCTTCATGTACAGCCGCGACCTCGACGACCCCGACGGCAACAGCCTCGCCTTCATCTACATGGAGCCGCAGGCGGCCGAGCAGGGGCCGGAGGCGTTCCTCGCGCAGCAGGGACAGAACGCGTAAGTGGCCTCCCGCAGCTACGGGCAGTACTGCGGGGTCACGAAGGCCGTCGAGCTGATCGGCGAGCGCTGGGCCCTGCTCATCGTGCGCGATCTGCTCGTCGGGCCCCGCCGGTACACCGACCTCAAGCAGGGGCTGCCCAAGATCCCCACGAACATCCTCTCCACGCGACTCAAGGAGCTGCAGGAGGGCGGTGTCGTGCGCCGCGTGCCGCTCGTGAACTGCGGGCTCGTGTACGAGCTGACGCCGTATGGGCGCGAGCTCGAGCCGGTCGTGCTGGCGCTCGGCCGGTGGGGGTTCCAGCAGATGGGCGAGCCCGAGCCGGGCGACGTCGTGACGGCCGACTCGCTCACGATGGCGCTGCGCACGGCGTTCCAACCGGATGCCGCTGCGGCCCTCCCCGCGGCTGACTACGAGCTGCACGTGGGCGACGTCACGCTGCGCGTGCAGGTCGACGGACGCGACCTGCGCATCACGCAGCTCGCTCCTCCGGCACCGCCGATCGGCGGACGGCTGCCCGAGGGCGAGCCCGAGCTCGTCTTCGCCGCGGGTCCCGGCATCCGTCGCGTCATCTCGGGCGAGCTGACGCCCGCCGACGCGATCGACCAGGACGTGCTCGCTGTCGTCAGCGGCGACGGCTCGCTCCTCGAGCGGTTCGCCGCGACGTTCCACATCGACCCGGGTGTCGCGCTCGTGGCGTGAGCCCACCGAAGAAACCACAAGGAAACCGACCAATGACCGGACGCATCACGATAGACCTCTTCACGACCCTCGACGGCGTCGCCCAGGCGCCGGGCGGACCGGAGGAGGACACATCGAACGGATTCCCCTACGGCGGGTGGCAGGCGCCGTTCCCCGACCGCGTGCTCGGGCAGCAGATCGGCGCGGGCATCGACGCGATGGACGCGCTCGTGCTCGGCCGCCGCACCTACGACATCTTCGCCGCGTACTGGCCGAACCACACCGAGGGCGATGCCGAGGGCCGCATCGGGCGCAAGTTCGACGCGATCCCCAAGTACGTCGCGTCGCGCGGACGCCCGAACCTCGAGTGGCAGCGCTCGACTCTGCTCGGACCGGATGCCGCCGCCGAGGTCGCCGCGCTGCGCGACCGACACGAGAACATCCACGTCATCGGAAGCGTCGACTTCGTGCAGACGCTGCTCGCCGCGGAGGCGTACGACGAGCTTCTGCTGTGGGTGCATCCGGTCGTCCTCGGGCAGGGCAAGAAGGTGTTCCCCGACGGCGCGAAGCCCGCGACGCTCGAGCTGCTCGCGCCGCCGCTCGTCGGCGACACCGGCGCCGTGCTGCTGCGCTACGGTCCGGCCGGCCCCGTGCGCACGGGCGACATGTCCCTCCCCGAAGACGGGGCGTGACCCGGCCGCCACGGACCCGGATCGCCCGGCCCCGGGCGTGGATCCGCGGCGCCCGCGCGGCGAGGCGATAGCGTGCCGATGTGCACGCGGATGCGTCGTCCACCGACGAGAAGCGCCGACGGGACGTCCCCGTCGGCGTGGTGATGGTGGGCATCGCCGCCATCGCGTGGTGGCCCGCCTTCACGCTCGGCGTATGGGGCGAGATCTTCTTCGACGACGTGCTCGCGCTGTGGGCGGCGTCGACGGCGGCGTTCGTGTTCGTGCTCGTCGAGAAGCGACCGGTCGGCGCGCGGCTCGCGCGGGCCTTCCTCCTGCTGCTTCCGACGGTATGGCTCGTGCTCAACTTCGCCGTCGCCGACGAGTCGACCGACATCGCGATCCTCATCGTCGACATCGTCGCGCTGCTCGCGGTGCTCGCGGGCATCCCGTTCACGCTGTGGGTGCTCATCGGCATCGTGTGGCCGGACTTCGCGCACGAGACGCGAACGAGCACGAAGTGGCTCATCGCCCTCGTGATCCTCGGCATCTGCGCGGCGTCGTACCTGCTCGGCCTCAACCAGGAGCACTTCCTCACGTGCGAGGACTTCGCGATCAGCGGCAAGTCCGCTCCGCCGCACTGCACACCCGCCCCGACCGGCTGATCGGGCCGAGACGGATGCCGCGCCGCGCCATCCGTCAGGTCAGAAGATCATCGGGCGATCGTCGTCATCGGGTCCGCCGAAGTCGAGGTCGACGACGACCGGCACGTGGTCGCTCGGAGCCTCACCTTTGCGCTCGTCGCGATAGATCTGCGCGCCTGCGACCGCGTCGGCGAGAGCCTTCGAGCCGAGGATGAAGTCGATGCGCATGCCCTGGTTGCGCGGGAAGCGCAGCTGCTTGTAGTCCCAGTACGTGTAGCCGGTCGGCACGAGCGGGCGCACGACGTCGGAGACGCCGGCGGCTTCGAGTGCCGCGAACGCCTCGCGCTCGGGCGGCGAGACGTGGGTCGAGAAGCCGGGCACGACAGCGGGGTCGCCGTTGTCGGCATCCGTCGGAGCGATGTTGAAGTCGCCCACGAGCGCGAGAGGCAGGTCGGGGTTCGCCTCGAGGGTCTCGCGCGTGTAGCCGGTGAGCGCGGCGAGCCAGTCCAGCTTGTAGAAGTAGTGCGGGTCCTGCAGGGTGCGGCCGTTCGGCACGTAGAGGCTCCAGACCTCGACGCCCTCGATCGTGGCGCCCATCGCACGCGCCTCCTGCGGGGCATCCGGCCCATTGTGGCCCTTCGCGAAGCCGGGCATGCCCGGGAACGCCGTGCGCACGTTCTCGATGGGCGCGCGGCTCGCGATCGCGACGCCGTTCCACTGCGAGAAGCCGTGCGCCTCGACGTGATAGCCGGCCTCTTCGAAGAGCTCGTACGGGAACTGCTCGACCTTGCACTTGATCTCCTGCATCGCGAGCACGTCGATGTGCTCGCGCACCGCGAAGCCGAGGATGCGGTCGACACGGGCGCGGATCGAGTTCACGTTCCAGGTGGCCAGACGCATGGGCTCAAGCCTATTCCGGGCGTCGGACGCCGCGTTCGCTTCGGCCCCTCGTCTACGCCGGGGCCGCGGTCGCGGCATCCGTCGCCGCCTAGACTCGTGCGCATGACCGTCGCCTCCACGCCCGAGCTCGAAGCCGACCGCCAGTACCTCATCGCCCTCATCCAGGACGAGGCGGTGTTCCACGGTGACTTCACGCTCTCGAGCGGCAAGAAGGCGACCTATTACGTCGATATGCGCAAGCTCACGCTCGACCACCGCGCGGCGCCGTCGATCGGGCGCATCATGCTCGACCTCATCCGCGACGTCCCCGACATCGTCGCCGTCGGCGGGCTCACGCTCGGCGCCGACCCCATCGCGAACGCGATCATGCACGAGTCGGCCCGCACGCCCCGCCCGCTCGATGCGTTCGTGGTGCGAAAGGAGCCGAAGGACCACGGGCGCGGTCGACAGATCGAAGGGGCGGATGTCGCGGGCAAGCGCGTCGTCGTCGTAGAGGACACCTCCACCACCGGGCAGTCCGCGCTCAAGGCCGTCGAAGCCCTGCGGCGCGAGGGCGCCGAGCCCGTCGCGGTCGCTGTGATCGTCGACCGCAAGACGGGCGCACAGGCCGCGGTCGAGGCCGAGGGGCTCCAGTGGCTCGCCGCGATCGACCTCGACGATCTGGGGCTCGAGCCGCAGTAATCCGGGGACCTGTCACACGCCGGCACCGGCCGGTGTCTCCATGTTCACGAGCACGACATGAACGACATGGAGGACGACATGACCACCGACACGCGCATCCCCGCCGCTGAGGTCTCCGGAGTCTACGGCGCGCTGGTGAAGGCGTTCGCGAAGAAGATGATGGGCCGCGTGCCCGACTCGGTCGGCATCCTGTGGCAGAACCAGCGCGTCATGAAGGACGCGATGGGCATCGGCCAGAAGGTCGAGAAGTGGGACCAGCTCGACCACGAGCTCGCGACCTACGCCGCGATGGCGGCGGCCGCGACCGTCGGGTGCAGCTTCTGCCTCGACTTCAACTACTTCCTGTCGCGGAACCGCGGCCTCGACGTGATGAAGGTGCGCGAGGTGCCGCGCTGGCGCTCGTCCGACGTCTTCAGCCCGCTCGAGCGCCAGGTCATGGAGTACGCCGAGCTGGCGAGCCAGACGCCTCCGGCGGTCACCGACGAGCTGTCGAACACGCTGCTCGAGCAGCTCGGCGCTCCCGCGCTCGTCGAGCTCGCGGCGCGCGTCGCGTTCATGAACATGTCGGCCCGCATGAACATCGCACTCGGCATCCGTTCCGAGCACTTCGCGGATGCGTGCGGCATGCCGGCCCTCGCCGACCGCACGCCCGTCGGCGACGCCGCGTAGGCTCGGGCCGATGGGCACCGTCGACGAGGAGGACCCGTTCGTCACGCACCGCGGACTTCTGTTCACGGTCGCGTACGAGCTGCTCGGCTCGGCCGCCGACGCCGAAGACGTCCTCCAGGAGTCATGGCTGCGGTGGTCGGACGTCGACCGCGACAGCGTGCGCGAGCCGCGCGCCTACCTGGTGCGCATCGTGACGCGTCAGGCGCTCAACCACCTGCGCACGCTGTCGCGACGCCGCGAGGACTACATCGGCGAGTGGCTGCCCGAGCCGCTGCTGACGAGTCCGGATGTCGCCGACGACGTCGAGCTCGCCGAGAGCCTGTCGATCGCGACCCTCACCGTGCTCGAGACCTTGAGCCCGGCAGAACGTGCGGTGTTCGTGCTGCGCGAGGTCTTCGACGTCCCGTACGACGAGATCGCGGATGCCGTGGGCAAGACTCCGGCCGCCGTGAGGCAGATCGCCCACCGAGCCAAAGACCACGTCGCCGCACGTCGACCGCGCATGAAGGTCGCGCCTGCGGAGCACGAGGCCGTCGTGGAGCGCTTCGTCGTCGCGTTCAACACGGGCAACGTGCAGGGGCTCATGGACGTGCTCGCCCCCGATGTCGTCTCCGTGGCCGACAGCGGCGGCAAGGTCAAGGGCGCGGCACGGCGCCCGCTGCACGGTGCCGACAACATCGTGCGGTACCTCGCGGGCGGCCTCGCGAAGTTCCCGGGGACGATCGACGCGAAGCCGACGTGGGTCAACGGACTCCCGGGCATCCGCGTCGACGTCGACGGTCACCTCGCCGGTGTCGTGAGCCTCACGATCGAGGACGGCCTCGTCACCCGCATCTTCTCGATCGCGAACCCCGACAAGCTCCGCCGTGTCGACGAGGAGGCGGCGGTCGGGCGGTGACCCGAAGGACGTCCGCACCCGGTCACCGAGCGAGCGAAGCGAGACGAGAATGCTGCGCGCACCGGCTCACGCCGTGAGGGCGATGTACTTCTCCTCGAGGAACTCGTGGATGCCCTCGAACCCGCCCTCGCGGCCGATCCCGCTCTGCTTGACGCCGCCGAACGGCGCGGCCGGATCGCTCACGACGCCGCGGTTGACGGCGACCATTCCGGCCTCGAGCCGGCGGCCCACGCCGACGGCTTCACGTTCAGGCCCGAACACGTAGGCCATGAGTCCGTAGATGGTGTCGTTCGCCATCCGGACGGCGTCGTCCACCGACTCGTACCGGACGATCGCGGTCACCGGCCCGAAGATCTCGGTGGTCGTGATGGTGTCGCCGTGGCTGACGCCGGTGAGCAGCGTCGGCGCGTAGAAGGCGCCCTCGCCGAGCGGCGTCCCTCCGCAGACGAGCCGTGCTCCCTCATCGAGAGCGACCTCGACGAGGGACGCGATCTTGTCGCGCTCGGCGACGGAGACCTGCGCGCCCAATTCATGCGCGCGGTCCCGGCCGGGGCCGACGCTGATGCGGTCGAGGGCGACGCGCAGTCGTTCGACGAACGCGTCGTGCAGCGAGGCATGCACGTAGAAGCGGTTGGCCGCGGTGCACGCCGAACCGCCGTTGCGCATCTTCGCGAGCAGCGCGCCCTCGACGGCGACATCGAGGTCCGCGCCCGGCAGCACGATGACCGGCGCGTTGCCGCCGAGCTCCATCGAGGCGCTCACGACGGTGTCGGCACACGCGTGGAGGAGGTCTCGGCCGACTTCGGTCGACCCCGTGAAGGAGAGCTTGCGCACCTCGGGCCGGTCGATCATCCGCTTCACGAGGGGACCGGTCGGAACCGGTGTCACGAGGTTCACGACACCGTGCGGGGCGCCCGCACGGTGGAGCGCGTCGACGATGTACGCCGCCGTCAGGGGCGTCTCGCGTGCCGGCTTGAGCACGGTCGTGCAGCCGGCCGCGAGGGCCGGCGCGAGCTTGCGGGTCGCCATCGCGGCCGGGAAGTTCCACGGCGTGATCAACAGCGAGACGCCGATGGGCGCGCGGTCCACGACGATGCGCTTCCCGCCGTCGGGCGACAGGCGGTAGTCGCCGGCGATGCGCACCGCCTCCTCGGAGAACCAGCGGAAGAACTCGATCGCGTAGGAGGTCTCGGCGACCGCATCCGCCCACGACTTGCCGTTCTCGGCCACGATGACAGAGGCGAGCTCCTCGGCGTCGCTCCGGAGCGACTCGAAGACCGCTCGCAGCAGCTCACCGCGCTCGCGGGGCGGGGTGGCGCCCCAGCCCGGTTGCGCGGACGCCGCGGCGTCGACTGCGGCGTCACAGTCCTCCGCGGCGGCGACGGCGAAGCGCGCGACGGTCGAGAGGTCAGCGGGATCGACGACGTCGAAGCGCTCACCGGATGCACCGGGGCGCCACTCTCCGTCGATGAACAGGTCGCTGCGGTAGGTCATGCCGTCCTCCTCAGGGCGAGCGTTCCGGCGAAGGCCGACTCGAGGACCTCCTGCAGCAGCTCCGCCTCGGCGGGGACGGGTGCGATGCCGACCAGGCGACGCGACTCGAGTGCGAGCTCCGCGATCTGGGGCAGCTGCTCCCGCTCGATACCCAGGTCGCGCAGGCTCGGCGGGACTCCGATCGCGTCGTTCAGGTCGCTCAGCGCGGCGATGACCGCATCCGGATCGGCGCCGACGCCCATCGCGTCGCCCAGGTCGCCGATGCGTTCGGCCGTCGCCGCATCGTCGCGCACCGCATCGACCACGTACGGGAGCAGCAGGCCGGTGCCGAGCCCGTGGGGCGTGCCGGTCGCGGCGCCGATCGGGTACTGCAGGGCGTGTGAGAGGTGGGTGCCCGTGGGGCCGAAGGCGATGCCCGCCTGCAGGGATCCGATCGCCATCTCCTCACGAGCCCGACGATTCCCGGGCTCGCGGACCGCTGTCGGCAGCCATGCACGGATGCGGCCCGCCGCCTCGAGGGCGAGCGCGGACGTCAGCGCGTTGCGGCCCGTGAACACCGGCAGCTCGTCGCTCCACGCGGACCGGAGGTCGGCGGCGGTGAACGACTCGACGGCGTGCACGAGCGCGTCCACTCCCGCGAAGGCGGTGACCGAGGCGGGTGCCGCGAGCGTCAGCTCGGGATCCACGAGCGCGGCCGCCGGGATCAGGTGCGGGCTGGAGATGCCGACCTTCATGTGCCGCCGCGGGTCCGACACGACGGCGACGGGAGTCACCTCCGAGCCGGTCCCCGCGGTGGTCGGCAGCGCGACCACCGGCAGCACGGCGCCGGGCACGAGGTTCTCGCCGTAGAAGCGCGAGAGCGGTCCTCCGTGCGTGACGAGGAGCGCGACGAGCTTCGCCGCGTCGAGGGCGCTCCCCCCGCCGGCCGCGATGATCGCCTGCACGCCGAGCGTCGCCGCGGCGTCGGCCGCAGCGGTGAGCGAGTCCACCGGGAGCTCCGGCCTGATATCGGAGTACACGTGCACGCGGACGCCGTGAGCCTCGAGGGATGTCTGCAGCTCGATCCACAGCGGCGAGCTCGTCAGGAACGGGTCGATCACCGCGAGCACGCGCTGCGTGCCGTCGGGCAGTGTGTGCAGCAGCTGCGCGCGTGCACCGAACCCCACGTGCACACGCGGCGGCAGCCGAAGGGTTCCCGCCGTGGAGGAGTCGGTCATGAGGTGCTCACCGACCTTCCCGCCCGGACCGCCTCGCGGGCCGCCGCGCCCAGCAGGCCGGCGTCGTTTCCCATGAGCACGAACCGGAATCCGACGTCGATCGCGGCGCGAACGGCATCGGCGCCCGCTCCGCCGGCCCCGCCGACGGGCACGCCCTCAGCCGTGGCCTGGGCGACGGCATCCGTCATCATCGTCCGCACGCGCGGGTCCGATTCCTGGATGCCTTCGGTCATCGACAGGTCGGCGGCCCCCACGAGCACGGCGTCGACGCCCGGCACGCGGGCGATCGCCCCGGAGTTGCGGATCGCCTCGGCGCTTTCGAGCTGGGCGATGAGCACGGCCTCCTCCTGGCCGAACCGCACGTACTCCTCGCGCGGCAGCGCGCCCCATGCGCCGGCGCGGCTCGTGGCGCCGACGCCGCGCACACCGAGCGGCGGAAAGCGCACGTACGAGGCCGCGGCCCGTGCCTGATGCGCGGTGTCGACGTGCGGGACCATGATCCCGTCGGCTCCCGCGTCGAGGACGCGCTGCACGATGCCGGGCTCGAGCGCGGGGATGCGCACGATGGGCGAGACACCCGACAGCAGGCCGACCCCGATGAGGTCGTACGTCGTCTCGAGGTCGATGGGCGAGTGCTCGAGGTCGATCACCGCGAAGTCGAATCCGGCGAGCGCGATGAGCTCCATGCTGGCGATCGTGGGCAGCTTCACCCACGTGCCGAGTGCCGGAGCGTCGCCCTGCAGCGCCGCGCGGAACAGACTGCGCCGCGTCATCGCGCCGGGTAGTCGTCGGCGTTCAGCACCCATCCCGCCTCCGAGAAGTCCTCGCGCGGCGGCGAGAAGATGTCGATGAGCTGCTGGTGCGGCCCGACCCCCTGGGTGGTGTGGACGGTCGGGGGCGGGATGATGCAGATCGACGGCGTCGCGATCTCGCGGTTCTCGTCGGGGCGCCAGCGGGTCGAGTCGGGCCCCCACGGGTAGCGGATGTGGTGCACGAACCGACCCTTCACGGCGAGCGAGATCTGCTCGAAGTCGTCGTGGTGGTGCGGCGAGAGCTTCCGCGGATTCCGCGGCTCGGGCTCCTCCGCGAGGAAGTTCACCATGAGGTTGGTGGTGCGGAAGATGCGGCCGAACCGACCCTCGGCGATCGGAGTGTCCGCGAGGCGGTAAACCCGCAGCCGGAAGCCGCCGACCGGGTCGGGCCACGGCACGAGCGGAGCGGCGCGCAGGTCGGGCTCGGCGTACGCCGCCGCGTTCAGCGCACTCTCGCGGAGGTCGTCGGCGACGGCCGAGAAGAGCCGGATGACGACGCCGTCGGCTTCGACGCGGATGTCGCTGTCGCCCGGCGGCACGACGATGAGCGCCTCCTCGGAGACCTGCGCCTCCTCGCTCCCGGCGGTCACGGCGACCGGCGCGCTCTCGGAGTACAGCAGGACGGTGTACTCGTCCGGCTGGCCGCGGCGGGACAGCACGTCGCCCTTCTTCGCGAGCGAGTAGGCGATGACGGCGTTCGCGGCGCGTGCGACCCACGTGCGACCGCCGAGCGGGGTCGTCTCGGTGGGCTCGTGCGCGAAGAACTCGATCCACTGCGCCGGCTTGATCGGCGTCGAGGGATCGACCGCGCGGGCGGGCTCCGCGGTGGCGAGGGTGGAGCGGATGTCGTCTGTGGCGTACGGGGTCATGCGGTGACGCCTCCTTTCCGGACCCGGCCGCGCAGCGCGAGGATCTCGCGCGCCTCGTCCGGTGTCGCGATCTGCTTTCCGAGGTCTTCGATCACGCCGCGGATCTTGCGGACCTGCTGCGCGTTCGACTCCGCGAGGCGGCCCTTCCCGATCCACAGGCTGTCTTCCAGTCCGACGCGCACATGGCCGCCGAGCCACGCGCTGTGGGTCGCGAACTGCATCTGGTCGCGCCCCGCCGCGAAGGCGGAGAAGGAGTAATCGGAGCCGAACAGCTTGTCGGCGATGCGAACCATGTGCTCGAGGTTCTCGTGGTGCGCGCCGATGCCGCCGAGGATGCCGAACACCCCCTGGATGAGCAGCGGGGGCTTCGCGAGGCCTTTGTCGACGAAGTGGGCGAGGGAGTACAAGTGCCCGATGTCGTAGCACTCGTACTCGAACCGTGTGCCGAGGTCGCCGAGTGTTCGGATCGTGTGCTCGATGCGGTCGAACGTGTTGATGAACGGATGCGAGTACGTGTTGAGCACGTACGGCTTCTCCCACTCGTACCGCCACTCGGTGACCTTCTCGGCGATGCCCGAGTACACGAAGTTCATCGATCCCATGTTGAGTGAGGCCAATTCGGGCCGGAACCGCGTCGCGGCGGCGAGGCGCTCGTCCATCGTCATGGCGCTGGAGCCGCCGGTCGTGATGTTGATGACGGCATCCGTCTCGGCCTCGATCACCGGGACGATCTGCTCGAAAACCTCGGGCTCGAAGGCGGGACGACCGTCCGGATGCCGCGCGTGCAGGTGCACGATCGCCGATCCGGCGTCGATCGCCTCCAGCGAAGCCGCCAGGACCTGCTCCGCCGACAGCGGCAGGTAGGGGCTCTGCGACGGCACGTTGACCGAGCCGGTCACGGCCGTCGTGATGATGACCTTCTCGGCGGGACGCATCAGCGGCTCTCCTCGAGACCGAGCAGGTAGGCGGTGTTCCTGCAGATCATCTGTCGCAGGTCGCGCTCCGAGACGCCGTGGTCGAGCAGCTGCTCGACGATGTAGATGTAGCCGTCGACCGGCAGCGGGTTGCCCTCCTGACCGAGGTCGGAGTCGATCACGGTGTGCTCGGGGCCGATGCGCTCGATCCAGTCGACGAGGCGCTGGATCGGCCACCGCGGCGCCGAGACGCCCGGGTGGTACATCGCGATCTCGTGCTCCACGAACGCCCCCAGTCCGACGAGCTCCTCGAGCACGGAGTCCGGGGTGTTCACGATGAAGTCGGGGTGGTGGAGCAGCAGGCGCTTCACGCCGTTGCGATGCGCGGCGTGGAAGTAGGCGCGGATCTGCTCGCCGTCCATGTGACCGCCGGTCAGCAGGATGCCGGATTCGGCGGCGAGTCGCGTGACGGTGTCGGCCGCCTCCGAGACGTCTCCGTCGGGGCCGAGAACCGTCTCGACCTTCTCGTGGAGATCGCCGCCGGCGTTCGGGAAGCCGTCGTCGTGACTGTGCGCGGCGATGTGCTGCGCCGCGGAGACCGTGGGTCCCCACACGCAGCGCCCGCCCATTCCGATCGCGAGCGCGACGGCGGAGGGGTTCACCCCGCCCACCTCGGTGTTGAGCGCGACACCCCCGTAGACGGGTGTGGGCGCGTCATCCAGGAGCTTGCGCATCGCCAGCACGTCCATGGCGGTGTTGTGGTGGTGGGACTTCACGAGGATCGCCCGCATGTTGATGCGCGCCGCGTCGCGCGCCGCGTCGACGTGGTCGATCCGCCGGGGGAACGGACTGGGGCCCGAGTGGCAATGGAGGTCGACCGCACCGTCGAGCACCTTGAGTACGGCCGGGGAAGGGGTGATCGGAGCTTCGTCGACGAACGCCACAGGAATCCTTTGTTCGATATACGCAACGGACGTTCATATTATGCACATGATCGGATCGGTGTAAACCTACACGGCTCTCGCGAGGGCCGGATCCCCGTCGATGATCGGCATGTGAACTACGATTTCGTCATGGCAATGAGCGAGCGCAAGGAGGCGTCGACCACGTCCGACATCCAGGCGGTCGCCCGCGTCGCCGAGATCTGCGGACTGTTCGGCTCGAACGAGCTCACGGCGGCGGATGTCGCCGAGCTGACCGGGCTCAACCGCACGACGGCGTATCGCTACTGCTCGTCGATGGTCGCCGCCGGCATCCTCGAGCGAGGTTCGCGGCGAGGCACCTTCGCGCTCGGCGGGCTCATGCTGCAGGTCGGGATCCGCGCCCTCAATCGCCGTCGGGTGGTCGACATCGCGCCCGCGCACCTGCGCCGCCTGCGCGAGAACGTGCGCCTCACGGCGGTCTTGAGCCTGTGGGCGGCAGGCCGTCCCGTCGTGGCTCTCGTCGAGGAGGACGCGAGCCGGTCGATCATGATCACGGTCCGCGCCGGTACGCGTCTGGATGAGAACGCGGCGCAGACGCACATCTACCTGGCGCACGCCGACGGCGACGCGATGGCCGCTGCGCTGCAGGGACTCGACGCGGAGGCCGCGGCGAAGCTCATCGCCGACGTCGACCTCGCCCGCCGGCAGGGGTATGCCCTGGCCAGTTACGACGGCGGGATGTTCGGGGCCGCTGCGCCGATCTTCGACGAGAACGGCATCTGCGCGACGGTCGCGATCCTGGGCGCGCAGCAGCTCACCGATCTCTCCGAGTCCTCCGCCGCCCTGCGGGCTCTGCGCGCGACCGCGGACCAGCTGAGCGAGGAGCTCGGCGCTCCGGTCGGAGTGCGCTCGGCCTGACCCCTCCCACCTCGACCCGCCGCGCGGCCGCGGCGGGTCGGTGAACGCCGCCTTCCGGCACTCGACCGGCGCCGGCGCATCCGCCGCTCCTCCTCGCGCCGCGTGACGCCGTGCGCCGAACACGCGTGTGAACAGATGCCCTCCGCCCGGAGAACACGTCTTTGCATTCGCGCGTCGTCGTGGTAGACAGTTACACGCAAGTTCCGTAATACGCACAATCAGATCGCATTCCGAACACAAGGAGGTTGTCGGATGCACACTCCGCGGACCCGCCCAGGGCGACGGAGGGATCGCCGATGAAGGCGTGGGCGATTCACATCGGCAAGCTGCTCGTCTCGTCGTTCCTGCTCTTCCTCGCCGTCGTGACGGTGCTGTTCTTCCTGCTCGAACTCGCCCCCGGCGACCCGGTGCAGTCCCTCGTCGGCGACGTGCCGATCTCGGACGCCGTGCGGGAGCAGATCATCGCGGCGTACGGACTCGACCAGCCCGCCATCGTGCGGTACTTCACCTACCTCGGCAACGTCCTGAGGGGCGACCTCGGCTACTCCTACGCGACGAACTCGCAGCCGGTGCTCGACATCATCCTCGGCCGCGCGGGAAACACGCTCGCGCTCGCGGTTCCGGCGTTCGTCCTGTCCCTCGTCGGCGGCATCGTGCTCGGATCGATCGCGGCGCGCACCCGCAGGCGGTGGCTCGACAGCGGCATCTCGGGGACGTCCGTCGCCCTCTTCTCGGTGCCGAACTTCTGGCTCGGCATGCTCCTGATCATCGTCTTCGCGATCTGGCTCGACTGGCTTCCGACCGGCGGCATGGCCCCGTACGGGCAGTCCGGAATCCAGCCGCAGTACCTCGTGCTCCCCGTCATCACGATGGCGACCACCGAACTCGCCTACAAGACGCGCATCATGCGGTCTTCGATGATCGAATCGCTCGGCCAGGACTTCATCGACACCGCGCGATCCAAAGGGCTCTCCTCCTCGCGCGTGCTGTGGCGGCACGCGATGCCGAACGCCCTTCTCCCGATGATCTCGGTGGCCGGCTACAGCCTCGGCTTCATCCTCGCCGGCTCGATCCTCATCGAGCGCGTCTTCGGCTGGCCGGGTATGGGCCTGCTCTTCTTCGACGCGATCGAGCGCAAGAACAACATGGTGGTCCTCGGGATCGTGATCGTGCTCACTGTCACGATCATCGTCGTCAACATCCTCACCGACCTCGTGTACGGACTCGTCGACCCGCGTCTGCGGGCGCGACTCATGCCCCAGCGCCGGGAGGTGGCCGCGTGACCGTGTCGCAGTTCGATGCCGTCGAGAGCATCGTGGAGACCCCGCCGACGCCCACGCCGGACTCCGATGTCGCAGCGCCCCGGCAGACGGGCGGCGCCCGCGCTGCATGGCGCGCGTTCTTCCGCAAGCCGGCTGCGCTCGTGTTCATCCCGCTGCTGGTGTTCTTCGCCCTCGTGTCGGCGATCGGCCCCTTCTTCGTCGACAACCCCGTCTCGACGATCTACCCGAAGCTGCTGCCGCCGAGTCCCGAGCACTGGCTCGGAACCGACATGCTCGGACGCGACTACCTGGCGCGCGTCGTCTACGGCGGGCAGGTCTCGCTGCTGGTCGGATTCAGCGTCGCGCTCCTGTGCATGACGATCGGCCTCATCGTCGGCGGCCTCGCCGGGTACTACGGCAAGGCGATGGACCTGGTGATGGTCAAGGTGGCGGAGTTCTTCCAGGTGCTCCCGGGCATCGTGCTGACGCTGGTGGCCGCGGCGCTCCTCGGATCGAGCATCTGGATCATCGTGGCGATCCTGGCGGTCACGATGTGGCCGGGGGTGGCGAGGATCGTCCGCGGCGAGGCGATGCGCATCTCGCAGCTCGGCTACGTCGAGTCCGCTCGCGCGGCCGGCTTCGGAGGCGTGCATATCCTCCGCTCCGACGTGATACCGAACCTCATGCCGCCCGTGCTCGTCGCCACGAGCATGACGGTCGGCCGCGCGATCCTCATCGAGTCGGGCCTCGCCTACCTCGGCGTCGGCGATCCGAGCACGCCGAGCTGGGGTGCGCTCCTGAACTCCGCGCAGTCGTACATGAACGAGGCGTGGTGGCTCGCGGTCTTCCCCGGCGCATGCATCTTTCTCGTCGTGCTCGCCGTGAACATGCTCGGCGACGCGCTCAACGATGCGTTCAACCCGACGGTGGGGAGGGTCAAATGAACACGGATGCCGCATCCGCCCCGTTCATCGAAGTCGAGAACCTGCGCGTCTTCCTGCCGACCGGCGACAAGAGCGAGATCGAGGCCGTGCACCGGGTCGACCTCGTCGTGCGCGACGGGGAGCGCGTCGGGCTCGTGGGCGAGTCCGGCTCGGGCAAGTCGGTCACGGGGCGGGCGATCGCGGGTCTCCTGCCGACGTCGCCGCGCGTGCGCGTCTCGGGCTCGATCCGCATCGCGGGTCGCGAGATGGTCGGCGCGCCGCGCGAGGCGTGGGACGAGGTGCGCCGGTCGCACGTCGGCATGATCTTCCAGGACCCGCTGACGTTCCTCAACCCGACGATGCGGGTGGGCGACCAGGTGGCCGAGTCCATTCCGCGCTCGCGGGAGGGCGACCGCACCCAGGCGGTGCACGGCTTCCTGCGGCAGGCGGGGCTCGAGGACGCCCCGCGGGTCGCCGCGAGCTTCCCGCACGAGCTCAGCGGCGGCATGCGACAGCGCGCGCTCATCGCGATCGCGATCGCGAAGCTGCCCTCGCTCGTGATCGCGGACGAGCCGACGACCGCACTCGATGCGACGGTGCAGGCCCGCGTGCTGAAGACGCTCGACGAGACGGTCTCGCAGCTCAAGACGTCGCTCGTGCTCATCTCGCACGACCTCGCCGTCGTCGCGGGCATGACCGACCGCCTGTACGTCATGTACTCGGGCCGCATCGTCGAGGAGGGGCCGACCGAGCAGGTGCTGCAGGATCCGCAGCATCCGTACACGAAAGCGCTGCTGCGCAGCGTCCGCAGCCTCACCGCGCCCGGTGTCGAGCTGTACTCCATCTCGCCGCAGCTGCGGCGCGAGCTGGCGGAGGCGATGACCGATGCTTGAAGCCCTCGAAGTGACGAAGGTGTTCCGCGGCCGCCACTCGACCGCGCCCGTCGTCGCGGTCGATGACGTGACGGTGCGGGCACGGCCCGGGCAGTTCGTCGCGATCGTCGGTGAGAGCGGGAGCGGAAAGAGCACGCTCGCCCGCATCCTGCTCGATCTCATCCCCATCTCGTCGGGACGTGTCGAGCTCGACGGCGCCGACCTGAAGACCATGGATGCCGCGGCCCGGCGCGCCTACCGGCGGGCGGTGCAGGCGGTGCTGCAGGACCCCGCAGGCTCCCTCAACCCGCGCAAGCGCGTGGACCGCACGATCGGCGAGGTCATCCGGCTGCACGGCATGGCGTCGGGCCGCGGCGTGCGCGACAAGACCGTGGAGGTGCTCGAGCTCGTGGGGCTCTCGCCCGCGGACCGGTATCTCGACCGCTTCCCGCACGAACTCAGCGGGGGACAGCGCCAGCGCGTGCTCATCGCGCGGGCGCTCGCGCTCGACCCGCGCATCATCATCGCCGACGAGGCGGTCTCGGCACTCGACGCATCCGTGAAGGCAGGCGTGCTGCGCGTCATGGTCGACCTCAAGGACCGCCTCGGGGTCGGGTTCGTGTTCATCACCCATGACCTGCCGGTGGTCCAGAAGGTCGCCGATTACGTCTACGTCATGCGCAACGGGAAGGTCGTCGAGGAGGGCGAGAAGGACGCCGTCTTCGAGCATCCCGAGCATCCCTACACCCGGATGCTGCTGGCATCCGCCCCCGTCCTCGCGTGAGGACGACCCTCGACGACTCGATGGCGGGCTCCGGGCCCGCGAGGAGGAGACACAGCATGAGATTCATTCGATCGGGCGCCCTCGCGCTCCTCGCCGCCGGTGCGCTGGTGCTCGGCGGATGCGCCGGAGGCGGCGCCGACGGAGGCGACCAGGAGCGCGTCTGGGTGAAGACGGTCAACGGCGATCCCATGACGGTGGGGCTGAACGCCCAGTTCACGCCGGGCACGATCCCGAGTCTGTTCAGCGCGCAGATCCTCGATCCGCTCATCTTCATGAACGGCGACTACGAGGTGAGCCCGGGGCTCGCGACCGAGTGGGAGCTCAGCGAGGACGGGCTCGAGTTCACGATGAAGATCCGCGAGGGCGTGACGTGGCATGACGGCGAGCCGTTCACCGTCGAGGACGTGAAGTTCGCGTTCGACGAGCTCGTGCCGCTCAACGTGGCCGGGTCCGTGCTCGCCGAGCGTCTGGAGTCGGCCGAGATCGTCGGAGACGACACCGTGGTGCTGCACCTGTCCGAGCCGTTCGGCCCGCTCATCGAGACGATCTCGCAGCAGTACATGCTGCCCAAGCACGTCTACGAGGGCACCGAGTACCTCACCAACGACGCGAATCGCGAGCTCATCGGCACCGGCCCGATGATGTACGAGTCGTACACCGCGGGCAAGGACGTCGTGCTCGTGAAGAACCCCGACTACTGGGGCGGGGTGAGCAACGTCGATCGCGCGGTCTTCACGACGATCGCCGACCCGAACAGCCGCGCCCAGGCGCTGTTCGCGGGCGAGGTCGACCAGTCGACGCTCGACCCGTCGCAGATGGACGAGGTGGAAGCGGATCCGAACACCCAGCTGCTCACCGACGGCGAGTTCCCGCAGGAGGTCGTCATGATCTTCAACACGCAGAGCGAGGAGCTCAAGGACGCGGCGGTGCGCAAGGCTCTGTTCTCCGCGCTCGATCGCGACGCACTCGCCGAGACGGCGATGTCGGGCGTCGGGGTCCCCGCGACCACATTCCTCCCCGAGACGCTCGACTGGGCGATGAACGGGGACGTCGACTTCGACGAGCTCTTCCCGTTCGACACGGATGCCGCGAACAAGGCCCTCGACGACGCCGGCTTCCCGAGAGGGCCCGACGGCAAGCGGTTCACGCTGAACCTGCTGTACATCATGACCCTGACCGAGGTCGCCTCGACCGTCGAGATGGTCGAGTCGATGTACGAGGACCTCGGCATCGACCTCGAGCTCACCGCGGTCGGCGGGGCCCAGTATGTCGAGCTGCTCTACAAGCAGGCGGACTACGACATCGCGATCGTGCGCACGTCGGTGGGTGCCGACCCGAGCCTGGGCATCGTGCGCTGGTACCAGTGCAACCCCGAGCGCATGACCGGCTTCAACCCGTCGGGGATCTGCGACGACCAGCTCGACGCGGCGGCTGCGGCCGCGCTCGACACCTCCGACCTCGAGGCGCGCGGCGACGCGCTCAAGGCGCTGCAGGCGCGCGCGGCCGAGCTCATGTTCAACGCGCCGATCGCGTGGTTCAACGGCGCGTTCCCGGTGATCAACTCCTCCCGGTGGGAGGGGCAGGAGAAGCGCGACCTCATGGCCGAGCGCATCCCCTGGCAGACCATGACCTACGTCGGGGACTGACCCGGCGCCGACGCATCCGAAGACCCTGACGAAAGCAGACGAATGACCCTCCCCCTCTTCGACACCCATGCGCACCTCATCTCGGACGATTGGGACACGTACCGCCCGCAGGCGCTCCGACCCGACCTGCCGACGCCGAAGAAGCCGGACTACACGGTGACGGTCGACGCGCTCATCGAGATGATGGACGCCAACGGCGTGACCGACGCGTGCCTCGTGCAGCGCGGACACCTTTACGGGTACGACAACAGCTACATCCTGGACTCGGCGCGCAAGCATCCGGATCGTCTCCACCCGGTCGTCATCCTCGACCCGCAGGATCCCGAGACACCGGCCCGCTACCGCGCGATGGTCGAGAACGACAATGTGCGCGGGTTCCGCATGGCGCACCTGCGTCCGTGGATCCTCGACACCGCGTGGATGAGCTCGCCGCAGGCGATGGAGGTGTGGAAGACGTGTGCCGACCTCGGCACGCCGATGACCCTCATCCTGTTCATGAAGCAGCTGCCGTACCTGCTGCCGCTCATCCGCATCATCGCGAAGCAGTTCCCCGACCTGCCGATCCTGCTCGACCACGGCGGCATGCCGTTCGGCATGACGCAGTACGAAGTCGGCCTCGCACGCGAGGCGGGGGAGCCGGTCGAGCTGCCGGGACCGCCGCACTTCGGCATCGACACGACGATCGCGCAGCTCGCCGACACCCCGAACGTGCACTTCAAGATCACCGAGATCAACATGGAGCGGTTCGAGGCCGAAGGCGTGCGCGCGGCGCACGTCGTGCGGCGCATGGTCGACGAGTTCGGCCCGCATCGTCTCGTGTGGGGCTCGGACGTCGGCCAGAGCATGCTGTGGACCTACGAGCAGAAGGCGCAGATGGCCCGCGCCGCGGCCGATTTCCTCACCGAGGAGGAGGCCCGGGCCTTCCTGCACGACAACGCCGCGCGCGTCTACCTCGGCGGGCGATGAGCCGATGGTGATCGAATACGCGAGGCCGAGACAGGCGACGGATGCGGAGCACGCCGTCGTCTACCGGGACGAGGCGCAGTTCTGCGCGTGGCCGTACACGATGGGCTTCTGGGAGGTCGGTGAGACCGAGCTCGTGCAGAACTTCATGGCCCTCGACGCCGACTACTCCGATCCGGCGCACATCAGCCACGATCAGCTGGGCGAGCGGTTCGGTCGCGGCAGCCGCATGGTCACCGTGCGGTCGAGCGACCGCGGCCGCACGTGGAGCGAGCCCGAGTTCGACGTCTACCCCCGCGTGGGAGTGAACGCCGACACGGCGGCGGACCTGTCGGCGTGGGGGCCGTTCGACTTCACACGTCCCGAAGTGCTGGTCGGGAACGTGAGCACGCAGTTCGGCAAGCCCGAGAGCCGCTCGTACGTGCGCGTGTCGACGGATGCCGGCCGCTCGTGGACCCCGTCGGCCGAGCTGCCCCTCGACGGGCTGCACTCGCTGTCGGCCATCAACTCCGCGCTGGTGCGACCGGATGGACGGTGCCTGCTGTTCCTCACGCTCGTGAGCCCGGACGGCTGGAACCGCCGGCCGCTCGTGTACGCGAGCACGGACGACGGCACCGGCTTCCACTTCCTGTCGTTCATCACGCCTGAGCGCGATCCGTACGCCGCGGCGGACGGCGACTGGAAGAGCACGTATCGCTTCGGCGGCCACCGCTGGTTCTATCCGCGCGGCGTCATGCTCCCGAGCGGGCGGATCCTGTGCACGCTGCGCAGTCAGCGCGACCCCACCGGCGTCATGTGGACCGAGCTGTACGCGAGCGACGACGGCGGCCGCACGTGGTCGTTCCTGTCGCGCGTCAACGACTTCGGCGCGCCCGGGAGCCTCGTGGTGCTGTCGGACGGGCGCCTGGTCGTGGTCTACGGCTACCGCCTGCCGCCGTACGGCATCCGCGCGGTCGTCAGCGAGGACGAGGGGCGCACGTGGGGCCCCGAGACGATCGTCCGCGACGACGGCGGCAGCTGGGACCTCGGCTACCCGACTGCGTTCGAGGTCGAGCCGGGCCGGGTCGGGACCGTCTACTACTTCAACAGCCGCGACGACCGCGTGCAGGCGAACGGCGGCGTCCGCCACATCGCACGCAGCATCTTCACCCCGTAGCCCGAAGGCCGGCACCGGTGCCGGCCACCACCACAACGATGAGGAAGGCAGAAGTGAGCATGAGAAGGAGAACACGCACGGCGACCGTGCTCGCCGCCCTGACGGCCGGCGCCCTCGCCCTCGGCGGATGCAGCGGCTCTGCGGGCGACGAGGAGCGCATCTGGGTCGGGGTCGTCGGCGGCGACCCGATGAACTTCGGACTGAACGCGCAGCTCGCCGTCGGGTCGGCGCCGCGCCTGTTCAGCGCGCAGATCCTGGATCCGCTCATCTACATGTCGGACGACTTCGAGCTGTCGCCGGCCCTCGCGGAGGACTGGGAGGTCAGCGACGACGGACTGACGCTCACGCTCCACCTGCGCTCCGGTGTCGAGTGGCACGACGGCGAGCCGTTCACGGCCGAGGACGTGGAGTTCAACTTCGAGGAGATCGTGCCCCTGCAGGCGTACGGCAGCGAACTCGCCGAGCGCATCAGCGACGTGGAGGTCGTGGATGACGACACCGTCGAGGTGCACCTCAGCCGTCCGTACGGTCCGCTGCTCGAGAACGTGTCGCAGCAGTACATGCTCCCCAAGCACGTCTACGAGGGCACCGACTACGTGACCAACCCCGCCAACAACGCGCCCATCGGCACGGGGCCGATGATGTACGACTCGTACGTCGAGGGCTCCGAAGTGAGCCTCGTGAAGAACCCCGACTTCTGGGGCGGCGAGGTGCAGGTCGACCGCGCCGTCTTCACCGTGATCCCCGACATCAGCGCGCGCGGCGAAGCCCTCTTCGCGGGCGAGGTCGATGAGGCGGTGCTGCATCCGTCGCAGCAGGGACGCGTCGCCGACACCGAGCAGACGAAGCTGCTGAAGCACGGCATGTTCCCCGAGTCGATCGTGATGATCCAGAACACCGAGCGCGAGCCGCTCACCGACCCCGCGGTGCGCAGGGCGCTGTTCGCCGCGATCGACCGCGCGGCGATCGCCGACACCGCTCTCGCGGGCGTGGGTGTGCCCGCGAAGGGGTTCATCCCCGAGTCGCTCGACTGGGCCGTCAACCAGGACGTCGACTTCGACCGCGACTTCGTCTACGACGTCGACGCGATCAACGCGGCGCTCGACGAGGCCGGCTATCCCCGCGGTGCCGACGGCACGCGGTTCAGCCTCAGCGTCCTCTACATCAACGCGCTCCACGAGGTCGTCTCGACGGTGGAGATGGTCGCGTCCATGCTCGCCGATGTGGGTGTGGACGTGACGCTCGACGGCGTCGGCGGCGCCGCGTACGTCGACCGCGTCTACACGCAGGGGGACTACGACCTCGCCTTCGTGCGCACGCCCGTCGGCGCGGACCCGAGCCTCGGCATCGTCAACTGGTACGCGTGCAACGAGGAGCGGCAGTCAGGGCGCAACCCCACCGGGATGTGCGATCCCGAGATCGACGCGGCCGCCTCTGCGGCCCTCGACACGAGCGACCGCGAGCAGCGGGGCGAGGCGCTGCGCGACCTGCAGTCCCGCGCCGCCGAGCTGATGTTCTACGCGCCCATCGCGTGGTACGACGGCGCGTTCCCGACGGCGAACACGACGCGCTGGGAGCGCGACGACGAGCCGCAGATCCACGCGGAGCGGCGCCCGTGGCTGACGATGCGGCCGGCGGACGGGAGCTGAGAGAGTGACGTCCACCCAGCAGCTCGTGAGCACCGGCTGGCCGCCCGTCACGGCCGACGACGCGGAGCACCACATCGTCTATCGGCGCGAAGACGAGTTCGCCGCGTGGCCCTTCTACTGCGGCCTGTGGCTGACCGGCGACGGAAGCGTCGTGGCGGGGTTCAAGCGGGTGCCCACCGACTACCGCGACATCGATCACTACAACCTCGTCACGAAGCCGGGCGAGATCGTGGTGATCCGCTCACGAGACGGCGGTCGGACATGGGACGCCGACTCCGTCGTGCCCGTGCACGACATGTCGATCACGAGCGAAGGTGAACTGCCCGGCGGAGCGAGCGACGATTGGGCATCGCTCCCGCCGCTGGACTTCACCAGCCGCGACACGCTCGTGATGGGGGGCGGGATCCCCCGCCTCATGACGTCCGACGGCGCGCGTGCGTGGGTGCGCGCGTCGTCGGACGGCGGGCGCACATGGCGACCTCACCGCCTGCTGCCGAACTGGGATTTCCCGGGCATCTCGATGCCGGGCTCCTCGATGTACTCCGTGCGCGAGGACGGCGTGATGCTCTTCGGCGTGCACGCCTGGGCTCCAGACGGTCAGAACCCGCTGCCGATCGTCTACGCGAGCGAGGACGGCTCCGACTTCCGCTACCTCGGGAACATCGTGCCCGAGTCGCCCCGCTCGCCATACTGGCCGGGTGGCAGGTTCGCCTCCGCGAAGCACATCTACCCGCGCATCATCGTGCTGCCCGACGGGCGCGCGCTCGCGTCCGTCCGCTACGAGCGAGACCCGCGCGGCCTCTTCTGGACCGAGATCCACGAGAGCCTCGACGGCGGTCGCACGTGGCACTGGCTCAGTCGCGTCAACGACTGGGGCGCTCCGGGTGACCTCGTGCCGCTGCAGGACGGCCGTGTGCTCTGCATCTACGGCTACCGTCTCGCGCCGCGCCGCGGCATCCGCTATCGCGTCAGCGAGGACCAGGGCCGCACGTGGGGGCGTGAGGTGATCCTCCGCGACGACGGAGCCACGTGGGATCTGGGGTACCCGCGCGCCGTCGAGGTCGAGCCGGGCGTCGTGCTGACGCACTACTGGATGAACCTCGCCGAACCGGGTGCGGGTCCCGAGGGCGGCGTGCGTCACATCGCGTGCACGAGGTTCCGGCCATGATCGAACAGAAGACGGATGCGCCGACGCCGGCGCGCGTGCGCGGGCTCGCGGGCCGCCTCGCGGGCGTCGAGGGCGTGCGCGCGATCAAGCGACTGCAGCACGCGTGGGGCCAGTACGCCGAGGCGGGGGACTACGCCGCGATGGCCGACCTCTTCGCGCCCGACGGGCGTCTCGTGCTTCCCCCGCGCGAGGCCCGCGGTCGCGAAGAGATCCTCGCGCTGCTCGTCGAGACGATGGGAGGGGGAGACGCGTCGCCCGCGCCCGATCGACTCGATGTGCGTCTTCAGCTCAGTCCCGTCGTGACCATCGCGGACGACGGCCGATCGGGTCGAGGCCGCTGGCACGAACTCACGCTCTCGGGAAGGCACGGCGAACGCGCGGAGTGGTCCGGCGGCATCCATGAGAACGAGTACGTGCTCGTCGACGGGGTGTGGCGCATCTCCGTGCTCCGCCACCACCCGCAGTTCGCCGGCGCGCACGAGGACGGGTGGCGCAACGTCTCCGACGCCGTACCGCTCGTGCCGTTCCACTTCACGCCCGACCAAGCGGGCACGCCCGTTCCGCCGCGCCTCGAGGCGGACGCGGATCCCGCCGCACTCCCCGGGCTCGCCGCCCGCGCGCGGCGACTCATCGACGAGAGCGAGGTTCAGAACCTGCTGTCGGCGTACGGGTTCTACGTCGACCGCAAGCTGTGGGATGACGTGGGCGACCTCTTCGCCGACGACGGCGTGCTGAGGTGGGGTGACGACGAGTGGGAGGGGCGCGCCGGCATCCGACTGGGTCTCGAGTCCCGCTCGACGGCCGGCCTCGCCGACGGCGAGTTCTTCGACCACCTGCAGCTCATGCCGATCGTCGAGGTCTCCGCCGACCGGAGCGCGGCGCGTGTGCGCGCGCTCGAACTGCAGATGGTCGGAACCCACGGCGGCCGCGGCTGGTGGGGCGTACGGGTGTGCGACGGCGAGTTCATGCGCACGGATGCGGGGTGGCGCATCGCCGCGCTGCGCTACTCGCCGCGCCTGCTCGCCGACCATGCACGGGGGTGGGCGGACGGCCTGCCGCCGCGTCCGGAGATCGGCACGGCGTACCCGGAGTCGCGCGGACCGGCGATCGCGTTCGCGCACCCGGTGCGGGATCAACGGGACGCGCCGGATGCCGCTTCCGACGCGGACGCGTCGCTCGACGACCTCGAGAAGATGATCTCTGTCGCGGAGGCGTTCGACGGCGCCGAGAACGTCGCTTGCGCCTACGGCTACTTCCTCGACGAATCGCACTGGGACGAGAGCGCCGACCTCTTCGCGCGCGACGGCTGGAAGGAGCTGTCGTTCGTCGGCACGTACATCGGGCGGGAGCGCATCCGCGACTCGCTCGTCGCGCGCTACGGCCGTCGTCCCCGCCGCCCGACGTTCCTCCCGATCCACCAGAAGACGCAGCCGTTCGTGACGGTCGAGCCGGATGGGCGGGCACGCATCCGTCTCAAGATGCTCCAGGTCAACAGCGGCTGGGACACCGAGGCGAGCTTTGTGTCGGGCGTCTACGAGGAGCAGATCGTGCGCGAGGACGGCGTGTGGCGCATCCACGGCATGGACCTCGAGTACATCGTCGTCGCGGAGTGGTCGGGCGGTCTGCCGGGTGTCACACGAGACCTCGGACGCATTTTCGCCCCGACGCCCGAGGCGATCGAGGCGTTCGATCCGGCCCCGGATGCGCCGCTGCGCGGCCTCGCGTTCGCGCCCTTCCCCGACATCGGCCCGCTCGGCTTCCACTTCGCGAACCCCGTCAGCGGGCGTGAGCCCGCGATCCGTTGGGAGTGGTCGGACGGCCGCTTCGATTCGTCCACGTTCTTCGAGCCCGGCCCCGCGCCGGCATCCGACATGACAGGAAAGGCCTCCACATGACCGACGAGCTCTTCGATGTGACCGGCAAGGTGGCCCTCGTCACGGGCGGCACCGGCGGAATCGGCGGCATGATCGCGCGCGGGCTCGCCAGCCGCGGCGTGCGCACGTACATCGCCGGCCGCGACGCGCAGAAGGCGGCATCCGTCGCCGACGAGATCTCGAAGCTCGGCGAGTGCATCCCGCTCGTGGGCGACCTCGCCGAGCCGGAGGGCGTGGCAGCACTCGCCGCGGCGTTCGCCGAGCGTGAGGACGCCCTCCACATCCTCGTGAACAACGCGGGAGCTCTCGGCCCGGACTCGCTCGCCGAGAGCACGACGGATTCATGGGACCGCATCATGGAGGTGAATGTGCGCGCGCCGTTCCAACTCGTGCAGCACCTCGTGCCGCAGCTGCGCGCGGGTGTGCGCCCCGACGATCCGGCGCGCATCATCAACATCGGATCGATCGGCGGACTGCACATCCCGAACTGGGAGGCCCACGCCTACGGCGCGTCGAAGGCCGCGCTCCACCACCTCACGCGGTCGCTCGCCAAGAAGCTCGGCCGCGAGGGGATCACCGCGAACGCGATCGCACCGGGCCCCTTCCCGACGAGCATGACCGACACCGCGGCCGAGACGGTCCGCAAGAACGTGCAGACCTACATCCCGCTCGAGCGCGCGGGCGAGGAGAAGGACGTGCAGGGTGTCGTGGTGTTCCTGAGCTCGCGCGCGGGCGCGTACATCAACGGCATCACGATCCCCCTCGACGGCGGGTACATGGCGGCGCTGTAGCGCCGCGAGGCATCCGTCACAGCGGGTCGAGCTCGACGCCGTCGACCTCGGGCCCGTTGGGCGGATGCTGGTACCCGTGAGCCGTCATGCGGGTGTCGGGCCGCACCTGCGAGGGCACGCAGTCCGGCCAGTAGTGCTCCGGCACGCGCCCGCTCACGGGGTTGCGGTAGTGGAACCACATCGGGAGGATTCCCGGCCACTCGATCACGTCGCCCGTTCCGCCGCGGAAGTGCTCCTCGCGACGACCGAGATCGGTCAGGAGCACGTCGGGCGGGAATCGTTCGAGCAGCGGGTTGGGGCGCGGCGCCGGGGCGTCCTCGTCGCGCGGGCGCACCGCGGCCCAGCCGCCCTTCCACGTCGGCGACGTGAAGTACGGCTCGTCGATCGTGAGGCTCCACAGTCGCCACACGCCGTCGGGCTCGAGCACGGTCTGGTCGTTGGGGTACATGCCCGCGTGGAATCCGGCGGCGTAGAACGCACCCTCGGGCAGATGCTCCTTGTGCGTGCGCGGCTGGAAGAGGCGCGTGCGCAGGTGAGCCGACCTCCCGTCGGCGGAGACGTGGATGACGGGCTGGGTGCGCCAGTGGTACGAGATTCCCGGGCGCGTGTCGGGCGGTGCGCCCCACAGCTCGGTGACCGCCCGGTGGATGCGCTCCTTGCCGAGGTAGTAGCCCGCGAACGGCGACTGCTTGTTGCCCTTCTCGGCGTGCAGATCGGCCATGTCGTCCCAGCGGAAGTCGTCGATGTAGTAGCCGTACGCCGACGACACGTTCTCGGTGGCGTCGTACGCGAGCGACCGCGCGAGCCGTCGGCGGAGGGTGGCGGCATCATCCGCCCCCGTCGATCTCGGAGTGCCGGATGCCCGCGAGAGTCCGGGGCCGGTGGGCGAGCCCAGCGGAGGGATGGTCGCGGGCGTCTTCGCGTCGCCCCACCCGTCGGCGTAGCCCGCGCGCATGACCGCGTCGATGCGCACCTCGGCGAGCTTGAACAGGACGCCGTCGCGGACGCACCGCGTGCGCACGACGTTGACCTCCCACGCGCCGACGCCGTCTCGCGCGAGCATGCCGAGCTCGATGCTGCGGGTGACCGCCTCGCTGCCGTCGGGAGAGACCGCGACCACGGTGTCGAAGAGGGGACGGTCGTTGAGGTCGCCGGTGTCGAGTCCGGCGGGCCCCATGGTCTCGAGGGCGGTGCGGATGCCGTCCGCTCCGCGGAACACGCCCGCACCGGTGATCGCCATCGCCCCGTCCGGTGCGAAGAGGTCGACCACGTCGTCCCACATGCGGCGGTCGACGTAGTACCCGTAGGCGTGGACGAGGTTGCGCACGGCATCCTCGTCGTTGAGACGCCCGATGCGCGTCGCGAGCTCGTCCAGCGGTGCCGGGTCGATGTCGGCCCGACGCGCGGACGGCCGGACCGGAGCGCCCGCGTCGGCGGCGGTGAAGTGGTAGGGGATGACCGGCAGGTCGGCGCCTCCGACGTTCGTCCAGCCGTTCGCGTAATCGCCCTCGAACTGGGGGAAGTAGTGGTGTCCGCTGATGAGCCACGCGCCGCCCTCGCGACGGTACTCGTTCTCGTAAAGCCCGCCCGAGATGCGCGCGCGCCCTTCGCCGTCGCCCTCGAAGGTGAGCGACATCCATCGCCCGCGTGCACGATCCCCGCCGTCGAGGAGGGTCACCACCGGCTCGTCGATGAACTCGGTGACGAAGGCGGATGCCGCGGGCAGGCCCGCCGGCGCACCGTCGACGGTGATGGCGGCATCCGTCGTGAACAGTGCCGCGAGGTCGTCGTGGCGTGCGAGCTGCCTGTGGTGCGCGTAGGCGCGCTCGAGATCCTTGATCGCGCGCAGCGACTCGACTGCCGCGACATCGCGGGCGAGCTCGGCGAGGGAATCGGCCATGTCAGTCGGACACCAGCGAGCTGATGTACTCGGCGGACTCGCGCAGCTGCTCGACACGCCAGGCCGCCCGCTCGCCCTCGGTCAGCAGCGGCGTCGTGCCGAGCAGGGCCATCGCCGCCTGCACCTCGTCGCCTCGGAAGATGGGCGCCGCGACCGACGCCAGGCCCGTGCGCTGCAGGTCGGCCCACGCGATGCGCTCCTTGCGCACCTTCGCGAGCTCCGCCTGCTCGCGCAGCTGCTCGGCGGGCGAGAGCTCCTCGAGCGCGCGGGAGACGACGGCGGGGTCGGACTGGAACGCGAACAGCACACGCGACTGCGCCGCCTTGAGCTCGAGCATCGTGCCGACGCGCACCGTGAGCACGATCGTGCCGGCACGGGCCTCTTCGACGAGCGTCACGACGGCGCCCGACCGCCCGAGGAACGACAGCACGACGGTGAGGTCGGTCTTCGCCGACAGATGCGCCATGACGGCCGGCGCGAGGGTGAGCACCTGCTGGCGGGTCGACACGAACCCGGCGAGCTGGTCGAGCAGTGGGCCGGGCGTGTACGCGGGCGTGAGGAAGCCCGCGCCCTGCAGTGCGAGGAGATAGCGATGCGCCGTCGTGCGATTGAGGCCGAGGCGCTCGGACACGAGGTTGGGGGTCAGGGCGCGCGTGTGCGCGTCGAACAGCGCGAGAACATCGGCGGCTCGGTCGATCGACTGGATCGGCCCGCGCTCGTCACGTGTGGCGGAGCCGTTCTGCGAGCTCCGTGCGGCGCGGCCACGCGTCGGCGTCGTCATGTGGGTTCGCCGATGTGATCGAGCCTGAAGCGCATATTGTTCATATTACAGATTTCTAGTTCATATGCCGATCATGCACGATAGCCACCGTCGACAGGCAGGTGAACCCCGCTGATGTGGCCCGCCCGATCGCTCAGAAGCCACGCGGCGGCCTCGGCCACGTCGGAGGTGAGCGCTGTCTTGCGCAGCGGTGTCGCGGCGACGCGCGCCTCGACCCCGCCGGGGATCGCACGCCGCGTCGCGTCGAGCATCGGGGTCTCGGTCGGCCCCGGTGCGATCGCGTTGACCCGCACGCCCGCAGGGCCCGCATCGTGGGCCGCCGTGAGGGTGAGGCCCAACACCGCGTGCTTCGTCGCCTGATAGGCGCCCAGTCCGCTGCTCGCCTTCATCGCTCCGACGCTCGTGACGTTCACGATCGCGCCGCGCCCCGCCACCCTCATACGCGCGAGCTCGCTCCGCAGGCACAGCCAGACGCCCTTCACGTTGACGGCCATGATGCGGTCGAACTCGTCCTCGGTGAGGTCCTCGAGTGTGCCGGCCTGCGTCATGGCGGCGTTGTTCAGCGCCGCGTCGATGCGCCCGAACCGCGCGATCGTCGATTCGACCATCGCGTCGACCTGGCTCGCCGAGGTGACGTCGCACGTCACCGCATCCGCTTCGTGTCCCTCCCGTGCGAGCTCGTCGACGATGTCGGCGAGAAGCGACTCGCTGCGCGCGGCGAGCATGACGGATGCGCCCTCCCGCGCGAAGAGGCGGGCGGCGTCGGCCCCGATCCCGGTGCTCGCGCCCACCACGAGTACCGCCTTGCCTTCCAGCAGGCCGTGGTTCGCCTCGGTCATCGTGCCTCCTTCGCGGTGCCGCTCGCGGTCATGATGGGTAACGTTATCCGCATACCGAACAATCTGACTGTATTGTGACCAATGCGCAAGCGACGGCCCCCCGCAGCGGTGTGCGCAGCCGCGAGAACGGAGTCTGACGATGCAGTCGAAGACAGCCTCACTCGAGGATCGGATCGGCGGATCCCGCTGGCCGTCGTTCCGCGAACTCGAGACCGCCGACCCGCCCGAGTCGTCGTGGTCGCTGTTCGGTCCGGATGACGAGCTCGGCACGATCAACTTCCTCACGGACGACGTGCGGCGCCGCGCGGCGAGCCTCGTGAGGACGGGACGCACCTTCAACCTCGACTACCCCATCGGTGCGTTCGACCCGTTCCCGACGGGAACCCGGCCCGAGGCGAAGCACACGATGTTCAGTAACAATCCGTGGCATTTCGACGACTGGCTCGACTCCTTCTACCTGCAGGCGACGACGCAGATCGACGCGCTGCGGCACATCGGACACCCCGAGCACGGCTTCTACGGCGGCCGCGTGCGCGAGGACATCTCGGAGCAGACGACGACGCTCGGCATCCAGACCTACGCCGAGGCGGGCATCGTCGGGCGCGGTGTGCTCCTCGACGTCGAGCGTCATCTCGCCGCCGAAGGGCGCCCGATCGATCAGAGCACGTCTTACGAGATCGGCGTCGAAGACCTCGAGGCGACCGCGGAACGTCAGGGCGTCCGGTTCGAGGACGGCGACATCCTCCTCGTCCGCACCGGGTGGGCCGAATACTGCCGGGTCGAGATGGACGCGGCCGCGCGCGCCGCGTTCGCGAAGCAGATCCGGGTGCCGGGGCTCGCCACGACGAAGGCGGTCGTCGCGTGGCTGTGGGACCACCACTTCTCGCTCGTCGCGGTCGACAACCTCGGCGTCGAGTGCTTCCCGTACACCGCAGGGAACGACCTCGTCGTGCCCGGCCTCCCCGCGCCGGAGCGCGGCATCGACCACAACGGCGGCATCCATCGCCCTCTGCTCACGATGCTCGGCTTCGCGCTCGGCGAGATGTGGGCGCTCGAAGACCTCGCCGCTGACTGCGCGCGGGACGGCGTCTACGAGTTCCTGCTGACGGCCAAGCCGCTGCACCTCCCGGGCGGCGCCGGCTCGCCGGCGAACGCCCTCGCGATCAAGTGAGGCACGACGTGGGCTCGATCGACGCGCCGACGCCGGCCGAGATCGCCCGCGCGGTGACGCGCCTCGAATCGCTTCGCACCGCGAAGGATGTGCAGCGCGCGTACGCGCACCTCCTGCAGCTCGGCCGCGCGACGGAGGCCGCGGAGCTGTTCGCCCCCGACGCCGAGGTCGTCTGGGGCGAGAAGTCCGTGCGGGGGCCCGACGCGATCCGCGACTGGCTCGACGAGCGCTCCGCGAACGCACGTCGCGCGGGCGGGCTGTACACCGAGATCATCGACGAACCCGTGATGCACCTATCGCCGAAGGGGACTATCGCGTACGGTCGCTGGTCGGCCATGGCGTTCACCGGCGACGGCCGGGGCGCCGCCCGTGTCGAAGGCGGCGTGTATGAGAACGAGTACCGCCTGTCGGGCGGGCGGTGGCTCATCTCGGCGCTGCGCTTCCATCCGCAGTTCGACGGGCCGTACGAGGAGGGCTGGACGAACGTCGACGGCGCTCCGCTCCCCGTCGTGCCGACGCACTTCGGGCCATCGGATGCCGGCACGCCGCTCATGGCGCCCGTGGGCGATGCGCCGGAGGCGGCCGATCGCGCCGAGATCGCCGCCCGCATCGCGCGCCTCAACGACGAGGATGCCGTCCGGAACCTCGTGCACGCGTACGGCTACTACGTCGACCGGAGGATGTGGACGGATGTCGTGGACCTCCTCGTCGACGACGCGATCGTGCGCTTCGATGCGTACGAATCCGACTCGGCTCCGCGCGGACGGAGCGCCGCGCGCGCCGTGTTCGAACGCATGGGCCCCGAGGGGCTGCGGTACGGCGAGACGAACGAGCATCCCCTTTTCGATGTCGTCGTGCGGATCGAGCCGGATGCGCGCACCGCGGTCGCGCGCGGCATCCAGCTCGGCATCCTCGGCGACGTGCGGTCCCGCGAGGCGTTCTGGGAGTTCGCGGTGCTGTCGGTGCGCGCGGCCAAGGGCGACGACGGGCTGTGGCGCATCGCGGCGATCGAGTGCGACACCCTGTGCCGAGCCGCGTACGCCGAAGGGTGGGGTGCGGGCGGACTCGCGCCAAGGGCGCCCACGGTCGCGGGAGTGCTCGATGCGCACTGGCGCTCGGCTTCGCCGCGCGCGTCGGGCGGCGCATCCGTCGATTCCGATCTCGATCGGCGGCTCAGGCGGTCGCTCGCCTACGACGGCGTCGAGAACGTGTCGGGAGCGTACGGCTACTTCCTCGACGATTTCCGGTGGGCCGACATGGCCGCGATCTTCGCGCGCCGCGGGCACAAGCAGTCCGCGTTCGCGGGCTACGCGATCGGCCACGATGCGATCCTCGGCACGGCGGTCGCGTGCTACGGGCCCACGAAGTCGGCGCGCGCGATGGTGAGCTTCCACTGGCGCACGCAGCCGGTGATCCATGTGTCGCACGACGCGCGGTCTGCGAACCTGCGAACGCGCCTGTTCCAGCCGCGCACCGCGATCGAACCGGATGCGACGCCCAAGGACTTCTACATGGGCGGGCTCCACTCGGGGATGTACCCGAATGATCAGGCCGTGTTCGAGGACGGCACGTGGCGGCTGTGGAGCCTCGCCGTCGACGAGCACTACTACGCCATGCAGAACTGGCGCGGGGGATGGGCGGGCGTCGAACCGCGGCCGGCGGGTGAGCAGCCGCGCCGGAGCATCGTGCTCGACGAGTACCCGCCCGAGATCCTCCTGTCCGACATCGAGCCGCGCGAGACGGGGTTCCGCGGCGGCCCGGGACCGCTCAAGGAGTGGCCGGAGATCCTTCCGATGTGGTTCCACTATCGCAATCCGGTCAGCGGTCGCGAGCCGGAGCTCTTCTGGCCGGACTGCGTCCCGTGCGAAGTCGCGCCGCAGACCCGCATGACCGCGCACGGGTTCCAGGCCCCGCCGGACGGCCCCGAGGTAGACGGCGTTCCGCTCGCATCGATGCGTCGCGAAGGATCCGAATGATCGGATTGTGGACAAGTATTGCGAAATGTGAACTTCGCTATTAGCGTGACCTCTGAGGCAGTGACCCTGAAACTCGCCTCTCTCACAATCCCGGTACAAGCGAGAGCCCCCGCTCTCGTAGACGACAAGGAAGTCACATGTCCCGAACATGGCGCCTCGTGGGAGCGGCGGCCGCGACCGCTCTGAGCCTCGGAATGCTGTCGGCGTGCGCGCCGGCATCCGGTGAATCCGGACCCACCGCCGATGGCGATGCCGGAACGCTCGCCCTCTACTCGTTCATCGAACCCTCGAGCTGGGATCCCGCGTCCTTCGGTGAGAGCCCCTACCTGCCGTACGCGCTCGCGGTGTACGACTCGCTGTTCGTGCTCGACGAGAACGGCGAGGTGGCCCCCAAGCTCGCCACCGGCTACGAGTACAGCGACGACAAGACGCAGCTGACGCTGACGCTCCAGGAGGGTGTCACGTTCGACGACGGCACCCCCTTCGACGCGGCGGCCGTGAAGGCGAACGTCGAGCACTTCCAGGGCTACGCCACCCCCGCGGGGCCGCTGCTGCAGAACGTGGCGGAAGTCGAGATCGTCGACGACGCGACCGTCGTGCTGCACCTGTCGCAGCCCGACCCCGGCCTGCTCTTCTCGCTCACTCAGGCCGCCGGTCTCATGGGCAACCCGAACACGCTCGGCACCGACGAGATCGCCAAGGAGCCCGACGGCACCGGGCCCTACGAGCTCGACACCGAGCGCACCGTCGTCGGCTCGCAGTACACCTTCCAGCGCAACGACGATTACTGGGACCAGGAGTACCCCTACTCGACCGTCACCTACACGCTGTTCCCCGATGAGGTCGCGAGGCTCAACGCGTTCAAGGCCGGCCAGATCGACTACGCGCATACGACGACCGCGTCGGCCGCGATCGACACGACTCGCGCCGTCGCCGGCTCCGAGATGCAGGAGACGTCGGTCACGTGGGAGGGTCTCTTCTTCTTCGATCGCGACGGCGTGCTGCAGCCCGAGCTCGCCGACCCCCGCGTGCGCGAGGCCCTCGCGATCGCCATCGACGCGGACGCGATGATCGAGGCCATCCGCGGCGGCTACGGTGAGGCGACGAACCAGATCTTCTCGCCGACGATGGACGCCTACGTCGAGGCGTACGACCACGCGTACGAGTACGACCCCGAGCGTGCGAAGCAGCTGCTGGCCGAGGCCGGATACCCCGACGGCTTCACGATCCCGTGGCCGCGGACCGGCTCGATCCTGCCCGAGATCTACACCGCGATCTCGCAGTACTGGAGCGAGATCGGAGTCACGACGCAGGACGTGCAGTGGGCGCCCGGCGAGGCGTCGCAGTCGATCATGGCGGGCGACTACGGGCTCGTGTACTTCTCGAACCTGGAGCTGCTCGACACGTGGTCGGTCATCCAGCTGTCGGTCGCGCCGAACTCGCAGTACAACCCGTTCCACTCGCAGACACCCGAGCTCGACGAGCTCATCGCGGCCCTGCAGACAGCGTCCGACGAGGAATCTGCGGAGGCTGCTCAGGCCGTCAACGAGTACCTCGTCGAGAACTTCTGGTACGCGCCGCTGTACCGCCCCGCGCTGTTCTACCTGACGGTGTCCGACGTGGACCTCACGGTCCTGCCGGGCTACATCCAGCCGCCCATCTGGGCCTTCCAGCCGGCGAAGTGAGCGTCGTACTCCTCAGGCGCGCGATCTCGGGGATCGTCCTGGTCCTCGTGATCTCGTTCCTCGCGCAGCTGCTCGTGCTCCCGGGCATCGACAACATCGCGCGCAACGTCCTCGGAGAGCTCGCGAGCGAGCAGCAGGTCGCGCAGAAGGCCCACGAGCTCGGCCTCGACCGGCCGTTCTTCGTGCGGTACTTCGACTGGCTCACGAGCGCTCTGCAGGGCGACCTCGGCTCGTCGTACTACACGACCCAGTCGGTGGCGGACGCCATCGCGTCGCGGCTGCCGGTGACGCTGTCGCTCGTGATCCTCGTGACCGCGCTGACCGGCCTGATCGCGTTCGCGCTCGGTATCGTCGCCGCGGTGAATCGGGGGTGGGTCGACCGGATGCTGCAGGTGCTGGTCGTCGTCGCCGACGCGCTCCCCGCCTTCGTCATCGCGATGCTGCTCGCGACGGTGTTCGCCGTGCAGCTCAAGTGGTTCCCCGCGACCGGCTACGTGCCGCTGTGGGAGTCGCCGATCGGGTGGGCGGCGTCGCTCGTGCTGCCGGTGGCCGCCATGACGGTGTCGGGCGTCGTGGGCGTGTCGCAGCTCGTTCGGTCGTCGGCCATCACCGTCCTGCGCAGCGACTACTTCCGCACGCGGCGCAGCCGCGGTCTCTCCAACGGCTACCTGCTCGTGACGACGGTGCTCCGCAACTCCGCGACGCCGGGCATGGCGGCGCTCGCGGTGCAGGTCGTCGGCCTGCTCGGGGCATCCGTCGTCATCGAGGTCGTGTTCGCCCTTCCCGGCCTCGGCTCGCTGGCCGTGCAGGCGGCCCTCCGGTCCGACATCCCCATGATCCTGGGCGTGCTCATGGTATACGTCGTCGTCGTGGTGGTCGTGAACCTCCTCGTCGACCTCCTGATCGCCTGGGTCAATCCGAAGGTGAGGCTGCGCGCATGACCGTGCAGGAGAACGTCGCGATCCCGCGCACCGGCGTCATTCGGCGGCTGTTCGCCAACCCGTTCGGAGCGGGATCCGCCGTCGCGATCGGACTGATCGTGCTCATCGCCGTGATCGCCCCGCTGCTGCCGCTGCCGTCGCCGAACGCCGGCGACCTCTCGAGCGCGATGCAGGGCCCCGGGCCCGATCACTGGCTCGGGACGGACACCACCGGGCGAGACATCCTCAGTCGCCTGATCTGGGGCGCGCGCGTCAACCTGCTCGGTGCGGCGCTCGCGGTGTTCGTGGCACTGGTGCTCGGCGTGCCGCTCGGCATCGCCGCGGGCTACTACCGCGGCTGGGTCGACTCCGCCGCGGGGTGGATCAACGACCTCGTGATGGCGCTGCCGGGCATCATCGTCCTCCTCGCGGTGAGCGCCGTCATCGGCCCCTCGATCTGGACCGCGATGGCCATCTTCGGCGTGATGCTCGCGCCCGCGTACTTCCGCATCGTGCGCGCTTCGGTGCTCGCGGTCCGCGGCGAGCTCTACGTCGACGCAGCCGTCGTCGCCGGACTGTCGGATGCCCGCATCCTGTCGCGCCACGTCGTCGCGGTCGTGCGCGCGCCGCTGCTCATCCAGGGCGCGCGGCTCGCGGTCATCGCCATCGCGATCCAGGCCGGCCTCGAGTTCCTCGGCATCGGCGACGTGAGCGTGCCGTCCTGGGGCGGGATGCTCAACGAGGGCTTCCGCCGCATCTACGACACCCCGCTGCTGATCGTGTGGCCGAGCCTCGCGATCGGAATCGTCAGCATGGCTTTCGTGCTCTTCGCGAACGCGCTGCGCGACGCGCTGGAGGAGCGGACGGTCGTCGCGCGCACGCGGCGACCGCGACGACGCCCCGCGAAGGCCGCGGACGGCCGCGCGCCCGCACAGGTGGTGGAGCGGTCGCCGGTCGGCGCACCGCGGCACGCCGGGGAGCCTGCACCGCTGCTCGGCATCTCGGACCTGCGGATCGCCTACGGCTACCGGACGGGCGACATCGAGGTCGTGCACGGCATCTCGCTCGACATCCGTGCCGGCGAGGTGATGGGGCTGGTGGGCGAGTCGGGCTCGGGCAAGTCCCAGACAGCGCTCGCGACGCTCGGTCTGCTGCCCGAGGGCGGCCGCGTCACGGCCGGCTCGATCCGGTTCGACGGGATCGAGCTGACGGATGCCGGCGAGAGGACGTACGAGCGGCTCCGCGGCTCGGAGATCGCCTACGTCCCACAGGAGCCCATCACGAACCTCGACCCGACGTTCACGATCGGCAGCCAGCTCGTCGTCCCGATGCGGAAGAAGCTCGGGCTGTCGCGAGCCGAGGCGCGCGAGCGCGCGCTCGAGCTGCTCCGACAGGTCGGCATCGTCGACCCTGAGCGCGTCTTCTCGTCGTACTCGTTCCAGCTGTCGGGCGGAATGGCGCAGCGCGTGCTCATCGCGGGAGCGGTGTCGTGCAGTCCGCGCCTCCTCATCGCGGATGAGCCCACGACGGCGCTCGACGTCACCGTCCAGGCCGAAGTGCTCGACGTGCTGCGCGGACTGCAGCGCGAGACGGGCATGGCGATGCTCATGGTGACGCACAACTTCGGAGTCGTCGCCGACATCTGCGACCGCGTCGCGGTGATGTGCCAGGGCGAGATCGTCGAGACAGGTGACGTGCGATCGGTTCTCGGCGACCCGCGGCACGATTACACGCGCTCGCTCCTGGACGCGATGCTGAGCGAGTCTGTCGTGCGCGACGACCTCGACGCGCGCGGGAAGGAGGTTCTGACGTGACGACCTTGACAGCTCCCACCGCGTCGACGACCGCCGTCGCCGACGAGCCCCTGCTGCGCGTGACGGACCTCTCCGTCGGCTACCCGTCGGGGCCGCGTCGCACCCTCACTCCCGTCGTCCACGACGTGAGCTTCGACGTCTCCGAGGGGCGCACACTCGGCCTCGTGGGCGAGTCCGGCTCGGGCAAGTCGACGATCGGACGCGCCATCCTCGGCCTCGTGCAGCCGCAGAGCGGGTCGATCCGGTTCGCCGGACGCGAGATCTCCGGCCTGTCGCGCCGACAGCGCCGCCCGCTCGCGCGCGAGATCCAGGTGATCTTCCAGGACCCGTACTCGTCGCTCAACCCGGCGATGCAGATCCAGGACATCCTCGCCGAACCGCTCATCGCACAGGGGCGCTCGCTGCGCGATGCGCGCGCTCATGTGCGGAGTCTGCTCGACGCGGTCCACCTGCCCTCGGATGCCGCGCGTCGCGTTCCGAGCGAGTTCTCGGGCGGCCAGCGGCAGCGGGTCGCGATCGCGCGGAGCCTCGCGACGGACCCGCGGCTCATCGTGTGCGACGAACCGGTGTCGGGGCTCGACCTCAAGACGCAGGCGCGCGTGCTCGACCTGCTCATCGAGCTGCAGCAGCGCACCGGCGTCGCGTTCCTGTTCGTGTCGCACGACCTCAGCGTGATCCGCCACATCAGCCACGACGTCATGGTGCTGCTGCGCGGACGGACCGTCGAATCCGGCAGCGTTCGCGAGGTGACGGAGAATCCGCGCGACGACTACGTGCGCCGTCTGTTCATGTCGTCACCGGTCAGCGACCCCGACGAGCAGGCGCGGCGACGCGCGGCGTTGCGCGAGCTCCCACCCGTCACCACGCCCGGCGGCTGACCGTGTTCCGTCTCGCTCGACGATCGGGGAGATGGTCCTCGCGCACCCGGTCGCCGAGCGGGCCGACGGCGGGACGAAGCGTCAGTCGCCGAGGCTGTCGTCGTCGCGATCCCGCTTCTTCCCGTACCGGCGCACGTACGAGACGATCCACACCACGAGCGTGCCCGCGAGGATCACCACCGTCACGCCGTAGAGGAGAGCCTGGTCGAACTGACTGATCACGGGCGCCTGCCCTCCGCGGCATCCGCCACGATCTTCGCGATGCGCGCCGCGCGCGTCTCGGGCCTGCGGGCCATGTCGACGGCGGCGATGCCCTGCTTGCGTGCCGACGGAGGGAAGGAGTCCCACTCGGCGCGCGCGGCGGGATCCGCGTCGAGTGCCGCCGCGAAGTCGTCGGGCTCCCGCAGGGCCTCGGCATTGTCGTAGACCGTCCACATGCCGTTCCGCTTCGCGATCTCGATCGCACGGATGCCGGCCGGCGCCAGCAGCCCGGCTGCTTCCAGCTTCGCGACGCGCCCCTTGTTCGACGCCGCCCAGCCGCTCAGGGGGCGCCGCGGCGCGAACCACAGACCGCCGCGCTGCTCGTCGAACGCGCGCACGGGGCCGTCGATCCAGCCGAAGCACAGTGCCTGCAGGATCGCGTCTTCGTACTCGACGAACGTCAGGCCGGAGCCGGGCCGCGCGCGCACGAGCCATGCGCCCTTCGACGTGGTGTGGTTCTCTTCGAGCCACGCGCGCCAGGTCGCCGCATCCGGAGCCTCGACGCGTTCGCCGTCGTCAAGTGCTCCCATGCCCCGACGATAGCGCGGGCCGCCGACACCGGGGCCGGTCAGATGCCCTCGGGAAGATCGCTCTCGATCGGCTCGCCCACGACGAGATCGGCGACCGAGTCGACCACCTCGTCGGGACGGAACGGGTACTTCTCGATCTCGGCGCGATCGCTGATGCCCGTGAGCACGAGCACGGTGTGGAGGCCCGCCTCGATGCCCGCGACGACGTCGGTGTCCATACGGTCGCCGATCATGCCCGTCGTCTCGGAGTGCGCGCCGATGCGGTTCAGCGCCGAACGGAACATCATCGGGTTCGGCTTGCCGACGACGTACGGCTCCTTGCCGGTCGCCTTCGTGATGAGCGCCGCGAACGACCCGGTCGCGGGCACGACTCCGTACGGCGTGGGGCCCGTCGCATCCGGATTCGTGATGATGAACCGCGCACCCGCATTGATGAAGCGGATCGCCTTCGTGATCGCCTCGAACGAGTACTGCCGCGTCTCGCCGACGACGACGTAATCGGGCTGCGTCTCGGTCATGATGTAGCCGGCCTCGTGCAGCGCCGTCGTCAAGCCCGCCTCGCCGATCACGTACGCGGTGCCGCCGGGCATCTGCGACCGGAGGAACTCGGCCGTCGCGAGGGCGGACGTCCAGATGCGGTCCTCCGGAACGTCGAGCCCCGAACGCGCGAGCCGTGCGCTCAGGTCGCGTGGCGTGAAGATCGGATTGTTCGTCAGGACGAGGAACGGCGTGCCCGTGTCGCGCCACTGCGCGAGCAGCTCCGCCGCCCCGAGGATCGGACGATTCTCGTGCACGAGAACGCCGTCCATGTCGGTCAGCCAGCACTCGATATCGGCCCGGGTCCGCATGCGCACAGCCTAGCGATGCCGAATGGTGGGGCATCCGTATCTACGCCCTCGCAATGGGCCGTAGTCTTCACTCGTGAGTCGCGACGAGTGGAACCCCAGGGAGCTTCCCGATCTCGCCGACCACACGTATCTCGTGACCGGCTCGAACGCCGGATTGGGCTACTTCGCATCCGAGCAGCTCGCCCGCGCGGGTGCCCGCGTGATCATGACCGGACGCAATCCGAACCGGCTCGCGGCGGCGCGCGCGGCCGTGTACCGAAGGGTTCCGGATGCGGCGGCCCGCGCCGCGGTCGACACGATGATCCTCGACACGAGCAACCTCGGTTCGGTGCGCGCCGCCGCCGCGACGGTGCGCTCGCGCAAGCACCTCGACGGCGTGCTGCTCAATGCCGGAATCGTCCACACGCCGAAGGAGCGGCAGACGACGCTCGACGGGCACGAGCTCGTCTTCGCGACGAACGCGCTCGGGCATTTCGCGCTCGCGGGCGAGCTGCTCACGACGCTCGCCGCGTCGTCGGGGCGCATGGTGTGGGTCGGAAGCATGTCGACGTCGCTCACGCCGTACGACCCCGTCGATCCCGAGCTCGTCGACGACTACTCCGCGTGGCGCGCGTACGTGCAGTCGAAGACGGCGACCACGGCGCTCGGCCTCGAGGCGGACCGGCGTCTGCGCGACGCGGGCGTTCCCGTCGCGAGCGTCGTCGCGCATCCGGGCTACTCGACGAGCGGTCGCACGCCGGGGATCATCGGGGTCAACGAGCCGAGCCGGGTGAAGCGTTTCGTCGACAACCTCCAGGCCGCGATCGCCCAGTCGAAGGAGCACGGCGCGTGGTCGCTCGTGCGCGCCCTCGTCGATGCGTCGATCCAGGGCGGTGAGTTCTGGGGTCCGCGGTACATCACGCACGGCGAGCCGCGTCGCGCGAAGGCGTCGCGCCTCACGCGCAACCGCGAGATCGCCGAGCGTCTGTGGAGCGCGTGCGAGGACGCCACCGGCGTGCGCTGGCCGTTCGACCGCGCGGCGCGCGTGCGGAAGCGCTGACGCTCCGGAGCCGCCCCGCGTGTGGTGCCGGTCAGGCCGTGAGCCACACCGCGTCGGCGGCGTCGGCGGGGAGGGAGACGTCGGTGTCGTCGATGCGGATGGCCGTCGCATCCGTCACCGTGATGATCGCCCCCACGACGACGCCCGCGTCCTCGAGGGCACGAAGCAGCGCCGGGTCGCGGTCGCTCACCCGCAGCACCCGGCCCTCGTGGCCGGCCGGCGCCTGCGAGAGGAGCACGAAGGGCTCGCGGTGGACGACGCCCGAGGCATCCGGAATCGCGTCGCCGTGCGGGTCGAACCGCGGATGCCCCAGCCGTTCGTCGATGCGCTCCAGCAGCCGGTCGCTGATCGAGTGCTCGAGGATCTCGGCCTCGTCGTGCACCTCGTCCCATGTGTAGCCGAACTCGCGCACGAGCCACGTCTCGATGAGGCGATGCCGTCGGATCACACTCGCCGCGCGCCGCTCGCCCGCCGGTGAAAGCGACACCGGGCCGTACGGGCGATGCGTCACGAGCCCCTGGGCCGCGAGCTTCTGCACCATCTCGGTCACGCTCGACGGAGCGAGCCCCAGCACCGCCGCGAGCTGCGACGGCGTGATGCGATCGTCCTGCCACTCGGTGTGGTGGTAGATCGTCTTGAGGTAGTCGTCGATGGCGGGGGACGGCACGGACTCAGGCTACCCGTCGCGGCACGGCCGGAATCATGACCCGGTGAGCACGAGCCACAGCAGCAATCCGTTGAGCACAATGAGGAACACGGATGCCGCGATACCCGCGACCGTCGTGACGACGCGGTTGCGGAAGCGGCCCAGCACGTCGAGCTTCGCCGTCAGGGCGACGAGCGGGATGAGCGCGAACGGGATCCCGAACGAAAGCACGACCTGGCTCAGCACGAGTGCGAGGGTCGGATCGACGCCGAATGCGAGGATGGCCAGCGCCGGGATCAGCGTCACGAGGCGCCTCGCGAGGAGAGGCACCCGGATGTGAAGCAGGCCGTGCATGATCTCCGCTCCCGCGTACGCGCCGACCGACGCGCTCGCGAGGCCGCTTGCGAGCAGGCCCACTGCGAACAACGTCGCGACCGCGGGGCCGATGCCGCCGGCCAGGGCCGCATAGGCGCCCTCGAGGGTGTCGGTGCCGGGCACGCCGTCGAGGTTGGCGGCGGCGAGCAGCAGGATGCACAGGTTCACCGAGCCCGCGATAGCCATCGCGATCGTGACGTCCCACTTCGTCGCGCGGAGGAGCCGCGTGGTGGAGATGCCGCGCAGGTCCTCCAGCGGCACGCCTCGCGCCGGTGCATCGGTCGCCGCTCGGCGGGCGGACGTCGGCGAAGCGGGTGCGTCGGGGTCGGCCGGCGCGAACCGGTCGCGCGCGAGCGCGCTGTGCGCATAGATCGCGTGCGGCATGATCGTCGCACCCAGGATCGACGCGGCGAGCAGCACCGAGCCGGTGCCCTCGAACCTCGGCACGAGGCCTCCGACGATGCCGACCGGATCGGGCGGGGCGACGAACACGCCGTACGTGAAGCCGAACGCGATGACGAGCACGAGCCCGATCACCACGAACTCGAACGGCTTCGCACCCTTGTGCGACTGCACGAGCAGCAGCCCGATCGAGACCGCGCCGGTGATGAGGCCGCCCCACAGCAGGGGCACGCCGAAAAGGAGGTAGAGCGCGACCGCGCCGCCGATCACCTCGGCGATGTCGGTGGCCATCGCGACGAGCTCCGCCTGCAGCCAGTATGCGCGCCGCCCCCACTTGTTGCGCAGACGCCGTCCGAGCGTCTCGGGGAGGCTGCGCCCCGTCACGATCCCGAGCTTCGCCGAAAGGTACTGGATGAGCCACGCCATGACGTTGCCGAGCACGACGACCCACACGAGCAGGTAGCCGTACCGGGCGCCCGCGGTCATGTTGCTCGCGACGTTGCCCGGATCGAGGTAAGCCACTCCTGCAACCAGAGCCGGCCCGATGAGCCAAGCGAGGCGGGGGATCGTCGGGCTCCGCCTCACGCCGACGTCGACCGCGCCTCGTCGCGCGCGTGTCGGCCGCGGGGAGCCGGAGGCGGCGGTTTTCGGCATGCCGAAACCATATCCGACTTTTCGGCATGCCGAAAAGAGGTTGGGCCGTCAAACCGTCGGGCTGGATCGCACAACCCGCGGGCGCCCGGGCGGAGAAGTGCCGATTAGCCCCGGCGCTTTCACATCCGCGCGTAATCTGGCCCGGTGACCGCCTCGCCCGAACACGCCACCGCGGCCGAATCCGAATCGGAACCCGAACCCGAACCCGAACCCGTCCTCCCGGTCGGCGTCGGACCATGGCCGGGCGGTCCGGCGGCGTGGCCCGACGACCCCCGTTACGATCGCGACCTGCTGGCGCACGGCGACCGCCGCAACGTCATCGACCGCTACCGCTACTGGACGGTCGACGCGATCGTCGCCGACCTCGACGAGCGGCGCCACGCGTTCCACGTCGCGATCGAGAACTGGCAGCACGACATGAACATCGGCTCGATCGTCCGCAGCGCGAACGCGTTCCTCGCGGCCGAGGTGCACATCATCGGGCGCCGCCGCTGGAATCGCCGCGGTGCGATGGTCACCGACCGATACCAGCATGTGCGGCACCACGAGGACGTCGCGTCGTTCAAGAAGTGGGCGGATGCCGCATCCATCCCCATCATCGCCGTCGACAATGTGGAGGGATCGGTGCCCGTCGACCGCGCCGAGCTCCCGGGGCGGTGCGCGTTCCTCTTCGGACAGGAGGGGCCGGGGCTGTCGCCGGAGGCGCTCGAGGCTGCGGCGTCCGTCGTCGAGATCACGCAGTACGGCTCGACGCGGTCGATCAACGCGAGCGCGGCCGCGGCGGTCGTCATGTACGAGTGGTGCCGCCGCTGGGCGCACTGAACCGCGACGCCGCCCGCGTGATCAGCCGGCGGCGGTCATCCACTCCGGCCGCAGCACGCGCCAGCCGAGCGTCGCGAGGCGCGCGAGCATGTACACGCCGAAGAAGGCGACCGCGAGCCACGCGAGTCCCGCCGCACCCGTCGGGTGCAGGAGCGCGAGCCCCACGAGCGCCGGGAGGAACGGCACGAGGTTCAGCGCCCCCGCGATCGCGAGGTAGCGGGCATCGCCGGCGCCGATGAGCACGCCGTCGAGCACGAACACGATGCCGCACACCGGCTGCGCGACGGCGAGCACGATGAGCGCGGGCTGTACGAGGGCGGCCACGGCCGGGTCGCCCGTGAACACGAGGCCGATGAGCCCCGAGAAGCCGCCGATGAGCGCGCCGACGAGCACGCCGAACCACGCGCCCCATGCGACCGTGCGGCCGAGCACTCGGCGCACGAACGGCTCGTCCTGCGCACCCAGCCCCTTGCCGATGAGCGCCTGCGCGGCGATGGCGAGGGCGTCGAGCGCGAACGCCGCCGTCGAGAAGATCGTGAACGCGACCTGCCAGCCCGCGAGCTCCTCGGTGCCGAGCATCGTGGCGACGGCGACCGTCGCGAGCAGGGCGAGCCGCAGCGAGACCGTACGCAGGAAGAGCCAGCCGCCGGATCGCGCCGATCCGCGGACGCCGTCACGCTGGGGCAGGACGGATGCCTCGTGCTCCCGCGCGAGTCGCCCGATCACGACCGCGTACGCGGCCACCATGCCCCACTGCGCGAGGACGGTGCCGAACGCCGAACCCGCGATGCCCCATCCGAGCCCGTAGATGAAGAGCCAATTGAGCAGCGCGTTCGCCGCGAAGCCGATGCCCGCGATCCACAGGGGTGTCACGGTGTCCTGCATGCCGCGCAGGAGCCCCGTCGCGGCGAACACGATGAGCATCGCCGGCAGGCCCCACATCGAGATTCCGAGGTACGTGACGGCGTCGGCGGCGACCTCGGGGCCCGCCTGGAACAGCCCGACGAGCAGCGGGGTCGCGAGGTAGCCGGCGATCGCGAGGAGTGCGCCGAGACCGAGCGCGAGCCACAGCCCGTCGATGCCGACCGACACGGCGCGCGACGGATCGCCGGCGCCGAACCGGCGCGCGACGGCCGGCGTGGTCGAGTACGCGAGGAACACCATGAGCCCGACGATCGTCTGCAGCACCGCGGATGCGATGCCGAGCGCCGCGAGCGGCACGACGCCGAGGTGGCCGACGAGCGCCGAGTCGACGATGAGGAAGAGCGGCTCGGCCACGAGCGACCCGAGCGCGGGCACCGCGAGGTGCAGGATCGCGCGGTTCAGCGTCGCGGGTCGGGTCGTCACGCGTCGAGCCTAGAGCGGGCCGGGGACGCCGCGGCTCGCCGCCGCGCGAGCCTTCGAGGCATCCCGGGGCGCCGGTCGATAGGTTCGAAGAGTCCGTGCTCGCCTGAGTCTCGCCCGGGGGAAGAGATGGATCTGACCGCACGCCTGCGCCGATGGTTCGAGCGATTGCCCGCATGGGTGCGGGTGGCCGTCGGGATCGTGGCCGTCGCGCTCGGCGCCGTCATCGTGCTGCGCCCCACGACATCGCTCGGCGTGCTCGCGCTGCTCATCGGTGCGGGCCTCGTCCTCGCGGGCGTGCTCACGTTGACGGGCGGCGGCGAGGCGGAGCCGACGGGGTCGCCGTCGCGCTGGCGTGGTCTGCTCGCGGCGATGTGGATCGTCGCGGCCGTCTTCGTGCTCGCGTGGCCCGGGCTGACGGTGCGGGTGCTCGCGCTCGTCGTCGGGATCGCGCTGATCGTGAACGGCGTCGCGTCGCTGCTCGCCGCGTTCCGCAGGGGCGTGACGCCCGATGCCCGCGTGGCGTCCGGGGCCTTCGGCCTCGCGGGGCTCGGCTTCGGCGTGCTCGCGCTCGCGTGGCCCGACATCACGCTTCTGGTCGTCGCGATCGTGTTCGGCGCGCGCCTCATCATGTCGGGCGTGGCCGAGGTATGGCTCACCGTTCGGCATCGTCCTCGCCACCAGACGGGGGCGGGCGAGCCGGATGCCCGCCCGAGCGTGCTGCGACGGTGGGTCCGCACGGTCGCTGCGGTGCTCGCCCTCGTGCTGGCGGGGGCGGCCGCATCCGTCAGTCTGTCGATTCGCGCGGGGAGTCCCGTCGTCGACGACTTCTATGCGGCGCCGCGCACGGTGCCCGACGAGCCGGGACAGCTCATCCGCGCCGAGCCCTTCACGCGCGGCGTGCCGCAGGACGCGCTCGCGTGGCGGATGCTCTACACGACGACGAACCAGGACGGTCGCTCCGCGATCTCGAGCGGCATCGTCGTCGTTCCTCGCGAGGGCGAGGGCGACTGGCCGGTGATCGACTGGGCGCACGGGACGACCGGCGTCGCGCAGCACTGCGCGCCGTCCCTGTCGCCGCAGCCGTTCGAGTCGGGCGCGCTGTTCGTGCTGCCCGACGTGATCGCGAACGGGTGGGCGCTCGTGGCGACGGACTACATCGGGCTGGGCACCGAGGGGCCGCATCCGTATCTCGTCGGCGAGCCGACCGGCCACGCCGTGCTCGACGCCGTGCGCGCCGCGCGGCAGCTCGACGAAGCGCGCCTCGGCGACCAGACGGTCGTGTGGGGCCACTCGCAGGGCGGCGGCGCGGCCCTCTGGACGGGGGTGCTCGCCGACGAGTACGCGCCGGACGTGCCCCTCGACGGGGTGGCTGCGCTCGCGCCGGCCGCCGACCTCAGGGGTCTCGCGAACGACCTCCCGCACCTGACCGGCGGAAGCCTCATCATGTCGTTCGTGATCGACGCGTACGCGCACGTCTTCGACGACATCACCTACCGCGAGTACGTCCGCCCGGGCGCCGAGGCGACCGTGCGCGAGATGGCCACGCGCTGCTTCGCCGATCCCGCGACCGCTGTCTCGGTGCTGGATCTGATGGGGCTCTCGAACGACCCCGACATCCTCGCCGCGGATCCCACGGGCGAACCGCTCGGGACGCGCCTCGTCGACAACACCCCGCCGGCCGAGATCACCGCACCGCTGCTGATCGGGCAGGGCGCCGCGGACGGGCTCATCCTCCCCGAGACGCAGGACGCCTACGTCGAGGGCCTGTGCGAGTCGGGGGTCCGGGTCGACTACCGGGTCTACGAGGGCCGCGATCACGTGCCTCTCGTGCAGCGGGACTCGCCACTGATCCCCGAGCTGCTCGTCTGGACGCAGTCGCGCTTCGCGGGCGACCCCGTCGCCGACGGCTGCGTGCGCAGCGGACCGTGAGCGCGCGGCATCCGTCCACACCGACGGGGCATATCCTGGACGGATGACCGACGCTGCCCGATCAGGTCTCGCTCTCGAAGAGCTGAGCGCCGACATCCGTCCGCAGGACGACCTCTTCCGCCACGTCAACGGCGCCTGGATCGAGCGCACCGAGATCCCCGACGACAAGGCTCGCTGGGGATCGTTCCATCTCATCGCCGAGCAGGCCGAGAAGGACGTGCACGCGATCATCGAGGAGGCGAGCTCGGCCGAGCCCGGCACCGAGACGCGCAAGATCGGCGACCTGTACACGAGCTTCATGGACACCGAGCGCATCGCCGAGCTCGGCGCGACGCCGATCGCCGACCAGCTCGCCCGCGTCGACGAGATCACCGACATCCCGTCGTTCCTGCGCACGCTCGGTGAGCTCGAGCGGGACGGCGTGAGCGGATTCGCGCACCTGTACGTCGAGCCCGACCCGGGCAACCCGCAGCGGTACCTGCCGTTCCTCATCCAGGGCGGCCTGTCGCTGCCCGACGAGAGCTACTACCGCCTCGAGAACTTCGGCGAGACGCGCATCGCGTTCCGCGCGCACGTCGAGCGCCTGCTCGAGCTGGCGGGGATCACCGATGCCTCGGCCGCCGCCGACCGCATCACGGCGCTCGAGACCGAGCTCGCGACCCACCATTGGGACAACGTGCGCAGCCGAGACGCCGTCGCGACCTACAACCTCAAGACGTGGGACGAGGTCAAGGCGCTCGCCGCCGTCGACCTGGAGCCGTGGCTCGAGGGCATGGCGCCCGGGCATCGCGACGCGTTCGCCGAGGTCGTCGTGTATCAGCCGAGCTTCCTCGAAGGGCTCGGGACGGTCCTCGTCGAGGAGCGCCTGGAGGACTGGAAGGCGTGGCTGCGGTTCAGCATCGTGCATGCGGCGGCCGCGTTCCTCTCGGACGAGTTCGTCGACGAGAACTTCTCGTTCTACGGCACGCAGCTCACCGGGGTGCCCGTCAACCGCGAGCGTTGGAAGCGCGGCGTGAGCCTCGTCGAGGCGGCGATGGGCGAGGCCGTCGGCAAGGTGTACGTCGAGCGGCACTTCCCGCCCGCCGCGAAGGCGGCGATGGATGAGCTCGTCGGCAACCTCGTCGAGGCTTACCGCGAGAGCATCTCGACGCTCGAGTGGATGAGCCCCGAGACGCGCGAACGCGCTCTGGCGAAGCTCGACGCGTTCACGCCGAAGATCGGCTACCCGGTCAAGTGGCGCGACTACTCGACGCTCGAGATCGACGCGACCGACCTCATCGGCAACGTGCGCCGCGCGCACATCTTCGAGCACGACCGCCAGCTCGACAAGGTCGGCAAGCCGATCGACCGCGATGAGTGGTTCATGACGCCGCAGACGGTCAACGCCTACTACAACCCGCTCATGAATGAGATCGTCTTCCCCGCGGCGATCCTGCAATACCCGTTCTTCGACGCGGAGCGCGACGCGGCGGCGAACTACGGCGGCATCGGCGCGGTCATCGGCCACGAGATCGGTCACGGCTTCGACGACCAGGGGAGCCGGTACGACGGCGACGGCTCATTGCGCGACTGGTGGACGGATGCCGACCGCGCCGCTTTCGAGGAGCGCACGAAGTCGCTCATCGCGCAGTACGACGGGCTCACGCCAGCGGGTCTGTCCGACGAGTACAAGGTCAACGGCGCGCTCACGATCGGCGAGAACATCGGCGACCTCGGCGGCCTGAGCATCGCGATCAAGGCGTACCGCCTGCACCTGGCGAAGAACGGCGAAGACCCCGGCGGCCCCGTCATCGACGGGTACACCGGGATCCAGCGGCTGCTTCTGAGCTGGGGCCAGATCTGGCAGCAGAAGGGCCGCGACGCCGAGACGATCCGGCTGCTGACGATCGACCCCCACTCGCCGAACGAGTTCCGCTGCAACCAGATCGTGCGCAACGTCGATGCCTTCTACGAGGCGTTCGACGTCAAGCCCGGAGACGCCCTGTGGCTCGACGAGAGCGAGCGCGTCACGATCTGGTGACGGACGGCGTGCCGACCCGAGGGCCGGCACGCCGCGGCGTAGACCTGGACCCCCGCCCGAACCCGACCCGAGACTCGATCCGCCCCCCGGATCCGGCCCGACCTCAAACTGAATATCGCCCCGTAACCGAACACCCCCGCAACCGAACATCGCCCCGCTGTACCTCGGCGTGCCCCCGCGCGCCGAGCCGACATCCGAAGACCCCCGGAAGGAACCCCGCTCATGGGCATGCCCCCTGAGCCCTTCGACACGGACGACCCGCCCAGAGACACCGGATCGCTGCGCAGCTCGCAACGAAGCAGCAGCAACAGCCGCCGGCTCCCGCGCCGCGCGGCGGCCCGCAAACCCGCGTTCGCGTCGACGTTGAAGGCGCTCGATGACCTCGCCGCACACGGTGCGCGCATCTCGGTGCGCATCACCGATCTCGACCGCGGCACCGCCGTACTGTCGGGCGACGACTTCGTCACCCTCCCCGTCGCCGGGCTCGGCGTCGTCCCGCTGCTGATCGAGGTGGCGGCCGCCTTCGAGGCGGGCACGCTCGATCCGCTCGAGATCATCGACCGTTCGACGGTCGAGCGCGTCGCCGTGGGGGGAGTGTGGCAGCACCTGATGGCGCCCGCGCTGCCGCTGTCCGACCTCGCGGTGCTCACCGCGTCGACGGGCGACGCGCTCGCGGCGAACGCGCTGCTCGCGCGCGTCGGCCTTCCCGCCGTGCGGCGGCGCATCGAGCTGCTGGGGCTCTCGCGCTCCGCGCTGCTCGATCGGTTCCGCGACGAGCGCGGCCCCGACGACGCGCCGCACTTCGCGCTGGGCTCGTCGCGCGAGCTGTCCGAGGTGTTCGCGGCGCTCGTCAACTCGCAGGCCGTCTCGCCCGGCGTGAGTGCGCAGGTCGCGGAGTGGCTGAGCCTCAACCACGACCTGTCGCTCGTGGCGTCCGCAACGGGCCTCGATCCGTTCTCGCACGAGAATGACGAGCACGGCCTGCTCTTCATCAACAAGACCGGTCGCGACAACGGCATCCGCGTCGAGGCCGGCGTACTCGCCGGGCCGCGCGCCGGGGTCTCGTACGCCCTGATCGTGTGCTTCGACGACCTGTCGATCATGCACCGGCTGCGCGTGCACGAGGCGTTCCGGATCCTCGGCACCGAGCTCATGGAATACGTCTTCTGACGCTTCGTCGCGACCCGACGGGGGATTGACCGCCTCCGCTGCCTCCGTTACATTCGCCCCCCAATAATATCAATCACATTGATATTACTGATCGTCGACGTCGACGGTCAGGGTTTCGGAGAGCGAGACGCGGAGGTCTTGGGTATGACGAATCCATTCAGAAGGAGGCGCTCCGGCGTCGCGACGGCGACCGTCGCAGCGGTCGCGGTGGCGGTGGTGCTCGCGGGATCGGCGCCTGCGGCGGCAGAGGATGAACGCGTGATCACGGGCTCGCTCCAGGACTCGACGCCGTTCCGGTTCATCGTCCCGGATGACTGGAACGGGACGGTCTTCGTCGACCTGGACTTCGGCCCCTCGGGTCCGATCGCACCCCACGTGCAGCACCTCCTGGACGACGGCGCCGCGTACGGCGGGACCACCCGCTCGGTCACCGGCTGGGACATCGCATCGGCGATCGACAATCAGATCGAGGCGCTGCGGCGCTTCGCCGGAGAGGTCGGCACGCCCGAGCGTGCGATCACGATGGGTGCGTCCATGGGCGGATTCGTCGCGGCCGGTGTCGCGCAGCGCTACCCGTCGCTGATCGACGGCGTCGTCTCGATGTGCGGTGGTCTGTCGGGCTCGGTCTCGCAGTGGAACCAGAAGCTCGACACCGTCTTCGTGCTCTCGAACCTGCTCGACCCCGAGGGCTCTCTCCCCGTTGTCGACATCCCCGCCGACGTGAACGGATCGGTCGACGCCTGGCGCGCGCGGCTCGCCGAGGCGCAGGCCACCCCCGAAGGGCGTGCACGCATCGCGCTCGCGGCGGCGATCGGTCAGCTCCCCGCGTACTCGTCGTCGGCGCCTCGGCCCGAGCCGCGTGACGTCGAGGCGTACCAGGCGGGTTGGTACGGCGCCCTCTCGGGTGACGGACTGCCGTACATCGGGCAGGCGATGAGCAGTCGCCGCAGCATCGAGGCGCTCGTCGGCGGCAACCCGTCGTGGAACACTGGAATCGTGTACGCCGACCAGTTCCGAAAGCTCGCTCCCGACGCGCGCCGCGTCGTCGAGAAGCTGTACAAAGACGCAGGACTGTCGCTCGCCGACGACCTCGCCCAGGTCGACGCCGCGCCGAGGATCGAGGCCGATCCCGCGGCGGTCGAGCGCTTCGAGAAGGGCATCGAGTTCGACGGGAATCTCGAGGTGCCCGTCGTCACGCTGGTCAACATCGGCGACCAGATCTCGACGGTCGCGCAGCAGGAGGAGTACGAGCGCGTCGTCAAGAAGGCGGGCAACGCCGACCTGCTGCGGCAGACGTACGTCGACTCGGCCGGGCACTGCGCGTTCACGGCGGCCGAGCGCGTCGCCGCCGCCGAGCTGTTGCTGCATCGCCTCGACACCGGCAAGTGGCAGGGGCGCGAGAACCACCAGCGCATGAACGACGCGGCCCGCGCGCTCGGGCTCGGCGACGCGCGCTTCATCCCGTTCTCTCCTGACACGTTCAACCGCCCGTACACGGCCTCGCTCGAGCCGACGGTCGAGACGTGGGTCGGGCAGCTCGCGAACGGCACCGCCTACAACATCCACCTGCCGAGCGATTGGAGCGGCATCCTCGTGATGGACGCCGATCTGCGCCAGGCGAACGATCCGCGCGTGCGCTGGCTGATGGAGCAGGGCTACGCCGCGGCGACGCGCTCGCGCGACATCACGGACTGGGCGGTGGGCGCCGGTGCATCCGACCTCGTGGAGCTGAAGGGCACGTTCGAGGCGACGGTCGGTCGTGCGCCCACGACGACGATCGTCGCGGGAGGTTCGCTCGGGGGACTCGTCACGCGCGAGACCGTCGACACATATGGGGCGGAGTTCGACGGCGCCATCCCGATGTGCGGCGGCGGAGCGGGCCTCGTGGGCATGTGGAACCACCGCCTCGATGCCACGTGGGTGCTCGATGTGCTGGTCGGCGACGAGCCGATCGAGTTGGTCGACATCACCGACCAGACGGCGGCGGATGCCGCGCTCGCGGCCCTCGTCGACGAGGCGATGAGCACGCCCGAGGGTCGCGCGCGCGTCGCCCTCGCCTGCGCGATCGGTCACGTCTCGGGTTGGCCCGCCGGTGCGGAGCGGCCCGCGGCCGACGACTACGCCACGCAGCTCGACACGATCGCCGACAGCATCTCGATCATGCTGCTGCGACGGTCGGTGCTCGAGGCGACCGCGGGTGGGAACATCTCGTGGAACGTCGGCGTCGACTACCGCGCGCAGCTCGAGCAGTCGGGTCAGACCGATATCGTGCTCGCGCTGTACGACGCCGCGGGTCTCGACCTCGCGAGTTACCTCGAGTCTCTCGAGACCGCTCCGCGGGTCGAGGCGGATGCTGCGGCAGTCGCCTGGACCCACGAGAACGGCGTCTACAGCGGCGAGCTGCCGATCCCGGTGCTCGACATGTACACGGGATCGGACCCCCGGGCGGCCCTCAGTGAGATGAACGCGTATCGCGACGTGGTCGCGGCGGCGGGAAGCACCGACCGCCTGCGCCAGGTCGTCGTCGAGCGCTCGGGGCACTGCGCCTTCACGGCGGGTGAGTATGCGGCTGCGGTCGACGCTCTGCTCGAGCGGATCGACCGGCCGACGTGGGGCGCGATCGCGAAGCCGGGGAAGCTCAATCAGCGAGCGGCGGCGCTGCAGGCCGCGACATCGATCGACCTCGGCGGGGCGGCGTTCGTCGAGCCGGGCGAGGTTCCCGACTTCCCGCGCACCTTCGGCGAGGCATCGCCGATGCCCTGATCGAGGGTCGTCCTGACGGCGGGGCGGGGTGTGCGCGACGGGTTCGCACGCACCCCGCCTTTCGTCGTCCGGGACTTGTCGGCGTAGCATCCGAGGAAATAGTTGAAATTCTCAAACATCAACTTTTATGATGTTATTGCGGTGCTCGACCGACACCGCCTGATCTGCACGAAGATGTGGAGTTCTCATGCGTATCCGAACCAGCGCCACCCCCCTCGCCGCTGTCCTCGCTCTCGGCCTGCTCGCCGGCTGCTCGTCGGCCGCGCCGGGAGCAGAGCCCGAAGAGACGGATGCGGCGACCGACGCCCCCCTCTACGACCAGCTTCCCGACGCCATCAAGGAGGCCGGCGTCATCAAGATCGCCGGCGACACCCACCCGCCCTACCGCACGATCGAAGAGGGCGGTGAGATCACCGGCATCGACCCCGACCTGCAGGAGGCGCTGTCGGAGCAGCTCGGCGTGCCCTTCGAGATCATCACCGCGTCGGGCCTCGACGCGATGCTCACCGGCATGCTGTCCGGCCGCTTCGACGCGTTCAACGGGCCCGTGCGCGTGACCCCCGAGCGCCTGGAGGACTTCGACGCCGTCGTGTGGATGACCACGCGCACGTCGTACGTGTTCCTCGAAGAGCGCGCCGACGAGCTCGACGACCCCGAGGCCGTGTGCGGTGCGCGCGTGGCGGGCGTCACAGGCTCGGTCACCGAGAGCCAGCTCGCGCGCTACAACGAGTGGTGCGAGGCGGAGGGCCTCGAGCCCGCGGAGTTCATCGGCCTCGAGGACAGCAACGCGACCTTCCTCGCCGTCAACTCAGACCGCGCCGATTTCGCAGGCACGACCCAGTCGGCCGCGATCGACCTGCAGGCGAGCGACCCGGGACGGTACGGCTACCTCACCCAGTCGGACGAGCAGGGCGCCGGCATCGACCAGCTCGCGATCTTCATGCCGAAGGGCAACGGTCTCGCAGAGCCGATGCTCGCGGCCTTCGAGGCGATCTTCGAGAACGGCGAATACGACCGGATCATGTCGGAGTGGGGCATCGAGAACGCCGCCGTCGACGCTCCCGCTCTGAACCCCGACACCTCCAAGTGAGCCCACGATGACCGACCTGACCACCCAGCCCGTACGCAACCCGCACGCCGATCGATCGATCGACGTCGCCGACGCGCGTCGGCGGATCCACCCCTGGCGCGTGGTGACAGGTGTGCTGCTCGCGCTGGTGACGGTTCAGATCGTCGTCTTCTTCGCAACGAACGAGCGGTTCGACTGGCCGGTCGTCGCGGAATACCTCTTCAACCCGAGCGTGCTCATGGGCCTGGGCATGTCGATCATGCTCACCGTGATCGGCATGGTGCTGGGTTCGATCCTGGGCACCGCGCTCGCCGCGGGGCAGCTGAGCGACTTCGCTCCGCTGCGCTGGGCGTGCATCGTGTTCGTCGGGGTGTTCCGCGGCGTCCCGCCGCTCGTGCAGCTGATCTTCTGGTACAACCTCGCGTACCTGCTGCCGCGCATCACGGTCGGGGTGCCGTTCGGTCCGGAGCTGTTCAGCTGGTCGACGAACGACTTGATCACCCCGCTCACGGCGGCCATCATCGGCCTCTCGCTGCACGAGGCCGCGTACATGGCCGAGATCGTCCGCGCGGGCATCCTGTCCGTCGATCAGGGCCAGCGCGACGCGGCAGCGGCCATGGGCTTCAGCCGGTGGCATTCGTTCACGCGCGTGGTCCTGCCGCAGGCGATGCGCGTGATCATCCCGCCGACGGGCTCCCAGGTCATCGCACTCCTGAAGGGAACCTCGCTCGTGAGCGTCATCGCGATGGGCGACCTGCTCCACTCGGTGCAGGTGATCTACAACCGCACGTACGAGGTCGTTCCGATGCTCATCGTGGCCGTGATCTGGTACCTCGTCGTCGTGACGGCGCTCACCCTTGTGCAGCGCCGCGTCGAGCGGCACTTCAGCAAGGGAATGACGCGCGACGCGGTCGTCCGTCGCGTCGCGGCACGGACGGAGGTCCCGGCATGAGCGCGCCCATCGACACGACGCCGGTGCTGCAGGTCGTCGGACTGCGCAAGACCTACGGCGACCAGGTCGCCCTCGACGGCGTCGACTTCGAGGTGCACGCCCAGGAAGTCGTGGCCGTGCTCGGCCCCTCCGGCTCCGGCAAGTCGACGCTCGTGCGATGCATCGACCAGCTCGAGACGATCCAGGGCGGCGCGATGTACCTCGACGGCGAGCTGCTCGGCTACGAGGTGCACAACGGCTCGATCCGTCCGCTGCGCGACAGCGAGGTGCAGCGCCAGCGCCGCCGTATGGGAATGGTGTTCCAGCAGTTCAACCTGTTCCCGCACTGGACCGTTCTGCGCAACATCACCGAGGCGCCGATCAAGGTCCACGGCATGGCACCCGCCGAGGCGCGCGAGCGCGCGATGGAGCTGCTGACGCGCGTCGGTCTCGCCGACAAAGCGGACGCGCATCCGCGTCAGCTCTCCGGGGGGCAGCAGCAGCGTGTGGCGATCGCGCGTGCGGTGGCGGCCCGGCCACGGATCGTGCTCTTCGACGAGCCCACGAGCTCGCTCGACCCCGAGCTGGTCGACGAGGTGCTCCAGGTCATGAAGGGACTCGCGGAGTCCGGAATGACGATGGTCGTGGTCACGCACGAACTCGAGTTCGCCCGGAACGTCGCCGACCGCTGCGTGTTCATGGCCGAGGGCAAGGTCATCGAGGATCGTCCGTCCAAGGACTTCTTCGCTGACCCGAGGTCGAGCCGCCTGCGCGCATTCCTCACGCGGACCACCGCCGAGCACCAGGACGGCGCCGGCGCGCTGGTGGAGAAGCGTGCCGCAAGCGGGGTCGATGCATGATCACCGTCCATGCCGTCGGCGACCTCGTGCTCGAACGGGAGGACTCGCACGCACTGCTCGAGCCCGCGCGGGCGGTTCTGCGCGGCGCCGATCTCGTGATCGGCCACCTCGAGATCCCGCATCTCGAGGGCGGCGTCGTGCAGTCCACCGATGTGCCGGCGATTCCCGGCCCTCCGTCCGCGCTCGACGCGCTGGCCGAGGCCGGGTTCGACATCCTGACGCTCGCGGGCAACCACGTGTACGACTTCGGTTCGGAGGGCATCCGCGCGACCCGCGAGCACTGCGAGCGGCGCGGGATGCGCACAGCCGGCACAGGCGAGACGCTCGATGACGCGCTCGCGCCGGCGATCGCGCACGTCGACGGGCGCTCCGTCGCGGTGCTGAGTGTCAACTGCGTCGGGCCCCGCGAGTCGTGGGCGACCTCGCTCAAGCCGGGCGCCGCGTACGTCGACGTCGTGACGCACTACGAGCCGCGGGGCGCGAACCCCGGCGGGCCGCCGCGTATCCACACGTTCGCGGAGCCTGCGAGCCTGCGTCGCGTGTGCGATGCCGTCGGGCGCGCCGCATCCGAGGCGGACCTCGTCATCGTGGCGCTCCACAAGGGGCTCGTGCACGTTCCGATCGAGATCGCCGCGTACGAGCGCGAGGTGGCGCACGCCGTCATCGACGCGGGCGCGCACGCCGTGATCGCGCACCACGCGCACATCTTCAAGGGCGTGGAGCTGTACCGAGGGCATCCGATCTTCCACGGCCTCGGCAACTTCGCGACGGTCACCCGTGCGCTGGCCGGCCATGACGAGGACTCGCCCGAGCGTCGTGCGTGGGCGCGCGAACGTCGCCGTGTGTTCGGCTTCGATCCCGATCCGGCGATGCCGGACTACCCGTTCCATCCCGAGAGCCGCAACACCGCGATCGCGGTGCTCGAGTTCTCCGACGGCGGGGTCGAGGCGGCGCTCATCCCGTGCTGGATCGACGACGATGCGCGACCCGTTCCCGTATCGCGCGGGCAGCGTGGTGACGGCGTCGCCGACTACCTCCGAACAATCACGACCGAAGCCGGTTTCGCCACCGACCTCGCTTGGGACGGCGATCGGCTCGTCGTCCGCGAGCTGGAGCTGACATGACCCCGACATCCTCGCCGACGCCCGGACCGCTCCACGGCAAGACCGTGCTGGACCTCACGACCGCGCTCGCCGGTCCGTATGCGACGCTTCTGCTCGCGAGCCTCGGCGCGCGCGTCATCAAGATCGAGAACCCCGAGCGCGGCGGCGACTCGTCGCGCAACAACTCCCCCTACGTGACGGCGGAGGGACTCCAGCTGCGGCGGACGGGTCCCGACGACATGTCGGTCTCGATGATGGCCCGCGGCCGCGGCAAGGAGAGCATCACCCTCAACCTGAAGAAGGCGGAGAGCCGTGAGGTGTTCTTCGACCTCGCGCGGCACGCCGACATCATCGTCGAGAACTACAGCGCGGGTGTGACGCGGCGCCTCGGCATCGACTTCGCGGCGGTGCAGCAGGTCAACCCGCGCATCGTCTACACGTCGATCAGCGGATTCGGCGCGCAGGGCGTGCCCGGCGACGGCAAGGCGATGGACACGATCATCCAGGCGCTCAGCGGCGTGATGATGACGGCGGGCGAGCCGGGCGACGCTCCGGTGCGGTTCGGTCTTCCGATCGGCGACCTGGTCGCCCCGCTGTTCGCGGTGATCGGCACGCTCGGGGCGGTCATGCACGCGGATGCCACGGGCGAGGGCCAGCACGTCGACGTCTCGATGCTCGGCTCTCTCACCTCGCTCGTCGCGTGCGAGCCCTTCGACGCGCTCGAGTCCGTGGGCTTCCCGCTGCGGACGGGGAGCGTCGTCCCCCGCCTCGCGCCGTTCGGCACGTTCCAGACTGCGGACGGCTGGTTCGCGATCTGCGCGCCGACCGACTCGTTCGCGGAGGGCACTCTCGCCGCGATGGGCCGTTCCGACCTCATCGAGGACCCCCGGTTCGCCAGCCGCGACGCCCGCGTCGCGCACGCCGACGAGCTGCACGCGCTCATCGCGGAGTGGGCGCGCACGCGGTCGTCGGCCGAGGTGCTGTCGGCCTTCGAGCATCACGGCGTCCCGGCGGCGCCCGTGCGCGACACCGCGACGGCCGTGCGCGACGACGTCGTGACGAGCCGCGGCGAGGTCGTTCCGCTCGTGCATCCGCGTTTCGGCCACCTCGACGGGCTCTACGGCAGCGGCCTGCCGGTCGTGTTCTCGCGCAGCAGCGCCGACCTGTCGAAGCCCGCCCCCGCGCTCGGCGAGCACACCGAACAAGTGCTCCACGACCTGCTCGGCTACGACGACGAGCGCGTTTCGACCCTTCGGAACGCCGGAGCGCTGTGACCGCCGTCATCCCCCTCATCGCGGTCGTCGGGAACGACGTGCCGCGCCAGCTCGTGCTCGCCGCGGGAGCGCGCCCGCACCGGTTGACCGGGGCATGGGACGCCCCGGACGCTGAGGCCCAGGAGCTTCTGGGCGCGACGGATGCTGCGGCCTCCCACATCCTCGCCGAGCTGCGTCGCGACGCGCACGGCTTCGCCGGGGTCGTCGTGTGCGGCGACTCGCAGGCGCACGTGCGGCTCTTCTACGCACTGCGGGCGACCGGCGCGAGCCTGCCTGTGCACCTGCTCGACCTTCCGCGCGAGGACTCGGTCCCCGCGCGCCGGTTCGGCCGGTTCCAGCTCGAGAGCCTCGTGGACTTCTGCGCGGGGGTGACGGGCAGGCGGCCCGGGACCGACGCGCTGCGGGAGGCCGCCGCCGCCGAGCAGCGGCTGGGGCAGGCCCTGGACGCGCTGCGCGCGCGCCGCCGCGCGGATCCGCCCCGGTGCACGGGCGCCGACGCGCTGGCCGCATACCTCGCGGCGTCGCGCCTCGATCCCGCTGCCGCGCTCGCGGTCGTCGACGCCGCGCGATCGACGACAGCGGAGGATGCCGTGCGCGTGCACATGACCGGATCGAACCACCCGGATGCCTCGATCTACCGCGCGCTCGAGGCGCGCGGCTGCGTCGTCACGGGTGAAGACCACGACACGGGCGACGGGGCATGGCTCGGCGTCGCGGTGGATTCGGGCGACCTCGACACGGTGATCGACGGACTCCTCGACGCGCACTTCGCCCGCACAGGCGCTTCATCGACCGAGTTCGCGGCTGCCCGCGCGGCGCTGACCGTCGCCACGAGCCAGGAAGACGGGGCGGATGCCGTGGCCGCCCTCATCCGCGACCTCGACGAGGCGCCCCTGTGGGATCTCGCCGACCAGTCCGAGGGGCTGGCGGCACGCGGCATCCGTCTCGTCGTCCGATCCCGCGTGAGGGGCGGCGACGCGGTCGACGCGGCCGCCGAGCTCGCCGAGGAGCTGCGAGAGGCGGTGGCCGCATGACGAAACCGGCGGCCGTGCGCGAGCGGCTCGCGAGTGCGACGCGGGCGACCCGCCACCAGAAGGAGTGGTTCCACGGGATCGCCGAGCGGGCGCGGGCCGGCGAGCCGTACGTGCTGGCGAACGCCGACGCGCCGCACGAGATCATGCGGGCGATCGGCCTCCCGTACGTCGTCAACCAGTGGTGGTCGTCGATCATCGCCGCGAAGGGTGCCGCCGACGCGAGCCTCGCGGCCGTCGCGGCGACGGGCCTGCCCGACGACAGCCGTCAGTACGACGTGCTGCCGCTCGGCGCCCTCGAGCTTCCGGCGGAGCGCGCGCCGTGGGGCGGCCTGCCCGCGCCCCGGTTCGCGATCGCGGAGCGCAGCGGCGACGTGACCCACAAGATCTTCGAACGGTGGGGCCGCCGCGAGGGGACGGAGACGTTCCTGCTGTCGCGCACGGCGGCCGTCCCGGCGCCCGAGGGGTGGTGGGACCTCGTGCCGACCCGGTGGGAGGAGGTGTTCGGCGCGGAGCGGATCGACTTCCTGCGCGACGAGATCGCGGAGCTCGTCGCGTGGCTCGAGGAGCGCACCGGAAGCGAGCTCGACCGTGCGGAGCTGGCCCGGATCATGGCGCTCGCGAACGAGCAGGCGGAATGGAACCGCCGGACGCGCGATCTGCTCGCCACGGCTCGTCCGCTTCCGGTCGAGGTGACCGACATCATCCCGGCCGTCATGGTGCCGCAGTGGCATCGCGGCACGCAGTGGGCGGTCGATGCCGCGCGCGGCCTGCACGACGAGGTGGCCGCGCGGATCGAAGCACGTGCGGCGGTCTGTCCCGACGAGCGGCGGCGACTCATGTGGATCGGACGCGGTGTGTGGGGCGACCTCGAGCTGTACCGCGCCTTCCAGGAGGAGTTCGGTGCGGTGTTCGTGTGGTCGATGTACCTCGCGATCGCGGCCGACGGGTACGTGCGCTACGGCGACGACCCGCTGCGCACGCTCGCGGCCCGGTTCGTCGGCATCACCGACCTGCTCTACGTTCCGCCGATGTCGTCGTCGTGGTACGCGAAGGAGGCTGTGGAGCACGGCGTCGACGGGGTCGTGCACCTCGTGGCGGACGACACTCCCGGAAGCGCGCTCATCACGGCGGAGCTCGAGCGCCGCGGTATCCCCGTGCTCGAGATCCGGGGCAGCAACGCCGATCCGCGCGCGACCGGCGACCTGCGCGAGAGGATCGCCGGTTTCCTGCGCGACCGTGTGCCGGCACGCGCCGACGGGCGATGACGATCACCGCGCGGCCGCGCGTCTTCGAGCCCTTCGCCAACCGCGGCTTCTCGCTGTACTTCACGGGTCAGGCCCTCTCGAACACGGGGGCGTGGTTCCAGAACATCGCGCTCTCGCTCGTCGTGCTCGACGCGACCGGAAGCGCGCAGTCGCTCAGCGGCGTGACGATCGCGCAGTTCCTGCCGCTGCTCGTGCTGAGCGTGCCCGCCGGGCGGATCGCGGACCGGGTCCGGCCGCGCACGATCCTGCTCGTCACATCCCTCCTCTCGGCGGCCGTCGTGGGCGGGATCGCCGTCGCGACCCTCGACGACACGCCGCAGCTGGGTGTCGTCTACGCGCTCGTCGCGGTCCTCGGCTGCGTGAACACCTTCGAACGCGTCGCCGCGCAGGCGATCATCTTCGAGATCGTCGGCCCCGCCGCGCTCACCCGCGCCGCATCGCTCAGCACGATCGCGGTCGCCTCCGCGCGATCTGTGGGTCCCGGGCTGGCCGGCATCGCGTTCCAGAGCCTGGGTGCGACGGCGTGCATGCTCGTCAACGCGGCCTCGTTCCTGATCGTGTTCGTGTCGGTGCTGCTGATCCGCCCCTCGCGGCTGCATCCGCGTGTCCGCCGCGCCCGCACCGATGCCCCGCCGCCGCGGCGCCCCAGCAGGCCGCTCGTCACGCTCTTCGTGGTGAACACCGTCGTCGCGCTGCTCGCGATGAACCTGGGACTCGTGCTGACCTCGACCGTCACCCTCACGTTCGACGGCGACGCGACCGCGGTGGGCGCCGCCCACGCCCTCAACGCGATCGGCGCGATCGCCGGCGGGATCGTCGCGGCCGGGCGTGCGAGCGTCTCGGTGCGTTCGCTCACGGCGGCGTGTGCGCTGTTCGGGGGGTCCCTCCTCGCGAATGCCGCCGCGCCGACGCTGTCGGTGTTCCTTCTGGTCGGACCTCTCCTCGGGCTCGGGGTCGGGTACTACCAGGGCATCCTCAACGCCGCCGCGCAGGCGAGCGTGCCGCCGCGGCTCATCGGCCGCACGATGTCGCTCGTGACGCTCGGCAACTACGGGATGGTGCCGTTCGGCGCGCTGCTGATGGGGTGGGTGATCGACCAGTCGAGCGGTCGTGTGGCGCTCGCGATCGGCGGCACGGCGGCCATCGCTTGCGCGGTGTTCGTGGTGGCGCGCCTCGGGCGACGGCCGTCGCGTTCGCGCGGCGCCCAGCCCGAGGTCGAGCCCGAGGCCGACGACCCGCCGGAAACGGAGTCGGAACCTTCTACGCGGGAGTGAGCCCGCCGCCCTTGCTCGGGCGCCGGCGCCGTGCGGCGACGGCCGCGGCCTCCGCCTCCTTGTCGCCGAAGTAGCCACCCGCGAGCTTCTGCGCCGCGCGGTCGAGCACCTGCGCGAGCGACGACCCGAGGTCGGATCCGAGGAGCTCGGAGAGCCGGTCTTCGCGCTCCATCATCTCGGCCTCGCACTCGTGCAGCACGCGCCAGCCCTGCTCGCTCAGGGCGACCAGCCGCACGCGACGGTTCGTCGGGTGCGGAACCCGTTCGATGAGCCCGCGCTCGAGCAGCTCCGCCGACACGACGTGCGCGGCCTGCGAGCTGACGAACGTGCGGCGTGCCACCTGCGCGTTCGAGAGGGGGAGCCCTTCGCCCAGCACCTGCAGGATGAGCAGCTGGGGGAGGGTCACATCGTGCGCGAGAGCCGTGTTCTCGGCAGCCCGGTTGAGGGCGCGCGCGAGACGGTAGGCGGTGTAGTTGAGCCGATCGGTCGCCGGCTTCCCGCGGGGGTCACGACTCAGTTCCGGCACGCTTCCAGCCTAGGGCGGATGCCGCGATCCCACTGACCACGCGACCGGAAATCCCCTGACCAGACCGTCACGAAAGGTCCGATTCGAGCGCGAGGCGGCCCGGCGATGCCAGGATGTTCGCCATGGTCGTGGCGGAAACCACCCGGGCGTCGGGCCGCGCACGGAGGGGCTCGCCCGTGCGCCAGGTGCTCACCCTCTTCGGCGACTACTGGTGGCGCGTCGAGGAGCCGCTCCCATCCGGCGCGATCATCGCCGCGATGGGCGACCTCGGCGTCAAGGAGCCGGCGACCCGCGCGACGCTCTCTCGCATGGTGCAGACCGGACTGCTCGACGCCGATCGGGTCGGGCGACGCACGACCCACGCCCTCACGGCGCGCGCGAAGCACATCGTGGAGGAGGAGGCGCAGTGGCTCGACACGTTCGGACGGCGGGAGCCGCAGTGGGACGGCCTGTGGAGCGTGCTCGCGTTCTCGATCCCCGAGTCCCGGCGGGCCGTGCGCCACAGTGCGCGGTCGCGCCTCAAGTGGCTCGGGTTCGCACCGCTCTACGACGGCCTGTGGATCTCACCGGCCGACACCGCCGATGAGGCGATGGCGCAGCTGCGTTCCCTCGGGGTGGATGACGTCACGGCGATGCGTGCGACGCTCGAGACCTCGTTCGACGGACCGCAGCGCGCGTGGGACCTCGCCGCGGTCGCGCGACAGTACGCCGAGTTCGAAGCGGACGTGAAGAACGGGGCGGATGCGGCAGACCCCGCCGTCGCGCTGTGCGAGCGCTCACGCCTGATGCTCGCGTGGCAGGCGTTCCGCGGGCTCGACGCGGGTCTGCCCGCCGAGCTGCTGCCGGCCCCTTGGCCCCGCGCCGTGACGCGGAGGCTCTTCGCGGAGCGCTACGACGAGCTGGCGCCGGGGGCGGAGGCGCGGATGCGCGAGCACGTCGCCGCGATCAGTCCCGAGCTCGCCGCATCGGTCACCGAGCGACGCCTCGGACAACAGTCGAACTTTCGTTGACGACCGTCACGCTCACTTCTAGCATGTGAGCCACGCGGCACCGTCGCCGCGCATGACGACGACGTCGAACGGAGGTCTTTCCATGAAGACACGAAGGAGCGGGCGCGCGATCGCGTCCGCTGCCGCGATCGCCGGGCTCGCACTGAGCCTGATCGCAGCGCCACCGGCCGCGCTCGCGCGGCCGTCCGTGTCGATCGAGGTCCTCTCGGGCCGCGCCGACACGATTTCCGGCGGCGACGCGCTCGTCGCCGTGACCGGCACGAAGAAGGATCCCCAGATCCTCGCGGCCGGCGTCGACGTGACCGATGCGTTCCAGGAGCAGGACGGTCGCCTCGTGGGCCTCGTCGAGGGCCTGCCGGTCGGCGCGAGTGAGATCCAGGCGCTCGCGCACAACGGCAAGGTCGACGCGACGCTCGAGGTCGAGAACCACCCGATCACGGGTCCCGTGTTCTCGGGTCCGCAGCATCCGATGTACTGCACCGCCTCCGGCTCCCCGTGGAACCTCGGCCCGGTCGATGAGGACTGCCATGTCGCCGAGGCGCGGGTGACCTACCGCTACCGCACGACCACCGGGCAGTTCGCGAACTACCCGACCGACGGCTCGGTTCCGGCGGACGTCGCGACCACGACGGTCGACGGCGAGACCGTGCCGTACGTCGTGCGCATCGAGCGGGGCACGATCAACCGCTCCGTGTACGAGTTCGCGGTCCTCGACGAGCCGGGCGGCGTCGAGCCGAGCCCGTTCGCCGAGCTCCCGGGCTGGAACGGCAAGCTCGCTTACACCTTCGGCGGCGCGTGCGGCGTCGGCTACTGGCAGGGCACGTCGACGGGCGGCGTCGAGAACGACATGCTCCTCAGCCGCGGCTACGCGGTCGCGTCGGCGACGCTCAACGTCTACGCGACGAACTGCAACGACGTCACGAGCGCCGAGACCGCGATGATGGTCAAGGAGCACGTGATCGAGCAGCTCGGCCCCGTGACGTACACGATCGGCTCGGGCGGCTCGGCGGGGACGATGCAGCAGCTCCTGCTGTCGAACAACTACCCGGGCATCCTCGACGGGGTCCTGGGCGAGATCGGCTACCCCGACGAGCGTTCGACGACGATCGGCGGCCACGACTGCCGCGGTCTGCAGAACTACTGGGCCTCGCCTGCGGGCACCGGCTGGACCGACGCGCAGAAGCTCGCCGTGACCGGTCACGCCGCCACGTTCACGTGCGTCGGCTTCACGTTCTTCGACGGTGTCGACGACCCGAACCGCGGATGCGCGGCGGCGATCCCGGTCGCCGACCGCTGGTCGCCGAGCAACCCCGACGGCCTGCGCTGCACGATCGCCGACATGGTCCAGAACGTGTACGGCACCGACGACCAGGGCCGCGGCCTGCGCGTCGAGCCCGACAACGTCGGCGTGCAGTACGGCCTGAACGCGCTGAAGAGCGGGGCGATCACGGTCGAGCAGTTCCTGTCGCTCAACGAGAACATCGGCGGCATGGACGTCGACGGCAACCTCACGGCGGAGCGGTCGGTGGCCAGCGTCGAGGCGATCGAGCGGGCGTTCGCGACCGGGCGGATCAACATGATGACGGGCGGCCTCGCGTCGATCCCCGTGATCGAGATCCGGCCCTACACCGACCCGACCGGCGACTTCCACGAGCGCTACCGGTCCGCGATCATCCGCGAGCGGATGCTGCAGGCCTACGGCAACGCCGACACGCATGTGAACTGGACGGGTCCGAACATCGGGGCGAACACGAATGCGATGCGCATCGCCGCCCTCGACAAGCTCGAGGAGTGGCTGGACGCGATCGTGGCCGCGGGCGGAGTGGCCGACCGCGCTCGTACGGTCGCGGCGCGCCCCGCCGACCTGCAGGACGGGTGCTTCGACGCATCCGGTTCGTTCATCGCCGAGCCGCTCGACTACGACGACCCGACGACGATGTGCAACCAGCTGTACCCGTACCACTCGCAGCCGCGCGCCGAGGCGGGCATGCCGCTTGTGGCGGACGTCATGAAGTGCGAGACGACCGCTCCGGTGCGCGCGGACTACCCCGAGATGACGGATGCCCAGTGGCAGCGTCTGCTCGCGGCGTTCCCCGAGGGTGTGTGCGACTGGTCGAAGCCGAGTCAGGGCTACACGGAGCTCGAGGGCACGTGGCTCGAGTTCGGCGAGACCGAGCGGGTGGCGGTGTCGGGGCCGAAGATCCTCGGCAACGCCAAGGTCGGCGTCGAGCTGCGGGCCCAGGCCTCGTCCTCGACGCCCGGAGCGGTCCTCGCGTTCCAGTGGATCGCCGACGGGCAGCCGATCGCCGGTGCGACGTCGACGACGTTCACGCCGGATGCGTCACTGGCAGGCTCCGTCATCACCGTGCGAGTGGGTGCGACGGCGGACGGGTTCGTTCCCGTCGCGGTCGTGTCCGACCCGACGCACAAGGTGGCGGGGCGCCGGTGAGCGCCGGGGCTCCGTGAGCCCATGAAAGAGGGAGGGGATGACCTCGGTCATCCCCTCCCTCTCCGTCTGTCGCGGATGCCTCAATAGAGGCGCTCGAGAAGCCCCAGGCCGCGCTTCGCCCACTCGATCTCGACGCGGGCCCGTTCGGCCAGACCCTCGTACGCGAAGCGCTTGAATTCGATCGTGCGCTCGCGGTCCTCGTCGCGGGTCACCGCGAGGCGCCGCGTGAGCATCGGGTTGCTCAGGTTCGCGATGTGCGTGAGCTCGCCCTCGAACTGCTCGAGCTCGCTCTCCCAGTGCGCGATGTGGCGCTCGAGGAACTCTCGCGCAGCCTTCGCGGTGGCCGACTCGAGGTAGGCGGCCCGCAGATGGGCGGGGTCGCGGACCCGCTGGTAGTCCAGCGGGGACTCCATCCATTCGAGGAACGCGCGCTCGCCGGCATCCGTCACGTGGTAGACGCGTCGCGTGCCGCGCTCGCCGCGCGTCTGCTCTTCGCCCTCGATGAGGCCGTCGGCCTCCATCTTGCGCAGCTCGGGATAGATCTGCGAGTCGGGCGCGTGCCACACATGCCCGACCGACTGGTGGAACTGCTTCTGCAGGTCGTAACCCGACAGCGGCCCCACGCGGAGGATGGCGAGAAGGGCGAAGCGCAGACTCATGGTTCTCCTCTGGGGCGGCCGGATGTGGTGCGAGGGGGCCCGCCCGGTGCGGACGGACCCCCTCGGGTCTCTCATGTCAGTCCGTCTTGACGTTCTCGTATCCGGTGCGCCATCCGCCGTGGTACGACTGGCGGGCGACCGTCGAGTACGGAACGGGGCTGACGACCGCGCGGACGGGCAGCTGCACGTGCGGCTCGACCGTGGCCTTCTTCGAGTTCGGCTCCTCGCCCCACAGGACGCGCAGCTCGGTGCCCTCCGGGACATCCGGGTCGATCGTGGCGAGCGACAGCGCGCGACGCTCGTTGGAGCTGTAGCCGGTGAACATCGAGAAGCCCACGACGGTGCCGTCGGCGTCGACCACCGAGTCGTAGTTCGCCGAGCCGTAGTTCGCCAGCGGCAGGTCGAAGAACTTGTAGCTCGGGCCCTCCACGTTGAAGAGCGAGCCGTAGATCTTCGTCATGTCCTCGGCGTCCCACGCGAGCGTGACCTTCTTGCGCTGCGTCGCGGGGTCGATCTTCTCGAGCGCGTCGCGGCCGATGAAGTCGTGGTCGAACTTGATGAACGAGCCGTAGCCCAGCTCCCACGGCGTGAGGTAGTAGTCCTCGATGTTGTCCGACACGAACGAGCCGGCCAGCGTGCCGGTCGCCTCGTAGCTGTCGATGCCGAGCCACTCACGGTAGGCGCGCTCCTCCTCACCCGTGTAGATCGCGGGGAGCGGCGACGGGATCCAGCCCGACTCGAGCGTGTTCGACGGGTACGCACGCGAACCCACCGGCAGCAGGCCGAACTCGGCGCCCGCCTCGACGATCGTGTCGCGGATGAGGTCGTGGTCCTCGTAGGGGCCCCAGATCTCGAGGCCGGGGGCGCCCGCCATGCCGTGGCGCAGCGTGCGGACCTGCTTGCCGGCGATCTGCATCGTCGACATGTTGAAGAAGCCGATCTTCTCGAGCGGGCCGCCGTTGAGCTTCTCGATGACCTGCCACGCGTTCGGGCCCTGGATCTGGAAGCGGTAGTACTGGCGCGAGACGGCGTGGCCGTACGGGCGCGAGGGCGAACGGCGGTCGACCGTGATGTCGAGGTTCTGGTAGCCGCCGGTCTCACCGTGGAAGAGCAGCCAGTTCGACGCGGGCGCGCGACCGACGTACACGAACTCCTCCTCGGCCTCGCGGAAGAGGATGCCGTCGCCGACCACGTGACCCGACGCGGTCGTCGGCACGTACTGCTTCGCCTTGTTCACCGCGAAGTTCGCGACCGAGTTGATCGCCGTGTCCGAGATGAGCTTGATCGCGTCGGAGCCCTTGATGAAGACGTTGTCCATGTGGTGCGACTGGTCGTACAGGACGGCCGTGTCGCGCCACGCCTTCTGCTCCTTGATCCACGACGAGAAGTCCGCCGGGACGACGGGGTAGATGTACGAGCCGATCTGCGAGTTGCGCAGCAGCTCGACCGGGTTGGTCTGGTCCAGGAGCTCCTGGAGATTCTTGGCCACGAGTGTGAACCTCTCTGTTCGGATAGGGGCGCCGCGGGCGCGGCGCCGGGGGTGGGTTACGGTCGGTCGGTGAAGACGATCGTGTGGTTGCCGTGGCGGATGACACGGTCTTCGGCGTGCCATTGCACCGCGCGCGAGAGAACCGCGCGCTCCACGTAGGCACCGCGGGCCTGGAGGTCAGCGGCGTCCATCGCGTGGTTGACGCGCGCGACGTCCTGCTCGATGATCGGGCCCTCGTCGAGGTCCTTCGTCACGTAGTGGCTCGTCGCGCCGATCAGCTTCACGCCGCGCTCCTTCGCCTTGCGGTACGGGGCGGCGCCGATGAACGCGGGCAGGAACGAGTGGTGGATGTTGATGATCGGCACGCCGACCTTCTCGAGGAAGTCCTCCGAGATGATCTGCATGTAGCGGGCCAGCACGATGAAGTCGACGTTGCCCTTGACCAGCTCGAGGATCTTCGCCTCGGCCTCGCTCTTGTCGGGCCCCTGCGAGGGCACGTGGAAGAACGGGATGCCGAACGTGCGGACGTCCTCGGCGGTGTTGGTGTGGTTCGAGATCACCATCGGGATGGTCACCGGCAGCTCGCCGCGGCGGTGACGCCACAGCAGCTCGAGCAGGCAATGGTCGCTCGTGGAGACCAGGATCGCCATCCGCTTCGGGATGGACTGGTCGGTGAGCGTCCACTCCACCCCGAGCGGCTTGAGCGTCTTGGCCAGGTCGGCCTCGATCTCGTCGATCGCGGCGGCGAGGTCGGGGCGGTGGAACACCACCCGCTGGAAGAACGCGCCCCCCTCGGGGTTGTCGGAGTACTGGTCGAGCGTGACGATGTTGCCCTTGTTGCGGGTGACGAGGCCCGTGACGGCGGCGACCAGGCCGGGCTGGTCGGGGCCGTGCACGATCAGGCACGCGTGGTCGCGCTTCGGTTCGATGTGCGGGGACATTCTCGGATGCTCCTCGGACGAAGACTCGGGACGGGTCAAGCCTGTGCGGCCAGGTACTCGCGCACCCACTCCGACGTGGCGAGCAGGCCGCCGAACGTGTAGAAGTGCAGCTTCACGTCACCGTAACCGGTCGCTGAGCCCGCCGAGGCGTCGGCCAGCAGCCCGGACAGGTCGGTGACGAACTTGTCGGGACCGGCCGTGCCCATGAGGTTGGTCAGGCTGAACCCGTACTTCTTCACGATCATCGCGTTCGCGCCGATGCCGAACCGGCGCGCGAAGCCGAGCAGGCGCTTGATGCCGGCCGGGCCCGGGGTGCCGATGCGGATCTGCGTGTCGATGCCGCGGTCGCGGACGCCCTTGATCCACGTGAGCACCGGGTCGGTGTCGAACGCGAACTGGGTGAGGATCACCGCGTCCAGGCCCTGCTCCTTGAGCGAGGCGGACTTGTCCTCGAGGTGGCGCCACAGCACGTCGTTCTTGATGTCGGGGTGGCCCTCGGGGTAGCCGGCGATCGAGACCTCGCGCACGCCGTACTTCTGGAGCAGGCCGGTGCGGATGACGCTCAGCGAGTCCGGGTACGGACCCTCCGGCTCGGTCGGGTCGCCGCCCACGGCGAAGACGTGCTCGGTCGCGCCGACCTCCTGCAGACGGCCGAGGAACTCCTCGAGCTGGTCCTGGCTCTTCAGGCGCCGGGCGGAGATGTGCGGGACCGGGACGAATCCGAGGTCCTTGACCGCCTTCGCGGCGGTCACGCGCATGTCGAGATCCTCGTTGCCGAGGAATGTGACGTTGATCTTCGTTCCCTGCGGGATCGAGTGCGCGGCCTCTTGGAGTCCCGGCACGTCCTTCCCGGTCATCTCCAGCGAGAACCCGCTCACGAGCTCGCGAGCGGCTGCCTTGTTCTGGGCGGGGGTGATGGTGGCCACTGTGAGGTCCGTTCCTCTCGGGTAGCGCCGCGGCGATGCGGTCGTTGTCAGATTACCTATGACCATAGGGAATGTCCATAGGTATGCGTTTGGATATGTTCCATTGAGCGGATGCCGCGCTCTTCCGACACGCGGAAGACGCGTTGCCCGAGGCGGGCTTCCATCGTGTGGAAGCCGCCGTTGAGTGCGCTCGTCGCCCGCCGTGATCGTGGGGCCCGGTAGACGCGATCACCGAGGACCGCGTCGCGAAGGGACGGACGCCCTATGAAAGCGATGGCCATCCACTACGGACGGCTGCTTCTCTCATCGTTGATCCTGTTCGTCGTCGTGCTGACGGTGCTCTTCCTGCTGCTGGAGATCGCCCCCGGCGACCCGATCCAGAACTTCGTGGGAGACGTGCCGATCTCGCCGGCGTTCGAAGCGCAGATCGTCGCCGCGTTCGGTCTCGACCGGCCGCTGTGGGAGAGATACCTGGTCTACCTCGGGAACGTGTTCCGAGGTGAGCTCGGCTACTCGTTCGGGACGAACGAGCCCGTGCTCGAACTCATCCTGAACCGCGCAGGCAACACGCTCGCGATCGCCGTCCCCGCGTTCATCATCTCGACGACGCTCGGCATCGTGCTCGGTGCGATCGCGGCGCGCACGCGCAAGCGGTGGCTCGACGGCGGCATCTCGGCCGGCGCGGTCGCCCTCTTCTCGGTGCCGAACTTCTGGCTCGGCATGCTCCTGATCATCGTGTTCTCGATCCAGCTCGGCTGGCTGCCCACGCAGGGCAAGGCGCCCTACGGGCAGGACGGCATCGACATCCGCTACATGGTGCTGCCGGTCATCACGATGGCCTCGACCGAGCTCGCGTTCAAGACGCGCATCATGCGGTCGTCGATGATCGAGTCTCTGGGGCAGGACTTCATCGACACGGCGCGTTCGAAGGGCCTCCCGTCGCAGCGCGTGCTGTGGCGCCACGCCCTGCCGAACGCCCTGCTGCCCATGGTCACGGTCGCCGGCTACAGCCTCGGATTCATCCTCGCGGGGTCGGTGCTCGTCGAGAGCGTGTTCGGCTGGCCGGGCATGGGCCTGCTCTTCGTCGACGCGATCCAGCGTCAGGACAACCAGGTCGTGCTGGGCGTCGCGATCTTCCTCACGATCACGATCCTGCTCGCGAACATCCTCACCGACATCACGTACGGCATCGTCGATCCCCGCCTGCGCGCGCAGTTCTCACGGAAGGTGGCCGCATCATGACGACGGTCCAGCCCACCCCGCCGCCCGAGACCGAGCTCGGCCTCGAAGAGCCGCTGGCGCCGGATGCCGGCACCGAGGCGCTCGCGGTCGCGGCGTCCGGCGGATCTCGGCGGAACGCCGCGTGGCGCGCGTTCCTGCGCAAGCGCTCCGTGTGGGTGTTCCTCCCGCTGCTCGTCGTGCTGATCCTGATCTCGTTCGTCGGCCCGTCCTTCGTGGGCGACCCCGTATCGGCGATCTACCCCAAGCTGCTGCCCCCGAGCAGCGAGCACTGGCTCGGCACCGACAACCTCGGTCGCGACTACCTTGCGCGGGTCGTCTACGGCGGGCAGGTGTCTCTCATCGTCGGATTCTCGGTCGCGGTGCTGTGCCTCACCCTCGGGCTCATCATCGGCGGAGTCGCCGGCTACTACGGCGGGTTCATGGACAACGCGCTCGTCAAGGTGTCGGAGTTCTTCCAGGTGCTGCCGGGACTCGTGCTCGCGCTCGTCGCCGCGGCGCTGCTCGGCTCGAACGTCGTGATCATCATCGTGATCCTCGGAGTCACGATGTGGCCCGGCGTCGCGAGGATCGTGCGGGCCGAGGCGATGCGCATCACGAAGCTCGGCTACGTCGAGTCGGCGAAGGCGGCCGGCTTCTCGGGGCCGCGGATCCTCTGGTCGGATGTCATCCCCAACGCGATGCCGCCCGTGCTCGTGGCGACGACCATGACGGTCGGCCGGGCGATCCTCGTCGAGTCGGGGCTCTCCTACCTCGGCATCGGCGACGCGAACCGCCCGAGCTGGGGAGCGCTGCTCAACTCCGCGCAGGCCTACATGCAGCAGGCGTGGTGGCTCGCGCTCTTCCCCGGTCTGTGCATCTTCCTCGTGGTGCTCGCCGTCAACATCCTCGGCGACGCCATGAACGACGCCCTCAACCCGACGATCGGACGAGTCAAGTGAGCGCCCCCACGATCACGGATGCCGCCGCGGACCGCGACCGCATCGACACGCACCCCCTGCTCGAGGTCGACGGTCTGCGCGTGCACCTGCCCACCGGCGACCGCAGCGATGTCGAGGCGGTCTCGTCGGCGTCGTTCACCGTCGGCCTCGGCGAGCGCGTCGGCATCGTCGGCGAGTCGGGTTCGGGCAAGTCGGTGACCGGCCGCGCGATCGCGGGCCTGCTGCCGACGTCGCCGCGCGTGCGGGTCGAGGGCTCGATCCGCTTCGCCGGTCGCGAGATGCTGACGGCTCCCGCATCCGCGTGGAACCAGATCCGCTCCAAGCGCGTCGGGATGATCTTCCAGGACCCGCTCACCTTCCTGAACCCCACGATGAAGGTCGGCGCGCAGGTCGCGGAGTCGCTGGGCGCCACCTCGCGCCGCGACCGCAGGGCCCGCGAGGCCGAGGTCGTGCGCTTCCTCGGCCTCGCGGGCCTCGACGATCCCGAGCGCGTCGCGAGCCAGTTCCCGCACGAGCTGAGCGGCGGCATGCGGCAGCGGGTGCTCATCGCCGTCGCGATCGCGAAGGAGCCCGACCTCATCATCGCCGACGAGCCGACGACCGCCCTCGACGCGACGGTCCAAGCCCGCGTGCTGCGCACGCTCGACGAGACCGTGTCGGAGCTCGGCACATCGCTCATCCTCATCTCGCACGATCTGTCTGTCGTGGCGGGCATGACCGACCGCATCCACGTCATGTACGGCGGGCGCATCGTCGAGTCGGGGCCCACCGCCGCCGTGCTGGCCGATCCGCGGCACGACTACACGAAGGCGCTCCTGCGCAGCGTGCGCAGCCTCACCGAGCCCGACGTGCCGCTGTACTCGATGCCCCGAAGCCTGCGCGCGCGACTCGCGCTCGAGAGGAGCGAAGATGCTTAGGACTGATCGCGTCTCGAAGGAGTTCCGCGGCCGCCGCGGCACACCGCCTGTGCTCGCCGTGCGCGACGCGAGCATCACGGCGGAGCCGGGCCGGTTCGTCGCGATCGTCGGCGAGAGCGGCAGCGGCAAGAGCACGCTCGCCCGCATCCTGCTCGACCTGATCCCCGCGTCCGCCGGCTCGGTCACGATCGACGGCCAGGATCTCGCCCGCATGGGGCGCGCCGACCGCATGCGGTTCCGGCGCACCGTCCAGGCCGTCCTCCAGGATCCCGCGGGATCCCTCAATCCCCGCAAGCGCGTCGAGCAGACGATCGGCGAGGTCGTGCGACTGCACGGCATCGCGAAGGGCCGAGCCGCGGTGCGCGACGCCGTCGTCGAGGCGCTCTCACTCGTCGGCATGGATCCGCCCGAGCGGTACCTCGACCGGTTCCCGCACGAGCTGAGCGGCGGTCAGCGGCAACGTGTGCTCATCGCGCGCGCGATCGTGCTGCGCCCGCGCATCATCGTCGCCGACGAGGCCGTCTCGGCGCTCGATGCGTCGGTCAAGGCAGGAGTCCTGCGTGTGATGGCCGACCTCAAGGACCGTCTCGACGTCGGCTACGTCTTCATCACCCACGACCTGCCCGTCGTGCGAAAGGTCGCCGACTACGTCTACGTCATGAAATCCGGCGAGATCGTCGAGGAGGGCGAGACCGACGAGGTGTTCGCCGCGCCGTCGCATCCGTACACCCGCACGCTGCTCGCGGCGGCCCTCGAACCCGTCTGACCGCGTGATCCGCACCCACGACCCCAGAACCCCCGCCCGGCCGCACCCCGCGACCGGCACAACAAGAGAGGCATTCCCGTGCTGAACCTCACCAGACGCCGTGTCGGCATCACCGCCGCGCTCGCGGGCGCGGTGCTCGTGGCATCCGCCTGCAGCGCCGGCGGCTCATCCGGAGGCGACGGAGGAGGCGAGGGCGCCAAGCACGACTACGTGCAGGCGATCGCCGCCGATCCCGAGTCGTTCAACGCCCAGCTCACCAACGGCGCGACGCCGTTCATGTTCGCGGCGCAGGTCTTCGACACGCTCATCCGCCTGAGCCCGGAGTACCAGCTGTCGCCCGGCCTGGCCGAGACATGGGACGTCAGCGAGGACGGCCTGCAGATCACGTTCCACCTGCGCGAGGGCGTCACGTGGCACGACGGCGAGCCGTTCACCGCCGAGGACGTCAAGTTCAACCTGGACGAGATCGTCGAGCTCCAGACGTTCGGCGCGGCGCTCGCGGCGCGCATCGCGAACGTCGAGGTGGAGGACGAGCAGACCGTCGTCGTGAACTTCTCCGAGCCGTACGGTCCCGCGATCGAGACGATCGCGGGCCAGTATCTGCTGCCGAAGCACATCTACGAGGGCACCGACTACGTGACCAACCCCGCCAACATGGCGCCCATCGGCACGGGGCCGCTGCGCTTCGTGTCGTTCGAGTCGGGCAAGGAGGTCATCTTCGAGGCGAACCCGGATTACTGGGACGGCGAGGTGCAGGTCGGGCGCGTCATCTACCCGGTCATCGGCGATCCGAACAGCCGCGCGCTCGCCCTGTTCAACAACGAGATCGACCAGGCATCGCTCGACCCGGGCCAACTCGACCAGATCCCCGGCCACGACAGCGTCATGCAGATGCCCACGGGGCAGTTCCCGCAGGATGTCACGATCATGTTCAATGCCGTGAGCGGGCCGCTCCAGGACGCCGAGGTGCGCAAGCTCGTGTTCGCGGCCCTCGACCGCGAGGCGATCACCGAGATCGCGCTCGGCGGCCGAGGCACGCCCGCCGAGACGTTCTTCCCCGAGGAGCTCGACTGGGCGGTGAACGACGACATCCGGTTCTCGGAGGAGTATCCGCACGACATCGACGCGATCAACGAGGCACTCGACGAGCTCGAATACCCGCGCGGGTCGGACGGCACGCGCTTCACGCTCAAGACCCGCTACATCAGCGAGCTGAGCGAGGTGGCGTCGACGACCGAGCTCGCGCAGTCCCAGCTCCAGGAGATCGGCGTCGCGCTCGACCTGGAGGCGAGCCAGTCGGCCGTGTTCACCGACAAGGTCTACAAGGAGAGCGACTTCGAGCTCGCCTTCCTGCGCTCGACGCTGGGCTCCGACCCGAGCACGGGCATCGTGCGCTGGTACGACTGCAACCCCGACCGCAACGCCGCGTCGAACCCGTCCGGCATCTGCGACGACGAGATCCACGAGGCAGCCCTCGGCGCCCTGAGCACGAGCGACCGCGAGGTGCGCGGCGAGCACTTCCGGGCCCTTCAGGAGCGCGCCGCGGAGCTCATGTTCTACGCGCCGCTCGCGTGGTACACGGGCCACATGCCGGTCATCAACACGTCGCGCTGGGCGGGGCAGGACGACCCGGTACCCGCGACGAACCTCATGCCGTGGACGACGATGGAGTGGGTCGGCGGCTGACCGCCGGCGACCCCGCCCGGCCGGCGCGCACGGTCGGGCGGGGTCGCGGATCCGCTTCCCACCGAGCGGAACCGCGGGCGCCGGACGGGGACCTTCCGCGTTCAATGGACACGACAGCGTGAATCGGACGCACGGTCGCGACGACGGAGGCCGCGAGGAGGACGGATGAGCGCGCCACAGCCCGGCGAACCGCACAAGCTGACGGCCGCGGGACGGGTTCTCACGCTGCTGGACGTGTTCTCACGGGGGACCGGCTCGCACACCCTGACCGAGATCAGCCGCCAGTCCGGACTGTCGCTCACGACGACCCACCGGCTCGTGCGCGAGCTCGTCGCGTGGGGCGGTCTCGAAGCCGACGGGACAGGCCACTACCGGCTCGGCGCGAAGATGCTGAGCCTCGCGACGTCGTCGACGAGCGGCATGCAGCTGCGCGAGAAGGCGCTGCCACACTTGGCCGACATCCACCGTCGGACGGGTCGTACGGTGCTCCTGGGTGTGCGCGACGGTGCGCACGTCATGTACCTCGAGGCGCTGCGCCCGCACGCGAACTACACGGGACAGAACCGAATCGGCGGCCGCCTGCGGCTGCACGCGGGCGCCGTGGGACTCGTCCTGCTCGCGTACGCCGACGACGGGGTCGTCGACGAGTACGTCGAGAACCCGCTCAAGCGCTACACCGCGCACACGATCGGCGACGCCGACGAACTGCGCCGCACGCTCGCCGAGGTGCGCGAGAACCGCTACGCGATCGCGCCGCGCTCGCTCACGATGGCCGCGGGATCGGTCGCGGCCCCGATCGTCAACGCCGAAGGCGAGGTCGAAGCCGCCGTCGGAATGGTCTACCTCGTGGAGCGCGACGATCCGCAGCGCTTCGTCGACCTCGTGCGCTCCACCGTGTCGCGCATCTCGCGCAGCCTCCTGCAGCGACCGGGACCCCCGTCGCCCGCGAGCGTCGTGTTCCTGCGTCGCGAGAGCAGTCCCGACTGACCTTCCGCGGCGCGGAAGCGGGCGGTGCGGCATCCGCCCCCGTCGTCCCATAGTGGGTCGCGACGGAAGGGGAGGACGCACATGGCTTCCACGATCGCCTCGACGATCATCGATCCGACGGTCAGCAGCAGTGTCTCGACGAAGAAGGGACGGATGCCGCGCGCCGCCCGCGCCGCGAGCCTCGCCGGCGCCCGAGTCGGGCTGCTCGAGAACACGAAGCGCAACGCCGCCGACCTGCTCGACGGCATCGGCGAGGCGCTCGTGCGCGACCTCGGCGCGGCCGAGCTTGTGCGGAAGACGAAGAAGCAGTTCGCGCTGCCCCTCACCGCCGAGGTGGTCGCCGAGCTGTCCGAGTCGTGCGATGTCGTCGTCGTGGGAGTGGGGGACTGCGGCTCGTGCAGCGCCGCCGCCGTCGCCGACGGCATCGCGCTCGAGCGCGCCGGGATCCCGACGGCGGTGATCTGCACCGAGGCGTTCGCGTCGACGTCGCAGGCGATGGCCGAGCTCAAGGGCGACCCCGACTTCCCGTACATCCTCACGGAGCATCCGGTCGCGAACCTCGACGCCGGTCAGCTCGTCGACCGCGCCGCGCACCTCGTGCCTGACGTCGTCGCACGCCTCACGGCGCCCGCCTCCGCGTCCGCGCAGAGCGCCGCCGACAGCGCTCTGAGCGTTCCCGTATGACCGCCGTCGACACGCGACCGCTCGATCCCGCGGCGGCGACGGAGGTCGCCGAGCACCTCTACGCGAACGGCTGGACCGACGGTCTGCCCGCGCTGCCCGCGACCGACGAGACGGTCGAGCGCTTCCTGGCCGAGACCGACCGCGACCCCGACGCCGTCGTCGCACGGCACCTCGCGCTCGACCGCACGGTCACGGTGCGCGACGTCGCGGTGCACGCGATCATGGCCGGCTGCCTGCCGGAGTACTTCCCGGCGGTGCTCACCGCGTGGGACGCGCTCGCCGCCGACCGCGCCGCGAACGGCGGCGGGTGGCAGAGCACGAGCGGTCCCGCGCCCCTCGTGATCGTGAACGGGCCGCTGCGCGACAGGCTCGACGTCAACAGCGGTGGCGGCGTGCTCGGCCCCGGCTTCCGCGCGAACGCGACCATACCGCGCGCGATCGGGCTCACGGTGCGCAACGGCTTCGGCATCCGCCCCCACGGCTTCGAGCAGGCGACGCAAGGGCTGCCCGGCCGCTGGACCATGGGCATCGCCGAGGCGGAGGAGGCGAGCCCGTGGGAGCCCTTCTCGGTCGACGGAGGACTCGAGGCCGGCGAGGACGCGGTGAGCGTCATGCTGCTGCGCACGTGCGAGTTCGTCGACAACCGCCACTTCACCGACCCCGTGCAGGTGCTGCGCGACTTCGCCGACACGATCCAACGGTCGGGCTCGTGGATCTTCCGTCACTCATGCGTCGGCATCCTCATGAATCCCGACCATGCGCGCGTGCTCGCCGAGGCCGGCATGTCGAAGCAGGACGTGCGCGACTGGCTCGTCGCTCACAGCGGCAAGACCGAGGCCGAGCTCGCGGCGGTCGGCAAGGGGCTGAGCCGACTGCCCGACGGACCGTTCCCGCCGGACCACTTCCATCCGGTGTTCGCGGATGCCTCGCCCAAGAGCCTCCCGATCATCGTCGCAGGCTCGCCCAACGCCGCGATGTCGATGGTGTTCCGTGTGTTCGGAGAGTGGTCGGGCCGCTCGTTCCCGGTGCGGTGACGCCGCGCATCCGCCGAAACCCGTCTTCCGCCCGACGGACGAGCGCGCCCCGCGCGTCGGGGCGGTCGGCCACGATGTACCCGAGGAGGATCACACCGCATGACTGACGACACCGAATGGGTCACCCCCGTCCAGGATCCGCTGGCGACGCAGACCGAGCCGTGGCTCACCGACAAGGTCGCGATCGTCGCAGGAGGAGGGCTCAGCGGCCCCGAAGGGGGTGTCGGATTCGCGATGGCGTGGCTCTACGCCCGCAACGGCGCGAAGGTCGCGATCCTCGACAACGACCCGCGCGCGGCGGAGCGCACGGTGAAGGCCCTGCGTGAGACCGGCGCCGTAGCCGAGCCGTACATCGTCGATCTCACGAACGATGCCGCCGTGGCGACGGTGGTCGATGCCGTGTACGAGCGCTTCGGCCGCATCGACGTCGTCGCCGACTCGATCGGCGGCGCGGGCATCGAGGGCATCTTCGAGACGAGCATCGAGGCGTGGGACTTCGCGATGGAGCTCAACCTCAAGTCGGCCTGGTACCTCCTGCGGCACGCGCAGAAGCACATGACCGAGGGCGGAGCGGCCGTGCTCATCTCGTCGGGCGCCGCGGAGGGCCGCGGCCCCGGACTGCCCTACAGCATCGCGAAGGCCGCGCTCGAGAAGCTCGCGCAGGGAGCAGCGGGCACACTCGCGCCGCGGCGCATCCGCGTCAACGCCGTCCGAGTCGGGATGATCTGGGGCGCGTTCGCGGCCAAGGGCATGACCGAGGAGCAGCGTGAGATCCGCCGGCAGAACGTCGCGATGCAGGTCGAGGGGAACAACTGGGACATCGCGAGCGCGGCCCTGTTCCTGACCACGGATGCCTCGCGCTGGGTCACCGGCCAGGTGCTCGCCGTCGACGGCGGAGGCTTCGCGATGCGCTTCGCCGGGGCCGCCGGCCAGAAGAAGGAGTGAGTCCGAAGACGGGCTGAACGAAGGAGCCCTCGCTCGTGGCGTCAGTGCGCCGCGGGTGAGGGCTCCGGCTTGTGTGCGGGCGAGGCCTCGTTGTCGAGGGCCTCGTCCAGAAGCTGTGCATCCCGCAGTTTCTGGAGCATGTCGGTGAGCAGCGTGTTGAGCTTGCGCACGTCGGACTCCGACATGCCCTCGAGGATGATCTCCTGCCCTCGCATCGAGACGGGGAGCATGAGGTCGTGCATGCGGGCGCCGTCCCTCGTGAGGCACATCGGCCGCGAGCCGCGCGGACCGTCGAGCAGCACGATGAGCCGTCGTGCGACGAGCGTCGAGACGCTCTTGGACACGACCGCCTTGTTGACGCCGATGAAGTCCGAGATCTCGGTCGCCGAGATCCCGGGCCGCAGCGCGACGGCGGAGATCACGCGCCAGTCGTTCGTGCCCAGGCCGAACCGGCGGCGCAACTCGGTCGACTCTCGCCACACGAGCGCGTTCGACAGCAGCGCGATCAGGCGCGGTGTGAAGCCCTCGGGGTCGATGACGTCCTCAAGCGGTTCGGTGATGAGGTCTTCCCCGGCTGCGCTGTCGATGTTGCGCTCGCTGGTCATGCCGCTCCCTTTCGGCGCAACACGGCGCCTGCGTCTATGAGAAGTTTTCCAGAAAGAGGCGGGATCCGACCGATCTGGACGGATCCCGCCTCTCAGGATCGATCGGTCAGTGCGCCATCGCCGCGAGCGCCTCCGGGTCGAGCACGGCGATCGAGCGGGTGTCCTGGAACGAGCGGACGCCCTCGATGCCCTGCTCACGCCCGATGCCGGACTGCTTCATGCCGCCGAACGGGGCGCGCAGGTCGCAGCGGGTCGCGCCGTGGTCGTTGACCCACACGTAGCCGCACACGAGCTGCGAGCCCACGCGCTGCGCCGCCTCGGGGTTCGCGGTCCACACCGAGCCGCACAGCCCGGCCCACGTGTCGTTGGCCGCGCGGACGGCCTCCTCCTCGGTGTCGAACGGGATGATCGGGATCACCGGGCCGAACTGCTCCTGCGTCACGACGCGCAGCGACGGGTCGGGGTCGACCACGATCGCCGGGCGGAGGAAGTTGCCTCCGGCGAGGTCGCCGCCCGGAAGCTCGCCGAACTCGCGCACGTCGGCGCCCGAGTCCTTCGCCTCCTGGATGATCTCCTCGACGAACGCCTTCTGCGCCGGCGAGTGGAGCGGGCCCATGGTGGTGCCCTCGTCGAGCCCGTAGCCGAGCTTGACGTTCTGCAGGCGCGCCTCGAGGCCCGCGACGAGCTCGTCGAGGCGCGAGCGGTGCACGTAGACGCGCTTCGCGTTCATGCAGATCTGGCCGGTGGTGTCGAAGATCGCGGCGTACAGGCGGTCGAGGTGGGCGTCGTCGATGATGGCATCCTCGAGGAAGATCGCCGCATCGTTGCCGCCGAGCTCGAGCGTCACGCGCGTGAGCGACTTCGACGCCATCTCCATGATGCGCTTGCCGCCGTTGACCGAGCCGGTGAAGCAGACCTTGGCGATGTCGGGGTTCTGGATGAGGCCCGACATGTTCTCGTCCTTGCCGCTGATGACGTTGAGCACGCCCGCCGGAAGCTTCTCGGCGACGCGCTGCACGACGCGCGCGGTCGCGAGCGGCGTCGTCGGCGGAACCTTCACGATCGCGGTGTTGCCCGCGAGGAGCGCGTGCGGCAGCGACGCCGCGAGGATCGCGATCGGCCAGTTGAACGGCACGATGATCGTGACCACGCCGAGGGGCTGGAAGGCGACCTCGGTGTTGACGGGGATCGCGCCGGGGATGGCCGGGAGCGTCTTCGAGGTCTCGACCTCGTCCTTGAGCGAGAGGGCGAGGTTCCACCGCAGCTCGAACACGAGCGCGTCGACCCAGGCCTCCATGCGGACCTTGCCGTTCTCCTGCGACAGGATGCGGGCGTCCTCGTCACGGTCGTCGGCGATGCCGGCGATCGCATCGGCCATCGCCTTGGCGCGCCCTTCGGCACCCAGCGCCGCCCACGCGGGGTACGCGGCCTTGGCCGCGGCGACCGCATCCGCCACGTCCTGCGGCGACGCCGAAGCCGCCTCGCCGACGATCACACCCGGCTTGCCCGGGTCTGCGACCTTGAGCACTTCGTCGGTGAACCGCTCTTGACCGCCGATGAACAAGCCGGTCCGCACAGCCGTAGCCGTGTCCACTGTCTGCGACATCGAATGCACCTCTCTGTGACGTGAGTCGTGCGGCTCGCCCCAAGCTCGCCGCGTGTAAACAAGTTTAGGTACGTTCCTGTTTACATGTAAAGAAGAGAGTGCTACGTTCCTGATCACATCACCCGCAGAGGTGCGGGAGATCTGGGATCGAAGAGTCGACGAGGACCCGGCGAATGGGGACCTCGGCGACATCGGAGTCATCGACGAGGAGGCAAGCGATGGGCCGGACACCCCTGGCCGGAACCGATCAGCGGCACAGCGTGGAAGAGCTCGAGGATCTCGCCTTCGAGCTGCGGCAGAAGCTGCTGCACCTGTGCGGCACGTACGAGGGCGCGGTTCACATCGGCGGCGATCTGTCGGCCGCCGACATCTTCACCGCGCTGTTCCACTACGGGCTCAATGTGGACCCGAGTGACATCGCGAACCCCGAGCGCGACCGCTTCGTGCTCAGCAAGGGGCACGCCGCGGTGTGCATGTACATCGCGATGGCGATGCGCGGGTTCTTCTCCTACGAGGGCATCGTCGAGACGTACGGTCAGCTCGACAGCGCGTACGGCATGCACCCCTGCAAGGTGCAGCTGCCCGGCGTCGAGTGCTCGACCGGCTCACTCGGCCACGGCCTGCCGCTCGCGGTCGGCATGGCGCTGAGCGCGCGTCACCGCGGCGACGACCATCGCGTCGTGTGCCTGTTGGGCGACGGCGAGACCGGTGAGGGCTCGGTGTGGGAGGCCGTCATGGCCGGCCGCAGCAACCGCCTCGGCAACCTCGTCGCGTTCGTCGACCGCAACCGCCAGCTCATGACGAGCTTCGCCGAGGAGCGGGTCGTCTTCGAGCCGTACCCCGACAAGTGGCGCGCCTTCGGCTGGAACGTCGTCGAGATCGACGGCCACGACATGTCGCAGCTCGTCGCCGCGATCGACGCGCTGCCCGACCCCCACAGCGACACCCCGACGGTCGTGATCGCCGAGACCGTCAAGGGCAAGGGCGTCGACTTCATGGAGCGCAACCTCGCGTGGCATGCGGGGTCGCTCGGTGCCGAAGACCTCGAACGCGCCCTCGCCGCGCTCGCCGCCTCGCGTGAGAAGGAGAACGTCTGATGCCTGTGACCTTCACTTTCGGAGAGATGCTCTCGGCGCGATCCGTCATCGGATCGACGCTCGCCGAACTCGGCGCCGACTACGACAACCTGTGGGTGCTCACCCCCGACATCGGCGCGACGCTCGTGGAGTTCCGCGACACGTACCCCGAGCGGTTCCTCGACGTCGGCCTCGCCGAGCAGGCGTGCGTCGGCATCGCAGCCGGCCTCGCCTACGACGGCAACATCCCCGTCGTCTCGGGCATGCTGCCGTTCCTCTCGATGCGTGCACTCGAGCAGATCCGCACCGACGTCTGCTACCCGAACCTGCCGGTCAAGATCATCGGCACGCACGGCGGCCTCGTCGGCAACGGCGGCTCGACGCACTACGCGGTCGAGGATCTCGCGCTCATGTGCGCCCTGACGAACATGACCGTGACCTCGATCGGCGACCCGCTCATGGTGGGTGAGGTCATCCGCCAGTCGATGACGATGCAGGGCCCGATCTACATCCGCCTCGCGGTCGGCAAGAAGGACATGGTCCTCTACGAGCCGGGCCAGCACGAGGTCCGGATCGGCAAGGGCATCGTCGCCCGAGAGGGCGCGGATGCCACGATCTTCACCCACGGCACGACGGTCGCCCAGGCGCTCCAGGCCGCGGAGGAGGTCGCGAAGGACGGCCGGTCCGTGCGCGTCGTCGACATGTTCACGCTGAAGCCCATCGACGAGGAGCTCATCCTCCGGTGCGCGGAGGAGACCGACGGCCGGTTCGTCGTGCTGGAGGACCACCTCGCGTACGGCGGCCTCGCCTCGCGCATCGCGGACGTGCTCACCGACCGGGGTGTGAGCCTCAAGGCGTTCGAGCGCCTGGGCATCCCGCAGGTCTACGCCGGCTTCGGCGAGGACGAGCAGCTACGCGACAAGCACGGCTACGGCCTCAAGGACACGATCGCGGCCGCGCGTCGCGTGCTCGCCGCCTCCTGACCGGGCCCGCTCCACCGGAGAGTCGAATGAGAACAGTCGCTGTCACCAAGATCGGGAGCCTGCGCGATCCCGATGAGAGCACGCGCGGCCGCATCGGAGTCGTGGACTTCCCCGAGCAGCCGCTCGGACCCGAGGACGTGCGCATCCGCGTCGCCTACGCCGCGATCTGCGGCTCCGACCCGCACCTGGCCGAGGGATTCTTCGGCACGGACGTGCCGATCGGGCTCGGCCACGAGCTGTCGGGTGTCGTCGAGGCGCTCGGCGAGCGCGCGACGCGCAACGGCCTGCGGGTCGGCGATCGCGTCGCGGGCAACTTCCTGCGCTTCTGCGGCACGTGCCGCCCGTGCCAGGAGGGCAAGCAGCAGTTCTGCGAGAACATCCAGGAGTACAACCGCCCCGGCATGGCCGAGACCGTCACGTGGCACGAGTCGCAGGTGTACAAGCTGCCCGACGACGTGCCGCTCCTGAAGGGCTGCCTGCTCGAGCCGACGTCGGTCGCGGTGCGCATCGCCGACAAGACGAACATCAAGGTCGGCGACCGCGTCGCGATCTGCGGCGGCGGCCCGATCGGCCAGCTCGCGCTGCAGGTGCTCAGGATGCACGGGGCGACATCGCTCACCCTCATCGAGCCGATCGCGGATCGCCGCGAGATGGCGCTGCGCCACGGCGCCGAGCACGTGATCGACCCCGTCGCGGAGGACCAGCAGGCCCGGGCCGACGAGATCACGGGCGGCCGCGGGTACGACGTCGTCGTCGACGCGTCGGGCTCGCCGCGAGCGGTGCGGGGTCTCCTCGACATCGCCGCGAAGGGCGCGACCGTCGTCTACGGGGCGATGTACCCCGAGACGTTCGAGATGCCGCTCAACCTGTCGGACTACCTGTACCTCAAGGAGCTCACGCTCACGGGCGTGTTCGTGTCGCCGTACGCGTTCCCGCGGGCGCTGCAGATCCTGCCGCACCTCGATGTCGACGAGCTGACGCGCGCGGTGTTCCCGCTCGAGAACGCCGTCGAGGCGTTCGAGGCGCACGTCTCGGGGGCGCATCCGAAGGTCGTCATCCGGTGCAACGAGCTCGAGGCGGTGTCGTCGTGACGATCACCGAGGAGGAGCCCCCCGTGGTGGTGCAGGCGCCGCCGGCGCTCGAGGCGGTCGACATCGTCAAGAGCTTCGACGGCGTGCACGCGCTCAAGGGCGTACGGCTGTCGGTGCAGCCCGGGGAGATCCACGCGCTGCTCGGCGAGAACGGCGCGGGAAAGTCGACGCTCATCAAGATCGTCACCGGCCTGTACAGCCCCGACTCGGGCGAGATCCGCCGCGGCGGTGAGACGGTCGAGTTCGCCAACGTGCGCGCGGCGCACCAGGCGGGCGTCGTCGCGCTGTATCAGGAGCTGTCGATCGTGCCCACGATCTCGGTCGCCGAGAACGTGCTGCTCGGCGAACAGCTCCCCAGTCGCGCCGGCATCGTGAACGGTCGCGCGCTGCGCCGCCGGGCGGGCGAGCAGCTCGCGCGCCTGCAGCAGAAGATCCCGCTGCGCAAGCTCGCGGGCGACCTCTCGCCGGTGCAGCAGACGATGGTCGCGGTCGCTCGCGCCCTCGCGACGGATGCCCGCGTGCTCATCCTCGACGAGCCGACGGCGTCGCTCACCGAGACCGAGATCCGCGAAGTGTTCGCCGTGCTGCGCGCGCTGCGCGAGGAGGGCGTCGCGATCGTCTACGTGTCGCACCGTCTCGAGGAGGTCTTCGAGCTGTGCGACCGGCTCACGATCATGCGCAACGGCGAGACCATCGTGACGAAGAACGTCGCCGACACGACGATCGACGAGGTCATCTCGACGATGGTGGGCCGCTCGGCCGACTCGCTGTACCCCGAACGGGGCACCGCGACGAAGGACGTCGTGCTCACGGTGGAGCACCTGAACGGGCGCCGCGTCAAGGACGTCTCGTTCGAGGCGTACGCGGGCGAGGTGCTCGGCATCGGCGGGCTCGCCGGGTCGGGGCGCAGCGAGCTGCTGCGGATCCTCGCCGGCGCGCAGGGCCACAAGGGCGGCACGATCACGGTGGGCGGTGTCCCGTTGCGGCGTCGCTCGGCGGTGGGGCGGATGCTCGACGCGGGCGTCGCGCTCGTCCCCGAGGAGCGCCGCAGCCAGGGTGTGCTGCTGGGCACGTCGATCCAGGACAACATCGCGCTCGCGAACCTCGGCGCTGTGAGCCGTGCCGGGGTCGTCTCCGGTCGGCAGATCGCGCAGATGGCCAAGCGCGGCATGGCCGACCTGCAGATCAAGGCGCGCGGCCCGAAGCAGTCGGTCGGCGAGCTCTCGGGCGGCAACCAGCAGAAGGTCGTGCTCGCCAAGATGCTCGCTCGCCGACCCAAGGTCCTGCTCATGGACGAGCCGACCCGGGGCATCGACGTCGGCACGAAGGCCGAGATCTACCGCCTGATCCGCGAGCTCGCGGCACAGGGCACAGCCGTCATCGCGGTCAGCTCCGAGCTGCCCGAGCTCATCGGAATGAGCGACCGCATCCTCATCATGCACGAGGGCTCGATCTCAGGGGAGGTCGCCGCCGAGGGCGCCGACGACGAGATCCTCCTCTCCTACGCCTACGGAAGGTCGGAGTGACATGACCACTCAGAAGGAATCGACCACCACCACCGCCGTCGTGGTCCAGCAGTCGAAGGCGGCAGGCCGCCTGCTCATCAGCGGCGGCACAGTGGTCGCACTGATCCTGCTCATCCTGTTCTTCTTCTTGATGCGGCCCGACACGTTCCTGTCGTTCGTGAACGTGCGCAACATCCTGTACCAGATCTCGATCCTCGCGATCATCGCGGGCGCGCAGACGATCGTCATGGTGCTCGGCGACTTCGACCTGTCGGTGGGTGCGACGTCGAGCCTCGCGGGCGCGGTCACATCCGTCCTCCTCCTGCAGGAGAACGGGCTCGGCGTGGCTCTCCTCGCGGGTCTCGCGGTCGGGCTCATCGTGGGCCTGGTCAACGGCATCCTGATCGCGTATCTCAAGATGTCGGCGTTCGTCGCGACGCTCGCGACGATGACATCGGTCATCGGCCTCGGGTATCTCGTGACCGGGGGCACGACGGTGTTCGGCATGCCCGCGGAGTTCAACCAGCTCGGCCAGGGCCGGTTCCTGAACATCCCGCTGCCCGTGTATTTCGCGGTCGCGATCTCGGTGCTCATCTGGGCGGGACTGCGGTTCACGACGGTCGGGCGTCGCTGGTACGCGATCGGCGGCAACGTCGAGGTGGCGCGACTCTCGGGCGTCAACGTGCGGTTCGCGCGACTGCTCGCGTTCACGCTCGCCGGCATCATCTCGGCGATCGGCGGCATCCTGCTCGCGGCACGCCTCGGCAGCGCCGCCGCCGAGCAGGGCGGCGACAACACGCTGTTCTCGGTCGCCGCGGTGTTCCTCGGCATGACCGTGGTCCGCTCGGGCGCGGCGAACCTCGTCGGCACGATGATCGGCGTCGCGATCATCGGCGTCATGAGCAACGGCCTGAACATCCTGGGCGTCAACGCCTACGTGCAGCAGGTCGTCACCGGTCTCATCATCATCGCGGCGGTCACCCTGTCGTCGCTCAAGACGCGGGAGACATAGCGATCTCCCTCGGGCCGCGCGGCGATCCCGCAGGCCACCCAATCCCTCAACGCAAGCGCAATCACAAAGGAGTAGACACGTGCGTAAGAAGTTCAAGATCGCGGGGGCTCTCGTCGCCGCGGCCGCCCTGGCACTGACCGGATGCTCGAGCTCGGGCGGCTCCGGAGGCTCCGGCGGAGGCGACGACGACGGCACCTTCAAGGTCATCGCGTTCACGTCGGGCAACCAGACGCCGGTCGGCGCGTGGTGGGTCAAGGCGGTCACCGAGAAGGCCGAGGAGCTCGGCTGGGACCTCACGATGATCCAGGGCGACTTCGACTTCCAGAAGATGAACCCGGCGGTCGAGAGCGCGATCGGCCAGGGCGCCGACGTCATCCTCGACGGCTACACGGATGTCTCGTCGATCGCCTCGATCGTCACCGCGGCGAAGGACGCCGAGATCCCGATCTTCGCGATGGACGCGGGCACCGAGGAGACGGACGCGTTCGTCACCAACATCACGACCGACCAGCAGGCGATCGTCGACAAGACCGTCGAGGGCATCGGCGACGCGATCGGCGGCCTCGAGGGCAAGACCGTCATGGTCATCGGGCACGACCCGCACGCCGGCATCCGCTACCGCTCGCGCCTCGCGATCGAGGCGTTCGAGGCGGCGGGCGCGACCATCGCGGGCGGTGAGATCCAGCAGGTGACCAGCCCCGCGTCGGGTCGCACCGAGGCGCTCAACTTCGTCGCCGACTACCTGTCGGCCAACCCCGGCGGCCTCGACGCCGTGTGGGCAGGCTGGGACGACGCCGCGCTCGGCGCCGCACAGGCTCTCGCGGAGGACGAGTCGACCGCCGTCGTGACGGGCGTCGACGCCCTCGCCGAGACGATCGCGGCGATCGAGGCGGGCGGCAACATGCTCGCGACGATCGAGCAGCCGTGGCCGACCGTGCTCGACATGCTCGTCGAGGACGTCGAGCGGTACCGCGAGACCGGCGAGCTGCCCTCGAAGCGCTTCGTCGCCGTCGACGTCACGCTCGTGACGAAGGAGAACGCGGCTGACATCACCCCGTCGGACAAGCTCGGCTGACCGGGCTCCGACACGCGGGGGCGGATGCCGCGGCATCCGCCCCCGCCCCATCAACGCAGTCACCCCAACGCAGAGAGAAGAGGAACCCATGCGCCTGGAAGGCAAAGTCGCGCTCATCACGGGAGGCGCGAGCGGAATCGGTCTCGCGACCGTTCGGAAGTTCGTGCGCGAAGGCGCGAAGGTCATGATCGCCGACATCAACCTCGAGCAGGCGGAGGCCGCCGCATCCGAGATCTCGCGTGAGGGCTTCGAGGGCGCCGTCGCCGCGGTCCGGGTCGACGTGTCGAAGTACGCCGAGGTCGAGGCCGCCGTCGCGCGCGCCGTCGAGGTGTTCGGCAAGCTCGACGTCATCTTCAACAACGCGGGCATCGCGGGCGGCCGTCCGCTGCTCGAGCACGATCCGGCCAAGGACTACGAGCCGATCATCAACATCGACCAGCACGGGGTGTACTACGGCATCCTCGCGGCGGGTCGTCAGTTCCGCGACCAGGGCACCGGCGGGGTGATCATCTCGACGTCGTCGATCTACGGCGAGCAGGCCGCCGAGCTGTCGTTCACGTACAGCGCCGCGAAGGCCGCCGTCATCTCGTTCACGCGCTCGGCCGCGTACGAGCTCGCGGAGTACGGCATCCGCGCCGTCGCGATCACACCCGGCCGCGTCGCGACCCCGATCATCAACCAGTTCAGCGACGAGCTGAAGGCCACCTTCGCGGCCGAGCAGCTGCGCAACAAGCTCACCGAGCCCGAGGAGATCGCGAACGTCGTCGCGTTCCTCGCGTCGGACGAGGCCAACGTCATCAACGGCACGGTGGTCAGCGTCGACGACGGCTACTCGGTGTTCAAGCAGCGCCTCGACCTGCCGGTGTTCTGATCGGAGGCGCCGTGAACCTCGATCTCGAGCTGCAACTCGACATCGCCTTCCATGTGAGCGCGGTCGTCGCCGACCCGACGCCCGAGGCGCTCGCCGCAGTGCTGCCGCGGCTGCGCGAGGCGGGATACCGGCGGGCGGTCCTGCCGCCGCTGGATCCTGCGGCGACGGATGCGGCGGCCCTGCGCCGTGCGTTCGAGGAGGCCGACATCGCGCCGATCGCGATGACGGGACAGGCTCCGGGTGCAGATGTGTCTTCGGCCGATGAGGCGGAGCGCCGCGAGGGTGCCGCGGCGCTCCGCGCGGCCGTGGACTTCGCGGCCGCGCTCGGCGCGGACCAGCTGAACGGCGTGCCGTACGGACTGTTCGGACCGCCCGGCGCGCCGACGCCGCGCGACGCTCTCGAGCGGGCCGCCCGCGAAGTGGGCGCGGTCGCCGACGAGGCATCCGATCGCGGCATCACGATGACGTTCGAGGTGCTCAACCGCTACGAGACGTCCGCGATCAACACCGCCGCGCAGGCGCTCGAGTTCGTCGAGCTGAGCGGGTCGCGCAGCCTCGGGATCCACCTCGACACGTACCACATGGCGATCGAGGAGGCCGACATGGCGGCGGCCATCCGCGACGCGCTTCCGCGCCTCGCGTACCTCGAGCTGGGGCAGTCGGGCCGCGGGTTGCTCAGCACCGGCGTCGTCGACATCCCCAAGGTCGTGCAGCAGACGCTCGACGAGGGCTACACCGGCCGGTGGGGCGTCGAGGCGTTCTCGCGACCGCTCGTCGGCGACGGCGCGGGCGACATGCTCGCGATCTGGCGCGCGCCGTACGACGACGGCGTCGAGCTCGCAGCCGACGCGGTGCGGGTCATCCGCAGGGGATGGGCCGAGAGCGCGGCCGGGCGGCGCGCGCAGCGGCTCGCGCGCAGCGGCGCCTGAATCCGGAGCGCGTGGGCGCCGGCGCCGATCAGCGCGGTCGGCGCCGGCGGCTCACGCCGCTCTGGTTCTGGATCGCGCTCGCCGTGATCGGCGTCGCGAGGGCCGCCGACACGCACAGGATGCCGGCCACGAAGACGAGGCCCTGGAAAGCCTCCAGATTGAAGGACAGCCCGAACAGGTACATCCCGCCGAGGAACAGGACCGCATACAAGGCAAACAGCACAGCGCCACCTCCTGGTTGACTGCCACCATACGCGGAACCGCGCGTTTTCTCGCTCCCGTCTCCCGCCCCGGGGGACTGCGCGACGACTCGGATCGCGAGACGTGTCAGTATTCCTGCAAGAAATGCAGGCAGCGATCCGGCCTGACTGGGCAGGACGGGTCCGTCCGAGTCGCCGCAGTCAGGCGACCGCGATGGAGGGGGTGGGCGTCCTGTGTCCCTGACGGACGAGGAACGCGAGCAGGGTGAGGCGCGGTCGCGGATGCTGCGACTCCACACCTCGCCCGGGCACCTCATCCGGCGCGCGCACCAGGTGCACACCGCGCTGTGGACCGAGGAGTTCGACGGTGAGGTGACGGGGCCTCAGTACGCACTGCTGAGCGTGCTCGCATCCGGATCGATGGATCAGCGCTCCGCCGGCCAGAGCGCGTCGCTCGACAAGTCGACCGCCGCGGACGTCGTCGCGCGGCTCGAGCGCCACGGGTGGCTCGCGCGCCGACGCGACGCGGGCGACCGGAGGCGCTACCTGCTGTCGCTCACGACGCCCGCGCGCTCCGCGCTGCGCCACATCACGCCGCGCGTGGCGGCGGTGCAGCGGCGGTTCCTGGAGCCGCTCTCGCCCGACGAGTCCGCATGGTTCTCGGCGGTGCTCGCACGTGTCGCATTCCGCGGAGAGCCGCCCGCCGTCCCGGAGGATGCGGATGCGTCGTTCGTGCTTCTGCCGGCGACGGCGCCCGGGCACCTCCTGCGCCGCAGCGAGCAGCTGCAGGGCGTGTACTGGGCGCAGCACGTCGGCTCCCTGCTCACGTCGCCGCAGTACGCCCTCCTGACGGCCGTCGCGTGGAACGACGACATCGACCAGAGCACGGCCGGCGAGTTGGCCTCGCTCGACAAGTCGAGCACGACGGACGTCATCGCGCGCCTCGCGCGCCGGGGGCTGGTCACCGCCCGACCCGATCCGCGCGATCGCAGACGCAAGCTCATCGACCTCACGGCGGAGGCGCGTGAGGTCGTCGAGCGCGTCGCGGTCGCGGCGGAGCTCGTGCAGCGCGACCTGCTCGCTCCGCTGCGCGCCGACGAGGTGACGCGCTTCGTCTCGCTGCTCGAGGTGCTCGCCTATCGGCGTCCGCTGCTGCGGGCGGAGCATCCGTTATCCGATTGAGAAGGATCCGTTATTCAACTGATCTGTGACGAGCGTCAAGAAAATCTTGACAATCCTCCTCGACGCGACCCATGATGTGAGCACCGACACAGCGACGTGCGATCAACAGGCGATGGGTGCCCGAGCCCGCGGCGTCGCCCCCGTCGGTCCTGCCCACACTGCTCACGAGAGGCTTGTCAATGAAGAAAGCTCTTGCCGCCATCGCGCTCGGCGCGGCGGCCGTCCTCACACTCAGCGGATGCACCGACTCCGCCGCACCTTCCGCCACTTCGACCGCGACCGAAGACGCCGCCGGCGGCGAGCTCACGACCGTCCGCGTCGCGGCGCTTCCGATCGCCGAGACCGGGGCCCTGTGGGCCGCGATGGACGAGGGGATCTTCGAGGCGCACGGCCTCGAGATCGAGGTCGTCCCCGCGCAGGGCGGCGCGAACGCGATCCCGGCGCTGCTCAGCGGCGACATCCAGTTCGCGATCGGCCAGCCCTTCGGCCCGATCCGCGCCGACCTCCAGGACCTCGGCGTCGTGATCGTCGGCAACTACGCCAACAGCCTCGCCGAGGGCACCGACGTGAACGCGGTCGTCGCGCTCGGCGACTCGGGCATCACGCGTCCGGCCGACCTCGCCGGCAAGAAGGTCTCGGTCAACACGCTCGGCGCGGCCGGCGACCTCACGATCCGCAAGGCCGTGCAGGACGACGGCGGCGACCCCTCGACGATCGAGTTCGTCGAGGTCGCGTTCCCCGACGTCCCCGCGCAGCTCGAGGCGGGCACGATGGACGCCGCGTGGGCGCCCGACCCGTTCCGCGCCATGATCGTGGGCGGCGGCGGCGTCTCGGTGGTCTCGCCGTACCAGGCGACCATCCCGGGCCTCACCGTGCTCACGAACATCACGACGCAGGAGCTCCTCGACTCCGACCCCGACCTCGTCGCCGCGTACGCCGCCGCGATGTCGGAGGCGCTCGAGTGGGCCGCGAACAACGAGGCCGCGGTGCGCACCGCGATCGCCACGAACCTCGAGATCCCCGAGGAGGCCGCGGCGGGCATCACGCTGCCCGAGTTCACGTGGGACCTCGCCGGTGCCGGCATCGAAGAGCTGGGCGCGCTCGCCGTCGAGTTCGAGTACATCGAGGGCGAGCCCGACTACAGCCGCCTGATCCAGCAGCAGTAGGAACGGCCTGAGGAGGGGCGGATGCCTCGGCCGAGGCATCCGCCCCTCCCTTCCGTTCCCGCCCCCGCACCACCGATCGGATCACCGTGACCGCCACCGCCGACGCCCCCGTCATCGCCACACCGGCGCCCCCCCGCGGCTCGAGCAACTTCCGCCGTCAGCGCCGCCTGCGCACGCTGCGGAAAGTCGTGCTCGGACTCGCCGGCATCGCCGGGTTCCTCGTGACGTGGCAGCTGCTCCCGACCCTGGGAGTCGTCAACGCGGCGTACTTCCCGACCGCGACCGACACGATCGCGCAGCTGCTCGCGCTGTTCCGTGACCTCGAGTTCTGGCGCAACGTCGGTCGCACGCTCACGTCGTGGGCGCTGGGCCTGCTCATCGCGACGGTGCTCGCCGTCGTGCTCGGTACGATCATCGGGCTCGTGCCGTTCCTGCGGCGGGCGACGCACACGACGGTGGAGTTCCTGCGCCCGATCCCGTCGGTCGCGCTCATCCCGCTCGCGATCCTCATGTTCGGCTACCAGCTGCAGGCCGCGCTGCTGATCATCGTGTTCGCGAGCTTCTGGCAGGTGTTCATCCAGGTGCTCTACGGCGTCGCAGACGTCGACGCCGTGGCGCGCGACACCGCACGCAGCTACGGTCTCTCGCGCGGCGCGCAGGTCGTGAGCGTCGTGTTCCCGACCGCGCTGCCGTACCTCATGACCGGCCTCCGGCTCGCGGCGACCGTCGCGCTGATCCTCGCGATCACCGCCGAGATGTTCATGTCGGTCCCGGGGCTCGGCCGCGCGATCATGATCGCCCGCGAGTCCGGCCAGTGGACCACCGTCTACGCGCTCGTGATCGTCACCGGCGTCCTCGGCCTCCTCGTGAACATCGGGTTCCGGGCGATCGAGCGCCGTTCGCTCGCGTGGCATCAGTCGGTGCGAGGGGAGGAGGTCCTGTGACCCTCTACACGAGCACCGTCGTCACGCCCCGCAAGCCGTCGCGCGTGTGGGCGAAGATCGGCGAGAACACCGCCTACGCGCTCGGCCTGCCCATCATCCTGCTCGTCATCTGGGGCATCTGGTCGTCGATCTCGCCGGCGCCGTTCTTCCCCAGCCCGCTCGTCATCGCCGAGGCGTTCGTCGAGACGTGGATCGGACCGGCGTTCGTCAACGACGTGCTGCCGAGCCTCGCGCGTCTCGGCATCAGCATCGTCCTCGCGGTCGTGCTCGGCATCGCGGCCGGCACGGTCATCGGCCTCGTGCGGTGGCTGCGAGAGCTGCTCGAGCCGATCTTCGAGTTCTTCCGGGCGGTGCCGCCCCCCGTGCTCATCCCGATCGTGGCGGTGCTCGTCGGGGCGAACGACACCATGAAGGTCGTCGTCATGGTCACCGGCGCGATCTGGCCCGTCCTGCTCAACACCATCGAGGGTGTCCGCTCGACGGACTCCGTCATGACCGAGACCGCACAGTCGTTCGCGATCACGCGCTCCGAGCGCCTCCGCTTCCTCGTGCTGCCGGCGGCGAGCCCGCGCATCATGACCGGGGTGCGCCAGTGCCTGTCGATCGCGCTGATCCTCATGGTGATCTCGGAGATGTTCTTCTCGTCGTCGGGCCTGGGCTACCAGATCGTGTTCTTCCAGCGGAACTACCTGATCGCCCAGATGTGGAGCGGCATCGTGCTGCTCGGCCTGATCGGCGTGCTGCTCGCGGTGATCTTCGGATTCGTCGAGCGACGTGTCCTTCGCTGGTACCACGGAGTCAAGGAGGTGGAGCGTGCCTGAATCGCGTTCCGCGGCGAAGCCGCTTCTCACTGTCGAGCACCTGCGCAAGGTCTACGAGTCCTCGACGGGCAGCGTCGAGGCGATCGGCGACATCAGCTTCCAGATGAACGCGGGCGAGCTCGTGGTCATCGTCGGCCCTTCCGGATGCGGCAAGACGACGCTCCTCAAGTGCATCGCGGGCCTCCTGCGGCCGACGTCGGGTGTCGTCGAGCTCGAGGGCAAGCGCGTCACGGGGCCGCCGCCGAACATGGCCCTCGTCTTCCAGGAGTACGGCCGCAGCCTGTACCCGTGGCTCACCGTGCGCGGCAACGTCGACCTGCCGCTGAAGCACAAGAAGCTCTCGCGCGCGGAGCGCGACCGGCTGATCGACGACGCGCTCGTCGCGGTGGGCCTCGAACATGCGGCGAAGAGCTACCCGTGGCAGCTCTCCGGCGGCATGCAGCAGCGCGTCGCGATCGCGCGCGCCGTCGCCTACGAGCCCGAGGTGCTCATCATGGACGAGCCGTTCGCGGCGGTCGACGCCCAGACGCGCGCCGACCTCGAGGACCTCGTGCGCACGCTCCACCGCGAGCGCGGCATGTCGATCCTGTTCGTCACGCACGACATCGACGAGTCGGTCTACCTCGGCGAGCGGGTCGTGGTGCTCTCGAAGTCCCCGACGTGGGTGCAGGAGGACCTCTCGATCGATCTGCCCGCCGATCGCGACCAGCTCGTGACCCGCGCTCTGCCGCGGTTCACAGAGCTGCGCACGCACGTGTACGAGCAGATCCAGCGGGCCAAGCGCGGCGAGGCCGTTCGACCGGGAGCCACTGCGGCGTGACCCAGACGGCGGCGACGGCGGTTCTCGGCGAGACGGTCGCCGAGAACTCCGTCCTGACGCGCAAGCCGCGCCAGCTGCTGCTCGCGTTCTTCGGCGAATACGTGTGCGACCGCTACTTCGAGCCGCTGCGCGCGAGCGTGCTGCTGTCGGTGCTCGAGGGTGCGGGCGTCGCGGCATCCGCTGTGCGCACCAACCTCGACCGCATGGTCGCGAGCGGTCTGCTCGACCGCCACCGCCTCGGGCGCGAGATCGGCTTCCAGCTCACTGCCCACGGCAGCGAGGTGCTGCGCGAAGCGGCGCGGCGTGTGAACGGGCCGTCGCCGTTCGACCCGCAGGGCGACGGCTGGACGCTCGTGACGTTCACCGTCCCCGAAGACGTGCGCACGCTGCGCCACCGCCTCCGAGCGGCGCTCACGTGGTCGGGCTTCTCGGTGCTGCGCGACGGACTGTGGATCGCGCCCGGCGCGGTCGACCTCGCGAGCGCGCTCGACGCGATCATCCCGGAGCTTCCGCCGGGCTCGGTCAACGCATTCGCCGCCTCGGAGCTCGACGGATTCCCGATGGACGAGACGGTCCGCACGGTGTGGGATATCCCGCGCATCCGCGGCGCACACGACGAGTTCCTCGCCCACTGGGGGCGTGAGGACGCGGGATCCGATCTGCCTCCCCTCACGGCGCGCACCGTGCTCGTCGCCGACTGGCTCGCGCTGCTGCGCGCCGATCCGCGGCTTCCGCGTCAATACATGGACGACGACTGGCCGGCCGATCGCTCCGCCGAGCTGTTCACCCGGCGGCACCGCGAGTTCGCGTTCCCGGCCGTCCGCGACTTCGCGAGCCTCGTCGGCTGAAGCCGCGCACGCCGAGGCTCAGCGTGCGAATCGCGCCCGCAGGTCGGCCTTGCGCACTTTGCCCGATGCGGTGCGCGGGAGCTCGTCGACGACCACGACGTTGCGGGGGAGCTTGTAGCGCGCGAGCTTGCCGTCGAGGAACTCGCGGACCTGTTCGGTGGTGACGGATGCCCCGTCCCGCACGGTCACGATCGCCCAGGGCACCTCGCCCCAGCGCTCGTCGGGCACGCCGATCACGGCGACCCCCGAGACGCCCTCGATGTCGCTGATGACGTTCTCCACCTCGGCGGGGTAGATGTTCTCACCGCCGGAGATGATCATGTCCTTGAGACGGTCGGCGATGTAGAGGTACCCGTCGGGGTCGAGGTACCCGAGGTCGCCCGAGCGGAACCACCCGTCGGCGGTGAAGGCCTCGGCCGTGGCATCCGGGAGCCCGTGATAGCCCGCGAAGACGTTGGGCCCCGAGATCTCGATCTCGCCGACCGTGCCGCGCGGCACCATCGCGCCGTGCTCATCGGCGATCCGCACGTCGGTGAAGAAGTGCGGCAGGCCGACGCTGCCCTGCTTCTTGCGGGTCATGTCGGGGGAGAGTGCGGTCGCGCCGGGGGAGGTCTCGGTCATGCCGTAGCCCTGCGAGAACGACATGCCGCGCTCCTCGTAGGCGTTGAGGATGCGCGTCGGCACAGCCGACCCGCCGCACGTCAGCTTCTTGAGGCTGCTGAGGTCGGTCGTGGCCCAGTTCGGGTGGTCGGCCATCATCTGGTACGTCGTCGGAACGCCGCTGAGCATCGTGACGCCGTGGCGCTCGATGAGCTCGAGCGCCCGTCCCGGCTCGAATCCCCGCTCGAGCACGATCGTGGCGCCCTTGAGGATGACGGGCAGCGCGCCCATGCCGAGCGAGGCCACGTGGAACAGCGGCGAGATCATGAGCGCGACGTCGGTCGAGACGACGTCGTAGTCGACGATGCAGTTGAGCGAGACCCATGTGAGGTTCGCGTGGGTCAGGATCGCGCCCTTCGCGCGGCCGGTCGTTCCCGACGTGTAGACGATCGCTGCGGGGTCGTCCAGCGCGACCTCGGCGTCGGCGTGGCCCGCGGTCGTCGTGCGCACGATGTGCGCGAGCCCCGGACGCTCGGGAGTCCCCTCACCCGTCTCGATCACATGCGGAACCTCGTGCTGGGCGAGAGCCTGCTCGATGCGCGGTGCGAGCTCGGCGTCGTGGATGAGGACGCGGGAGCCGGAGTCGCCGAGCACGTGCGCGATCTCGGGCGGGGCGAGGCGTGTGTTGACCGGCACGAACACCGCGCCGAGCTGCACCGCGCCGAACAGCACCTGGAGGAACTCGGGGGAGTTCTCACCCAGGTAGGCGACGCGGTCGCCCTTGCGGATGCCGCGATGCCACAGCAGCGCCGACACGCGGTCCGCGGCGTCGGCGAGCTGCCGGTAGGTCATGGTCGACCCGTCGCCGTAGATGAGCGCGGTCTTGTCGGGCGACTTCAGTCGCCGCTTGGCCATCCACGAGCCCAGTCCGTGGTTGTGCATCGTCTCCTCTCCTTCGAGGGGGTGGTGCGGGCGGGGTGCGGGGTCTTGTGCGCGAGCGCGCGCGTCAGGCGTAGAAGCGGTAGAGGCCGCGCGCCACGACGGCGGGCTTGGAGCCGCCCTCGATCTCGATCGTCTGGTCGACCGCGAACTGGTAGCCGCCGGGCACCTCGGTGACCTCGGCGATGACGGCGTTCATGCGCACGCGGTCGCCGACCTTGACCGGCGACACGAACCGCACCTTGTCGAGCCCGTAGTTGACCTTCGTGGTCACGCCCTCGAGGTCGAAGAGCTCCGACCAGAACTTCACGGTGAGCGACAGCGACAGGAAGCCGTGCGCGATCGGGGCTCCGAACGGGCCTTCCTTCGCGCGCTCGGGGTCGACGTGGATCCACTGGTGGTCGTCGGTCGCGTCGGCGAACGTGTTCACCCGCTCCTGCGTGACCTCGAGCCACTCCGACCACCCGAGGTCGGTTCCGGCGAGGCTCGGAGCATCGGCATAGGCGGCGGTGGTGGTCATGATCTCTCCTTCTTCAGAGGGTGGCGGATGCCGCGGCTCACGTGGCGAGGCCGAGGAGTCGAGCCGCGTTGTCCTTGAGGATGTCGGGGATGACCTCGGGCTTGAAGAGCTCGGCCGCGTCGGCGTCGCGCCGCCAGCGGTCGGGCGTGAGCAGCGGGAAGTCCGAGCCGAACAGGACGCGCTTCTTGAGGTAGGAGTTCGCGGCCCGCACGAGCGACTCGGGGAAGTACTTGGGACTCCAGCCCGACAGGTCGATCCACGTGTTGTGCTTGTGCGTCGCGACCGAGATCGCCTCGTCCTGCCACGGGACCGACGGATGCGCCATCACGATCTGCAGGCCGGGGAAATCGGCGGCGACGCCGTCGAGCAGCATGGGGTTCGACAGTCCGAGGCGAAGGCCGCGGCCGCCCGGGAGGCCTGCGCCGATGCCGGTCTGGCCGGTGTGGAACAGCGCGATGACCCCCGCCTCCTGCAGCGCCTCGTAGAGCGGGTGGTACGCGGAGTCGCTCGGGTCGAAGCCCTGCACGGTCGGGTGGAACTTGAAGCCGCGCACGCCGTGGTCGTCGACGAGCCGTCGCACGCGGTCCACGGCGTCGACCCGGCGCGGGTCGACCGACCCGAACGGGATGAGCACGTCGTTGTTGCGCGCCGCGCCCTCGGCGATCTCCTCGCTGCTCAGCGGCGGCTGGCCGAGCTGCGTCTCGGCGTCGACCGTGAACACGACGGCGGCCGTGCGGCGCTCGCGGTAATACTCCGCGATGCTGTCCAGGTCGGGCCGGGGCCCGTCGGTCGAGAAGTACTTCGACGCTGCCTCGACGAGGTCGTCCGGAAGGGAGGCGTGCCCGTGGGCGTCGACCTCGATGTGCACGTGGACGTCGATCGCGTCGATCGCATCGAGGTCGATCGCGGGCTCGTAGCGGGTCATGGCGGCGCGGGGTGTCAGCGCTGCAGCTCTTCGGGCAGCGGCGGGAACTTCTCGCCGACGCTCTGGAGCTTCTCGCCCATGAGCGCGGGGAACTGGGCCTCGAGGTCCGCGTACGACCAGCCGCCCTCGTGGTATGCCGTGACGACGGGCTCGGGGTGCGACCACAGCTGCAGACGGTCGCCGCCGATGCCGATGGCCTGACCGGTGACGGATGCCGCGGCATCCGACCCCAGGTAGGCGATGAGCCCGGCCACATCGTCGGCCGTGCCGAACCCGAGGTCGTGGCGGAAGAACGCCGGCATCGGCTCGCCCTTCTCATCGGCCTCGACGGCGGCGGCGAAGTAGGGGACGGTCGCGGTCATCGCGGTCGCGGCGACGGGGATGACGGCGTTCGCGGTGATGCCCGCCTTCTTGAGTTCGAGCGCCCACGTGCGGACCATGCCGACGATGCCCGCCTTCGCGGCGGCGTAGTTCGTCTGGCCGAAGTTGCCGCGCTGGCCGGTGGGGGAGCCGATGCAGATGATGCGGCCAGGGATCTCGTTCGCGCGCATGTAGGTCGCGGCCTCACGCACGCACGTGAACGTGCCGCGCAGGTGCACGTTGATGACCGTGTCGAAGTCGTCGTCGCTCATCTTCCACAGCACGGTGTCGCGCAGGACCCCGGCGTTCGTGACGAGGATGTCGAGGCGGCCGTATGTGTCGACCGCGGTCTGCACGAGCTTCTTGGCGGTCTCGGTGGGCCCGACCGGCGCGACGACGGCGACGGCACGCCCGCCGTCGGCTTCGATCGCGGCGACCGCATCGGCGGCGATCGACTCATCGACGTCGTTCACGACGACGGCCGCACCCTGCCGCGCGAGCTCACGGGCGTAGGCGAGGCCGAGGCCCCGGCCCGAGCCCGTCACGATTGCGACTTTGCCTTCGAGTGACATGCATGCTCCTTCGCGTCCGCTCACATGAAATCCCGAATCGTTGAAAATGTCAATGTTTGAGTTCGTCCAAAGGGCGGCTAGCATGCCTCCATGCGGAACACGTCCCCGTCGTCACCGGCCGCGCGCCCGGCAGAAGGCATCGATCGTCTGTGGGGCACGTCCGTCGGTGAGGACACCGCGTTCCTGCTCGCCCGCGCGAACGCGATCACGCTCGCGGCCGCGAGCGCCGCCGTCGGCGAGTTCGGGCTCAAGGTGCGCTCGTACTCCGTCCTCGCCCTCGCGGTGAGCGGCGAGCGCCCGAACCAGCGCGAGCTCTCCGAGTTCCTGCGCCTCGACCCGAGCCAGATCGTCGCACTCATCGACGAGCTCGAGAAGCGCGGACTCGTGCGGCGCGAGCCCGACGCGGGCGACCGCCGCGTGAACGTCGTCGTCGCGACCGATGAGGGCCGCGAGGTATACGCGGGTGCACGCGAGGCGACCGAGCGCGCCGAGGCGCAGTGCTTCAGCGCGCTCGACGACGCGGACCGCGATCGGCTCAAGACGATCCTGCGGACGCTGGCGGCGGCTCCCGGCGCGTCGGCCGGCTGAGCCCCCGGGCGCCCGCGCGCAGGCGCCGCGTGTCCTCGCGCTGTCGTTTGCGGCATCCGCGCCCTCTCCGCCTGCCCGCGCATGCGGGTTTCGACAGCGCGAACCGGGGAGGCAGGGGGTTGGGCGCAGGGGAGCGCGAAGGGCGGGGCGGCGACGGGACGGCGACGGGACGGCGACGCGCGAGCGGGTCAGCGCTTCTCGAGCACGAAGCGCTCGCGACCCGCGAAGATGCCGACGACCGACAGTGTCGCGATGACGGCGAGCAGCAGCGCGAGCGGGGCGGTCCAGCCGCCCGTCAGGCTGTGGAGACCGCCGAACACGACCGGGCCGAACGCCGCGACGAGGTAGCCCACCGACTGCGACATGCCCGACAGGGCGGATGACGCGTCGTGGTCCCGCGCCCGCTGGGCGACGAGCGTCATCGCCATCGCGAGCGACGCGCCGCCGAACAGACCCAGGGTCGCGCCCCAGAAGGGCACGCCGGCCGGAGCGAGCATGAGCCCGAGTCCGCCGATGAGCCCGATGATCGGGATGAGCGCCGGCACCGCGCGCTTGATGCGGCCGCGATAGACGAACGGAAGCAGGAGCGATCCTGCGATCGAGAAGAGCTGGTAGACCATGACGTCGATGCCCGCGACGACCTCGGAGCGCCCGGTCGACATGGAGATCGCGGCCAACCACGTGACGAGCATGTAGAACGTCGCCGACTGCAGGCCCATGAACGCTGCGACGAGCCACGCGACGCGGTCGGTCCAGATGCCCGTGCGGCCGTGGTGCTCCGGTGACCGCGTGTAGCGGTGGTGCTCGCCGCGGTGCGCCCACCACCACGCGACGATAGCGAAGGGCAGCAGCGCGCCGCCCGAGATGAGCAGGGCGAAGCGCCAGCCCGCGGGGTCGCCGTCGATCGGGATGAGCGAGATCGGCACGGCGACGCCGGACGCGATCGCGCCGAACCCGCCCAGCAGAGCCGTGTAGACGGACGTCATCGCCGCCACGTGCCCGGGGAACTCGCGCTTGACGACGGCGGGCATGAGCACGTTGACGATCGCGAGCGCCATGCCGATGAGCGCCGTTCCCAGCCACAGGCTCACGATCGGCCCGGGGATCGAGCGCACGAGGGTGCCGACGAGCAGCACCACGAGCGACCACGAGAGCGTGCGCGGCTGCCCGTACCGTCGGCTGAGCGTGTGGGCGATCGGCGAGAAGAGGGCCCACGCCACGAGGGGCACCGCCGCGAGAGCGCCGAGAGCGGCGACCGACATTCCGGTGTCGGCGCCGATCTGGTCGATGAGCGGCCCCAGCGCCGTGATCGTCGGGCGCATGTTCGCGGCGACGAGGCACACCGCCGCGATCAGCAGCACGATGCTGGTGCGGCGCTCTGCGGCGGTGTCGGTCACGAGCGGCGACCCTAGTCGACGCATCCGCCATCGCCAACACGCGGTCTCGCCCAGCGGCTGAAGCGCACCGTCGGGACGCGGCGGGCGGCGGTCACCCAACGGGACGCGCGTGCGCGATCCCGGCGCACGGGTTGTACCGTGGCTCGGTGATGTCCGACCGATCCGCCCGCTGGCGCCGCCGCGGCAGCACCCCGTACTTCGTGCTGCTCGTGGCGGTCATCGCGCTCACGGCGGCCGTGCTGCGCGCGCCGTTCCTGGCGGTGGCGCCGGTCGCGCGCGAGATCGGCATCGACCTCGGGGTCTCCGCCGCGGTCGTGGGCCTGCTCACGAGCATCCCGGTGCTGTGCTTCGCCCTCTTCGCGCCCGCCGCGGTCGCGCTCGTGCGGCGGGGCGGCGCGGATTTCGCGCTCACCGTCACGCTCATCGGCACGATCGCCGGATGCCTCCTGCGGGTGTCCGGCGGGATCGCGCTCGCCCTCATCGGCACCGCCGTCATGGGCGTCTTCCTCACCGTCGGCAACATCGTGATCCCGGTGATCATCAGCCGCGAGTTCACCGCGCGGCGCGCGCACACGATGACCGGCATCTACACGTCGGCGCTCAACGTCGGCACGATGACCGTGACCCTCGCGACCGCGCCGCTGGCCGACGTGATCGGCTGGCGGTGGGCGCTCGCTTCGTGGGCGTGCTTCGCCGTCGCCGCGCTCGCGTGCTGGATCCCCCTGCGGGGGCTGCGCGGGGCGTTCGCGCCTCGGCCCGCCGCATCCGCCATCTCGGGCACCGCTCGCGGGTCGGCGTGGCGACACCGCCCGACGCTCCTGCTCGCGGTGGCCTTCGCCGGCCAGGCGTTCGCGTTCTACGGCGTGACCGCGTGGCTGCCGTCGCTGCTCGCCGACGAGGGGTTCTCGGGCGCCGCGGCGGGGGCGATCGCGTCGATCTTCCAGGTTGCGGGCATCGCCGGGAGCCTCCTCATCCCGGTGCTCACGATGCGCGCGTCGCTCGCCGCCGGGTTCCTCGCCGCGGGCATCGGGTGGCTCGTCGTGCCGCTCGGTTTCCTGTTCGCACCCGCCGGATGGCTCGTGTGGACGTCCATCGGCGGTGTCGCGCAGGGCGCCGGCATCACGGTCGTCTTCATCGCGTTCGGCGTGCTCGGCCCCGACGTGCACACGACGGCCGGGCGCTCCGGGCTCGTGCAGGCCGTCGGCTACGGCGTCTCCGCCGCCGGCCCCCTCGCGCTCGGCGGACTGCACGAGTCCACCGGCTCGTGGACCGTGCCCCTCGTGATCGTGCTCGTCGCGGTCGTCGTGCTGCTCGTGTGCGGCACGCTGTCGGCACGGATGCTGCAGACCGAGATCGCCGCGCGGTCGGGCGCCGCCGCAGCAGAGTCCTGAGCGTCGCGCAGCGCGCCAGGCGCGCTAGGCGCGCCCCTCGAGAGGCCAGCCCGTGTATGCCTCCGCGAGGTAGCGGCGGCCGGACTCCGACTCGACGACGGTCTGCAGCTCACCCAGCTGACGCAGGCGGTCGAAGTCCGTGGCATCCGGTGCCACGTGCAGCATGTTCGTCATCCACCACGAGAAGTGCTGCGCCTTCCAGATGCGGTGCAGCGCGGTGTCGTGGTACTCGTCGATGAGCCGCTCGTCGTTCTCGAGCAGCAGGGCGCGCAGGGCGCGCTCGAGCACGAGCACGTCGGCGACCGCGAGGTTCATGCCCTTCGCGCCCGTGGGCGGCACGGTGTGCGCGGCGTCGCCGACGAGCGCGGCGCGGCCGGTGCGCAGCGAGTGCGCGACGAAGCTCCGGAACCGCAGCACGTCGCGCTGGAAGATCGGCCCCTCGTTGAGCGTCGTGCCCGGGACGCGTGACTGCAGCTCGTGCCACAGCTGCTCCTCGGTGTACGAGGCGGGGTCGACCTCGGGGTCGCACTGGAAGTACATGCGCTGCACCGTCGCGCTGCGCTGGCTGATGAGCGCGAAGCCGTTGGGGGAGTTCGAGTAGATGAGCTCCGTCGCACTGGGCGGCGCCTCGCACAGGATCCCGAACCACGCGAAGGGGTACTCGCGGAAGTACCCGCCCGTCTGCGACCCCGTCACCGCCGCGCGGACGACGCTGTGCGAGCCGTCGGCGCCCACAACGAAGTCGGCGTCGATCTCGAGCGCCCGTCCGTCGCCGTTGGTCGCGAAGACGCGGGGACGGTCGGATGCCGCGCCCTCGACGCGCTGCGCGGTGACCCCGAACCGCAGGTCCTGTCCCGCTGCGAGCCGTGCCGCGATGAGGTCCTTGAGCGCCTCGTGCTGCGGGTACAGCCACACGCCCCGCCCGACGAGCGACGCGAAGTCGATGCGGTGCCCCTCACCCGCGAACCGCAGCTCGATGCCGTCGTGACGGTGTCCGACGGTGCGCGCGCGGCTGAACTCGCCGAGTTCGTCGAGCACCTCGACGGTGCCCTGCTCGAGGATGCCGGCGCGGATCGTCTGCTCGATCTGCTCGCGCGTGCGGCTGTCGATCACGATCGAGTCGATGCCGGCGACGCCGAGCAGGTGCGAGAGCAGCAGCCCGGCGGGGCCGGCGCCGACGATGGCGACGCGGGTGCGTACGGTCTCGGTCACGGGGTCTCCTTCGACGGGTGGGCGATGGCGTCCATCAGTGTGGTCCGGGTCCTCACGGTTCGGGACGGGTTGCCCATTCAACGGGAATCGAGGTCTCGATCGGTCAGTACTCCGACAGATCGGAACGGATGCCGCGGCTCGCCTGCAGCAGCGCGGCGATCGCCTGCTCGGTCGGGGCGTCCCGCGGCAGCACGACCGAGAGCGCGGCGATGACATCGCCCGTGCGATCGCGGACGGGCACCGCCACCCCGGTGGACACCGCCTCGATCGAGCCGCGCGCCACGACATACCCGTCGCGGCGGACGCGCGCGAGCAGGCGCCGGAGGGCCGCGGCATCCGTCACCGTCTCCTTCGCCACCTGCGGGAGGGGAGCCGCCAGTACCCGCTCGCGCACGTCGTCCGGCGCGTGGGCGAGCAGCACGAGCCCCGACGACGACGCGTGCAGCGGCAGCCGCCCGGCGATGCGCGTGATGTTCGCGCCCGCGCCCGGGTGCGACAGGCGCTCGAGGAAAAGCGCGGAGTCCTGTTCGAGTGCCGCGAGCTGCGTGTGCTCGCGGATGCGGGCCTGCACCCGCTCCATGTGCGGCAGCGCGACCTGGCGCAGGCGGAGCGCGCGCGAGCCGCGCAGCGCGAGCTCCCACAGGCGCATGCCGAGGCTCACGCGGTGATCGTCGTCGCGTTCGAGCAGGCCCGCTTCGACCAGCGCGTCGACCAGCCGGTGCGCGGTCGAGGAGGGAAAGCCGGCGCGGCGGCCGATCTCGGATGCGGTCTGCACCGTGCGATCGATCGTGAACGTCTCGAGCACGCGCACGATGCGGTCGATCGAGGAGTCGCCCGACGGCGAATTGGCCATGCGCCCAGAATCGCACGACCGAGCAGAACCCGCCGGTTGGGGCGGATCACCGGCGTTCGGGGCGCACGGATTCGGGCCCCGAAGTCGGAAATCCGCCCCGAACGGAAGGAATCCCGGAGTGCCGCGGCCGAAATAGGCCGCATACGTCCGAAACGGAAGGTAGCCTGATATATCGGGGAGGCAATCTTGGAACCGGGCGAAGGTGTGCTCACACGCGCGATGCGCGTCCTTCAGTGCTTCACCGACGACGAGCCGGCGCTCTCGGCGACGCGCATCGCCGAGCTCACGGGGCTTCCGTCGTCGACGTTGCACCGGCTGCTGTCGCAGCTGACGTCGTTCGGGCTGCTCACACGCACGCCCGGCCACCGTTACACGATCGGCGCGAAGCTGTGGGAGCTGGGCGAGCTGTCGCCTCTCGCGCTCCGGCTGCGCGAGACCGCGCTGCCGCACATGTCGCGCCTGTACGAGGCGACGCGCGAGAACGTCCACCTCGCGGTGCTCGACGCGCCGACGCCGGAGACCGCGACCGCGCTCTTCGTCGGCCGGCTCACCGGCCAGGGCGCGATCCCGACCCTGAGCCGCATGGGCGGCCGGCATCCGCTGCACACCACCGGCGTCGGCAAGGCGCTGCTCTCGACGCGCGACGAGGCGTGGCTGCAGCGCTACTTCTCGGTGCCGCTCGAGCGCGAGACGACGCTCTCGATCACGTCGGAAGAGGAGCTCCGCGCCGACCTCGCGCGCACGCGGGCACGCGGCTACGCGACCACCCGCGAGGAGATGACGCTCGGCAACGTGTCGGTCGCCGCGCCGCTGGCGCGCGTCGAGGGGCTGCCCCCGATCGCGATCGGCATCGTCGTGCACATCGAGGTCGCCGACGAACGACGGCTCAGCGGGCTCGTCATGCAGGCGGCGAAAGACCTGCGCGCGGCACTGCGTGACGCGTGATTCCCATGCACTGAGAATCCACAGCGGCATGTAAGGCTACGGCTGTCACTCTTTTCGTGTTGCGCCTCCGATGCGGAGGCGCGTCGAAGGAGACAGTCATGACCAGCGCCGAATCCGACCCGACGGGCGAAGAGGCCTTCTCGTCGTCGGTCATCGCAGAGCAGACCGCGGTCGCACCCGAGCAGCTGCTCGCGTCGGCCGACATGCCCCCGCAGTCGCAGATCAACAAGGAGATCGCCGATCTCCACGCCGAGTACGAGCGCCGCGAGGCCGCCGGTGAGAAGCTGCGCTCGACGATGTACGACTTCCCGCCGTACCGCTCGAGCATCCTGCGCCATCCGACCAAGAACCCGAAGCTCGTCGACCCCGAGACGATCGAGCTGTGGTCGCCCGCATACGGACAGCGTGACGTCGCGGCGATCGAGGCCGACCTCACGCTCCAGCACCGGGGTGAGCCGCAGGGCGAGCGCATCACCGTGCAGGGCCGCCTGCTCGACTCGTGGGGCCGTCCGATCCCGAACCAGCTCATCGAGATCTGGCAGGCGAACGCCGCGGGCCGCTACATCCACCAGCGCGACCAGCACCCGGCGCCGCTCGACCCGAACTTCACGGGCGCGGGCCGCACGATCACGAACGACAACGGCGAGTGGAAGTTCACGACCATCAAGCCGGGGCCGTACCCGTGGAAGAACCACATCAACGCGTGGCGCCCCGCGCACATCCACTTCTCGATCTTCGGAAGCGGCTTCACGCAGCGCCTCGTGACGCAGATGTACTTCCCGGGCGACCCGCTGTTCGCGCTCGACCCGATCTACAACACGATCCGCAGCCAGAAGGACCGCGACCGGCTCATCGGCCAGTACGACCACGACCTGACGGTCCCCGAGTTCTCGATGGGCTACCGCTGGGACATCGTCGTGGACGGACCGGATTCCACGTGGTTCGAGCCCGAGGGAGAGCACTGACCATGGCACGCACGCTTCGCTCCGACCTGCAGGGCAAGGAGCAGCTCGAGATCACGCCCGGCCAGACCGTCGGTCCGTTCTTCGCGTTCGGCACCGTGTACCCCAAGATGCACGAGGTCGTCTTCCCGCACTCGCCCGGCGCGATCGTGCTCAGCGGCACCGTTTACGACGGCGCCGGTGCACCGATCCCCGACGCCCTCGTCGAGATCTGGAGCGCCGACGCCGAGGGGAACATCCCGCGCGGCCGCGGCTCGCGCCGTCGCGACGACCACACCTTCACGGGATTCGGCCGCTCGGCGACCACCGACGAGGGCCGCTTCGAGTTCTGGACGATCAACCCCGGCTCGGTGAACGGCGAGGCGCCGTTCTATGCGGTCGCGGTCTTCGCACGGGGTCTTCCCGACAAGCTGATGACCCGCATCTACCTGCCGGACGACCAGGAGAAGCTCGACGCCGATCCGTTCCTGTCCTCGCTGACGCCCGAGGAGCGCGCTACGCTCATCGCAACTCGCCTGCCGAACGGGTATCTGCGACACGACATCCGCCTGCAGGGCGAGAACGAGACGGTGTTCCTCGAATTCTGAGGCGGGGTGTTGCCCTGACATGACGGTCGTTGAGCGAAGGAGCGCAGCGAGCGAGACGAAACGCGGGGCCGATCGCGCACGCCGGCTCGTGCCGAGATAGGAGCCAGTGTGTCGCCGTTCGACGAAGGACTGCTCACGCCGGTGACGGTGGGGCACGACGAGTCGGTGACGGATGCCGCGTTCCTCGACGCCCTCGTGACGGCCGAGGTCGCGCTGACGCGCGGGTACGCACTCCTGGGGGTCGTGCCCTCCGAGGTCGCCGACGAGATCTCGTCGTCGCTCGGGTGGTCCGGCGCGGGAGCCCTGTGCCGCGGGCACGGGATCGACGTGGGAGAGCTGGCCGCGGCATCCGTCGCCGGCGGCAACCCCGTCATCCCGCTCGTCGCGCGGCTCAAGGACCGCGTGCCGGAGTCGGCGCGCGTGTGGGTCCACCGCGGCGCGACGAGCCAGGACATCCTGGACTCCGCCCTCATGCTCCTCGCGCACCGGGCCTCGCGGCGCGTGCTCGCCTCGTTGCGAGAGGTCGATTCGGCGCTCGACGACTTCGCGACCGCCCATCGCGGCGTGGTCGCCGCGGCCCGCACGCTCACGCAGCACGCGGTTCCCACGACGGTGGGCCTGCGCGCCGCGAACTGGCTGCGCGGCGTGCGGCGCGCGATCGAGCGACTCGAAGAGGCGGTGCGAGGCCTGCCCGCGCAGCTCGGGGGAGCCGGCGGCACGCTCGCGTCGTTCGTCGAGATCGCGGGTATGCCGCGCGCAGCCTCGCTCCCCGCGGCCTTCGCGTCGGAACTGCGCCTCGCAGCGCCCGACGGTCCGTGGCACACGACCCGGTGGCCGGTGACCGAGCTCGGCGACGCCCTCGTGCAGGCGCTCGACGCGCTCGGCGTGATCGCGGCCGACGTCGCGACCCTCAGCCGCACCGAGATCGGAGAGCTCGCCGAGGGATCCGGCGGCGGGTCGTCGGCGATGCCGCAGAAGCAGAACCCCGCGGCATCCGTGCTCGTCCGCTCGGCCGCGATCCGTGCGCCGCAGCTCGGTGCGACCCTCCACACCGCGGCCGCGCTCGCGGTCGACGAGCGCCCCGACGGCGCGTGGCACGCCGAGTGGCCGGCTCTGCGCGAGCTGCTGCGCCTCGCTCTCGGCGCCTCCGCGAACGCGGCCTCGCTCGTCGCGGGACTCCGCGTCGACGCCGACGCCGTGGCCCGCAACCTCGCCCTCACCCACGGGCTCATCGTCGCGGAGCGCCTCTCGGTCGTGCTCGGTCCCGTGATCGGCGCCGCACGCGTGAAGGAGCTCGTCGCCGCCGCCGGCCGCGGCGAAGACCTCCGCGAGCTCGTTCGCGCCCTGCCCGAGCTGCAGCCGGGCGGTGCGGGCGAGCGCATCGACGCCGATGCGCTGCTCGACCCGGCGAACTACACCGGGCTGGCCGCACACCTCGTGGACGCCGCGGTCGCGGCGTCCGACGACGATCCCTCGTCCCCACCGCCCCTGGAGGATTCATGACCGTCCCCGCCATCTCGCTGACCGCGCCCGCAGGGCCCGACGGCGCGCCGCTGCTCGTGCTCGGCCCGTCGCTGGGCACGTCGACGATCCTGTGGGAGAACGTCCTCCCCGCCCTCGCCGACCGGTACCGCGTGATCGCATGGGATCTCCCGGGGCACGGCGCCTCACCGCGCGCGACGGCGCCGTTCACGGTCGCCGAGCTCGCCGATGCCGTCGCCGACACGGTGAGAGAGCGGTTCCTGTACGCGGGGGTGTCGCTCGGCGGCGCCGTGGGCCTCGAGCTGCTGCTGCGGCATCCGGATCAGGTCATCGCAGCCGCCATCATCGCCTCCGGGGCGAAGATCGGCGAGCCCGAGGCGTGGCACGACCGCGCCGCGCAGGTGCGCGCGCAGAGCACCTCGACGCTCATCATCGGGTCGGCGCAGCGATGGTTCGCACCCGGATCGATCGAGCGCAACCCCGAGATCTCCGGTCGCCTGCTGCACGTGCTGCAGGATGCCGATGACGAGAGCTACGCGCTCGCGTGCGAGGCGCTCGCGGCCTTCGACGTGCGCGAGCGACTCGGCGAGATCGCCGCGCCGGTGCTCGCCGTGTGGGGTGCTCACGATGGCGTGACGCCCGAGACGTCCGCGCGCGAGATCGCGGATGGCGTGCAGCGCGGCCGGGCCGTCGGGATCGCGGATGCGTCGCACCTCCCACCTGCCGACGACGCCGCCGCGACCGCTGAGGTGCTGCGGTCGTTCTTCGACGAGTACGCGCACACGCGAGCCTGACCCACGACCACACGAGAAGGAGGAGGCGGAATGACGACCAACGAAGGACTCTCCGACGCCGAGCGCTGGGAGCAGGGCATGACGGTTCGCCGTCAAGTGCTCGGCGACGAGCACGTCGACAACTCGATCGCGAACACGACCGAGTTCACCGCCGACTTCCAGGACTTCATCACGCGTGTCGCGTGGGGCGATCTGTGGTCGCGTCACGGGCTCGACCGCCGCTCGCGGTCGATCGCCGTGATCACGTCGCTCATCGCGCACGGTCACCACGAGGAGCTCGCGATGCACTGCCGCGCAGCGCTGCGCAACGGCCTCACCGTCGAGGAGATCAAGGAAGTCATCATCCAGTCGGCTGTGTACTCGGGCGTGCCCGCCGCGAACACGGCGTTCCGCATCGCCAGTGAGGCGCTGGCCGACGAGTTCTAGCCGGCGCGCGAAGCTCCGGATGACTCGGCGGCGGCACGCCCGTCGCCCTCGCCCCCGGGGTGCGGTCCCATGCCGACCGCGAGTGTCGCGAGATCGGCGAGCGCGCGGACGACGCGTTCCTGCGACACCCCCGTCGGATGCTCGCCGAAGACATCGGCCAGCAGCCAGTAGTGCGCGGTAGCCCCCTGCAGGACGACGGCGATCGCCTCCCAGTCGGCCGACGCGTCGCCGCTCAGGTCCGCGAGCAGCCGCGTGATCTCGGCGTGGCGTCGCGCGATCTCCTCGTTGCCGAACCGCTTGAGCAGTTCGGGAAAGGCTTGGAGCCCGCGGAACACGACGCGGCTGAGGTCGCGATCCTCCTCCATGCGCGCGAACCCGCCCTTCGCGGCGAGTTCCAGTACGTCGCGCGGCCGATCCGCGACTTCGGATGCCGGCGGGGGCACGACCGTCGACGACAGCAGCTTGTCGAGACCCGCTTCGAGCATCTGCTGCTTCGACGCGAAGTGCTTGTAGAAGCTGCCTGAGCCGGGGGAGAGACCAGCGGCCTCTTCGATCTGCGCGATCGATGTGGCCGCGTATCCCTGTTCGCCGAAGAGCCGCATGCCCTCGCGCAGCAGGATCTCACGTCGAGTGGTCATGCTCGGAGCTTAGCAAGTGATCACTTGCCACCCGGTCCTTCCGCGCGTATCGTCTGTCTTGGCAAGTGATCACTTGCCAAGAAGGGAGGATCATGAAGGTTCTGCTGGCCGGCGCGACGGGCGCGATCGGGCGACCCCTCACGCGGATGCTGCACGATGCGGGCCACCAGGTCGTCGCACTCTCACGGGGCGGTGATCAGTCGCGTGCGCTGGTGGATCTGGACGTCGAGCCGATCGTCGCGGACGCACTCGACCGTGATGCTCTCCTGCGCGCCACTCGCGGTCTGCGGCTGGACGCGGTCATCCACGAGCTGACCGCCCTGCGCAAGCCTCCCGCGGGCCACGGCGGTATGGCCGCGACGAATCAACTGCGCACGTCGGGTACTCGCAACCTCCTCGCGGTCGCGCACGAGACCGGCGCGACGCGCTTCGTGACTCAGAGCATGGTGTTCGGCTACGGCTATGTCGACCACGGCGACGAACCGCTGACCGAGGCGAGCCCGTTCGGGCGGCGGCGGGGCGGCCCATCCGATCGGCACATCGAGGCGATGGTCGCGAACGAGCGGCTCGTTCTCGAGGATCCGAGTGTCGAAGGGATCGCCTTGCGCTACGGGCTCTTCTACGGCGCGGACGTGCAGACGGTGCGCCGGATGCTCGAGCGCCGGTCCATCCCCGTGGCTCGGGGCGCGACGCATCCGCTGTCCTGGGTGCACATCGAGGATGCGGCGTCGGCGACGCTCGCCGCACTCGAGCGCGGCCGTCCCGGTGCGTACAACGTCGTCGACGACAGCCCGACGTCATGGGCGCGACTGTACTCCACGCTCGCCGAGGCCATCGGCGCGCCCGCGCCGTTCGCCGTGCCGGGGTGGGCACTGCGGCTCGCCGCGCCGTATCTCGCGACGATGGTGCTCGACACGTCGATGCGCGTGTCGAACGCGAAGGCGCGCGCGGAGCTCGGCTGGGAGCCCGAGCATCCCGACTTCACGCGCGCACTGGGAGCGTACGTCGCCGCCGGCGTGTGACGCCTTCGGCTGGGCTCCCGCTGAGCGATCCGGCCGCTCGCGCGATGAAGTGGCCCGCGGTATGCTCGTTCGAGATACGCACATGCGTTCGCACAGCGAACACTCGCCACGACACCGAGGAGGCCCTGTGATCGACAAGACGGTTGCGGATGCCGCGACCGCCGTCGCCGACATCCCCGACGGGTCCACGATCATGATCGGCGGGTTCGGCCGCGCCGGTCAGCCGGTCGAGCTCATCGACGCACTCATCGCCCACGGGGCATCCGATCTCACGATCGTGAACAACAACGCCGGCAACGGCGACACCGGCCTCGCGGCGCTGCTCGCCGCCGGCCGCGTGCGCAAGATCATCTGCTCGTTCCCGCGCCAGCACGACTCCTGGGTGTTCGACGGACTGTACCGAGAAGGCAAGATCGAGCTCGAGCTCGTGCCGCAGGGCAACCTCGCCGAGCGCATCCGCGCGGCCGGAGCCGGCATCGGGGCGTTCTTCAGTCCGACCGGCGTCGGAACGCAGCTCGCCGAGGGCAAGGAGGCGCGCGAGATCGACGGCCGCCAGTACGTGCTCGAGTACCCGATCAAGGCGGACTACGCCCTCGTGTCGGGCCTCAAAGCCGACCGCTGGGGCAACGTCGTCTATCGCGAGACCGCGCGCAACTTCGGTCCCATCATGGCGACCGCCGCGACGACGTCGATCGTGCAGGTCGACGAAATCGTTCCGCTCGGCTCGCTCGACCCCGAGGCCGTCGTGACGCCCGGCATCTTCGTGCAGCGCGTCGTCGAGGTCGGCGAGCGCGCGTGGCTGCGCGACGGAGAGTTCATCGGCGGCGTCGATCTCGAGGGCCGGCCGACCGACCCTTCGGCGGGCTCAGGGACCGATGAGAAGGAGGTGGACCAGTGACCACGACGATCACGCGCGACGACCTCGCGAAGCGCATCGCCGCCGACATCCCCGAGGGTTCGTATGTGAACCTCGGCATCGGCGCGCCGACCCTCGTCGCGAACTACCTGCCCGACGACCAGGAGATCATCCTGCACACCGAGAACGGCCTGCTGGGCATGGGGCCGGCTCCGGATGCCGCGCACGTCGACCCCGACCTCATCAACGCCGGCAAGCAGGCGGTCACCGCGCTCCCCGGAGCCGCGTACTTCCACCACGCCGACTCGTTCGCGATGATGCGCGGCGGGCATCTCGACGTGTGCGTGCTCGGCGCCTTCCAGGTCTCGCAGACCGGCGACCTCGCGAACTGGTCGACCGGCGCGCCGGGTGCGATCCCCGCGGTCGGCGGAGCGATGGACCTCGCGATCGGCGCGAAGTCCGTCTACGTCATGACCGATCTGCTCACCAAGAAGGGCGAGTCGAAACTCGTCGCCGAATGCACCTACCCCCTCACGGGCGTCGGCTGCGTCACGCGCGTCTACACCGACCACGCCGTGTTCGACGTCACCGACGAAGGATTCGTCGTGCGCGAGACGTTCGGAGACAACACCGTCGAGAGCCTGTCCGAGCTGACCGGACTGGCATTGAAAGGAGCCTGACCATGGCCACCTACATCTATGACGCCGTCCGCACGCCGTTCGGCCGCGCCGGCGGCGCGCTGTCGGGCACACGACCCGACGACCTCGCCGCGATCGTCATGAAGGCGACGATCGACCGGACCGGTCTCGATCCCGCGCGCATCGACGACGTCATCTTCGGCGACGCCAACCAGGCGGGCGAAGACAACCGCAACGTCGCCCGCATGGGCGCGCTGCTCGCGGGCTTCCCGACCTCGGTGACCGGTGTGACCGTCAATCGCCTGTGCGCATCGTCGGTCGAAGCCGTCGTGCAGGGATCGCGCGCGATCGACGCGGGTGACGTCGACGTGGTGCTGGCCGGCGGCGTCGAGTCGATGAGCCGTGCGCCGTTCATCGTCGAGAAGTCGCCGCGGCCGTGGCCGTCGGTCGGCAACCAGACGATGTGGAACACGTCGATCGGCTGGCGCATGGTGAACCCGAACCTGCCCAAGCACTGGACCATCTCGAACGGCCAGTCCGCCGAGAAGATCGCCCGCGAATGGGGCATCTCGCGCGAAGCGCAGGACGAGTTCGCGGTGCAGTCGCACCGCCGCGCGGCCGCGGCGTGGGCCGAGGGCGTCTACGACGGCGAAGTGGTGCAGGTGCCGGGCGCCGAACTCGCTCGCGACGAAGGCATCCGCGACGACACGTCGGTCGAGAAGCTCGCCGGTCTGAAGGCCCTCTTCGCCGACGACGGCCAGGGTTCGGTCACGGCGGGCAACTCGTCGCCGATCAACGACGGCGCCTCGGCGGTGCTCCTCGCCCGCGAAGGCGCCCTCGAGGGCGAGCCGCTCGCGCGCATCACGGCGCGCGCCGTGCACGGTGTCGACCCCGACGTCTTCCCGATCGCGCCGATCGAGGCCGCGAACAAGGCTCTCGCGCGGGCCGGACGCACGTGGTCGGACGTCGACTTCGTCGAGCTGAACGAGGCGTTCGCGTCGCAGTCGCTCGCGTGCCTGAAGGGCTGGCCCGATTTCGACCCCGACAACATGAACATCCACGGCGGGGCGCTCGCGATCGGGCATCCGCTCGGTGCCTCCGGCGGCCGCATCATCGGCCACGCCGCGCACGAGCTGGCTCGCCGCGGAGGCGGCGTCGCGGTCGCCGCGATCTGCATCGGCGTCGGTCAGGGCATGGCCGTCGTGCTGGAGCGGTGATCGCAGGACGGATGCGGCGATGACCGAGGCGCCCGAGGCATCCGGCGATTTCGTCCAATCCCTCGCGCGGGGGCTCGCGGTCATCCGAGCGTTCGACGCCGAGCACCCCGAGCTGTCGCTGAGCGACGTCGCGCGTCGCGCCGGCATTCCGCGGGCGGCGGCACGGCGGTTCCTGCGCACGCTCGAGACGCTCGGATACGTCCGCGCGAACGGCGACGGCACCGCGCGCTCGTTCGCCCTCACCCCGCACGTGCTCGAGCTCGGCTTCAGCTACCTCTCCGCGCTCACACTCCCCGAGCTCGTGCAGCCGCACCTCGAGACCCTTTCCCGCGCCGTCGACGAGAGCGTCTCGGCGGCGGTGCTGGACGGCACCGACATCGTCTACGTCGCGCGCGTGCCGACGCGGCGCATCATGAGCGTGCGCATCACGATCGGCACGCGTTTCCCGGCGTACGCGACGAGCATGGGCCGCGTGCTGCTGGCGGGACTGCCCGACGACGAAGCGGATGCCGCGCTCGAAGCCTCCGCGCGGCGGGCGCTCACCCCGCTCACGAAGACCGACGTCGGAGCGCTGCGCGACGAGCTCGCGCGCGTCCGCGGGCAGGGCTGGGCGCTCGTCGACGGTGAGCTGGAATCGGGGCTGCGGTCGGTCGCGGCTCCCGTCCACGGGCGGGACGGGTCGGTCGTGGCCGCGGTCAACGTCTCGACGAGCGCGACGCGCGACACCGTCGAGCATGTGCGCGAGGCGTACCTCCCGCGGTTGCTCGAGACGACGGCCGCGATCGAGCGCGAGCTGCGGCTGGTCTAGCGTCAGCCTTCGGCGTGGCGGATGCCTCGGCCGGTGAAATAGCCCACCGCACCATCAGAGTCTTCGACGCCGAACACCCACTTGCCGGACGGGGTGGCCCGCACATCGATGACGGTGCCGCGGCCGCTGGGCGTGAACACGTCATCGCCGGGACTGAAGGAAGTCTCGCTCATGCGCCGACGCTACGGGTGCCGCGGCCGCCGCGCCTCCCCCGCGAGGCGGAACCGGATCCATCCGCAAACGGAGGCGTCACGCATCCGCCGGGCTTCGCCCTCCCCCACCCCAGCGCAGATCAGGACATCTGGCCGGTAGAGGAGCTTTCCGGCGCAATCGTCCTGCCTGCGCCAGATGTCCTGATCTGGTGGGGTGTGAACCTCCGAACCGGCGGAATCAGGCGGATGCGGCGGTCGCTCGACGTCCGGCCGCTCAGCGCCCCACGAGCGAGTGGAAGGCGCCGGGCGACAGCGCGTGGTCGAGCGCGAGCATGCTCGCGCCGATGACGCCGGCCTTCTCGGCGGCGGTCGACTGCACGATCGACAGGTGTCCGGTCGCGAGGGGCATCGACCTCGTGTAGACGACCTCGCGCACGCCGGCGATGAGGTGCTCGCCGACGCGCGCCATCGATCCGCCGAGCGCGATCACGGACGGGTTGAGCAGGCTCACGCACGCCGTGAGCACCTCGCCGATGTCGCGCCCCGCCTGCCGCACGGCCTGGATCGCCTCGACGTTGCCGCTCTTGACGAGCGTCACGACGTCGTCGCCGTTCTCGGCGTCGACGCCCCGGTCGCGCAGCGCGCGGGCGATGGCGGGTCCGGAGGCGAGGGCTTCGAGGCATCCGGTGTTTCCGCAATGACACGGCACCCCGGCGCCTCGCGCGATGTGGACGTGGCCGATGTCGCCGGCGACGCCCTGCGCCCCGCGCAGCAGCATGCCACCCGAGATGACGCCCGCGCCGATGCCGGTGGCGACCTTCACGAACACGAGGTCCTCGGTCGTCGGCCACGCCATCGCTCGCTCGCCGAGGGCCATGATGTTGACGTCGTTGTCGACGAGCACGGGGACCTCGAGGTGCTGGCGCACCCATCCCGGGACGTCGAAGCGGTCCCACCCGGGCATGATCGGCGGATTGACCGGCTGCCCGGTGGAGTGCTCGACGGGTCCCGGCACACCGATCCCGATCGCCACGAGCTCGTTGCGATCGCGGCCGGTCTGCTCGAGCAGCGTCGCGGCCGTCTCGAGCATCCACGTGAGCACGGGCACGGGGCCGAGGGTCACCGACATCGGCTCGGTGTGCTCGGCGAGGATCGTGCCGGCGAGGTCGGCGACCGCCACGGTCGCGTGCGACGCACCGATGTCGGCGGCGAGCACGACGCGCGCGCTCGGCTTGAGCGCGAACCGCGACGGCGGGCGTCCGCCCGTCGAGGTCGACTCGGCGAGCGGCGCGATGAGGCCCATGCGCATGAGCTCGTCGACCCGCGCGGCGATCGTCGAACGGGCGAGGCCGGTCGAGTTCGCGAGCTCGGCTCGCGTGCGTGGCACTCCGTCGCGCAATAGCTGGAAGAGTTCGCTCGCGCCAGTCCCACCGGACGAGGTTTCGGAGGTTATGGAGACCACAGTTCAGTCAATCATGCGGGGGTTGCCGTCAGAACTCGCGGGTACTTCTGCCGAAACAGCCGACATGGTGCGGATGCTCCGGCAGAAGCCCCCTGCGCTTACGTCGATCTCGCGCCCGCCGGCTTCGCGAACCGTTGCTGCAGCAGCACCGCGATGACGATGATGATGCCCTTCGCGACCGCCTGAACCGACGACGACAGGTTGTTCTGGACGAACACGTTCGACAGCGTCGCGAAGATCAGAACACCGAGTACGGTGCCCGTGATGGTGCCGCGACCGCCGATGAGGAGCGTGCCGCCCACGACGACGGCGGCGATCGCATCGAGCTCGTAGAGCTGACCGTGGGTCGACGTTCCCGCCGTCGTGCGACCGAGGATCATGATGGCGGCGATACCGGCCGTGAGGCCGGCGATCGCGTACAGCCAGACCGTGTGGCGCTTGACGTTGATGCCCGCGAGACGCGCCGCCTCGCGGTTGCCGCCGATCGCGACCGTGCGGCGGCCGAACGTCGTGCGGTTGAGGAGGACCCACCCGGCGGCGGCGACGATGATGAACATCCAGATCAGCACGTCGATGCCGAGGAAGTCCTCGTTGAAGAACGTGATGAACCCGCGCTCGCGGATCACGAGCGTGCGTCGCTCGGCGATGATCTCTGCGAGACCGCGGGCCGCGACGAGCATCGCAAGCGTCGCCATGAACGCGACGACCTTGCCGTACGCGATGACGACGCCGTTGATGACGCCGGCCGCGAGGCCGACGGCGAGCGCCACGACCACCATGATCACCCAGTGCGTGTCGTCGGCCGTGTTCTGCATGACGTCGATCGTCGCGACGACCGACGCGAGGCCCATGACCGAGCCGACCGACAGGTCGATGCCCCCCGAGATGATCACGAACGTCATGCCGATGCTGATGACGCCGATGATCGATGCCTGCCGCAGGATCACGAGCATGTTGTTGAGGCTCATGAACGTGTCGGCCGCCGTGATCGCGCCGACGGCCACGATGAGCAGCAGCGCGAGGATGAGGCCGAGGTTGCGGCCGAACGAGCCGCTGAAGATGCGGCGGATGCCGGTGCGCGGCGTCTTCTCGGGAGTCGGCTGCGTCGGCGGCGCAGCCTGCGCGTCGATGACGTCGGCGCGCGGGGTGGTGGATTCGCTCACGCGGCGGTTCCTTTCATGACGAGGTCGAGCACGCCGTGCTCGTCGATGTCGGAGGCGGGCACGGTGGTCAGCACGCGGCCGTCGGCGATGACGAGGACCGTGTCGGCGAGGCCGAGCACCTCCTCGATCTCGCTCGAGACGATCACGACCGCGTTGCCCGCCGCGGCCAGGCGCCTGATGAGGGCGTAGATCTCGGTGCGGGCGCCGACGTCGACGCCGCGCGTCGGCTCGTCGAGCAGCAGCACGCGCGTGCCATGCACCAGCCATCGGGCGAGGAGGATCTTCTGCTGGTTGCCGCCGGACAGCGTCGCAGCCGGGCGGTCGGGGTCGGCGGGCCGCAGGTCGAGCGCGTCGGCCTGCTCGCGCGCGACGGAGCGCTCGGCGCGCTGGTCGAGGAATCCGGCCTTCGCGAATCGTTCGAACGACGACAGCGTGACGTTGACGAAGACCGGCTCGTCGAGGACGAGTCCCTGGCTCTTGCGCTCCTCGGGTGACAGCCCGATGCCGGCGCGCACCGCATGCGGCACGGAGCCGCGCTTGAGCTCGACGCCGGCGACGCGGACCGACCCCGCGGTCGCGCGTCGCGCGCCGAACACGGTCTCGAGGATCTCGGAGCGCCCGGATCCGACCAGCCCAGCGAGCCCGATGACCTCGCCCGCGCGCGCCGCGAACGACACGTCTTCGAAGACGCCTGACAGACCGAGCCCATCTACCTCGAGCACGATCGGTGCGTCGGGCGCAATCGGCACGGGCGGCGGGAAGACGTTCTCCACCGTCCGACCGGTCATGAGCCGGATGAGGTCGCTCGTCGGCGTGTCTTTGACCGAGAGGCCGCTCGCCATGCTGCGTCCGTCCTTGAGGACCGTGATGCGGTCGCCGATCTGGCGGATCTCCTCGAGGCGGTGGGTGATGTAGACCACGGCGATGCCCTCGGCGGTGAGCTCGCGCACGACGTTGAAGAGGTTCTTAACCTCCTCGGTGTCGAGGACGGCCGAGGGCTCGTCCATGATGATGAGCTTGATGTCGTGCGACAGCGCGCGAGCCATGCTCACGATCTGCTTGTTGGCGGCGCTGAGCTGACCGACCTCGATGTTGGGCGAGAGCGAGCCGTGGCCGAGACGGCGGAGCAGCTCGCGAGCGCGACGCGTCGCCTCGCCGCGGCGCGTGAAACCGCCGCGATCGAACTCGTGTCCGAGGAAGATGTTCTCGGCGACCGTGAGCCCGTCGACGACGTCGAGCTCCTGGTACATCGTCGCGATGCCGAGCGAGAGCGCCGCCTGGGGGTCGGGGATCGTGACTTCGTCGCCGAGCCACGTGATCGTGCCCTCGTCGAGCTGGTGGACGCCGGCGAGCGTCTTGATGAGCGTCGACTTGCCCGCACCGTTCTGCCCCAGGATGCAGTGCACCTCACCCGCGCGCACATCGAGGTCGACGCCGCGGAGTGCGTACACCCCGGCGAAGTGCTTGGTGGCGCCGCGCACCTCGAGCAGCGTCGGCGCATCCTCCGGTAATGACGAAGAGTGGTCGTCTTTGATCACAGCGAGACCATAACATGCTCGCGAAGTCCGGATCGAGACGGTTTTCGACGATCCTGGGCGTCACCGAGAGTCGGATGCCTCGGCTCATTCCCGGGACTCCAGCACGTTCCGACGCTTTTGACGAGGCGCGCACAAAAGGTGTTGCGGTGTCGGCCACTTCTGCTACGGTGGCCCTGGTCAGCGTGGACAGCTTGAGTGTGGGCTTCAGCCCACGGCCACGCCGGGCGGATCTGCATCACATTCAAGGAGGAACGGAATGCGTCCCAAGCGCACTATGGGGCTGCGCGCGCTCGTCGCGGGTGCGGCCGCGCTCACCACGATCGGACTGCTCGCCGGCTGCACCGCCGGCGGTGGGGACGACGACGTGGTCGACCAGGGCACGACGAGCGAAGAGAACCAGGCGACGGGCGAGACGGTCGTCATCGGGTTCTCGGGACCGGCTGCCGACCACGGCTGGCTCGGCGCGATCAACTCCGGCGCCCAGGCGGCCGCCGACAGCTTCGAAGACGTCGAACTGCGGGTCGCGGAGGGCACGAACGACGCGAACGCGCAGATCGCCGCGGTCGAGACCTTCATCAACGAGGGCGTCGACGCGATCGTGCTGCTGCCGACCGACGGCGCGGCTCTCACCGAGGTCGCGATCAAGGCGATGCAGGCGGGTATCCCCGTCATCAACGTCGACCGCGAGTTCTCCAGCCCGTTCGCCGCACGCACCACGATCCTCGGTGACAACTACGGCATGGGTGTGAGTGCCGGCACTTACATCTGCGAGCAGCTCGGCGGCGAGGGCTTCGTGGCCGAGATCGCCGGCATCGACTCGCTGCCGCTCACGCAGGACCGCTCGCGCGGCTTCGCCGACGCGCTGTCGGACTGCGGGCTCGAGGTGAACGCCCGCGTCGCGGCGGACTTCACCGTCGCAGGCGGCGAGGCCGCGGCGTCGCAGCTTCTGGCGGCGAACCCGCAGATCGACGCCATCTGGAACCATGACGACGACCAGGGCGTCGGCGTGCTCGCCGCGATCGAGGCGGCCGGGCGCGACGAGTTCTTCATGATGGGCGGCGCGGGAAGCCGCAACGCGATGGAGGCCATCGAAGCCGACGACACGGTGCTCAAGGCGACGGTCATCTACCCGTCGACGCAGGCCGCCGACGGCATCGCGCTCGCGCGCCTCATCGCCCAGGGCAAGACGATGAGCGACCTCATCACGCCGAGCGTTCCGAACCGCATCGTGCTCGATGCGCCGGTGGTCACGAAGGACAACGTGCAGGAATTCATCGACCTCGCGTTCGCATCCTGATACCGCCGCGGGGCGCCCGTCTTCAGGGCGGGCGCTCCGCGTGCACCACCGACGACGTCTGAGGGAAAGGACCCCGCGTGACTGCAGAGCACCGCGACCCCGAGGCATCCGGTCTTCGGGTGGCCATGATCGGGCACGGTTTCATGGGAGCGGCCCACTCGGTCGGTTGGCGGCAGGCGCCTGCTGTGTTCGATCTTCCGGTGCGGCCGCATATGGCGGTTGTGGTGGGTCGTGATGTCGAGGCGACGGCTGCGGCGGCGGAGAAGTGGGGCTGGGGGGAGGCTGCGAACGATTGGCGTGAGGTGGTCGCCCGTGACGATATCGATGTGGTCGACATCGTGACGCCGGGTGATTCGCATGCCGAGATCGCGATCGCGGCGCTGGGGGCGGGCAAGCATGTGTTGTGTGAGAAGCCGTTGGCGAACACGGTGGCTGAGGCGGAGGCGATGGCGGATGCCGCGGCCGCCGCGGCGGCCAAGGGTGTGCGGGCGATGGTGGGGTTCACCTACCGTCGCGTGCCGGCGGTGACGTTGATGCGGGATCTGATCGCGGCCGGGAAGGTGGGCCGGGTGCAGCAGGTGCGCGCCGCGTACCGGCAGGACTGGCTGGTGGACCCGCTGATGCCGCTCGCGTGGCGGCTGCAGAAGGAGCACGCCGGCTCGGGTGCGTTGGGGGATATCGGTGCGCACATCATCGACATGACCCAGTTCGTCACGGGCCTCTCGATCGACCGGGTGTCGGGTGTGTTGGACACGATCGTGAAGCAGCGTCCGCTGCTGGGTTCGGGCTCGGGCCTGTCGGGCACGGCCGCCGAGGGCTACGGCGAGGTGACCGTCGACGACGTCGCGATCTTCGCGGGCCGCCTGTCGAACGGGGCGCTCGCATCGTTTGAGGCCACCCGGTTCGCGACGGGGCGGAAGAACGGGCTGACGATCGAGGTCTCCGGCGACCGGGGCGCTCTCGTTTTCGAGCTGGAGGATCTGAACACCCTGCAGTTCTACGACCGGACCGCGCCGGATGAGGTGCAGGGCTTCACTCGGATCCTGGTCACCGAGCCGCAGCATCCGTATGTGTCGGGGTGGTGGCCGGCCGGGCACATGCTCGGGTACGAGCACGGCTTCGTGCACCAGGTGAAGGATCTGGTCGAGGGCATCGTGGCGGGTGAGGACCCGCACCCGACGTTCGCGGAAGGGCTCGCGGTGCAGCGGGTGCTGGCCGCGGTGGAGGAGAGCTCGGAGAACGGGTCGACCTGGGTGCCGGTGGCCTGATCCGCCGTCGGGCGAGAGCGGCGAGTCGAAACGCAAGAGCAAAGGAGTAAGCAGAGATGGCACGTCCGATCACGTTGTTCACGGGGCAGTGGGCTGATCTGCCGTTCGAGGAGGTCGCGCGTCTTGCCGGGGAGTGGGGGTATGACGGGCTGGAGATCGCGTGCTGGGGTGACCACTTGGACGTGTCCCGGTGGGACGATGCCGACTACGTGCAGTCCCGGCTGGACATCCTGGAGCGCAACGGGTTGAAGGTGTGGACGATCTCGAACCACCTCGCCGGTCAGGCGGTGTGTGACGACCCGATCGACCAGCGGCACCGGGACATCCTGAACGACCGGGTGTGGGGCGACGGGGACCCGGAAGGGGTGCGGCAGCGGGCGGCGGAGGAGTTGAAGATGACCGCCCGGTTCGCCGCGAAGCTGGGCGTGAAGACCGTCGTCGGGTTCTCCGGATCGTCGATCTGGAAGGCGGTCGCGATGTTCCCGCCCGCGACGGACGAGTTCATCGCCGCCGGGTACCAGGACTTCGCCGATCGGTTCGGTCCGATCCTGGACGTGTTCGAGCAGGTCGGGGTGCGGTTCGCGCTCGAAGTGCACCCGTCGGAGATCGCGTACGACTACTGGACCGCGAAAGCGACGCTGGACGCGATCGGGCACCGTGAGAGCTTCGGGTTCAACTTCGACCCGTCGCATTTCATGTGGCAGCAGCTGGACCCGGTCGCGTTCGTGCTGGACTACGCCGACCACATCTTCCACGTGCACGTGAAGGAGTCCATCACCAACCTGGACGGCCGCAACGGGGTGCTCGGCTCGCACCTGCCGTGGGCGAACCCGCGCCGCGGGTGGACGTTCGTGTCCACCGCGCACGGCGAAGTGCCCTGGGAACCCCTCTTCCGCGCGCTGAACGCGATCGGCTACACCGGCCCCACCAGCGTGGAATGGGAAGACGCCGGCATGGACCGCCTCCACGGCGCCCCCGAAGCCCTCCAACACGTCCGCGAGCTCAACGCGATCACCCCACCCGCCGCCGCATTCGACGCCGCGTTCTCCACGAAAACCGAATAACACCGCCGCCGGGCACCCCCCGCACGCACCCCGGGCCCGCTCGCGCTGCCGAAACCCGCATCCGCGACCCGCTGAGACGACAGCGGATACCGGAAACGACAGCGCGAACACGCGACACAAACCCGCGCGGGGTGCGCGGGCCCGCACAGCGGGAGCGCGTCAGCGCACGCCTTTCATGAGCGCGAGCACGGGCTTGACCGCGGCGAGCAGCGCGATGCCCACGACGATCGCGATCGCGCCGAGGATCGAGAAGTACGGGACCTCGTCGTCGGGGTCGTAGAACTGCGCGAGCCAGCCCGAGATCGCGGTGCCGAGCGACACGGAGAGGAAGAACAGCGCCACCATCTGCGTGTGGAAGGCCTGCGGCGCGAGCTTCGTCGCGACCGACAGACCGACCGGCGAGAGAAGCAGCTCGGCGACCGTGAAGACGAAGATGATGCCGACCATCGCAATGAGCGGCGTCGAGTGTGGTCCGCCGCCCGCGAAGGGAAGGAACAACAGGAACGCGATGCCCATGATGATGACGCCCATGCCGAACTTCACGGGGGTCGAGGGCTGACGCGCACCGAGCTTGGTCCAGATCGCGGCGAACACCCCCGACAGGATGATGATGAACACCGGGTTGATCGACTGCACCCAGTCTGGCGGCATCTCCCACCCGAAGATGTTCAGGTCGAGCCTCTGCTCCGCGTAGATCGGCACGACCGTGAACTGCTGCTGGTACAGCGACCAGAACGCGACGCTCGTGATGAACAGCGGGATGAAGCCGAACACGCGTGAGCGCTCGGTCGAGTCGATGCGCCTGCTCGACAGGATGACCGCGAAGTAGGCGATCGTCGCTCCCACCACGGTGATGATGATGACGACCGAGAGGTTGTCGGCCCGGATGACCCCGACGAGCACGAGCACGACGATGATCGCGACCGCGACGAGGCCGATGCCCGCGAAGATCCAGCGTCCGGGGACCGGGAGGGGGTTGGGCACGACGCGTGACTCCGCGGGAAGCTGCTTGCGGCCGAACGAGTACTGGATGAGGCCGAGCGCCATACCGACGGCAGCCGCCCCGAACGCCCAGTGGAACCCGAGGTTGGTGCGCAGGAACCCCGTCACGAGCGGTCCGAAGAACGCGCCGATGTTGATGCCGAGGTAGAAGATCGAGAAGCCGGCGTCGCGCCGCGGGTCGGCGGCTCCGTAAAGCGTGCCGACGACCGAGGTCGCGTTCGCCTTGAGGCCGCCCGATCCGATCGCCACGAGGATGAGGCCGATCGTCACACCGGCGTACCCCGGGATGAGTGCGAGCCCCAAGTGCCCGCACATGATCACGATCGCGCTGTAGAAGAGCACGCGCTCAGACCCGAGCAGCCGGTCCGCCACCCACGCGCCGAGGATCGTCGCGAGGTAGACCGACCCGCCGTACGCGCCGATGATGCTCACGGCCGTGGACTCCGGCATCCCGAGCCCGCCCTCGGACGTCGAGAAGTAGAGGTAGTAGACCATCACGATCTGCATGCCGTAGAAGCTGAATCGCTCCCACATCTCGACGCCGAAGACGTGCGCGAGCGCCCACGGCTGGCCGAAGAACCGCGTGTCGCGGTCGCTTTCCGCAGGTGCCGGGGTGGTCGTCGTCATCATGCACGCGAGGCTAGACCCGCGCCGCGATGCGCGACAGAGGGGTGCGCGACAGGCGCATCACGCCTCGATCACTCGGGAAGGGACGGATGCCGCTCCTCCGGCGACCTGCGCGAGGGGATGAACAGCCCGATGCCGAGCGCGACGACCGCTCCCACCCCGCCGAGGAGGAAGGCGACGTCGAACGCGGCGGGCGTGGGCAGCTGCACGCCGTCCTGCTGCACGGAGAAGGTCGCGAGCACGGCGCCGACGACAGCCGCGGCGCTGCTCGTGCCCACCGAACGGAACAGCGCGTTGAGCCCGTTCGACGCGCCCGTCTCGGACTGCGGGACGGACCGCATGATGAGCATGGGCATCGCGGCGAAACCGAAGCCGATGCCGACGCCGATGAGGAGATTGGCGACGAGCAGCTGCCACACGTCGGTGCGGAAGAAGTAGGTGAACGCGTACGCCAAGACGAGCGCCGCCGCGCCCGTGAGCAGCAGCACGCGCGGACCGACGCGGTGCGACAGCCGACCGGCGATCGGCGAGAGAACCATCATGACCAGGCCCGACGGCATGACGACGAGGCTCGCGGCCAGCAGCGAGAGCCCGAAGCCGCCGACGGATGCGGGCAGCTCGAGCAGCTGCGGATACACGACGTTCGACGAGAACAGCGAGAACCCCATCGCGACCGAGGTGAGGTTCGTCAGCAGGACGGGCCGACGCGCCGCTACACGCAGGTCGAGGAGCGGGTCGTCGATGCGCAGCTCGTACCAGCCCCACGCCAGCAGCACGACGATGCCGCCGATCCCGCACACGAGCGTGGCGGCGGAGGTCCAGCCCCACTCGTTGCCGCGCGAGATGGCCAGGAGGATGCCGATGAGCCCGATTGCGAGCCCGGCCACGCCCACGAAGTCGATGCGCCCGCCCGAGCGAAGCACGCTCACCGGCACGATCCACACGACGAGGGCGATCTGGATGACGCCGAGGATCGCCGACAGCCAGAAGATCATGTGCCAGTCGCTCAGCTCCGTCACGAGGGCGCTGATCGGGAGCCCGAGCGCTCCGCCGACGCCGAGGGTCGCGCTGATGAGCGCGATCGCAGAGTCGACGCGGTCTTCGTGCAGCACGTCGCGCAGGATCGAGATGCCGAGCGGCACGACACCCGTGACGGCCCCCTGGAGTGCTCGCCCGACGATGACACCGACGATGTGCGGAGAGAGCGCCGCGATGACCGAACCGATCACGAGCGTCACGAGCAGGGCGATGACGACGCGGCGCTTGCCGTACATGTCGCCGAGACGCCCCGAGATCGGCGTGCACACAGCGGCCGCGAGAAGCGTCGCCGTCACGACCCACGCCGTGTCTTCGCGACTCGCGTTCAAGAGCTCGGGCAGCTTCGACTGGATCGGCACGACCAGCGTGAACATGAACGACGAGCTCAGGCCCGCGATCGCGAGCACCGCGACGATGGCGCCCTGGGGTGGCATCCGGGTGAGGCGTCTGCGTGCCGCATCACCCATGCCCATCGATTCAGGCTAACTGCGGATGCCGCATCCGGGTCGCTCATGGAGGCGAGCCGACTCCCACCGAGTGGGGCCGGACGGTCGCCGACACCCGGCTTCGAGGAAGCGTCGGCGACAGTCCGTCCGGGATAGCGCCCGGAACCGCGGGCCACGCTATCAGCGCGGTTCGACGCGCGCCACCCTGAAATCGCCGGGCTGTCGCCGGGAGCCCGCTGTCCGGGCCACACTGGGGGAATGGAGGACGAGGACGAGGTCGCGATCCGATCGCTGCACACCCTCGAGGAGGTGTTCACCGCCTCCGAGCTGTTCAGTGCGGTGTGGCACGGCGACCGGTCGGGGATGGCCCCGAACCTCCTGCGTGCGCTCGCGCACTCGGGCAATTACGTGGTCGGCATGTTCGCCGGGGAGCACATGGTCGGGGCATCCGCCGCGTTCTTCGCCGAGCCCGCCGCGCGCTCCATGCACTCGCACATCACCGGTGTGCTGCCCGAGTACCAGAGCCAGGGCCTCGGCCGACGGCTCAAGCAGCACCAGCGCGAGTGGGCGCTCGAGCGCGGCGTGGGGCACATCACGTGGACGTTCGATCCGCTCGTCGCCCGCAACGCGCACTTCAACCTCAACGTGCTCGGCGCCCGCGTGACCGAGTACCTGGTGAACCAGTACGGCGCGATGGACGACGGTGTCAACCGCGGCGACCAGACCGACAGGCTCATGGTCTCGTGGGCGCTCGCCGCACCGCCCGCGCCGATGCCGCCCGACGAGAAGGTCGTCGCGTCGGTCGAGATCCCGACCGACATCTCGGCGATCCGCCGCGATGATCCCGCGGATGCGACGGCGTGGCGGCTGCGTGTGCGGCGGCAGTTCGTCGACCTGCTCGAGAAGGGGCTCGTCGTGGGCGGCTTCGACGACGCGCGAGGCTACCTGTTCGTGGAGGCGTCCGGCTAGGCGTCCGCCGGCTCCTCGGGGTTGCCGGGCCGCACGACGGCGTCGTCGCGGATGTCGATTCGCGTGACGCCCTCGCGAGGATGCGTCACATCGATGCGGGGCGCCGCGTCCTCCTCGGTCGCGTTCGGCGCCGCGGTCAGCTGATCGCGGCGTTTCTCATCGTCGGTCATGCCGGTGCCGTCGGCATCGCGGGTCTTGTCGGTCTGCATGGTTCGACGCTACGACGCGTAGAGCGGCAGGGCCACGGGGTTGCGGTGGGAGCGGCGACCGATCAGCGCCGCTCGAAGGAATCCTGCCGCGCGCGCTTCGCCGCCTGCCATTCCCGAAATACGGTGTGCGTGCCGGATGCCGCGTCCCTAGGCTCACGGCATGGCCACGGCACCTGACTTCCGCGCGCACTTCGACTTCGACATCCGCTTCGCCAACGGCGGGGCGCTCTCGGGCACCGGCTTCCGGCTCGATCTGCCCTCGGCCGACACCGGCGAGAACGAGATCGCTCGCCTGCTCGTGCAGCATCTCGGGCTCGCGCTCGTCGACGAGGTCGAGCTTCGTGGTCTGCGCATCGTCGAGGAGCCGCACCGCGGGTCCCGCGGCGTCTCTTCCGCGCCGACGACGGGTCCGGATGCCGCGACCCGCGTCATCGACCTGAGCCACCCCATCCGCGCGGGCCTCGTGACCTACCCGGGACTCCCCGCGCCGACGATCACGCCCCACCTCACGCGCGAGGACTCGCGCGCCCGGTACGCGCCCGGGACCGAGTTCGCGATGGACATCATCACGATGGTCGGCAACACGGGCACGTATCTCGACTCCCCGTACCACCGCTACGAAGGCGGGACGGACCTCGCGGGACTCGACCTGTCGACGCTCGTCGGACTCCGCGCCGAGGTCTTCCACCTCGAGGACGCGTGGACCCCCGAACGACGCGGCATCCGCGCCGAGACACTGGCCGACCGGGACGTGCGCGGTGCGGCGGTGCTGCTGCACACAGGGTGGGACCGCTGGTTCGGCCGGCCGGAGTACGGGCACGGCGCCCCGTTCCTCACCGGCGAAGGCGCACAGTGGCTCATCGACGCGGGCGCCGTGCTCGTCGGCATCGACTCGCTCAACATCGACGACGCCGACCCCTCGACGGGCTCAGGAGGCGGCGAGCGCCCGGCGCACTCGCTGCTGCTCGCGGCGGGCGTCCACGTCGTCGAGCACCTCACGAACCTCGCGGAACTGCCGCCCTCGGGTGCGCTGTTCACAGCCGCACCGCCCGCTGTCGAGGGCTTCGGCACGTTCCCGGTGTGCGCGTTCGCGCAAGTGACGGATGCCCCGTGAACGGCGACTGGACGCCGCACCGCCGCGACGACGGCGAGCTCATCGGGTGGATCCGGCCCGAAGGCGAGGACTGGGTCGCCGTCGATGTGCTGGGGCGCGAGGCATCCGGACCCGTCGACTGGCTCGACGCCGAGGCGGCACTCGAAGACGTGGGGCTGCGGTTCCTGGCCGATGTGTGGATGCTCGAGCGTAACGGCGATCCGCCGATGCGGGTGCGCATCGTCGAGGTGACCCCTCCGCGGCCCGGCGAGGAGGGTCGGGTCGTCGTGCAGACCGACGACTTCGGCGCGATCGACGCCCCTGTCGAGAAGGTCGAGCTCGCGTGGCCGGCGCCGGACGAGCTGCGCCCGATGCGGCCGGGTGAAGGCGGCTCGCCGTGGGGCTGACGCGCGGCTGTATCTGACGGCGGGGGTGCTGCTCCTTCGTGGCGAGACCGGATCACCGGATCGCCATCGGAAGGAGGCCGCCATGAACGTACAGCTCGAGACGAATCGAGTCGCCCGATCGGTGCAGCGCTGGCGCGAACGTCGCGCGCGACGCCAGTTCGGACCGCGGCGGTGCCGCTCGACCTTCCGCCCCGTGACCGAAGTCGCGCCGGTCCACGTGGCGTGAGCCCTACGCCGGCCCGAAGACGGGTGGTCGGATGCGGCGACTAATCTGTGCGCATGCGCATGCTGTCGGCAGTTCGCCGCCCCCTCGGGGCTTCGCTGCTCACCGTCGTCGCCCTGGCTGCGGTGGGCTGCTCGGCCGGCGCCGGGACCGAAGGCGGCGGCGCGGGTCTGCCCGACGGGGTCGAGGTCGAGATCGTGCAGCTGCGCGCGGATGTGTCGACGCGCACGGCGCAGGTGTCGGTGCGCAACGGCTCCGACGAGACGCTCATGATCGGCGACGTGCGTGTGAGCGACCCGCGGTTCGCGGACGACGCCACGCGCGATGTCGCGCGCGAGAGCCGCGTCGCACCGGGCGTCACGGTGAACGTGCGCGTGCAGCTTCCTGACGTCGCGTGCCCCGCACCCGACGATGCGGAGCCGCGCGTGACGCTCGCGTTCACGCGCGAAGACGGCACGAAAGGCGAGACGACCGTTCCGGCGGCGGATCCGCTCGGGTTCATCGCGCCGCTGCACGAGCGCGAGTGCCGGGCACAGGCCGTGGCGGATGCGGCGACGATCGCCTTCGAACAGTTCACGCCGTCCCCTCCCGGTGAGCCCGCGCGACTCGACCTCGCGGTCGAGCCGACCGGGGGCGGCGGCCTCTCGATCGAGGGCGTGCAGGAGACGAACCTCATCTCGTTCGGCACGGCCGCCATGGACGGCGCCTACCCCGTGGGGCTCGACGTCTCGACAGGCGGCGCCGACCGCACGGTCATCTCGCTGCCGATCGTGCCGTTCCGCTGCGACCCGCACGCGGTGCAGGAGGACAAGCGCGGCACGATCTTCGACGTGCGGGTCGTACTCGACGGCGAGCCGGGTGAGATCGAGGTGTTCGTGGGCGAGGACATGCGCGGCAAGATCCTGTCGTGGGTCGCCGACTGGTGCGGCTTCGGCCCGGGGGCCTGAGGCCCGGTCACTCGCTCCCGCTCGCGGAACGAGCGCGCCTCCCGGTCGCTTCGCGTCCTGGCTCAACGCCGGTGCGCCGCGGCCGCCCGCCGTCGTCCGAGGACCATCAGCGACACGCCCAGCGCCAGCAGCATTCCGGCAGGAACGAGAGCCGCCGCCGGGTCGCCTCCGCCCGTGACCGGCAGCCCCGGTGTGCTCGCGAACGCGATCACCGTCTGAGCGATGTTGTTCGCCGGCAGAGGGTCGATCTCGGCCATCGTCACCGCGCCGGTGATCGTGAGCGCCGTCCCAGGTGATCCGTTCGCGGTGCCCGTCACCTCATATACGACGGTGTCTCCGGGTGCGAGCTCGGCGAGCGTGAAGGTCAGCGAGCCGACGACGCCGTCCGGGGGCTGCGGCGTTCCGGTGGGCCACGCGATGGCCGTGCCCGAGTAGCCCGTGAACCCCGTCGGGGTCTCGAGCCGTGTGACGATGTTCGTCGCTGCCGCATCACCGGCATTGCGGACAGTCACGGTGAACTCCACGCGCGACCCCGGGGCGACTGTCTGCGTCGCGGGGCTCATCGTGATCCGGACTTCGGGCACGCCTGCGATCGGTGCGGCCTCGACGGTCACGACGGTCGGCTGAGCCTCTGGACTCGTGTTCCCCGCATTGTCGGTCGCGGTCGCCGTGATCTCGTGCTCGCCGTCGGCGAGCGGCTGGGTCGGGGTGAAGGTCCATTCGCCGTTCGCATCCGCCGTCGTCTGTCCTGCGGCCTCGCCGTCGATGATGACGGTGACGGTCGAGCCCGGTTCGGCGATGCCGCTGATCTCCGGCGCCTGGTCAGCCGTCGTGGAGCCATCCGTCGGGCTCGTGATGACGGGCGCGGCCGGGGGCACGGTGTCGACGGTGAACTCGACGGGCGCGGATGCCGGCCCTTCGTTGCCCGCGGCGTCGGTGGCGGTCGCGGTGACGGTGTGCGGGCCTTCGGTGAGAGGCGAGGACGGGGTGAAGGTCCAGGTGCCCGTGGCATCCGCGGTGGTCGTTCCGACGACGACGCCGTCGATCGTGACGGTGACGGTCGAGTTCGGCTCCGCCGTGCCCGTGATCTCGGGGGTCGCGTCGGTGAGCAGGTCGCCGGTCGCGGGACCCGTGATCACGGGTGCACCGGGCGGAACGCTGTCGATCGTGAAGGTCACCGCCGAGGACTGCGGACTCTCGTTGCCCGCGGCATCCGTCGCCGTCGCGGTGACGGTGTGCGGGCCTTCGCCGAGAGGCGAGGACGGGGTGAAGGTCCAGCTGCCCGCGGCATCCGCGGTGGTCGTTCCGGCGACGACGCCGTCGATCGTGACGGTCACGGTGGAGCTCGGTTCGGCGGTGCCCGTGATGTCGGGGGTGGTGTCCGTCAGCAGCGCCCCATCAGTCGGGCCGGTGATCACCGGGGTGCCCGGAGCGACGGTGTCGACGGTGAACTCGACGGGTGCGGATGCGTCGCTCACGTTGCCCGCGGCATCCGTCGCCGTCGCGGTGACGGTGTGCGGGCCTTCGGTGAGCGGGGTCGTGGGGGTGAAGGTCCAGGTGCCCGCGGCATCCGCTGTTGCTGTGCCGGCGACGACGCCGTCGATCGTGACGGTGACCGTCGAGTTCGGTTCGGCCGTGCCGGTGATGTCGGGTGTGGTGTCGTTCGTCACAGCGCCGTTCGCGGGACTCGTGATGACCGGAGCCTCGGGAGCGACGGAATCGATGGTGAAGTTCACGAGGTTCGAGGTCGGGCTCTCGTTCCCCGCGGCATCCGTGGCCGTGGCGCTGACGGTGTGCGGACCTTCCGCGAGCGGGGTCGTCGGCGTGAAGACCCAGTTGCCGGTCCCATCGGCTGCGGTCGTCCCGGCGATCGCACCGTCGATCGTGACCGTGATGGTCGTGTCCGGTTCGGCGGCGCCGGTGATGTCGGGCGTGGTGTCGGTGGTCACCTGCCCTTCTGCGGGCGTGACGATGACCGGTGCGGGGGGCGGCGTCGCGTCGACGGTGAACGTGACCGGTGCGGATGCGTCGCTCACGTTGCCCGCCGCGTCGGTGGCGGTCGTGGTGACGGTGTGCGGGCCTTCGGTGAGCGGGGTCGTGGGGGTGAAGGTCCAGGTGCCTGCGGCATCCGCTGTTGCTGTGCCGGCGACGACGCCGTCGATCGTGACGGTGACCGTCGAGTTCGGTTCGGCCGTGCCGGTGATGTCGGGTGTGGTGTCGTTCGTCACAGCGCCGTTCGCGGGACTCGTGATGACCGGAGCCTCGGGAGCGACGGAGTCGATCGTGAAGTCGACGGCATTCGACGGCGGGCTTTCGTTGCCGGCAGCATCCGTCGCTGTGGCGGTGACGGTGTGCGGGCCGTCGGTGAGAGGGGAGGACGGGGTGAAGGTCCAGGTGCCCGCGGCATCCGCTGTTGCCGTGCCGGCGACGACGCCGTCGATCGTGACGGTGACGGTCGAGTTCGCCTCGGCCGTACCCGAGATGTCGGGTGTCGCGTCGTCGAGAAGCGCCCCATCGGTCGGGGCCGAGATGGCCGGTGCAGGCGGCGGCGTCGCGTCGACGACGAAGTCCACGGCCACCGACGGTTCGGAGACCTGGCCGGCAACCGTCTGCGTCGCGGTGACGACGTGCGGCCCACCGGCGAGCGGTGTGGGCGCGGCGAGTGTCCAGTCGCCCGCGGCATCCGCTGTCGTCGTGCCGATCGATGCGCCGTCGACGAAGACCTCGACGGTGGCGTTCGGCAGCGCCGTACCCGCGAAGGTCGGCGCCGGGCCGGTCGTCTCGCCCTCGGTCGGGGCCGTCACCGTCGGAGGCGGGGGCGGGCAGTCGATGCCGCCGAGCGGAGCGGAGACGGATGCCGTGAGTGGTACGAGATCGAGGCTCACCGTCGCGACGGGGAGGCTGACCAGGCTGACGATGTCGATCGAGATGGTCAGCAGCGAGACCGCGGCGCCGCCCGGGATCGGCGTCGGGGAGTTGAGGCCGACCGTGACCGACGCGGTGCCCACGAGGGGGAGGCCGATCGACACCGTCCTGCTCGGCGCCGCAGGCGTCAGCACGACGTCCGTACCCAGCGCGCTCACTGTGACGGTGGCGGGGTCGTAGCCGATCTGGATGTCGGAGGTTGCCGTCGAGGTCGCGGTGAGCGTCGTGTTTCCGGCGACGGCGACTTCCACCGCGCCACCGAGCAGGCTCACGCCCGCGACGGTGCCGACGGCCGTGCTCTGCACGTTGTAGTTCGGAATCGCGCTCGGCACGAGACTCGTCTGGCTCGTCACCTCGGCTGCTCCGATCGACGCGATGCCTCCCGCGAGTCCCGGCAGGAGCGAGATCCCGGCGACGGATGTCGCGGCCGACGCCAGCACGCCGTCGGTGACGCACGCCGTGTCGACGGTCCAGCTCGCCGAGTTCGTCGTGGTGATCAGGCCGGTGTCGATGAGCGTGGGAACGTCGACTTCGGCGAGCCCGCCGGTCAGAGGCCCTTCGCTGGGCGGCGCCGTCGCGTCGTTGGTGCTGACGGCGATCGGCACGCCGAGGACCGCGGCGCCGATGTTGCTCGACGCCGACTGCGCGCGCGGATCGAGGGTCGATCCGGCGGAGACGTCGCTCGCCCCGACCGAGAGCCCCACGAAGTCGAACGTGAGAGCGGCCACATTGAGTTCGACGATGTCGGCGCTCGCCGTGCCCTGCCACGGGTCTGTGGGTGGGGCAGCGGATGCGGGCGGCGCCACGACGACCGCTCCGATCACGAGTGCCCCCACCGCCGCCATCGAAGCAACGCCGCGCCGAACCATGTTCACTCCTCGTCGAGCGATGTTCCGGAGCTCCGTGCCGGCCTCCCCCGGCACCGTCCCCCTTGCTCGGACGTTAGTGGGGCGCCCGCGCGGTTTCAATGAGTGTGGGCGCGTCTCGTCGCGGTCGCTTCGCCGCCTCGCTCGACGCCCGATGCTGCGGGAGCCCTACGCTGGTCGGCATGAGCAGCGTCGCTCCCGAAGACCCCGCGGCCGCGGCGCGCGGCATCTCGCGCCGCACCCAGTCCGAGATCTACCGCGCCGGCATCAGCGGCACGCGTCCCGCCGTCCCCGTCGACCCGATCGCGCTCGAGCGCGCGGCACGCAAGGCGTCGAGCGCCGAGGCGTTCGCGTACATCGCGGGCGGCGCCGGATCCGAGCGCACCGTCGCCGCGAACCGCACAGCGTTCGAGCGGTGGCAGGTGTGGCCGCGGCCGCTTCGTGACGTGTCGAACCGCGACCTCTCGATCGAGTTCCTCGGCAAGCGGCGTGCGACGCCGCTGCTGCTCGCACCGCTCGGCGTCATGGAGCTCGTGAACGCGGACGCCGATCTCGCAGTGGCGCGGGCTGCCGCATCCGTCGGTGTTCCCTACGTGCTCAGCAACCAGGCGTCCTACCCGATGGAGGCGGTGGCGGATGCCGCACCGGCCGGCTCCCGGCTGTTCCAGCTCTACTGGTCATCGTCCGACGAACTCAACGCGTCGCTGCTGCGGCGGGCCGAGGCGTCCGGATGCGAGGCGATCGTCGTGACGCTCGACACCCACCTCCTCGGATGGCGTACGCGCGACCTCGATCTCGCATACCTGCCGTTCACGCGCGGCCTCGGGATCGCGCAGTACACGAGCGACCCCGTGTTCCATCAGCTCGTGCGCGAGCGGACTCGCGGGGCCGGCTCCGTCTCGCGCACCTCGCTCAGCGAGCGGGGACCCGCCGCGAACACGCAGGACACGACGCCGCCGCGCGCCGCCGAGCCGAACCCGCCCGTCAAGCTCACGCCGAGGGCCGTCGCCGCGGGCATCCGCATAGCGCGCAAGGGCTCGGCCGTCACGGGGTCGAAGAGCCTGCGCGAGAACCTGCGCTCACCGCTGCCGCGCGCGGCGGTCGAGACGTTCCTCGAGGTGTTCTCGACGCCCGCGCTCACATGGGACGACCTCGCGAAAGCGCGCGAGTGGACGAGCCTGCCGATCATCCTCAAGGGCATCGTTCATCCGGATGACGCCACCCGCGCCCTCGACGCGGGCGTCGACGCGATCTGGATCTCGAATCACGGCGGGCGCCAGATCGACCAGTCGGTTCCGACTCTCGCGGCGCTCCCCGAGGTCGAGCGCCGCGTGGGCGGGCGGGTTCCGATCGTGTTCGATTCGGGGGTACGCGGCGGCGCGGACGTCGTGATCGCTCTGGCGCTGGGGGCGACGGCCGTCGCGATCGGCCGGCCCTATGCGTATGGGCTCGCGATCGCGGGGGAGGACGGCGTGCGCGAGGTCGTGCGCAACATCCTCGCCGAGCTCGACATCACGATGGGGCTCGCGGGAGTCACGAGCATCGACGAACTCGACCGCGGCGTGCTGCGCGAAGCGTGATTCCGGGTCACGAAGCATCCGGTCAGCCCGCGCGAATCGGGGGGATGTCCCCCGCGCGCGGAGACTTCGCGAGCCTCTACGCTGTGAGCATGACCATCCCTCCCTCGCCCCAGCCTCCGGCGGGCGGCTACTCGGCGCCGCCGCCATCGATGACTCCCGCCGACGAGAAGCTCTGGTCGACGCTGGTGCACCTCGGCGGGCTGTTCTTCGGCTTCCTGGCCCCGCTCATCGGGTACCTGATCCTGAAGGACCGCGGCCCCTTCGTGCGCGCCCACACCGCGACCGCGCTGAACTTCCAGCTCACGCTGATCATCGCGTACATCGTCGGCGGGCTGCTCACGATCGTGTTCGTGGGCATCTTCATCATCTTCGCCGCCTACATCCTGAACATCGTCTTCTGCATCGTCGCGGCCGTGAAGGCGAACGCCGGCCAGTGGTACACGTACCCGATGTCGATCCCGTTCGTGAAGTGACGGCCTGACGGCACAGCTCACCTCGGCTCCGGCGACGCGAGCGGGCGGCGGGTCGCGCGGCATCCGCTCGGTAGAATCGACGGATGCCGCGGCACTCGCCGCCCGCACTCTCGCACAACCTCTTCCGACCATTGGAGCCACCGTGGCCGAGCCCTCCCGCCTCGACAAAGTCATCTCGCTCGCGCGCCATCGCGGGTTCGTCTTCCAAGCGGGTGAGATCTACGGCGGATCCCGGTCGGCGTGGGACTACGGCCCGCTCGGCACCGAGCTGAAGGAGAACATCCGCCGCCAGTGGTGGCAGACGTTCGTGCGCGGTCGCGGCGACATGGTCGGCCTCGACTCGTCGATCATCCTCCCCAAGCGCGTGTGGGAGGCGTCCGGTCACGTCGCGACGTTCACCGACCCGCTCGTGGAGTGCCTGCACTGCCACAAGCGCTTCCGTGCCGACAACCTGCTCGAGGACTTCGAAGCACGCAAGGGTCGCAAGGCCGAGCACGGTCTCGCGGATGTCCCGTGCCCGAACTGCGGCACGAAGGGCCAGTACACCGAGCCGAAGCCCTTCTCGGGCCTGGTGAAGACGTACCTCGGGGTCGTCGACGACGAGTCCGGCCTCTACTACCTGCGCCCCGAGACCGCGCAGGGGATCTTCGTCAACTTCTCGAACGTCGTGACGGCGTCGCGCAAGAAGCCGCCGTTCGGCGTCGGCCAGGTCGGCAAGGCGTTCCGCAACGAGATCACGCCGGGCAACTTCATCTTCCGCACGCGCGAGTTCGAGCAGATGGAGATCGAGTACTTCACTCCTCCCGCCGAGGCGCAGGAGTGGTTCGAGCACTGGGTCGAGGAGTGCTGGAACTGGTTCGTCGACCTGGGGATCGATCCGGCGAACATGCGCCGGTTCGACGTCCCGGAGGACGAGCGCGCGCACTACTCCGACGGCACGATCGACATCGAGTACCGCTTCGGCTTCCCGGGCAAGGAGTGGGGCGAGCTCATGGGCGTCGCCAACCGCACGGACTTCGATCTCACCTCGCACAGCGAGGCATCCGGTCACTCGCTCTCATTCTTCGACCAGGCGTCGGGCGAGAAGTACATCCCGTACGTGATCGAGCCGTCGTTCGGACTCACGCGCGCGATGATGGCCTTCCTCGTCGACGCGTACCACGAGGAGCAGGCGCCCAACGCGAAGGGCGGCTTCGACACCCGCACGGTGCTCAAGCTCGACCCGCGCCTGTCGCCGGTCAAGATCGCGGTGCTGCCGCTGTCGCGCAACGAGCAGCTCTCGCCGATCGCACGCGAGACCGCCGCCGCGCTGCGCGGTCGCTGGGTCGTGGACTTCGACGACGCCGGTGCGATCGGCCGCCGCTACCGCCGTCAAGACGAGATCGGCACCCCGTTCTGCGTCACGGTCGACTTCGACTCGCTCGACGACCGCGCCGTCACGGTGCGCGACCGCGACACGATGGCCCAGGAGCGCGTGCCGCTCGACGCCCTCGAGGGCTACCTCGCGGAGCGCCTTCGCGGCGCCTGACCCGCGCGCCGGTTCCTGGCACTCGCGCTGCGGTTTCCGGCATCCGCTGTCGTTCGTGATGGCCGCGCGTGAAGGTTTCGACAGCGCGAAGCCTCGGGTCACTCGAGGAGCACGCGAGACGACGGATGCCCCGACCCGCGATGGGCCGGGGCATCCGCCTTCACGCGTGAGGCGCGTCAGTTCTTCGCGGCCGCACCGTCGGGCGACACCGGCAGCACGTCGGCCGGGGCCGTCTTGAGCGCGAACGACTGCAGGAGCGCTGCGAGGTCGAGCCCGGTGAGGCCCTTCACGACCTCGGTGCCCTCGCCGAGAACCTTTCCGACCGTCTTCGTGACGTCGGAGGCGCCGTCGGTCGAGACGACCGTCATCTTGTCGATCGCCGCGATCGGCTCGGCGGCCGCGCGGACGATCTCGGGCAGGCGCGAGATGATCTCCTGCGCGAGGGCCGCCTCGCCGTACTTCTGCAGCGCGAGCGCCTTCGCGTCGGTGGACGCCGCCTCGGCGAGACCCTCGGCCTGGATCGCGGCGGCGCGCGCCTCACCTTCGGCCTTTACACCCTCGGCGAGCGCGACCTGCTTGTCGCGCTCGGCGCTGCCGGCCAGGCGCACCGCGGCTGCCGCGGCCTCGGCGTCCTGCACCGCGGCGACCTTGTTCGCCTCGGCGATCTTCGTGCGCTTGAACGCGTCGGCCTCTGTCGCGGCGTTCGCGGCGTCGCGGCGGGCGGTGGCCGCCTGCACCTCGGCGTATGCCTGGGCCTCGGCCGGCTTGCGGATCTCGATGTCGAGACGCTCCTGCGTCACGAGCGCCTGCTCGGTGAGCGCCTCGCGCTCCTGCACGGCGACGAGCTTGTCCTGCTCGGCCTTCGCGAGCTGACCCGCGGCCTCCGCCTCGGCGTTCGCGCGGTCGGTGTCGGCCTTGATCGAGGCCTGACGCAGCGACAGGGCCTTCTGGCGCTCGGCGATCTGCTCGGCGGCCTCGATGCGCGCGAACTCGCTCGCACGCGCGGCCTCGGCCTCACTGATCTCTGCGACCTGGCGGGCGCGCGCCGCCTCGGCGCGGCCGAGGTTGGCGAGGTAGTCGCTGCCGGGCGTCGAGATGTCGCTGATGTTGAGCAGATCGACCTGCAGACCCTGTTCGACGAGGTCGGCCTTCGTCTCGGCGACGACGCGGTCGGAGAGGCTCTTGCGGTCGGAGATGATCTGCTCGATCGTCATGTCGCCCACGATCGAGCGGAGGGAGCCTTCGAGGGACTCCTTGATGATCTCGGTCAGCGCGTCCTGCTGCGAGAGGAAGCGCTGCGCGGCGCGGCGCACGCCCTCTTCGGTGCCGGACACCTTGAAGTTGATCGACGCCTTGATCGCGATCTTGATGCGGTTCTTGTCGACGCCCTCGACCGTGATGCCGATCTGACGCTGCTCGAGCGAGATCGAGAAGCCCTGCTGCAGGATCGGCCACACGAACGTGCGGCCGCCGATCACGACGCGCTGGCCCCCGGGCGCCTCGCCGGGGGCGGGCTTGCCGGCTCCGCGGCCGACGATGACGAGGGCCTCGTTGGGAGGCACGCGACGAATCCGTCGCGCGATGAACACGAGCAGTCCGAGGACCGCGACGATCAGCGCGACGACCGCGCTGATCTGGATGACATCGACCGGCATGGGAGTCCTTTCCGGGTGTGGGGATCAATCGGATGCCGCGGCTCCGTGCCGCCGCATCCGTCGCCGCTGCGCGGCTCGGGTACTACTCCGCGACGACCTTGACGCGCGTGCCGGCGTGCTCGACCACCCGGATGCGCACGCCCTCGGCGATCGTGTCGTCGGCGAACGCCAGACGCCGCTCGACTTCGTGCGGTCCGTCGAGGCTCACCTCGCCGCCGGACGGCGACACCGTGGAGCGCGTCACTCCGGTGAGCCCGATTGCAGAGACGGGAACGCCGTCGGAGGACTTCGTCAGTCGCCGTACGAAGTACACCGCGAGCAGGTACGCGAGGAGCGCGAGCACGACCGCGAGCACGTAGGCCCACAGCAGGTCGAGTCCCGCCGTCGTGGTGAGCACGCCGGACGCACCGAACACGACCGCCGCGACCCCGAGCGCCGTGCCCGAGATGGCGCCGTCGCCGATCTCGAAGTGGTCGAAGATGTCACCCACGAGGAGCGAGATCACGAGCACGAGCAGCCCGATTCCCCCGATGACGATGAACGGCGTGAGCTCCAACGGGTCTCCTCCCCAGCGGGCGGCCCGCACCGCGGTGTGGGACCGGTTCCCTCCACCCTAGGGGTTCGCGGAATGCGGCATCCGGAGGAGTCCCATCCTGGGGATAACCTTCGCAGCGCCGGCCCTGGGAAGGGGAATCACCCCTTCCGCCGTCGGCCTGGCCGATCAGACGCCTCCGCCGCCGGACTTGGCCGCCGCCTTCACGCCGCGCTTGTACTCGCGCACTTTCGCGAGCGATTCGGGCGAGACGATGTCGGCGACGCTGCGGTAGGAGCCCTCTTCTCCATAGGGGGCGGATGCCTCGCGCCACCCCGCGCCGTCGTAGCCGTACTGCTTGCCCAGGAGCGCGAGGAAGATCTTCGCCTTCTGGTCGCCGAAGCCCGGGAGGCTCTTGAGCCGCTTGAGCACCTCGGCGCCGTCCGGTGTTCCGGAATGCCCGGCGGCCGGGGTGGTCCAGATCGCGGATGCGTCGCCGCCCCAGTCCTGCTCGACCGCGGCGCACAGCGCCTGCACACGCGCGGCCATGGAGCCCGGGAAGCGGTGGACGGCGGGCGGCCGCTTGAACGCCTCGGCGAAGGCGTCCGGATCGTACGCGGCGATCGCCCCGGGGTCGAGCGTGCCGATGCGCTCGCGGATCTTGAGCGGGCCCGCGAAGGCAGTCTCCATCGCGACCTGCTGGTCGAGGAGCATTCCGATGAGCAGGGCGAGCGGATCGTCGCTGAGCAGGCGGTCCGCCGCGGTGTCGCCGGTGATGTTCAAAGTCATGCCGCAAGTCTCGCACCGGCTCGGTTAGGTTGTCAGAGAACTCTCGCGCCCTGGGCGCGAACCCGAGAGCCCAGGACCCCGAACCGCATGCCGAAACCCCGCTCGTCGTCGCTGACGACCGGCCGCCTGTGGCGAGCGCGCGCGCGTGCGCGCGGGGGACCGCTCGCGAGCGCGGCCGCCACCGTGGCGGTCGCCGTCGCGACCGTGTGCCTCGTGACGGCGGCGCTCGCCCGCGCGGCGGGGGAGGCGGGGCATCCGCCACCACCGGGCCTGTCGGCAGAGGACGTGGCAGACCAGATCGCCCTCGGGTCGACAGCCCTCGCGACCGCCGCTCCGGCGCTGGTGCTGCTGGTCGCGCTCCTCGCGGGCACGGCCATCGCGCAGCTCGCGCGACTCATCGCGGCCGCACGCGACGACGAGACCGCGACGATCCGGGCTCGCGGCCTGTCATCGGGTCAGGCGCGCCTGCTCGACGCGGGCGAGGCCCTCGTCGTGGTCATGGCGGGCGGCGTCGTGGGAATCGCGCTCGCGGCGGCCATCGCAGTCATCGTGGGCGGATCGCCGCTCGACGCCGTCGCGCAGTGGCCGTGGGCGCTCGCGGCGATCGTCGTGCTCGGGGTCGTGTTCTCCCTCGCCTTGCGCCGCGGCGAGCGCCGCTCCGGGTCGACGAGAACGACCCGTGCAACGACCGCTGCGCTCGTGGTGGTCGTGCTGCTCGCGGCGGCGCTCGTCGTGTGGCAGCTGCCCGCGGCGCGTGCCGGAGGCTTCGACCCGATCGTCGCGATCGCTCCGGCGGTCGTGCTCATGGCGGGCGCGCTCGTCGCACTCGCGCTCTTCGGCGTCGCAGCGGCGGCCGTGTCGCGTCCGTCGGCGGCCATTCCGTCCCTCGCGCCCGCGTATCCCGCGCGGCAGGTGGCGCGCCGCGTGCCGATCTACGCGGTCGCCGTGCTGCTCGTCGGTCTCACGGTCGCCGAGACCGTCTTCGCATCGGCGTACGCGGCGACCTGGAGCGCGATGACCGCCGACTCGGCGGCGGTGCGTGCCGGGGCGGACCTTCGGGTCGACACGAAGCCGCAGTCCGTGAATCCCGGCCAGGTGCTGGAGGCCGGCCGGATCGACGGGATCGACGCCGCAGCGGCCGCGCTCGTCGAGCGTGTCGAGATCGGCAAGACGGACGCGCAGCTCGTCGCCGTCCCGTCGGTGATGATCGACGAGGTCGTGACCACTGCGGGTGACATCGTCGATCGCGAAGCGCTGGCCGCGACAGCGGACGTCGGCGCCGATGACTTCCTCGTCCGCCCGGAGCCGGTGCCCCTCGGCGACACCGCCAGTGGACTGCGCGTGCGTCTCGACGTCCACGTCGTCGACGGCTTCCCGCAGGGGTTCACGGTCGCGGCGCTCCTGCTCGACGCGACCGGCGCACCCGCCCAGCTCCAGCTCGACGGCGGCCTCGTCTTCGATGTCGACGACCTGCCGCAGTTCACCGGCGACCTCGACTTCGAGGGGTACTTCGAGGGCGAGGTGGAGCTCCCCGAAGGGCGGGGTCCGTGGAGCCTGCTGGCGATCGCGACGGGGCTCGGGCCTGTCGCGGGCGGGCAGATCACGATCGAAGTCGCGGATGCGGAAGCCATCGGCGCCGGTCCGCTCGACGTCTCCGGCACGGGTGTCATGACCGGTCAGAACCCCGACGCCGTCGTGTGGCTCGGCGACGGGGGTATGCTCGCCGAGGCTCCGCCCGGGCAGAGCGAGGGCGCCGACTCCCAGCGCCCGCCCGTGCAGGTCGCTGCGACGGTGGCGCTCGCGTCACGACTCGGCGTGGGCCCGGGCGATCTGATCGAGCTCCGATACGAGGGAACGGGCCGTCGCGTCGACGTCGTCCTCTCATCGGTCGTCGACGCCGTGCCCGGGGCATCCGGGACCCTCGCCCTCTTCGCGCCCCTCGAGAATCTGCTGACGTCGCAACTCCAACGGGGCACGTCGATCGTGTCCCCGAACTCGCTGTGGGCCGCGGGCGACACGGGAGCGGATGCCGCGCTCAGCGCCGCGATGAACGACCGACCCGTCGCGACCTCCGCCCCCGGCCTCGCGGCGAGCATCGTGGGTGCCCTCGTGCCGGGATGGTGGACCGCCACCGCCGGGTCGGCGGTGCTTTCGCTCGTCGCGGCGTTCGCGATCGTGCAGACGCTCGCGATCGCGCGGCGGCGCGAACTCGGCGTGCTGCGTGCGGTCGGCATCACGCCGGGACGCCAGGCGCGCATGCGCGCGGCGGAGCTCGGCGGCGTCTTCGGCGCCGCCCTCCTGCTGGGTGCGGCGGCGGGCGTGCTCGTCTCGTGGCTCGTCGTGCCCGACCTCGTGCGCGCGGTGACCCCGGGCATCCTCGCGCTGGCGGGCGGCATCGCCGTCGCGTGGGCGCCTCTCGCGATCGCGGTCGCCGCCCTCGCGGTGGGTCTCGCCGCGATCGTCGTGTACGCCGCGATCGACGTCTCGCGCGCCGCGCGCACGGCCACCGTGGGGGAGGAGTCGCGATGAGCCGCCGCGTCACGACCCGGGCCCTCCTCTCCCACCACCTGCGCTCCCGCCTCGGCGGTGCCGCGGTCGTGGCGCTGCTCGTGCTCGTGCTCTCGTTCCTCGCGACGGCCGCGCCGGTCGTGCTCGGGCTTCTGTCGGACGCGGCGCTGCGCGACAGGCTCGGCGTGCTCGGCGCGCTCGAGCGGGACGTCGTCTCCGAGACCGCGGGTGCTCCGCAGCTCGGCGCGCACGACCTCTCGGTCCCATCGACGACGGAAGAGGTGTGGGGAACGTTCCTCGAGGCCGTCGAGCGCATCCGCGCCGACGCCGACGATCCACTCCCGGACATCCTCGGCGAAGGTCGGGCCGTGACGACGGTGACCGATATGCCCGTGGCCGAGGCGCCGCGTACGCGCGCCGTGAGCATGGCGTTCGCGCCGGGCATCGAAGACGAGATCGTCCTGGTCGAAGGGCGGATGCCGGAGCCGGCCGCCTCGTATCTCGACGAGCCCGTCGCATCCGCGTCGATTCCGGGCGGCAGCGTCGCCAACCGCGTGGAGGTCGTCGTCTCGGCCGACACCGCGGCGCAGATGGAATGGGCGGTCGGCGAGACGCGGTCGGTCGGCACGCCCGCGGTCCTCGTCGAACTCGTGCTCGTCGGCACCTTCGAGCCGGTCGACGCCGAAGCCGGCTATTGGGAGCACGTGCCGTCGTCGCTCACGCCGAAGATCTTCGACGACGGCAACCTTCCGCGCGTCGTGACCGGCATGGCTTTCCCGCACCCCGCATCGCTCATCAGCAGCGGTCTGTACGGGCTCTACTCCACCACCGTGTGGTACCCGACCGACATCGACCGCATCAGCGCCGCGACAGCGGAGGACACGGCGGCGGCGCTCCGCAAGCTGACGGCGGTCTCGCACACGATCGGGTCGTCGGCGGGCGGCATCGGCATCCTGAGCCTTCGCTTCCAAGCCGACGTCACCGGCGAGATCGAGCTCGCGCTCGCGCAGGGCGCGTCGACGGTCGCGGTCATCGCGATGATCGTCGCCGGTCCGATCGGCGTGGCCGCCGCGGTGCTCGTGCTCGGATGCCGGCTCATCCTCGAGCGCCGTCGCCCGAGCCTGCGCCTCCTGTCGGCGCGGGGTGCATCGCTCGCGCAGCTCCGCGGGATCCTGGGACTCGAGGGCGTCGTCGCCGGCATCGTTCCGGCCGCGCTCGGCGCTGCGATCGCCGCGATCGTCGGCGCCGCGGTCTTCCGTGCAACCCCGACCGTGCTCGACGTCCTGCCCGCCCTCGTGATCGGCCTCGCTCCGATCGCGATCCTCGTGGTGCTCGCCCCCGCCGCCGCCGAGCGTCGCGCGCGAACGGATCTCGACCTCGGCGGCTCGCGCGTGCGGCTCATCGTCGAGGGCATCGTCCTGGTGCTCACGGCACTCACGCTCGTGCTCCTCTTCGTGCGCGGGTACAGCTCGGGTCTGGATCCGCTCCTCGCCGCCGCGCCGCTGCTGCTCGCGATCACCGCGTGCCTCATCACGCTGCGGCTGTATCCGATCCCGTTGCACGGCATCTTCGATCGCGCGCGCCGCTCGAGTCGCCTCGACGCGTTCGTGGGCTCGGCGCGCGCCCTGCGCGAGCCGTCGATCGGGCTGACGCCGGTGCTGGCGCTCGTCGTCGGGGTCTCGGTGGCCGTGTCATCCGGGATCCTGCTGTCGGCGCTGCAGGCGGGGATCACCCACTCCGCACGCGCGCAGGTCGGGGCGGACATGCGGGTCACGGGCGGCAGCTTCACGCTCGAGCAGCTCGACCGCGTGCGCGACATCGACGGAGTGGCCGCCGCGACGGGCGTCTCGGGCGCCGATCCGTCGACCCTCGACGTGAACGGCGCGAAGCGCGCGACCTCGGTCTTCGTCGTGGATGCCGCCGAGCTGCGGGACGTGCAGGGCGACGGGCCCGGCCTGCTTCCGCCCGGGGTCTCGCTCGAGCCGACGGACGACGGCCCGATGCCGATGGTCGTGGCGGGTGCGACCGACCGGATCATCGGCGGCTCCGATGAGCTGCGACTCGGGTCGGTCCACGCCGAGGTCGTCGGCGTCACGAGCGGGCCGTCGCCCATCGGGGCACGCGAGAACTGGGCGGCGATCGACGAGTCCTACGCCGAGGACGTGCTGGGTCGCGACCCGAGCGACCGCACGGTGCTCATTCGCCTCGAACCGGATGCCGCACCCGAAGCCGTCGAGGAGCAGCTGCGCGCGGCGTTCGCGTTCGACGTCCGCATCGACACCGCCGACCGCATCGCCGACCGGATCCAGTCCGGTCCGGCCGTGCAGGGCGTGCGCTGGGCGCTGCTCATCGCGACCGCGGTCACCGCGCTGCTGAGCGCGCTCGCGATCGTCATGACGCTCACGCTCGCGACCGAACCGCGCAACCGTCTGCTCGCACTCCTGCGGACGCTCGGCGCGCCGCGTCGCGCTGCGACGTCGCTCGCGCTGTGGGAGGTCGGCCCGCCCGCCGTCGCCGCGATCGTCGCGGGAACGGTGTTCGGTGCGATCGTGCCCCTCGTGGTGCTCGCCGCCGTCGACCTGCGGCCGTTCACCGGGTCGACCGTGCAGCCGTCGTACCAGCTCGACCCCGCGATCCTCGCTCTCACGGTCGGAGGGTTCGTCGCGCTCGCCGCGGTGCTGACGGCTGTCGCGCTGCTCGTGTCGCGCCGCATCCGCGCCGCCCGCGCCCTGCGCACCGTCGAGGAGGGCACATGACCGCGCCGCACCATCGAGGAAGGATGGGACCATGGCCCACATGACCGCTCCCGACGCGGACATCCTGTGCGTCGACCTCGTGCGCATCTTCAAGGTGACGACCGGCACGGGGCCGGGAGTCGAGGTGCAGGCACTGCAGGGCCTCAACCTGCGGATCGATCCCGGGGAGCTCGTCGCGGTTGTCGGCGCATCCGGCTCGGGCAAGTCGACTCTGCTGTCGATCCTGTCGAGCCTCGATCAGCCCACCGCCGGTGTCGCGTGGGTCGCGGGTCACGACCTGCTGTCGATGAAGGAGAAGGAGCGCGTCGAGTTCCGCCGGCACAGCGTCGGGTTCGTGTGGCAGCAGACGTCGCGCAACCTCCTCCCGTATCTGTCGGCGAGCGAGAACGTCGCCGCCGCGCTCGCCGTCACGGGCGACGTGAAGGGCGCGGCCGCGCGCCGCAAGCGCGTCGACGAGCTGCTCGACCTGCTCGAGGTCTCGCACTGCGCCGAGCGCAAGCCGTCCGAGATGTCGGGCGGCGAGCAGCAGCGTGTCGCGATCGCGGTCGGCATCGCGAACAACCCGCGTGTGCTGCTCGCCGACGAGCCCACCGGTGAGCTCGACGACACGACGAGCGCGCACGTGCTCGAGGCGATGCGCGCGGTCAACCGCGAGCTCGGCGTGACGACCCTCATCGTGACCCATGACCCCGCGGTGTCGGAGCACGTCGCACGTACCGTGCAGATCCGCGACGGACGCACCTCGACCGAGGTGCTGCGCTCGACGCGCACCGACGAGACCGGAGCCGAACACCACGTCGCCGAGGAGTACGCGGTGCTCGACCGCGTCGGTCGCCTGCAGCTGCCTGACGAGTTCGTCCAGGCGCTCGACCTGCGCGAGCGCGTGCGCCTCGCGCTCGAGCCGGACCACGTGGGCGTCTGGCCCGGACAGGCGCGGAAGCCGGATGCGGCGCCTGCCGAAACCCCGGGCGCCGAGCCCACTCCGGTCGCCGAGCCCGTCGAGGCGTCGACCCTTCGACAAGCTCAGGTGCCGGGGGCAGCTCAGGGACCGGGGGCAGCTCAGGTGCCGGGGGCAGCTCAGGGACCGGAGGACGCAGAGCAAGAGGAGGACCCCGCATGACCGTCGCACTGCGCGCCGAGAAGCTCAACCGCGTGTTCACGTCGAGCGCGGGCGATGTGCACGCGTGCGTCGACATCGACCTCGAGGTGAACGAGGGCGAGCTCGTCGTCGTGCGCGGCTCGTCCGGCGCCGGCAAGACGACGCTCCTCAACCTGCTCGGCGGGCTGGACCGGCCCACGTCGGGCCGCGTGTGGATCGGTGACGTCGAGGCGACCGCGCTCCGCGAGGACGACCTCGCGGAGCTCCGTCGCGAGAAGCTCGGGTTCGTGTTCCAGTCGTTCGGGCTCATCCCCGTGCTGTCGGCGGCTGAGAACGTCGAGCTCCCGCTGCGCATCGCCCGCACCGATCCCGCCGAGCGCGAGGAGCGTGTGGCCGAGGCGCTCCAGCTCGTGAACCTCGCCGACCAGGCGCCGCAGCGTCCGGCGGAGCTCTCGGGCGGTCAGCAGCAGCGCGTCGGCATCGCCCGCGCGATCGTGTCGCGTCCGCGCGTGCTCATCGCCGACGAGCCGACCGGGCAGCTCGACTCGCGCACCGCCACCACCGTCATGGACCTCATCGGCGAGCTCGTCCACACGCGCGGCATCGCCGCCGTCGTCTCGACGCACGATCCGCTGCTCGTGCGGCGCGCCGACCGTGTGATCGAGCTCCACGACGGCCGCGTCACGTCGGTGTCGTCGGGCAGCGTCGCGGAGGCCGATGTCGCGGCGATCGAAGAGATCACGGATGCCGCGCCGGCCGCCCCGTCCGAGCAGGCGGCGGACGCGGCATCCGAATCGGTCCCCCTCACGCGCGCCGAGGCGCGCGCCCGCCGCAAGCACCGCTGACCGCGGGCGGGGGCCACGGACGTCCTCCGCGGATGCGAGGATTGAGGGCGTGTCCAGCGCCTCGAACGACCTCGCGTCACACGTGCAGCACGCCCGTGTGGCGGTTGTCGGCGGCGGGATCGCGGGCCTCGTCGCGGCTCTCGAGTGCGCGAAGGTGGGCTCGCGCGTGACGGTGTTCGAGGCATCCGATCGCCTCGGCGGCACGATCGCGTCGGCGAGGATCGCGGGTGCCGAGGTCGACCTCACCGCGGAAGGCTTCCCCGAGTCGGCGACGGCCGTGCGCGCTCTCGCCGACGAGCTGGGCTTGGGTGAAGACGTGGTGTCCACGCGCGTCGGCGACACGTGGATCGCGGGACTGCCGTCGGGGGCGGCTCCGCTGCCGCGCGAGACGCTCGTCGGCATTCCGCAGAACCCGTGGGACGAGTCGGTGCGCCGCATCATCGGCTGGTCGGGCGCATGGCGCGCGTACGTCGACCGCCTCCGGCCGCCGCTCACGATCGGCCGCGAGCGCAGCCTCGGGCGCCTCGTACGCTCGCGAATGGGCGAGCGCGTCCTCGATCGGATGGTCGCGCCGCTTTCGCTCGGGGTGTACGGCATCCATCCCGACGAGGTCGATGTCGACGCCGCGGCACCGGGCCTGAGCGCAGCGCTGACGCGCACCGCATCTCTCGGTGCCGCCGTTGCCGACCTGCGCGTCGGGATGCCCGCCGACCCCGGTCTGCTGAGCATCCGGGGCGGTGTTGCGAGACTCGTCTCGGTGCTGGAGGAGCGCCTCGCGTACCTCGAGACGGACGTCCGCACGGGGGAGCGCGCGGTCTCGATCACGGCGGATCGGGGCAGGTGGCGTGTCGCGTCGGAGGCGACGAGCGACGCCGCACCCGACCGCGACCGCGAACCCCAGATCTTCGATGCCGTGGTCGTCGCGACCCCCGAGGCCGAATCCCGGCGGCTGCTCGCTCCCGTCGTGCCCCGGCTGGGGTCGGGATCGGCCGAGCCCACGCCGCTCGAGATCGTGACGCTCGCCCTCGAGTCGCCCGAGCTCGACGCCGCGACCCCCGGCGACGCCGAGAGCACCGGGTCACGGGCCGCCGCGTTCACCGTCTACCCCGTCGCGGGTACGCACCGTGCAACCGGACTGCTCGCACTCTCGCGCCGCCATCCCGAGCTCACCGAAGCGACCGGCGGGCACGTCCTCCGTGTGAGCTTCGGCACGCGCGGCGATCGCCCGGCGACCGAGGGGCTCGATGACGCCGAAGCGTTCGCGCTCGCGGTGGCGGAGGCGTCCGCCCTCCTCGGGATCGACCCCGGTCGCGTGAGGCTCCTCGGCGCGAACCGGTGGCGCGCGGAGCTGCCGCGGCCAGCGTCGGCGATCGGACGCGCCGAGGTCAACGCGGCGGCGCGGCACGCTGTCGCCGGGGTCGCAGGGCTCGGCGTCGCGGGCGCGTGGCTCTCAGGACCCGGGCTCGCGCAGGTCGTGCTCGACGCGCGCGAGGAGGCCGATCGCGTGCGGCGGACCATCCTGTGGGGTGACGCGGCGGTCTGATGACGGGCCGGTGCGGCATCCGTGAACCCTCTTGCACCGCCTTGTCAAGGGAGGATGCCTGAAACGGAATACGGGACTAACCTTGGGTGGCATCGGACACGCGAACGAGCGTCAGGAGACCTCATGAGGGGCAAAGTAGGACTCGTCATCGGACTCGCAGCAGGGTACGTGCTCGGCACGCGCGCCGGCCGCGAGCGATACGAGCAGATCAAGGCTCAGGCTCAGAAGGTGTGGAACCTCGACCCGGTCCAGCAGCAGGTCGACAAGGTCAAGGACTTCGCCAAGTCGAGCGCGATGGCCCTCCCCAGCACGCTGTGGGACACGGCCGTCAAGGTCGGCAAGGCCGCATCGACCAAGGGCTCGCCGGGAGAGCGTCTCGACGCCGCGCTCAAGGTCGGGCAGGACCAGGCCGACGACGTCGGAGCTGCGGCCAAGAAGACGTCCCGCGCCGTGAAGGAAGCGGCGGAGGACGTCGCGGAAGATGTGAAGGACGCGGTCGACGAAGCCAAGAAGGCCCGCCGCAGCACCACCGACGGGAAGTGACATGAGCGAGCCGCGACGCTTTCGCGACCGCGCCGACGACAGCCTGCTGACGCTGCTCGGCGAGGTGCCCGAGCTTGTGCGCAACCTCGTCGTGGCCGAGGTGGACGCCGCGAAGAAGTGGGTTGCGAAGACCGCGAAGGACGGCGGGTGGGGCGCGCTGTGGATGATCGCCGCGCTGTTCGTTCTGTTCTGGTCGATCCCCGCGTTCGGAGCGTTCCTCATCGCCGGCTTGTCGTCGTGGTGGCCGGTGTGGGCGTCGGCCCTGTTCGTCTTCGGGGTCGCGCTCGTGATCGCCATCGTGCTGGCGCTGCTCGGCATCCTTCGCTTCCGGCGGCTCGCGAAGCGAGAGACCCCGGTCCAATCGATCGCCCAGGACGTGAGAGAGGTGCGCGATGAGCTCTGACATCACCCGAACCTCCGCCATCCCCCGGACGGCGGTCGAGCTCGGCATCGACGATCCCGTGGAGCGGGCGCGTGCCGAGCTGAAGGCGGCGCTCGCCGCGATCGAGGAGAAGGCGAACGTGCCGAGGCGCGTCGGCAAGGCGGTGGATCGCACCATCGCGAAGGCGCGCGCGTTCCAGAGCCGCAACCCCGGGCTGACGATGGCAGCGATCGTCGCCGGGGCGGTCGCAGTGGGGGCGATCGTGTGGGCCGGCGTGCGCGCGTATACCCGCTGAGGCCCTCCGGCACCGGGCTCGCGTCCGGCGGTGCCGCGCGCCGCGCGGGGTATGCTCGAAGACAGGCAGTGCGATGGTGCGATGCTGCCGATGCGCGAATCCGCAGATCCGAGGCGGATTCGCACGCGCGTCGGCTGCTCGACGTTTGGGGCGGCTGACGGAGTTCCACGACAGCGCCCGGATGACGAGATATGAACGCAGCAGTCCGACCGACGCCCGACAAGCCCCTCACCGGCTGGCGCGTCCTCGTGCCCCGCGGGGGCCCGTGGGGCGATGGCGTCGCTGCGACCCTGCGCCGTCAGGGAGCCGTCCCCGTCATCGCACCACTCATCAACTTCGCGCCGACCGATGACATCGAGACGCTCGAGAAGGCGCTCGCCGACCTGGCCGCCGGAGCGTTCGACTGGGTGACGATCACGAGTGCGACGACGGTCGACGTCCTCTACGCCTACCGCGCCACCATCCCCGCGAAGACCAAGGTCGCGGCGGTGGGAGAGACGACCGCGGCGGCGCTCCAGTCGATGGGCTACCGCGTCGACCTCGTCCCCGAGCGCGACAACTCCGCCGCGGGCATGGCCGAGCAGATGATCGCGCTCGAGCCGGAACCACGCGACATCCTGACGCTCCGAAGCGAGATCGCCAAGCCCCTGCTGACGCGGATGCTGCAGCGAGCCGGCCACCGCGTGCGCAGCGTCGTCGCCTACCGCACCGTCGGGGTGCCCGTCACCGAGCGCATCGCGCAGGACGTGCGCAGCGGCCGCATCAACGCGATCCTCGTGACCAGCGGCTCGGTCGCAGAGCAGGTGCACGCGCAGTTCCCCGACGTCCCGAGCACGACGATCATCGCCGCGATCGGGCCGCGCACGGCGAAGGATGCCCGAAAGGCCGGCCTCTCGGTCGACGTCGTCGCCGAGCAGCAGACCGTCGACGCGCTCATCGAGGCCGTCGCGCAGTTTCCGCTGCCGCACGCCGCCGACGAGTTCGCGCCGCCGACCGGCATGATCCGGCCAATCGAGCAGTAGCGGCGGAGGCGGCCCCGCGACCGCCGATAGCCTGTGGGGATGCATGACTCCCCCCGCGTCGTCGTGCTCGCCGGCGGTGTCGGCGGGTCGAGATTCACCCTCGGAGTCCGGGGCGCGCTGCGCGAACGCGGCATCGACGACACCGCTCGCGTGCTCACCGTCGTCGTCAACACGGGCGACGACCTGTGGCTCTCGGGCGTCCGGCTTCAGCCCGATATCGACTCCGTCACGTACGCGCTCGCCGGTGTGAACGACACGCAACGCGGATGGGGCCGCGCGGGAGACACCGAGCGCGTCAACCACGAGCTGCGCGAGTGGGGTGCGGGCTGGCCGTGGTTCACGCTCGGCGACCTCGACCTCGGCACGCACCTCGCGCGCACGGGCTGGCTGCGCGAAGGGCTCACCCCGACGCAGGTGATCGAGCGGATGTCGCGCCGCTGGCCCCTCGGAGCACGCCTGCTGCCCATGACCGACGCCGAGGTCGACACCATCGTCAGGGTGCGCGACGGTGACGGCATCCGGTCGCTCCACTTCCAGGAGTGGTGGACGCGCCATCGCGCGACGCTCGAGCCCGTCGGCTTCGTGAACCCGGGCATCGAGAGCGCGGCACCGGCGCCGGGTGTCGTCGAGGCGATCGCGGATGCCGACGTCGTGCTGTTCGCGCCCTCGAACCCCGTCGTGTCGATCGGGCCCATCCTGTCGGTGCCGGGCGTGCGCGACGCGCTGCGCGCGACGAGCGCGCCCGTCGTGGGCGTCTCGCCGATCATCGGCGGCCGCGTGGTGCGCGGCATGGCCGACGTGTGTCTCACCGCGATCGGCGTGGAGACATCGGCGGCCGCCGTCGCCGCGCACTACGGCGCTCGCACGGACGGCGGGCTGCTCGACGCGTGGCTCATCGCCGAGGAGGACGCCGACCTCGCGGGGAATGTCGAGCGGCGCGGCATCCGTCCCGTCATCCGGCCGCTGTGGATGACGGATGCGGCGGCCTCCACCGCGCTCGCGGCCGCTGCCCTCGACGCCGGGCACGGCTGACGTGCCCGAGCCGTCGGCGCTCGCGTGGGTGCTGCTCGCGGTCACCGCCGCGTCCATCGGCATCTCCAAGACCGCGATACCCGGGACGAACACCGTCGCGGTCGCGGTGTTCGCGGCGGTGCTCCCCGCGCGACAGTCGACCGGAACGATCCTGCTGCTGCTGATCCTCGCGGACGTCTTCGCGATGATCTCGTACCGTCGGCATGCGAACGGGAAGGCGCTCCTCGGCCTTGCTCCGGCCGTCGTGGCGGGACTGCTCCTCGGCTTCGGCTTCCTCGCGATCGCGGACGACACATGGGTGCGGCGCGTCATCGGCGTGCTGCTGCTCCTCGTCATCGCCATCACCCTGCTGCGCCGGCGCATGGGACGTCAGATCGCCGAGGGTGGGACGCACCGCGTCGCCGCCGCCGTCTACGGCACCCTCGGCGGCTTCACGACGATGGTCGCGAACGCGGCCGGGCCCGTCATGTCGATGTACTTCCTCGCGTCGCGTTTCCCGGTGAAGGAGTTCCTCGGCACGACCGCGTGGTTCTTCGCGATCGTGAACATCGCGAAGCTTCCGTTCTCGATCGGCCTGGGACTCATCACGGTGCCGGGACTGCTGCTCGACCTCGTGCTCGCGCCCGCCGTGATCGCGGGCGCGCTGTTCGGACGCTGGATCGCGGACCGCATCGACCAGCAGCTTTTCGAGCGCCTCGTCATCCTGCTGACGATCGTCGGCGCGGTGTACCTCCTGGTCGCGTAGCGGGTCGGTTGACTTCACATCACGGTTCCACAACCGTTCCGGCATCCGCGGCACCCCGTCGATACGATCCGAGCGGAGGTGCGAGATGGCGTGGATCGCGTCGGTGGTGGTGTCTCTCGCCCTCGCCGTCTCAGGTGCGACGGTCGCCGACGACGTGCCCGTCGAGGTCCTCGAGGTCATGGACTGCGCGGTCGGCGACGACGGAACGATGCTCGAGCAGGCGTGCGGTGGCGGAAACCTGAGCGAGCCGCACGCCGTGTACATGTGGACCAGCGGCTTCCTCGCCGACGAGGACGGAGCGCCGGTCGACGCGTCGCACGAGTGGATCGCGGTGCGGCTCGACGCCGACGGCGTCGTGCAGGGCACCGCTCTGGCATGGGAGCCGACCGAGGCTGAGTACGAGCTCGCCGGGTACGACAACGGCGTCGAACTCGGTGAGCTCGTGCTCATGTTCGCAGCGGGTGCGCCGCCCGACGCACATCTCGTCCACGACGCCCCGAGCGGCGCGTGGTACATGCTGGCGGATGACACGGTGACCCCGCTCAACGATTGGGCGTCGCAGATCGTGCCCGGGGCCACCCCTCTCGGCGACGCACGCGCGCTCATCGCCGAGGAGCACCGCCGCAGCGTGGAGGCGTGCCGCGGAGTCGACGGGTGCGCCGGCGGCGGGGGCGACGCCGGGGTCGTCGACCTCGCCTCCCAGGGGGCGCAGCCACCGGTGGTCCTCTGGACCGTGGGCGCGATCATCGGCGCGCTCGCCCTGGCGCTCGGTGTGACGGCCGTCGCCCTGCGCCGCCGCGCGGCCTAGACTTCGCTCGCGCGAACGAGCGCCGCCGTGCGCGGCCCGAGCCCGAGGTCGAGCGCGGCCGCTAAGTGCTCGGCCGTGTCGACGTCGTGGCGGAGGGTCGAGGCATCCGTCACGTTCAGCGGCACCGCGCCCATCGCACGGTGTCTCGCGAACGAGTCCTCGCCGAACGCCGACTCCCAGGCGACTCCCGATGCCGCCGTCAACAACGTCGTACCCGTGCCGTCCGAGTCGGCGACGACTCCGCGCGCGATGCCGCGGGCAGCGCCCAGGGCCGTCGCGAGGTCGTCGGGCCGCAGAGCGGGGAGGTCTCCGAGCAGGGCGGCGCGCGGCATCCGCTCGTTCACCGTCTCGATTCCGGCGGCGATCGCGGCGTTCAGCCCGCCCGGGGAGGGCTCGGGAACGAACCGCAGTCCGGGGATGCCGCTCGCCTCTAGGGCGAGGCCGCCGTCATCGCCCACGACGACGACCCGCTCGACCGCCTCGCACGCGGCGACGGCCGCGATCGTGTCGAGGGCGATCGCGCGGGCGAGCGCTGCACGGTCGATGCCCGGCACCTCGAGGCGGGACTTGCTCCGGTCGGCGGGCTTGACCGGCACGACGACCGCCCAGCGCGGCGTCGACGCAGCGGCGTCGGTCACGCGAACCGTGCGCGCAGGCGCGGGAGGATCTCCGCGCCGTACATCCGCAGGAACTCCGCCTGGTCCGCACCCGGGTCGTGGAACACGAGGTGCCGGAAGCCGAGGTCGATGTACCACGCGATGCGCTCGACGTGCTCCTCGGGGTCGTCCGAAACGATGAACCGCGACGCGGCGCGCTCGATCGGCAGCTGCTCGCCGAGCCGCTGCATCTCGAGCGGATCGTCGATGCCCATCTTCTCCTCGGGGCTCAGTGCGAGCGGCGCCCAGAAGCGGGTCTTCTCGAGCGCGGTCTGCCGGTCGGGGTGGAACGACACCTTGATCTCCATGAGGGTGTCTATCGAGTCCGGCGCGCGACCCGCCTTCTCGAGCCCTTCGTGCAGGGCGGGCAGCAGCGTGTCGGTGTAGAGCTCGCGCTTCTTGCCGCTCGTCGTGATGAAGCCGTCCGCGATGCGGCCCGCGAGGCGCGTCGCGGCGGGACCGGCCGCCCCGATGTAGATCGGCACGGGGTCGTCCATCTTGTCGTAGATGGTGATGTTCTTCGTCGTGTAGAACTCGCCCTCGAAGCTCACGCGGTCCTCCGACCACAGGCGCCGGATGAGCCCGATCGCCTCCTTGAGCCGGCGGAAGCGCTCGGGCGGATCCGGCCACTCGATTCCGAGGTTCGCCTCGTTGAGCGCTTCGCCCGTGCCGACGCCGAGGATCACGCGCCCCGGGTACAGCACCCCGAGCGTCGCGAAATCCTGAGCGACGACGGTCGGGTTGTACCGGAACGTCGGGGTCAGCACCGACGTTCCGATGAGCACGCGGCTGGTCTTCGCCCCCAGTGCGCCGAGCCAGGGGACGGATGCCGGTGCGTGCCCGCCCTCGTGCAGCCACGGCTGCAGGTGGTCCGACACGAACACCGAGTCGAAGCCCATCTCCTCGGCGAGGATCGCGTAGTCGAGCAGCTCCGTCGGCCCGAACTGCTCGGCCGACGCCTTGTATCCGAACCGCAGCGGAACGGTCATGTGACTCCCTTCACCGCGCGTTCTGCGCGGACATGGACGAACTCCGAGCCGTCGGCGCGCGCGAGCCGCGCGCGGAAGGCGTCCACCGTACCGGGCCACAGCAGCGTGAGCCGGCCGGACCGCTCATCGACGTACCAGTTGCGGCACCCTCCGGTGAGCCAGGGGGTGGAGGCCGCGGCATCCGCGATCTCGTCGGTGTACGCGGCTTCCGCACCTGGATCGACCCGCAGCACTCCGCCCGCGCGGTCGCGCTCGACGAGGCACCGCACCGCGTACGCGGCCTGCTCCTCGATCATGAGGATCGACGAGGAGTGCCCCAGCGCCGCATTCGGCCCGTCGAGGATGAAGAGGTTCGGGAACCCCGACACGACGGTCGACCCGAACGAGGTCATGCCCTCGAACCAGTGCACCGCGAGCGATTCCCCGCCCTCGCCGTGCACGAGGTCGGCGTACGGCTGGCGCGTCGTCGCGAAACCGGTCGCGAGCACGAGCGCGTCGGCGTCATGCCGGGAGCCGTCGGATGCCACGAGCGTCGTGCCCTCGACGGCGGCCAGCGCCGACGGGACGAGCCGGATCGCGCCCGACGACACGGCCGGGTAGAAGTCGTCCGACAAGAGGACGCGCTTGCATCCGAACGCGTAGTCGGGCGTGAGCAGCGCGCGCAGCGCGGGGTCGGGCACCTGCGCCTCGAGGTGCGCGAGCGCGGTCGCCTTGGCGGTCGCGGACGCCTCGGCATCGCCCGACCGCGACGCGAAGCGCGCCTCGCCTTCGGCGTACAGGGTCGCGCGCAGCCGGGCGAGCTCTTCGGGGTGGGACGCGAGGCGCTCGCGGTCGGCATCCGAGTAGGGGTGCGCTCCGCGTGGCACGATCCACGCCGGAGTGCGCTGGAAGAGCGTGACATCGGCGATCTTCGCCAGCTTGGGGGAGAGCTGGACGGCGCTCGCGCCGCTGCCGACGACCGCGACGCGCAGGCCGGTGAGGTCGGCCGAGTGGTCCCAGCGCGAGGAGTGGAACATGGGGCCGGGGAACGTCTCGAGCCCGGGGATGTCGGGAATCCGCGGCTCGGTCAGCCGCCCGCACGCCAGCACGAGGGTGTTCGCGGTGACGGTTCCGGACGGCGTCTCGACGAGCCAGAGGTCATCGTCGTCATCCCAACGGGCGCCCGTCATAGGGGTGTTGACGCGGATGCGGTCGCCCAGGCCTTCGCGCTCGGCGACGTCTTCCAGATAGTGCCGGATCTCGTCGCCGCGCGCGTAGAGGCCCGACCAGTACGGGTTCGGGTGGCTCGCGAGGCCGTAGAGGTGCGCGGGCACGTCGCACGCGACTCCCGGGTAGGTGTTGTCGCGCCACGTTCCGCCGAGCGAGGATGCCCGCTCGAGGATCGTGAAGTCGTCGCGGCCTGCGCGCTTGAGCGCGATGGCCATCGCGATGCCCGCGAATCCCGCGCCGATGATCGCGACGTCCGTCGTGTCGGGGCGCTCTCCGGCCGCCGAGCGGGCTGAGGGCTCGACTCCGGCCGCTGAGCGAGCCGAAGGCGAGACGAAGCGCAGTCCGCGAGGATCCGTCATCGGGCGCTCGCATTGCGGTAGTCGGTCGTACGCTGCCGGAACGGGCGGAAGAGGCGTGCGGCGATGGCCGCGGCATCCGCCGACGGCAGTTCCAGACCGAACTCGATGCCCGCCTCGGGTTTGACCCGGCCGTCGAGCAGCGTGCCGCCGAGGTCGTCGCCGCCCGCCTGCAGGAGCACGGCCGCGGTCTCGCGGCCCACACGCGTCCACGGGATCTGGATGTGGGGGATGCTCCCGCTCAGCATGAGTCGCGACACGGCGACCATCGCGCGGTGCTCGTCGACGGGCGAACGGTCCGCGACGAGGGGAACGCCGCCCGCCGGACCCGGCAGAGGAATCGGCACGAACTCTGTGAACCCGCCGGTGGCGTCCTGGATTCCCCGCAGCGCGCGCATGTGCGCGATGCGTTCGGAGGCGGTCTCGACGTGCCCGTAGAAGAGCACCGACGTCGAGCGGAAGCCGGCGCGGTGCGCGGCTGTGATCCCTTCCACCCAGCGGTCGATCTCGAGGTCGGTGGGTGCGACGAGACCGCGCACGCGTTCGCTGAGCACCTTCACGCCCGTGCCCGGAACGGTGTCGACCCCCGCCTCGCGCATCGTCGCGAGCGCTCCGTCGAGGCCGAGACCGCCGCGCTCGGCGAGGTCCCACACGTCCTGCGGGCGATACGCGTGTACGTGGATGTCGGGCGTGGCCGCCTTCACCGCGCGCACGATCTCGAGGTACGCCTCCGGTGCCTCGGCGTCGGGAAGGCGTCCCTGCACGCACAGCTCGGTCGCGCCGAGGTCCCACGCGTCGGCGGCGATCGCCGCGGCGTCGTCGAGGTCGAACTCGTCCGGCGCGCTCGCGCCGCTCGCGCGGAAGCCGCTCGAGGTGAGGTTGCGGTTCACGACGAGGCTCACGGCCTCGCCGACGGTGTACCGCCGCACGTCGTCGGCCGTCGCCGCGAGCGCGTCGAGCCCGTCGCCGGTCGCGGTCAACAGGGCGGCCCACTCCTCGTCGCCGAGCGCGAGGGGGTCGGATGCCGCGGCCTCCGCCAGGCGTCGGACGTCGTCGTCGCCGAGTCTTCCGTCGGGGAGACCGGGAGCGCGGATGGAGCGTGAAAGCGCCGGGCTGGATCCCGTCGCACCGGCCTTCGGAGTGCCCGATGTCGCGATCGAGCCCGGCCGTTTGACGTCGCCGGCCGCCAAACCTGTCTCCGGATCGGCGAGCGCCGCCACGGGCGCGTGCATCGCGGGGTCGAGCCAGGTCGCGGGATCGGTCACGTACTCCGGATGCGCCGTCAGGCGCTCCCGCAGCTCGAATCCGAGTGCCGCGGTGCGCTCGGCGAGGTCGGACAGGTGCGGCCACGGACGCTCGGGGTTCACGTGGTCGGCCGTCAGCGGTGACACACCGCCCCAGTCGTCGGCGCCCGCGCGCACGAGGAGTTCGAACTCCGCGGGATCGGACAGGTTCGGCGGCACCTGGATGCGCATGCGCGGCCCGAACACGAGCCGTGCGACGGCGACCGTGGCGACGTACTCGAGCAGGTCGGCGTCGGGGGCGCCCTGGGCGGCGGTGCGGGGCTTCGCGCGGAAGTTCTGCACGATCACCTCCTGCACGTGCCCGTGCCGCTCGTGCGACTCGCGCAGTGCGATGAGCGACTCGGCGCGATCGCGCAGCGTCTCGCCGATCCCGACGAGGATCCCGGTCGTGAAGGGGATGCGCGCGCGTCCCGCGTCCTCGATCACCGCGAGGCGCACGGCCGGATCCTTGTCGGGCGACCCGTGGTGCACCTGGCCCGGCTCCTCGAACAGGCGGCGGGACGTCGTCTCGAGCATCATGCCCATCGAGGGGGCGGTCGGGCGCAGCATCCGCAGCTCATCGGCGCTCATGACGCCGGGGTTGAGGTGCGCGAGCATGCCGGTCTCGGCGGTGATCAGTCGCGCGATGTGTCCGACGTAGTCGAGCGTCGACGCGAAGCCGTGCTCTTCGAGCCACGCGCGCGCCTCGGGCCAGCGATCTTCGGGGCGGTCGCCGAGCGTCAGGAGCGCCTCTTTGCACCCGAGGGCCTGACCCTGCCGCACAACCGCGAGCACCTGCTCGGGCGTCATGTACATCGGCTTGTGCTTCTTGCGCAGCTGACCGGGGGTGTCGACGAAGATGCAGTAGTGGCAGCGGTCGCGGCACAGCGTCGTGAGCGGCACGAACACCTTGCGCGAGTAGGTGATCACGCCGGGTCGCCCGGCCCGTTCGAGGCCGACATCGCGAACGGATGCGGCGAGCCGCAGCATGCGGTCGAAGTCGTCGTCCTTCGCTGCGAGCAGGGCCAGGGCATCGTCGACGTCGAGTCGATCGCCGCGTTCGGCGCGCTCGAGGGCGCCGGTGGTCGAGGCGCGCGATGGCGCGGGCGCCGGGTCGAGCAGGGTCACCGTTCCAGTCTTGCACCGTCGGGAGACGGGGGGATCGTTGCGTCTCTGTCATCAAATGGCCCACGGACTCCCGCTGCCCGCTGGCAGACTAGTCGCATGGTGACCCTGCTGCTCGACTCGACGCGACTCGAGGTCGCGCTGTCGAAGGTCGAGCGGGCGCTGTCATTCCGCAAGGAGAATGTCCTGATCGAGCGGTCCACCATCAAGAAGGTGCAGCTCACCGACGATGCGTGGATGTGGCTGCGGGGTGTTCCCGATCCCGGCACGCACCTGTGGGGGATCGCCGCGATGGGCACGTGGAAGTCGGCCGGCGGCACGGACTTCGCGCTCATCCGCCGCCACCGGGCGGGTGTCGTGATCGACCTCGACGGGCACGAGGAGTTCCAGCGCGTGATCCTCACCACCCGTCACGGGCTCGCGCTCGTGCAGGCGCTGCAGCTCGACGGCGAGGCCGAACTCGCCGAGGTGACCGAGATCGCGGCGACGGCCCCCGTGCCGGTGCAACCCGAGGGCGCCGGCGGGTCGAAGCCGGCCCGCAAGAAGAAGCCCCGGCCTTCGCCGAGTCCCGCGCCCGCGACCTGAGCCGCACAGCCCGGGAGGGCTTGCGTGCTCGCTCAGCGATCGGTGGCCCCTACGAGACGTCCCGCCGCCAACTCGTGATGTAGCCGAGCACGAGCGCCACGACCGCGTACGCGAGGAGCACGAGCCCGCCGGCCCACCACTCGAGCGGGTCGCCTGTTCCCCCGCCGGGTCCGGCCGAGAGGGTGAAGATGCTCGCTCCGACGAGCGCGTCGCTCGCGGCACCGGGCAGGTAGCGCACGATCGGCTCGATCTGCTCGACGAACGCCGCCGCGGCACGTGCGACGGGTTCGAGGAACTGCGTGAACACGAGCACGCCCACGACCGCGCCGACCTGATTGCGCACGAGCGCGCCGACGCCGATGCCGATCACGACCCACAGCACGTACGCGATGAGCATGCGCCCGAGCAGGGCCCACGTGTCGGCGGACGAGAAGTCGGTGTCGAGGCCGTAGCCGACGAGGAACGCCGCCGCCGGGCCGACCGACGCGATCACGCCGATCACGCCGAAGAGCGCACCGACGACGATGCCGACGACGACCTTCGCCCACAGCACCGTGCCGCGTCGGGGCGTCGCGAGGAACGTCGGGGTGAGCGTCTTGTGGCGGAACTCCGTCGTCACCATGAGCGTGCCGATCAGCAGCGGGAACACGTACCCGACCGCCGTGCCCACGCTGTAGAGCAGCGGGCTGATCCGGTCCGCCGGCAACGACGGCCCGTCGCCGCCGATGGCGCCTGTGGTCGACGCCGCGAGGGCGAAGGCGAGCACCGCGGCGGTGAACCCGACGTACGCCACGAGGACGATCGCGAGGATCCACCACATCGACGTCGAGAACTGCTTCGTGAACTCGGAGCGGCTCGCGGCGACCACGCTCATCGAGGCTCACCTCCTTCGTGCTCGTCCCGGCTGTCTTGGGATTCGGCGGACTCTCCCTCTCCGCCGCCCGTGTCGTCGGGAGGACTGTCGCCGCTCTCCGGTGCTTCTCCCGCGCCCTCATCCGGCTCGGAACCCTCGTCGAACGCCGCGAAGAACCGATCGGCTTCGAGGTCCGCCTCGGTCTTGACGTACTCGCCCCACGGGCGCTGCTCTTCGCCTTCGACCTCGGGGGATGAGTCGGATGCCTCGCCGGCCCCCGCCTCGTCTTCGCTCGGCTCCGGCTCCGAGAGCTCTTGGTCGATCGCGCCGATCGCCTCGACGTCGGCGTCCGCGTCCTCGGGGAGGTCGGTGTCGTCGGTGCCGCCCGCGGGCATCGCGAACACGCGCTCCTCGTGCGGGTTCGAGAGTTCGTCATCGATCTCGCCGAGGGCCTCGACGTCGACGTCGGCGTCCTCGGCGGGAGTCTCGTCGGTCGAATCGGCCGAGGAGTCCGCCGGCGGCGGGACGATGTCGATGACCCCTGTGCTCGCGACCGCGAACGACGCGGTGATCGGTCCGGACGGCTCGGCCGGCGGGGCGTCGGCGGTCGGCTGGTTTTCGCCCTGCGGGGGCTCGGATTCGGCGGTCGTCGCCTCGGATGCTGCGGCCTCGCCGGTCGCAGCCTCGGCCTCATCGCCACTGGGCGCCTCGGCCGCCGCATCCGTCGTCTCTTGTGGAGCTTCAGTCGCGGCGGGCTCGTACGACTTCGGCTCGTCGTCACGGTAAGCGGCCGCCGCCGCGGCGATCGCGCTGGAGACGAACGCCGCCTGCGGCGTTCCGCCCGTCTCGGTGTCGAACGTCGCCGAGAGCGTCGAAGTCTCGGCGGCCTCGGCGTCAGCCGCCGCGGCTTCGTCCTCGGGTTCGAGTTCGTCGGGTTCGGTGTGGGCGACGGGTGCGGCGACCGCGGGCTCTGCGCCGGCCGGCCCGACGGGCACCGGCTCGGGCGCGGCCGCGTCGGCCTCGGCGCCTTCGGGTGCGGTGGTCTCGGGTGACGCCGTCTCGTCGGCGGGGGTCTCGGTCGCGGCCGCGGATGGTGCTGCATCCGTCTCACGTGCTCCGACGCCCGTCGCGCCCGGCGCGCTCGGGTGCACCCGCACGCCGTTCACGAGGTCGAGGAAGACCTCCTCGAGGGCGGGGCCGCGCTGTTGGAGTGCCGACAGCGCGACGCCGGCGGCGGACGCGACCGCACCGACTCGCGCCGGTTCGATGCCGCGGATCGTGACACCGGAGCGCAGGATCTCGTACGGCACGTCGGCCGCCGTGAGAGCGGCGAGGAGCGCGGGGCGGTCGGGGGAGTCGACGACCGTGGCGTGCTCGGTCGGGTCTGCGAGGTCTTCGAGGGGTCCTTGGAACACGAGCCGGCCCTGCGAGATGATCAGCAGCGAGTCGACCGTCTGCTGCACCTCGGCGAGCAGGTGCGACGAGACGAGCACCGTGCGGCCCTCGCGCGCGAGCTGGCGCAGGAGCACGCGCATCCACTTGATGCCCTCTGGGTCGAGCCCGTTCGCGGGCTCATCGAGCACGAGCACGCCCGGGTCTCCGAGCAGCGCGTAGGCGAGGCCGAGGCGCTGGCGCATGCCGAGCGAGTAGCCGCCGACCTTGCGGCCCGCGGCATCCGCGAGCCCTACGAGACCGAGCACCTCGTCGACGCGTGACGTCGGCAACGACGCCGCCTGCGCGTACGCCTTGAGGTGCGCCGCGCCCGAACGGCCGGGGTGGAAGCTCGATGCCTCGAGCACGGCGCCCACGGTCTGAAGCGGGTGTTTGAGCTTCGCGTACGGCTGTCCGCCGATCGTCGCGGTGCCGGCGGTCGGGCGCACGAGCCCGAGCAGCACACGCAGGGTGGTGGTCTTGCCGGCGCCGTTGGGACCGAGGAACCCGGTCACCAAGCCGGGTTCGACGTGAGCCGTGAAGTCCGAAACCGCGGTCACCGCTCCGAACCGCTTGGTCAAGCCCGAGAATTCCAGCGCAAGTCCTTCGGGCATTCGCCACCCTCTCACCTAGTGTGCTGTCCCCCTTATCTTGTCGGAAAGTCGGGTCCGGCGAAGGGAAATCTCCCCAGGGAGCGGGTCGGCGGGCGTATACGGCGGATGCCGCATCCGTCAGCCCTTCGATTCGCGCACGTACTCCTCGACCACGACCCCCGAATCGAACGAGCGCGCCTGGGCCAAGGCGAACCGCCGGGGTTCGTACGGTGCACCGCCGAACAGCGGAATGCCCGAGCCGAACGTCAAGGGGTTCCGCTTCAGCACGAGGCGGTCGATCTCGGGGAGCAGGGCGCCCGCGAGCTGTCCGCCGCCCGCGAGCCAGATGTCGAGTCCATCCTGCTGCTTCAGGTCTCGGACCGTGGCGAGTGGGTCGTCGGTGAGCGTGATCGCCGGGTCGTGTTCGCGGTCGCGCCGGCTCGCGACGATCTGACGCAGGTGCGGGTATGGGCTCGCGATGCCGACGTCGAGCGCGGGGATGAGCGTGTTCCAGCCCATGATCACGGTGTCGAACCGCGTGCCGGGCGGGGTCGTTCCCAATGCGGCGTGGGCGTGGGCGGGAAGGGCATCCGCGTACTCGCCGACCACCAGCGCGGCGTGGTCGCCCTCGAAGAGGAAGGCGTCGTAACCGCCATCCGGATCGGCGATGCACCCGTCGAGGGTGACGGCGACGTAATAGACGAGTTCTCGCATTCCCACAGCTCCAATCACGACATGTGTCGTAGTCATCGTACGACAACTGTCGTGGTTTGGCTAACATGAACCCCATGGCCCGCAACGACGAACGACGTTCCGCCCTCGCCGACGCGGGTATCCGTGTGCTCGCCGAAGAGGGGGCCCGAGGGCTCACGCACCGTGCCGTCGATGCGGCAGCGGGTGTTCCCCGGGGCACCGCATCGAACTACTTCGCGACCCGCGACGACCTCATCGCGGCGCTCGTCGGCCGCATCGCGGAGCGGCTCACGCCCGATCCAGCCGTCCTCGCCCCACTCGCGGACCGGACGCCCGACCGTGCGCTGTTCGCCGATTACGTGCGCGACATCGTGCGGCGGCTCACCGCCGACCCGCAGGTCACCCTCGCGCTCTTCGAGCTGCGGCTCGAGGCATCTCGCCGCCCTTCGGTCGCGCAGACACTCGGCACGTGGCGGCAGCGCTCGTTCGAGGACGACGTCGCCTTCAACGCGCAAGCCGGACTGCCCGGCGGCCGCACCGAGATCGCCCTGTTCCACTACGCGCTCGACGGACTCATGCTCGATCACCTCACGGTGCCGATCGACACCGGTCTGTCGGTCGACGCGGTCGTGGAGGAGCTCGTGGAGCGGTTCCTCCGGTGACCGAGCGTCGGGGAGCATCCCCGAACCGGTCCGCCGACCCCGGTAGCCTTTCCCCGTGATGACCGAGGGTGCAGCATCCGTCGATTCCCCCGTGCTCGTGCGGGCCGCGGGCGGGCTCGGGCGGTTGACGCTCAACCGGCCGCGCGCGATCAACGCGCTCGATCTCGGGATGATCCGGGAGCTGACCGCCGCGCTCGACGCATGGGAGAACGACCCCGACGTGCAGGCCGTGCTCCTCGACGGCGAAGGCGAACGCGGGTTCTGCGCCGGCGGCGACGTGCGCACCCTCCACGAGCAGATCGTCGGCGGCGACCCCGAGGCGACGGGAGGGTTCTTCCGCTCGGAGTATGCGCTCAACGCCCGCATCGCCGAGTATCCGAAGCCCGTCATCGCGCTGGCCGACGGCATCACGATGGGCGGCGGCATCGGGCTGGCGGGGCACGCGCGCGTGCGCGTCGTGACGGAGCGGTCGAAGCTCGCCATGCCCGAGACGCGCATCGGGTTCACGCCCGACGTCGGCGGCACGTGGCTGCTGAGCCGTGCCCCGGGACGGGTGGGCGAGTACCTCGGACTCACGGGGGCGACGATGGGCGCAGCGGATGCCGTGTACGCCGGGTTAGCAGACGTCATCGTGCCGTCGGAGCGGTTGGGGGAGCTGAGGGAGGCGCTCGTGCTTCGACAGGCTCGGCAACCGGGGGCGGCGGCTCAGCGACCGGGTGATGCCGGGGAGCCGAGCGGAGACGACGTCGTCGAGCGACTCGAGCGGTTCCTGAGCCAGTCGAAGGGCGGAGTCGTGGGTCGTTCCTCGCTCGAAGCGTCGCGGGAGTGGATCGACGACGCCTTCTCGGCCGACACCGTCGCCGAGATCGTCGAGCGCCTTCGCGCCCTCGCGACCTCCTCCCGGACGCTGAGCGAGCGCGGGCGAGATGAAGCGCGCGCCACCGCCGACACCCTCGCGGAGCTCTCGCCCACCGCGCTCGCGGTCACGCTCGCGGCGGTGCGCCGGGCGCGCGAGCTCCCGTCGCTGCGCGATGCGCTCGCGCAGGAGTACGGTCTCGTGATGTGGTTCGCCACGACCCAGCCCGACCTCGTCGAGGGCATCCGCGCGCAGCTCATCGACAAGGACCGCGATCCGCACTGGCAGCCGGCGACGATCGCGGAGCTGCGACCGGATGCCGCGGCATCCGCTCTCGCATATCAGCCGACCATTCCCCTGTGGGGCGCACCGCCCGTCTGAGCGATGAGCAAGACGACCTCGACCGAGAAGCAGACCGCGCAGCGGCCTCGGCGGTGGTCGCGCGGAATCGCGGTCGACTGGTTCTTCTTCGTCTTCGCGGGTGCCGCGGCGATCTGGCTCGCGTATCTGAGCCTGACCGAGACGTTCGCGCTCGGGTGGTGGGGGATCCTCGCGGGGATCGTGTTCTGGGCGCTGCTCGCGTACCTCGTGCTGCCGCGGCTGCATCGCATCCTCACGACGATCTACGTGCCGGACTACTTCATCGGTCGCACGCGCACGAGCGACGGGCTGCTCGGCGACCCCGTCAACCTCGCATTCATGGGCACGGAGGAGCAGATCCACCGGGCCATGAGGGCCGCGGGCTGGACGAAGGCCGATCCCGTCACGCTCCGCTCGTCGTGGCGCATCGTGGTCTCGACGCTCACGCGCCGCAGCTACGACGAGGCTCCCGTGAGCCCGCTGTTCCTGTTCGGGCGGCAGCAGGATTTCGCGTACCAGCAGGAGGTCGACGGCAGCCCCGGCAAACGACACCACGTGCGATTCTGGCGCTGCCCCGACGACTGGCTCCTGCCCGGCGGACGCCGCGTGGACTGGCTCGCGGCCGGCACGTTCGACACAGCCGTCGGCCTGTCGCTGTTCACACTGCAGATCACGCATCGCATCGACGACGACATCGACGTCGAGCGCGACCACATCGTGCGGACCCTGCTCGAGGCGGATCCGAGCATCCGGGTCGACGTGATCGAGGACTTCTCCACCGGCTATCACGCGCGCAACGGCGGCGGTGACACGATCCACACCGACGGGGACCTGCCCATCGTCGACGTGAGCGGGGGCGCCTCGCACGCGTCGCACGAGAGGCATCGGCACTACGACCCCACGGCCACTCCCGTCGCCGAACCCGGCAAGCGACCGGCGTTCGAGCCGGCGGAGCGGCTGCTGCAGCGCCCCACGTTCGACCCCGAGATGCCGCGACCCAAGTCGATCGTCGCGGGTGCGTGTCTCGTCTTCTTCCGTGTGATCGCGGGCCTCGTGATCCTCGGCGAGATCGCCCTCAACTGGTCGGAGCTCACCGAACCGCCCGACGCGCAGGTGACGGGCCTGCCGGCGGGCGTGGACGCCGTACTCGGCTCGCTGGTGTTCTTCACGGTCGTCATGGTCATCGTCGCGCTCCTCGACGCGGTGCTCGGCGCGCTGATCCTGCACGGGGTGAACTGGGCTCGCGTCACCGTCATGGTGATCAGCACGATCTCGATCACGAGCGCGTTCATCGGGTGGTGGGCGGATGCGCAGGAGATCACCATCTCGACGACCTTCCTGCCGCTCGGGCTCGACATCCTCCTGCTGCTCGCATTGTCGAGCCGCAGCGCGGCGGCGTACTCGCGGCGGAACGAAGGCACGTCCCGATCCCGGCGGCCTCGGGCGCGTTAGCCTTTACCGGTGTTCGACAGTCCGCTCTCGGCGTCGGCGTACGAGGTGCTCGGGGTCGATCCGACCGTCGACGAGGAGTCTCTGCGCCGTGCGTACCGCCTGCGCCTGAGGCAGACCCACCCCGACACGGGCGGCGACGCCGCCGTGTTCGTGCAGGTGCAGCGCGCGTGGGAGCTCGTCGGCACGCCCGCCGCGCGCGCCGCCTACGACCGCGGCCACGGGTTCGGCGTCAAGCCCGCACCCGAGTGGTCGGGCTTCCGCCCGCCGCAGCGCACGCAGACGCGCGACACCCGCCCCCGCGCACGGTCGTTCGGCCACCCCGGCGGCTGGCGCCGCGAGCGCTACCTCGACCTCATCCGCGAGTGGGCGGGCCGCGGGGTCACGCTCGACGACCCGTACGACCCCGCGCTCGTGCGGTCGGCGCCGCACCACCTCAAGCGCCTCCTCGCCGACGCTCTCGCCGAGGAGGCGACGGCGCGCATCGTGGCAGACCTCGGCATGGGGTACACCGTGTGGCACGACGTCGTCGCCGACGAGCGCGACCCCGACGCGAAGCTCGACCACATCGTCCTCGGCCCGAGCGGACTGTACGGCGTGCTGTCGGAGGACTTCGGCGGACCCGTGCGACTGCGTCGCGGTGAGCTCGTCGGCGAAGGCGTCAGCGGATCGCCGATCGCCGACCTCGTGCGCAGCATGCGCGCGGTGGCCCGCGCCGCTCGGGTTCGGTTCGGCGGCGCGATCGTGGTGCTCCCCGATGAGGACCTCGATCAGGCGATCACCGAGATCGGCAGGGTGAAGGGCGTGCCGGTCGCGGTCGTCTCACGCAGCGCGCTCGCGACGGTGCTGCGGCGCGGGATCACGGGCGCGCGCGAGGTCGGCGGCAACGAGGTCTTCGACGTGCGCACTCGCCTGCAGCAGACCGTGCGCTTCGCCTGACCCCGCCCTAGGCTCGCGAAGGTGGATCCCATCATCGCGGTCTTCGTCATCCTCGCGGTGGCGATCGTCGCGTTCGTGTCGGGGAGGATTCCGATCGGGCTCGTCGCGGTGGGCGTCGCGGTGGGCTTGTGGGCGACCGGCGTCCTCACGCTGCCCGAGGCGCTCGCGGGGTTCGGCGACCCGATGGTCGTCTTCATCGCGACGCTGTTCGTCGTGAGCGAAGCGCTCGACGCGACGGGTGTCACCGTGTGGATCGCACAGCGCGTCGTCGGTCGCGCGGGCACCGATCGTCGTCGGCTCACGGCCGTGATCGGTGCGATCGTCGCGCTGCTGACCGCGTTCATCAGCATCAACGGAGCCGTGGCTGCTCTTATCCCCGTGGTGGTGGTGGTCGCGCTGCGGGCGGGCATCGTGCCGTCGCGCCTGCTGATCCCGCTCGCGTTCATGGCGAGCGCGGGATCCCTCCTGACCCTGACCGGAACGCCGGTCAACATCATCGTATCCGACCTCGCCGCTCAGGCCGGGGGCCGCCCGTTCGGGTTCTTCGAGTTCGCGCTGGCCGGGCTCCCGGTGCTCGTGTGCACGATCGCCATCGTGGCGCTCGGCGGGCATCGACTGCTGCCGGAGCGCGATCCCGAACACCTCAGCGGCGTCACCGACGCAGGTGCGAAGGCGCGCCTGCTCCGCGAGAGCTACGCCGTCGACCTCGACACGCACGCACTGTTCAGTGCCCAGGAGGGCGTGATCGAGGTGCTCATCGCGCCGCGGTCGTCGCTCATCGGCCGTGAGATCTACCCCGGCATGACCACGCGCGAAGAGGACCTCGTGATCCTCGCGGTGAGGCGCGGCGGAAAGGCGCCGGATGCCGCATCCGACCCCAACCGCACCACGACGCTCGAGGCCGGAGACGCCGTGCTCGTGCAGGGGCCGTGGGCGGCGCTCGAGCGCTACGCGCGCTCGCCCGACATCATCGCCGTAACCCCTCCGCAGACCCTGCAGCGCGCGGTGCCGCTCGGCCAGGGCGCGAAGCGCGCGCTCGTGATCCTCGCGCTCATGGTCGCACTGCTCGCGACGGGTCTCGTGCCGCCCGCGGTCGCGGGGCTGCTCGCGGTGGGTGCCCTCGTGCTGACGCGCGTGCTCTCGGTGCCGCAGGTCTATCGCGCGGTGTCGTGGACGACGATCGTGCTCATCGCGGGCATGATCCCGCTGTCGAACGCCTTCGTCTCCACCGGTGCGGCGGGGGTCATCGCCGACGCCGTGCTCACGATGACCGGCGGCGCATCGCCGATCCTCGCGCTCCTCGTGCTGTGCGTCGTGACGATCATCCTCGGACAGTTCATCTCGAACGTCGCGACCGTGCTCGTCGTCGCGCCGATCGCGGTGTCGATCGCCCAGACGACGGACGTGAGCGTGCAGCCGTTCATGATGGCGCTCACGGTGGCGGGTGCGGCCGCATTCCTGACCCCCATCGCGACGCCGGTCAACCTCATGGTCATGCAACCCGGCGGTTACCGGTTCGGCGACTACTGGCGGCTGGGCCTGCCGCTCGCGATCGTGTTCCTCGCATTCGCGGTGCTCTACGTGCCGCTCGTGTGGCCGTTCTGATCGGCACTCCCGGTCGCTGAGCGAGCCGCGCGCTCGCACCCCGGTCGCTGAGCGAGCCGCGGGCGAGACGAAGCGCTCAGCCGCTGAGGCCGAACAGCTCCAGCGGATGCGTGAGGCGCCACCACGCGCTCGGCCCCTCGATCTCCTCGGCGAGCTCGAGCTCGACCTCGGTCGAGTTGAGCGGTCCCTCGACCGAGAGGGTGCCGACCGTGTCGCCCTTCTCCCGGGAGTCGCCGAGCGAGAACGTCGAGCTCACGGATGCGACGCCGCCGTTCCACAGGATGACGCCCGCGTCGGCCGCCGTGACGATGTCGACCTGCTCGCCCCACTTGGTCTGGACGATCCCCGCGGTGGTGCCGGCGTTCACGGACGGACGCGGTTGGAGCTCCTGCTCGAGCTGCGCGTAGAGCGCGCGGGACGCTTCGAGCCGCGTCGCGTCGTCGGGCTGACCCAGCACCGACGCCGTGACGCGCACGGTCGTGTCGCCGATCGTGAGGTTCTTCGCCGACAGGAGGTTCCAGGTGTCGAGCGTGCCGGTCTTGATCCCGATGACTCCCGGATCCGCGAGAAGCCCGTTCGTGTTCTCGACCAGGCCCGCGCCGGGCAGCTCGACCGAAGGCTTCGCGACGATCTCGGCGATCACGGGGTTCGCGAGGGCTTTGTCGGCGAGGACGAGCAGCGACTCCGGCGTCGCGGTGTTGCCCGGGTCCATGCCCGTCGGCTCGACGACCGTGATGCCCTCGACGCCGTGTGCCGTGAGCCACCTCATCGCCGCGTTCGCGAACACCGCGTCCGACGGCCACAGGTTGCCCGCAAGACGGTCGGCGTAGTTGTTGGCGGAGCCGATGAGCATGCCCTCGAGGAGCTGGTACTGGGTGAGCGTGCCGCCCACGGGCACGTCCAGCGCGGACTCGCCGTTCCAGCGGTAGTTCCAGTACTGATTGCGGTCGCCCCATCCGAACCGGAACTCCGGGCCCTGCTCGCCGGGGGCGAGAGGCATCTCCTCGAGCACCACGAGCGCCGTGACGATCTTCGTGATGCTCGCCATGGGCACGGCATCCGCGCTCGAGGCGGCCGTGCCGACTCCGCGCACCGCGACCGCGGCGCTGCCGGCCCCGGGCCACGGCATCGCGGTCGCCGCCGCGGGTACCGAATCGACCTGGATGCTCTCGACCGTCGGCGCGACCGCGTGCAGCGGCCACAGCAGCGTCGTCGCGGCGTACGCGCCGATGAACGCCGCTGTGACCCCCGCGGGCACGAGCACCCCCGGCCGGAACGGCGACCTGCGCGGCGGATCCGCGAGGAGGTCGTTCTCGACCGGCACGTACGGGCTGGTCGCCGTCGCGAGGTCGGGGCCGACGCGTCCGCCGAGGGCGACGGTCGTCTCGTCCACCCACGCGAGCGCGATGCGCTTGCGGTCGGGCGGCTCCTCGTCGCCGCCCGCCGGAAGGGTCTCCGGCGCCGTGACCGCGTCGGTGTGCGGCTCGACCGCGGGCGGCATCGTGAGGGTCGGCTCGGCCGCGGGGACGGAGTCGGCGGGCGCCGTGGGTGAGACGGGCGCCGCCGACGCGGTGAAGGCGAAGACGGGCTCGGGCGCGCTCGTGCGCGAGTAGTGGGGGCGCGGTGCGGACGCGGTGGCCGGGGCCTCTTCGGGGGAGTCGAGCCCGAACAGCTCCTCCAGTCCCAACGGGCCCGAATCGGTGTTGACCGGTGACGGCGCGCCGAACACGGATCCCGCGGATGCGCCGACCGGCGGAGCCGATCTCGGCGGCGCGACGAAGGGCTCGTCGCGCGTCGCCGGCGCGGAGACGGGAGCCGACGGGGCGGGTGGCGTCGCTGCGGCGCGATCGGCGTCGGATGCCGGGTGCGCGGGGGTCGCGGCATCCGGAACGCTGTCGATCAGACCCTCGCCGGAACCGGCCGGAGCGCCGTCGACGACCGGCTCTTTCGGCGCCTTGTCGGGACCCTCCGGACCCTTCGCCGAGCCGGACGCCTCCATGCGGGCGGCGCGCAGGGCGCGGCGCGAGGGGGGAGGGGTGTCGGCGAGGGTCACCCGATTAAGGTACCCGCTGAGCGGGCTATACTCGTCGCGTCAACCACGGGAGTCCGGTGTGCCGGGCTGAGAGGAAGCGAAAACGCTTCGACCGTCGAACCTGATCTGGATCATGCCAGCGCAGGGAGGAGTAACGATGCACACGTCTACGTCAACGTCCGCGTCGCACGTCGCCCACCGTTTCCGGTGGCGCGTCGTCGACATCGTCGTCGCCAGCGTCATCGGCGTCGCGGCGGGAGTGCTGTTCTGGCTGTGGGGTCTCGCGTGGCCCGGCCTCGACAGCGTTCTCTCGTTCACGCCGGGACTGTCTGGCCTGCTCGCCGGCGGCTGGCTGTTCGCCGGGGTGCTGGGCGGCCTCATCATCCGCAAGCCCGGCGCGGCGCTCTACACAGAGGTGGTCGCCGCCGTCGTCTCGATGGCGCTCGGCACGCAGTGGGCCTTCCTCACCTTCGTGTGGGGTCTTGTGCAGGGCGCGGCGGCCGAGCTCGGCTTCGCGATCCTGCTGTACGCCAACTGGCGGCTCGTCGGCGCGCTCACGTCGGGCGCGCTCGCGGGAATCGCGGTGGGTCTCCTCGACACGACCTTCACGTCGATCGCCGCCCTGTCGTTCGAGGCGCGCGCCGTCTACTTCGTGTCGGCGGTCGTGTCGGGCATCGTCATCGCGGGCCTGCTGTCGTGGGTCATCGCGAAGGCGCTCGCCGCGACGGGAGCGCTCGATCGCTTCGCCGCCGGCCGGGAGGCGAGGGCGCGCGAGGCAGAGCCCTCCGACGCTGCGTGACCGGCGTCCACGTCGTCGCTCGCGGGTGGGGCTGGCGCCACGCCGGACGGCGGCGCTGGGCCGTCGCCGACCTCGACCTCGACATCGCCCCCGGCGAGCGGGTGCTGCTGCTCGGAGCGAGCGGCTCGGGGAAGAGCACGCTCCTGCGGGGACTCGCCGGCGTGCTCGGCGACGCCGAGGACGGCGAGGTCGCGGGTGAGCTGACGGTGGACGGCGTGCCGCCCGCGCACGCGCGCGGCACGGCCGGGCTCGTGCTGCAGGATCCCGACGCGCAGGTGATCCTCGCCCGCGTGGGCGACGATGTCGCGTTCGCGTGTGAGAACCTCGCCGTTCCGCCGGCCGAGATCTGGCGCCGCGTGGACGACGCACTCGACGCCGTCGGCCTCGACGTCGGGCGGGATCACTCGACGTCGCAGCTCTCCGGCGGACAGAAGCAGCGCCTCGCGCTCGCCGGAGTGCTCGCGATGCAGCCCGGTCTCGTGCTCCTCGACGAGCCGACGGCGAACCTCGACCCCGAGGGCACCGTCGAGGTGCGCGACGCCGTGCTCGCGATCGCGGAGGGCACCGGTGCCACGCTCGTGGTCGTCGAGCACCGCGTGGAGCTGTGGGCCGAGCACGTCGACCGCGTGGTGGTGCTCGCCGAGCCGGGGAGCGGCCCGGCGGTGCTCGCCGACGGAACACCGGCGCAGGTCTTCCGGTCGCACGAGCGAGAGCTGACGGATGCCGGCGTCTGGGTGCCCGGCGTCCCGCCCGCGTTCGCGCGGCGACCGTCCGCCGGCTCGCCGGGCGAGACGCTGCTCACGGCGGACGGGCTGGCGGTCGGCCGCAGGCCGTTCGGCGCGAAGGAGGCGCGGATCGCGGCATCCGGCATCTCGCTCTCGGTCGATGCCGGACGCGCCCTCGCGATCACAGGACCCAACGGAGCAGGCAAGTCCATGCTCGCGGCGACGCTCGCGGGCATCCTGCCGCCGATCGACGGCGAAGTGCGCGCGACCGATGCGCTGCGCGCCGGCGCGCGCGGCGCGGGGCCGCACGCGTGGCGCTCGCGTGAGCTGCTCACGCGAATCGGGACCGTGTTCCAGGACCCGGAGCACCAACTGCTCACGACCCGCGTGCGCGACGAGCTCGAGGTGGGGCCCCGCGCGCTGGGGCTCAGCGAGGCCGAGACCGCCGCCCGCGTGGAGCCCCTGCTCGAACGCCTGCGGCTGACGCGCCTCGCGGCGGTCAACCCCTTCACGCTGTCGGGCGGTGAGAAGCGCCGCCTCACGGTCGCCGCCGCGCTCGCGACCAGGCCCCGCGTGCTCGTGCTCGACGAGCCGACGTACGGGCAGGACGCACGCACGTGGCGTGAGCTCGCCGCGCTCATCGACGAAGTGCGCGCCGAGGGCACCGCCGTCGTGTTCGTGTCGCACGACCGCGCGCTCGTCGACGCGCTCGCCGACGTCGAGCTCGCCCTCGGGGCGGAGGTGGCGCCGTGAGTGTCGTGGTCGCCGGGTTCGGGGCGACTTTCCGGCTTCGGGGCGTGCGAAATGCGCCCCGAAGCCGGAAATCCGCCCCGAACCGCCGCGGGAGGGAGGTGGCGCCGTGAGCCTGATCGCGGCCGACCTGCGCCACTCGAGGCTCGCGAACGTGAACCCGGTCGCGAAGCTCGCCGCCGCGCTCATCATGTCGGTGACCCTCCTCATGTCGATCGACCCGGTCTCGGCCGGCGTCACGCTCGCGGCGACCCTCGTCCTGCTGCCGTTCGCGGGCCTCACCGCGCGACAGCTGTGGCTGCGGCTGTGGCCGATCGTCGTCGGGGCGGGCATCGCCACGATCGCGACCGTCCTCTACGGACGGCCGTCGGGGACGATGCACTTCGAGTGGGGGATCCTGCGCATCAGCGACGGGTCGATCGACCTCGCCTTCTCGATCTTCCTCCGTGTGCTCGCGATCGCGGTGCCGAGCGTCGTCCTGTTCGCGACGACCGACCCGACCGACCTCGCCGACGGGCTCGCGCAGATCCTGAAGCTCCCGGCGCGCTTCGTCATCGGCGCGCTCGCGGGGCTGCGGCTCGTGGGGCTGCTCATCGAGGACTGGCGGGAGCTCTCGCTCGCGCGACGGGCGAGAGGGGTCGCGGATGCCGGACGCCTCCGGCGCCTGGCGGGTCAGTCGTTCGCGCTGCTCGTCCTCGCGATCCGGCGCGGCACGAAGCTCGCGACCGCGATGGAGGCGCGCGGCTTCGGTGGGCGCGGACCCCGCACGTGGGCGCGGCCCTCGCGCCTGCGGTGGCGCGACGCGGGGATCGTCGCGATCGCGATCGGGATCGCCGTGGCATCCGTCATCGCCGCAATCGCCGCCGGCACGTGGCGGTTCATCCTCGGGCTCTGACGGCCGGGGGCGGTGCCCGCGCGCCGCAGGTCAGCCCGCCGCGACGAGCTTCTCGTAATACGGCTGAAGCGCGGGGAAGTAGTCCTCGAACGCGATCGCCGCGACGTCGCGCTTCTCGAACGCGGCGACGAGTCGGTCGAGGTAGTACTCCCACCCGGGGCCGATCGTGCTGATGTCGTCCTCCGGCGCGAGCCGCTGCCCGAACATGAGCGTGGTACCGGGCTCGCCCTCGCCCGAATCGTCGAGTTCGAGCCACAGATACCACCCGCCCGTGTCGCCCGAGGTCTCGACGATGAGGCGTCGCGGCGGCTCGCACACGTGGATGACAGTGCGGGAGGGCGCTGCATCAGGTCGCTCCGCGGTCATGAAGAAGTCGACCGCACCCGCCGTCGGGTCGCCCTCCCAGCGACCGATCCAGCGCTCCAGACGACCGGAGTCCGTGCACATCGCCCACACCTGCGCGATCGGCGCGGCGAACGTGCGCGTGAGAACGAGGTTCGGCTTGCCGTCGATCGCGGTGACCGTCCCGCGTGGCCCAGAGGTCGTCATGTCGCGTTCCAGAGCTCCTTGTAATAGCGGAGGCGCTCGCGATCCGGCGCTATGCCGTACGCGGCGAGGAGCGTCTCCTCCCACCCGGGCCCATAGTTCCACCCGGTGCTCATCGCCGCCACTGCGATGTCTGCCCAGCGGTCCGCGACGCCGAGCGCGCCGAGGTCGACGTGCGCCGTCCATCGCCCGTCGTCGCCGATGAGCGTGTTGGGGCAGCACGCATCGCCGTGGCACACGACCAAGCGGTCGACGGGCGGCGCCTCGCGAAGCTCGTCGGGAACACGGATGCAGCGCCCCGCCGTGTTCTCGATGCGCGAGGCTACTCCCCAATCGAACGGGCACTCCTCGACCGGCAGCGCGTCGTGCAGAGCGCGCAGCCCTTCGCCGACCGCCCGCACGGCCGTCTCGGGCTCCGCGATCCAGCGCGGATCGACCGCCGACAAGCCAGGCATCGCCTCCGTCACGAGCCACTCGTTCTCGTCGTCTCCGCCCAGTTCGAGCACGCGCGGCACGGGCGTGAAGGAGACCGCCCACGCGAGGCGCTCCGCCTCGCCGGCGAACGATGTCTCGGCGTTGAGCGGCCCGAGCTTGATGAAGCGGCCGTCGTCCGTGCGGAACGCCAGCCCGCCGTAGTCGTTGATCCACACCGGCACGACCGCGGCGCCGCGCGCGAGCTCGGTCACCTTCTCGGGCACCGAGAGCGAGTCATCCGGGATCGACATGGGTCCATCGTCGCCCACCGGGCGCGTCCTTCACCCGGATCGGACGCCTGCCGCGCGTCCTTCACCCGGATCAGGACATCAGGCGCACACAGGAGGTCTTCGCGCCTATCGTCCTGTCTCCGCCGGATGTCCTGACCCGGGCGGGGCTGAGGGCGGGGCGTGCTCGAGGAGATCACGCAGCAGCATGGCGTGGTTCCGCTCGGGGTCGTTCACGCTGTAGAGCAGGGTCGTGACCGGATGCCGCGCCACCTCGCCGCGCAGCCGGGCGAGCGCCTCGGCGGCGGGCCCCGCCAGCTCGGCGCGGTAGGCGTCGACGAACGCGTCCCACGTCATGCCCTCGTGGTGGTACCGCTTGCGCAACTCCGTCGACGGCGCGACGTCCTTCGCCCACAGGTCGACGGCGGCACGCTGCTTCGAGACACCGCGCGGCCACAGCCGATCGACGAGCACCCGGAAGCCGTCGTCGGGCGACGCTTCGTCGTAGATGCGCTTGAGTCGGAGGTCCATGGGGTTCAGTCTGGTGCGAGAGGCCTCCGGGCGCGAGGGGGAGGACCACCGGCGAGCGTGGCACCGAGTTCCGCGTAGGGTGGGATGCGATGTCGCGCCGAGGCGGCGCCGGAGTCGAGTTCGAGGGAGAGCACATGGACACCGCGGGTTCAGCCGCCGCATCCGGCCCGTCCGATCCGGTTCTGCTGCGCGTCGACGACGGGCTCGCGCGCATCACGCTCAACCGCCCCGAGCGGCTCAACGCGTTCGACCCCGACCTCGCGCACGCGTGGGCCGAGGTCACCACCGAGGCGACGTCGCGCGACGACGTCGGCGCGATCATGCTCGAAGGTGCGGGCGGCTCGTTCTGCGCCGGGGGCGACGTGCAGGCGATGGCAGCCGGGGGTGTCGCGGGCGGGGCGGACATCAGCCGTCTCGCCGAGGTGATCAACCGCGGCATCCGCGCTCTCACCGAGTCGTCGGTGCCGGTCGTCGCGGCGGCGCACGGCACCACAGCGGGCGGCGGCCTCGGCATCCTCATGACGAGCGACTACGCGGTCGTGGGCGCCGACTCCCGCATCGGAAGCCTCTACGCGAACATCGGCCTCACCCCCGACCTCTCGGTGTCGGCGCAGCTCGCGCGAGCCGTTGGCGAGCGCCGGGCGCTGCAGCTCGTGCTGCAGGCGCGTCTGCTGAGCGCGACCGAGGCGCTCGAATGGGGCCTCGTGGCCGAAGTCGTCTCGGCCGAAGACCCCGGAGACATCGCCGCCCGCGTCAAGGCCCGCGCCGAAGAAGTCGCGCGGTTCTGGCTCGCCGGCGCCTACCGCGCGTACGGCGAGGCGAAGCGGCTCATCCGCTCGCAGCCGTCGCGCTCCTTCGCGGACCACCTCTCCGAGGAGGCGCGCACGATCGGCGCGATGTTCGACACCCCCGACGCGCAGGCCCGCATCGCGGCGTTCGCCGCCGGTACGCGCCGCCCGTCCGCACCCGAGTCCCAGGAGAAGGCATGACCGACACGACCCCGACCGGCGCTCCGCTCGCCGGCAAGACGATCCTCATGTCGGGCGGCAGCCGCGGCATCGGCCTCGCGATCGCGCTGCGCGCCGCCCGCGACGGCGCCAACATCGCGATCCTCGCGAAGACCGACACACCGCACCCGAAGCTCGAGGGCACCGTGCACACCGCCGCCGAAGCGATCCGCGAAGCCGGCGGCGATGCGCTGCCGATCGTCGGCGACGTGCGCAACGACGACGACGTGACCGAAGCGGTGCTGCAGACGCAGGGCGAGTTCGGCGGCATCGACATCGTCGTCAACAACGCATCCGTGATCGACCTGTCGGGCTCGCTCGACCTGTCGACGAAGAAATACGACCTCATGCAGGACGTCAACGTCCGTGGAACCTTCATGCTCTCGCGCGCCGCGATCCCGATGCTCAAGGAGGCGGAGAACCCGCACATCCTGTCGCTGTCGCCGCCGCTGAACCTCTCGCCGAAGTGGCTCGGCGCCCACACGGGCTACACGCTCGCGAAGTACGGCATGACGATGGCGACCCTCGGGTTCGCAGCCGAGTTCGCCGCCGACGGCATCGCGGCGAACACCCTGTGGCCGCGCACGACGATCGCGACCGCCGCGGTCCAGTTCGCGCTCGGCGGCGACCGCATGATGAAGGTCAGCCGCACGCCCGAGATCTACGCGGATGCCGCGTACGAGGTGCTCACGAAGCCCTCACGCGAGTACACGGGACAGACCCTCATCGTCGAGGACGTGCTGAGCGCCGCCGGCGTGACGGACTTCTCTCGCTACGCCGCCGTTCCCGGCACGCCCGATGAGGCGCTGTTCCCGGACATCTTCCTCGACTGACGCTGCGCTGTCGCCGTTCTCCAGACGAGGTGATCCCGTCAAACGAGTGCGTTCGCGGGCAGATCGCCCTCAGACCGTGAGACGCCCTCGTCCGGGTCACCGGATGCCGCGCACTCAGTCGGCCCGCACGAGCAGGTCGCCCACCTCGCAGTCGAGTGCGCGGCAGATCGCCGAGAGCGTCGAGTAGCGAATGGCCCGCGCACGGTCGTTCTTGAGGATCGAGAGGTTCACGATCGAGACGCCCACGAGCTCCGAGAGGCGGGTCAGCGTCATGCCGCGCTCTTCGAGCAGCTCGTCGAGACGGCAGTGGATGCCTGAGGGGCCTTCGTCGTCGGCGGGTGTCATACGAGCAGCTCCGTCTCGCGCTGCATCCGCGTGCCGATCTCGAACGCTGCCGCGACGAGCGCGAGACCGAGCGCCCACCCCACCGGCGCGAGGTCCAGCGCGAGGGCTCCGGCCAGCAGCCCCTCGTACGGCCCGTCGCCGCTGTCGCCGGCGGTGATCGTGCCGACCCCGAGGTACTCGACCACGGAGCTGCGCGCGAAGCTCGCGAACACCTGCGATCCGAGTCCGCCGACGAGGACTGCGATCGCTGCGATCCCCACGACGCTGAGCAGCGACCTCACGAACGGGCGTCCGCGCAGGAGCACGATCGCGAGCCACGCGACGGCGATGCTGATCGCGAGCGTCGCGAGCGCGGGGAGTGCGCCTTCGAGGTAGAGCAGCCAGCGGGTCGCGGTCGGCAGACCGATGAGCTCGAGCCATGCGGTCTCGTAGCCGCCGCCGGCGATCGCCTCCGACCTCTCGATGAACTCGGGTGCGGGCGAGTTCCCCAGCACGAACCCCGTGACGAGGGATGGATCGGCCGAGAACACGTGCACCGCGCTCGCGATGAGCAGGTAGACCGTCCCGGCTGTGATGAGCAGCGCGCCCGTCCCGACCAGTGCGACGACCCACTCCTCGACCTTCGAGAGCGACCCCGTCGCAGACCCGCGACGACTGCGCACCATGACGATCACCACGATGGTCGCGACGAGGACCGGGAGCCCGACCCACAGCGCGAGGAACTGCCACCCGAACATGCGCACTCCATATCGATAATCGTTATTATCGAAAAACGATAAATCGACGGATGCCTCGTGTCAACCCCCCACCGCGTATGCCGCCGCATCTCCTGCGCCGTCACCGGCGTAGGAGATGGTGCGAGGGAAGGACGGGTCCCAGCATCCGCTCCTGCATCCGAACCATCTCCTACCTCCGGCTCGGGGCAGGAGGGCCGCGCTATGCCCACGGCGAACAGCGGCGTGCGGCATCCGTGCTCTGGCTACCCTCGAATACAAGGCCAGAGGAGTCGACCGACCCCTGCGCCCTCGGAGGAAAGACGATGTTCGAGAGATTCACGGATCGTGCCCGTCGCGTGGTTGTGCTCGCCCAGGAAGAGGCGAAGATGCTCAACCACAACTACATCGGCACGGAGCACATCCTGCTCGGTCTCATCCACGAGGGCGAAGGCGTCGCCGCGAAGGCGCTCGAGTCCCTCGGCATCTCGCTCGACGCCGTGCGCGAGCAGGTGCAGGACATCATCGGGCAGGGTCAGCAGCAGCCGACCGGTCACATCCCGTTCACCCCGCGCGCCAAGAAGGTGCTCGAGCTCTCACTGCGCGAGGCGCTCCAGCTCGGCCACAACTACATCGGCACGGAGCACATCCTGCTCGGCCTCATCCGCGAGGGTGAGGGCGTCGCGGCCCAGGTGCTCGTCAAGCTCGGCGCAGACCTGAACAAGGTGCGCCAGCAGGTCATCCAGCTGCTCAGCGGCTACCAGGGCAAGGAGCCCGCGGCCGTCTCGGGCGCTGCCCACGACAACCCCTCGCAAGCCCAGGGAGGCTCGCAGGTGCTCGACCAGTTCGGCCGCAACCTCACGCAGGCCGCACGCGAGAACAAGCTCGACCCGGTCATCGGGCGCGAGAAGGAGATCGAGCGCGTCATGCAGATCCTGTCGCGCCGGTCGAAGAACAACCCCGTCCTCATCGGTGAGCCCGGCGTCGGCAAGACCGCCGTCGTCGAGGGCCTCGCCCAGGCGATCGTCAAGGGCGATGTGCCCGAGACGCTGAAGGACAAGCAGCTGTACTCCCTCGACCTCGGCTCGCTCATCGCCGGGTCCCGCTACCGCGGTGACTTCGAGGAACGCCTGAAGAAGGTCACGAAGGAGATCCGCACGCGCGGCGACATCATCGTCTTCATCGACGAGATCCACACCCTCGTGGGTGCGGGCGCCGCCGAGGGCGCGATCGACGCCGCCTCGATCCTCAAGCCGCTGCTCGCACGCGGCGAGCTGCAGACGATCGGCGCCACGACGCTCGACGAGTACCGCAAGCACTTCGAGAAGGACGCCGCTCTCGAGCGCCGCTTCCAGCCGATCCAGGTCGCGGAGCCGTCGCTCCCGCACGCGATCAACATCCTGAAGGGCCTGCGCGACCGCTACGAGGCGCACCACAAGGTGCAGATCACCGACGGTGCGATCGTCGCGGCGGCGAACCTCGCCGACCGCTACATCTCCGACCGGTTCCTGCCCGACAAGGCGATCGACCTGATCGATGAGGCCGGCGCGCGTCTGCGCCTGTCGATCCTGTCGAGCCCGCCCGAGCTGCGGGAGTTCGACGAGCGCATCGCGAAGGTGCGCGAGCAGAAGGAGCAGGCCTCCGAGGAGCAGGACTTCGAGAAGGCAGCCGCGCTCCGCGACGAGGAGAAGTCGCTGCTCGCCGAGCGCCTGCGCCTCGAGAAGCAGTGGCGCTCGGGTGACGTCACGTCGCACGCCGTCGTCGACGAGGGGCTGATCGCGGAGGTGCTCGCCCAGGCGACCGGCATCCCGGTGTTCAAGCTCACCGAGGAGGAGAGTTCGCGCCTCGTGTTCATGGAGAAGGCGCTGCACCAGCGCGTCATCGGCCAGGACGAAGCGATCGCCGCCCTGTCGAAGACGATCCGCCGCCAGCGTGCGGGTCTGAAGGACCCGAAGCGCCCCTCGGGCTCGTTCATCTTCGCCGGCCCCACGGGTGTCGGAAAGACCGAGCTCGCCAAGGCGCTCGCGGAGTTCCTCTTCGACGACGAGGCCGCACTCATCTCGCTCGACATGTCGGAGTTCGGTGAGAAGCACACCGTGTCGCGTCTGTTCGGCGCCCCTCCCGGGTTCGTCGGCTTCGAAGAGGGCGGTCAGCTGACCGAGAAGGTCCGCCGCAAGCCGTTCTCGGTCGTGCTGTTCGACGAGATCGAGAAGGCCCACCCCGACATCTTCAACTCGCTCCTGCAGATCCTCGAAGAGGGGCGTCTGACCGACGGTCAGGGGCGTGTGGTCGACTTCAAGAACACGGTGATCATCATGACCACCAACCTGGGTGCGCGCGACATCGCGGGCGGCCCGGTCGGGTTCCAGGTGGAGGGTGACAACTCCACGAGCTACGACCGCATGAAGGGCAAGGTCAACGAGGAGCTCAAGCGCCACTTCAAGCCCGAGTTCCTCAACCGCGTCGACGACATCATCGTCTTCCCGCAGCTGACCAAGCCCGAGCTCATCCAGATCGTGGACCTCTTCACGAAGCGCCTCGGCGAGCGCCTGCTCGACCGCGACATGACGCTCGAGCTGTCGATGCCCGCGAAGGAGAAGCTCATCGAGATCGGGTTCGACCCCGCCCTCGGCGCCCGGCCGCTGCGTCGTGCGATGCAGCGCGAGGTCGAGGACCGTCTGTCTGAGAAGATCCTCCACGGCGAGCTCAACCCGGGCGACCACGTGAAGGTCGACGTGCAGGACGGCGAGTTCGTCTTCGAGAGCGGCCCGCGCGGCGAGAAGGTCGCCGTCGGCGCCGGTGCCCGCGGCGAGATCGCGGCGACGCCTGACATCGCGGCGTCGGCCGGCTGAGCTGACTGAGGAGAGCGGGGGCGGATGCTGCGGCATCCGCCCCCGCTCTGTTGTCGACGCAGTGCTGCCGCTGCCGTACCGCTGCGCTGCCGTGCCGCTGCGCTGCCGTGCCGTGCGCGCAACTCCGGAGATGCGGGCGTACGGGCGGTCGAACTGGGGCTTCCAGCTCGGAAGGCGCGAGTTTCTCCGGAGTTCGGCACGGGAGCCGTGTTGGAGGGCGGCGGCAGGGCCGGCGGCGCGGCGTGAGGGCGGAGCGGCTGCGGCCGGCGGGGACGGCCCAGCCGGGACCGAGGTGGGAGGCGCGGCGTGAAAGCGCCGGGCGCGATCGGCCTCAGGCGGCGCTGACCAGCCCGTTCGGGACAGTTCGGCCCGGCGGTTTCACGCCGCGGCATCGGCATACGACCGTGCGCCCTGGACCAGATGGTCAAAGTGGGGTCATGTCGCGCCACAGCGGAGGGGCGTAGCCTCAAGCCGACCCAGCCGATACCGGACGGCTGGGTTCCGGCGTGACGAACACGGGTCAAGTCTCGTCTGGTGGTGTAACTGCGGTTGTTCCTGATGGGTGGGTCAGGCGGTGAGCAGGAGCTCGGGGCGGGGCTGCTCGGTGTGGTCGTGGAGGGTGTGGACGAGCTTGCGCATGGAG